>Ga0196976_1000529_pt1 | contig 23736 bp, 27 predicted proteins | sample S3v_513CmetaG_FD_148644 | JGI IMG/M metagenome (GOLD analysis project Ga0196976, IMG submission 148644) | Soil microbial communities from Anza Borrego desert, Southern California, United States - S3+v_5-13C | ecosystem: Environmental > Terrestrial > Soil > Desert | place: USA: California...
ACCAGCTGCGTGAGCCTTACGGTCAGTCATTACACCCTTGGATGTTGACACGATAGTCACACCCAGGCCGTTCATGACTTTGGGAATATCATTGGTTCCGCGATAGATGCGAAGGCCAGGGCGGCTTACGCGCTCAATCTTCTCAATAACGGGACGGCCCGCGTAATACTTAAGGCTGATGTTTAGCTGCGGCTTGCCTTGCACGTCATGTACCATAAAATCATCAATGTAGCCCTCATCCTTCAGCACATTGGCAATCGCACCCTTAAGCTTGGAAGCCGGCATGGAAACACTCGGCTTGTTCGTCATTTGTGCATTGCGAATGCGGGTCAGCATGTCGGCAATCGGATCACTCATACTCATTCTCTAACCCTCCGTTACCAGCTAGCTTTCGTGACGCCTGGCACTTCGCCATGCATCATGAGCTCACGCAATTTGTTACGCGCAATTCCGAACTTGCTGAACACGCCACGTGGACGGCCGGTCATTGCACAACGATTACGCAACCGCACTGGGCTCGCATTGCGAGGCAGCTTTTGTAATTTCATACGGGCTTCTCTACGATCTTCCGCAGAAGCCTTTGAGTCCTTGATCACAGCGATCAACTCTTCACGCTTACCGGCATATTTCTTTACCGTGTCACGGCGCTTTTGCTCACGCTCAATAATACTGACTTTAGCCATATGTCCCTCAGGTTCTGAACGGGAAACTGAATGCGGAGAGCAAAGCACGCGCCTCTTCATCCGTTTTAGCCGTTGTTGTAATCGTGATGTTCATGCCGCGCAGAGCATCGATCTTGTCGTACTCGATTTCCGGGAAAATGATCTGTTCACGAATGCCCATGTTGTAGTTCCCTCGACCATCAAATGCCTTACCTGAAATACCGCGGAAGTCGCGGATCCGGGGAATAGCAACCGTAACCAGGCGATCCAGGAACTCATACATACGTTCGCGGCGCAGGGTAACCTTACAGCCAACAGGATAATCGTCACGGATCTTGAAAGCGGCAACCGATTTCTTGGCCTTGGTTACTACCGGCTTCTGACCAGCGATCTTCTGCATGTCGCCAACAGCATTTTCCATGATCTTCTTGTCAGCAACAGCTTCGCCAACACCCATATTCAGCGTGATCTTACTAATGCGCGGGACTTCCATCGCAGACTTGTAGCCGAACTGCTCGGTGAGCTGCTTGACGACGGTATCTCTATAAAATTCTTTTAAACGAGCCATGATTCACCTATGCGTCAATAACTTCGCCACTGGATTTGAAAACGCGAACCTTGCGTCCATCTTCCAGGGTCTTGAAGCCAACACGGTCACCCTTCTGGGCAGCGCTATTAAACAGAGCAACATTGGAAATATCGATCGGCATTTCCTTGTCCACAATGCCGCCATTAATTCCCTTCATGGGGTTCGGCCGAGTATGCTTCTTGACCCTGTTAACCCCTTCGACCACCACATGACCGGTATCAAGCACGCGCAGCACGGTGCCACGTTTACCCTTGTCCTTGCCAGTTGTCAGGATGACTTCATCCCCTTTACGAATTTTACTCATAGCGATTCCTTACAATACCTCTGGCGCCAGAGATACGATTTTCATGAAACGTTCGCTGCGGAGCTCACGCGTGACCGGCCCAAATATACGGGTACCGATAGGCTCAAGCTTGTTGTTGAGCAGAACAGCGGCATTGCCGTCGAACTTCACCAGGGAGCCATCAGGACGACGGACTCCTTTTGTGGTGCGGACGACAACAGCGCTATACACTTCACCCTTTTTGACACGTCCACGTGGCGCAGCATCCTTGATGCTGACCTTGATCACATCGCCAATACCGGCGTAACGGCGCTTAGAGCCGCCAAGCACTTTGATACACATCACAGAACGTGCACCAGTGTTATCGGCCACTTCCAGCCGGGATTGCATTTGAATCATGATTAAAATTCTCCAACTTAATCCGTTTACCAACACCGGCCGGTAGTTTTCACGGCCGACAACACCACGGTCAGTATTGGGGCGCCAGCTAGTGGGACGCCAAAAAAGTCCAGCATTATAACGGCCCGCCTATATCAATGCAACACAAGCGGGCAATTTACTACTAAACGATACGAGCTTTCTCTACAATCTTGCTGACTTTCCAGGTTTTGGTCTTGGAAAGCGGACGGCTTTCTTCAATCACTACCAAATCGCCAGTCTTGCATTCATTGGCTTCATCATGCGCATGAAACTTGTTGGAGCGACGGATAACCTTACCGATCAGCGGGTGCTTAACCTTGCGCTCGACCAGCACGGTAACCGTCTTGTCCATCTTATCGCTCACGACGCGACCGCTTAAAGTGCGGACGACTTTGTCTGCTTTATTCTCGCTCATACTCACTCCGCTCAGGCGGCAGCCTTGGCTGCACGGGCCTTCTCAGCCAGAACGCTACGTACACGCGCAACATCGCGGCGTACCTTACTGATCTGGTCCACTTGATTCAATTGCTGTGTTGCCAATTGCATGCGCAGGGAAAACTGCGCACGACGCAATTCGATCAGCTCATTATTGAGCTCTTCGACCGACTTGTTTCTTAATTCAGATGCCTTCATGCTTAGCTCCCAATATGGCGGGTAATGAAGGTGGTCTCGATCGGCAGCTTGGCAGCGGCCAAACGGAAGGCCTCGCGAGCCAACTCTTCACTTACGCCATCCATTTCATACAACATCTTGCCTGGCTGGATCTGAGCAACGTAGTACTCTGTACTGCCTTTCCCGTTACCCATACGAACTTCAGCCGGCTTCTTGGAAATAGGTTGGTCAGGAAAAATGCGGATCCACACGCGGCCACCACGCTTGATATGACGCGTCATCACACGACGCGCTGCTTCAATTTGACGAGCGGTCAAACGTCCACGCCCTAGTGCCTTGAGGCCGTATTCACCAAAACTTACCTTGTTGCCGGTCGTCGCAATACCTTTATTGCGACCTTTCTGCATTTTGCGGAATTTCTGTCTAGCTGGCTGCAGCATTTTTAGCCCCTGCCTTTCTTACTTTCTTTTCTGGTTCGGCCACAGGTGCAGCAACCGGAGCTTGTTCACCCTTGTTGTCGAACACCTCGCCCTTGAACACCCAGACCTTGATACCAATGACACCATAGGTGGTCTTGGCTTCGGCCACACCATAATCAATATCAGCACGCAGTGTATGCAATGGCACACGGCCTTCGCGATACCACTCAGTACGGGCAATTTCAATCCCATTCAAACGGCCCGAGCTCATGATCTTGATGCCTTGTGCGCCTAGACGCATGGCATTCTGCATGGCACGCTTCATGGCTCGGCGGAACATCACACGCTTTTCCAGCTGCTGGGCAATACTTTGTGCGATCAGTGTTGCATCGAGTTCTGGCTTACGCACTTCCTCAATGTTCAGATGCACCGGCACACCCATCAAGCCTTGCAAGGTAGAACGCAGAGATTCAATATCCTCGCCCTTCTTGCCGATAACGATACCGGGACGTGCACTGTAAATTGTGATCTTGGCGTTACGTGCCGGCCGCTCAATGATGATCTTGCTCACCGCAGCGTGTGCCAACTTCTTTTCAAGGAACTCGCGCACCTTAATATCACTGTTCAGCATCGCCGGGAAGTTCTTGCTGTTGGCGTACCAGCGTGAAGACCAGTTTTTCTGGACAGCCAGGCGGAAGCCAATTGGATTAATTTTTTGACCCATATCGATTCCTTTAATTGCCTACCGTCACAGTAATGTGACAGGTTGGTTTGGTGATTCGCCCTGCACGGCCTTTGGCGCGTGCGCGAATACGGCGAAGCACGATACCTTTGTCGACATAGATCGAAGTGACCTTCAATTCGTCGATATCAGCACCTTCATTATGCTCGGCATTGGCAATGGCCGACTCCACGACTTTCTTGATCACTTCAGCGCCCTTCTTAGGCGTGAAGTTCAAGATGTTGAGCGCATTGTCCACTTTCTTGCCACGGATCAAATCAGCCACCAGGCGAGCCTTTTGCGGAGACAGATGAACGCCTTTCAAAACTGCAGATACTTGCATCGTCATCCCCTACTTCTTGGCCTTCTTGTCGGCTGCATGACCCTTGAACGTACGGGTCAAGGCAAACTCGCCAAGCTTGTGGCCTACCATGTTTTCAGAAATCAGCACGGGAACGTGCTGCCTGCCGTTGTGGACCGCAATGGTCAAGCCAATGAAATCCGGCATGATGGTGGAGCGACGTGACCAAGTCTTGATTGGCTTACGATCACGAACTGCAACTGCAGTCTCCACCTTCTTCGCCAGGTGGCCGTCAACGAATGGACCTTTTTTAACTGAACGTGCCATTTCGATTACCTCTTATTCGCTGGCCGACGAGCCACGCGCATATTGTCAGTGCGTTTACTGCTACGGGTCCGATAACCTTTAGTCGGGGTGCCCCATGGGCTCACCGGGTTCATACCAGCTGCAGTCTTACCTTCACCACCACCGTGTGGGTGATCGACAGGGTTCATTACCACACCACGGACGGTAGGACGAACACCGCGCCAGCGCATAGCACCGGCCTTGCCGATGGAACGCAGGGAAAATTCCTCATTGCCCACTTCACCGATGGTGGCCTTGCAGTCCACATGCACTCGACGAACTTCGCCTGAACGCAGTCTTAATTGTGCATAGCTGCCTTCACGCGCCAGAAGCTGAACTGAAGTGCCAGCAGAACGCGCAATTTGCGCACCCTTACCAGGCATCAGCTCGACGCAGTGAATGGTGCTTCCGACCGGAATATTGCGCAAAGGCAGTGCATTGCCGACCTTGATGGGTGCGTCCGAGCCGCTGATCAGCTGCATGCCGGCAGAAACACCGCGCGGGGCAATGATGTAACGGCGCTCGCCATCTGCATAACAGAGCAAGGCAATATGCGCATTACGGTTAGGATCGTACTCAAGACGCTCCACCTTGGCAGCGATACCATCCTTGTTACGACGGAAATCGACGAGCCGGTAATGCTGCTTATGACCACCACCTTGGTGGCGAGTGGTAATACGACCATTGTTGTTGCGGCCAGCATTTTTGGTTTGCTTCTCCAGCAGCGGCGCATGGGGCTGCCCCTTATGCAATTCAGGTGTTACCACCTTGATGACGGCGCGCCTGCCTGGGGAAGTCGGCTTAACTTTAATCAGTGCCATGATTCCTCCTATTCGCCCGCTGCGAAGTTGATTTCTTGACCTGGTTTAAGGCTCACATAAGCCTTCTTCCAGTCCTTGCGCTGACCCATGAAACGGCCTGCACGCTTTTTCTTGCCTTTAACGTTAGCCACGGTAACAGACTTCACATCCACCTTGAACATGAGCTCAACCGCCGCCTTGATCTCAGGCTTGGTTGCGTCGGTGCGAACCTTGAACGCGACCTGTTGGTTCTTATCGGCAATATGGGTAGCTTTTTCCGTGATCTGCGGTGCAAGAATGACCTGCAGCAAACGGTCCTGCTTATGAAATTCGTTCAGGTTAGCGCTCATGCCAGCATCTCCTCCAATTTCTTCACCGCGGCCTTGGTCGCCAGCACATGAGGGAAACGCACCAGACTTACTGGGTCTGTGTATTGCGCCTCGATCACCATGACGTTAGGCAGGTTGCGGGAAGATAGATACAAATTCTCGTCAAAGTTATCGACCAGAACGAGTGTGCCTTCAGCGAAGCCCAAACCCTTGAGTTTTTGGGTCAAGGCCTTGGTTTTTGGTGTGTCCACGCTGAACTCTTCAACCACATTCAGACGGTCCTGTCGAGCGAGCTCCGACAGGATGGAACGCATACCGGCACGGAAAGCCTTGCGATTCAACTTATGGCTGAAATTCTCGTCAGGACTGTTAGGGAAAGCCTTACCGCCTCCACGCCAGATAGGGCTTGAGCTCATGCCTGAACGCGCACGACCCGTACCCTTTTGGTTCCAAGGTTTGCGGGTGGTATGCGAAACTTCGGAGCGATCTTTTTGGGCACGCGTGGCAGTACGTGCATTTGCCATATAGGCAACAACCACCTGATGCACAAGCGCTTCGTTGAATTCGCGGCCAAAAGTAATATCGGAAACTTCTACGCCGTTTTTGGCTGGCTGGCCATTTTGATCAATCAGCTTGAGTTCCATCATGCACCCGCTTTCACAGCTGGACGAACAACCACATCGCCGCCTTTGGAGCCAGGAATGGCACCCTTAATCAGCAGCAGGTTACGTTCTGCATCAACACGCACGATTTGCAGGTTCTGCACAGTCACTTTGACGGCACCGAGATGACCAGGCATACGCTTACCGGGAAATACACGGCCAGGATCCTGCGCCATACCAATAGAACCAGGTACGTTATGTGAACGGGAGTTACCGTGGGATGCACGGTTGGAGCTGAAGTGGTGGCGCTTGATGGCACCAGCGAACCCCTTACCGAGGGAAGTGCCGGTTACATCTACCATCTGACCTTCTTTGAACAGGTCAACTGTAATTTGACTTCCGGCAGAATAGTTTGCCAGCTCGTCCGCGGCAATAGGGAATTCCTTGATGCCGGAGCCAGCAGTGACACCGGCCTTGGCATAATGCCCGGCCAGCGCTTTGCTCACGCGGCTGCTACGGCGATCGCCGTAAGCAACTTGAAGGCCGGTATAGCCATCGCTATCCGGTGTTTTGATCTGAGTCACACGGTTGGGCTTGACCTCGAGAACTGTTACCGGAATGCTTTCGCCTTCCTCGGTAAATACGCGAGTCATGCCCACCTTGCGACCAATAAGCCCTAAGCTCATGATCGTTTCCTTATAATAATTAAAGGGCTGATTACAATTGACCAGCCCATTTACGAGAGGCCGGATTATATCCGACCCATAACCTTATTACAACCTAACTTGGTCTTACAGCTTAATTTCGACGTCAACGCCAGCTGGCAGATCCAGCTTCATTAATGCATCAACGGTTTTATCAGTTGGATCCACGATATCCATCAGGCGCTGATGGGTACGGATCTCAAACTGGTCACGCGAGGTCTTGTTGACATGTGGTGAACGCAAGATGTCAAAACGCTCTATACGGGTTGGCAATGGAACCGGTCCTTTGACGACCGCACCAGTGCGTTTTGCGGTTTCTACAATCTCAAGCGCAGACTGATCGATCAGGCGATAGTCAAATGCCTTGAGGCGAATACGAATTTTTTGTGCTGCCATTTTATTTTCCTTAAAGAGCGAACTTCATAAAGAGCGAAAGGGCGGCAGGTTGTTTAACCTGCCGCCCCTGATTTATTGCTTACTCAATAATCTTAGCGACGACACCGGCACCAACGGTACGGCCACCTTCACGGATCGCGAAGCGCAGGCCTTCCTCCATGGCGATCGGCGCAATCAGCTGAACCGTGATGGAAACGTTGTCACCAGGCATGACCATTTCGGTACCCGCTGGCAGTTCTACCGCACCGGTCACGTCAGTGGTACGGAAGTAGAACTGCGGACGGTAGCCGTTGAAGAACGGAGTGTGACGGCCGCCTTCGTCCTTGCCCAGCACGTAGATCTCGGCTGTGAACTTGGTGTGCGGAGTGATGGAGCCTGGCTTGGCCAATACTTGGCCGCGCTCGACTTCTTCACGCTTGGTGCCGCGCAGCAGTACGCCAACGTTGTCGCCTGCTTGACCTTGGTCGAGCAGCTTGCGGAACATTTCAACACCGGTACAGGTGGTCTTGAGGGTTGGCTTGATGCCAACGATTTCGATTTCTTCACCAACCTTGATGATGCCACGCTCGATACGACCGGTTACGACGGTACCGCGGCCGGAGATGGAGAATACGTCTTCTACTGGCATCAGGAAGGCGCCGTCAATGGCACGTTCAGGAGTGGGGATGTAGGAATCCAGGGCTTCAGCCAGTTTCATGATGGCAGGTTCGCCGATCTCGGACTGGTCACCTTCCAGGGCCTTCAGGGCAGAGCCCTTGACGATAGGAATATCGTCGCCCGGGAAGTCGTACTTGGAGAGCAGTTCACGGATTTCCATTTCGACGAGCTCGAGCAGTTCAGCATCGTCAACCATGTCAGCCTTGTTCATGAAGACGACGATGTAAGGTACACCTACTTGGCGAGCCAGCAGGATGTGCTCACGCGTTTGCGGCATCGGGCCGTCAGCGGCGGAGCAAACGAGAATGGCGCCGTCCATCTGGGCGGCACCGGTAATCATGTTCTTGACGTAGTCGGCGTGGCCGGGGCAGTCAACGTGGGCGTAGTGACGGTTAGCCGTTTCGTATTCCACGTGGGCGGTGTTGATGGTAATGCCGCGTGCCTTTTCTTCTGGCGCTGCATCGATCTGGTCGTATGCCTTCGCTTCGCCACCAAACTTCTTGGACAAGATCGTGGTAATCGCCGCTGTCAGCGTCGTCTTGCCATGGTCTACGTGACCAATCGTGCCCACATTCACGTGCGGCTTCGTCCGCTCAAATTTGCCTTTTGCCATGATTTGTTTCCTCTAAATTAAGTCTATTTCTTGTTGATGATCGCTTCAGCCACATTACGAGGTGCTTCTGCGTAGTGCTTGAATTCCATCGAGTAGGTCGCTCGACCTTGAGACAGCGAGCGCACCGTGGTGGAGTAACCAAACATCTCGGACAATGGCACTTCAGCGCGAATGGCCTTGCCACCACCCGGAAGGTCTTCCATGCCTTGGATCATGCCACGACGGGAGGATAAATCCCCCATGACGTCGCCCATGTAGTCCTCAGGCGTTTCCACCTCAACAGCCATGATGGGTTCCAGCAGGACTGGATCAGCCTTACGCATACCGTCCTTGAATGCCATGGAAGCGGCCATCTTGAATGCATTTTCGTTCGAGTCGACGTCATGGTAGGAACCGTCAAACAGCGTGACCTTGACATCGACGACCGGGAAGCCAGCAAGAATGCCGCTCGGAATGGTTTCGCGCAGGCCCTTTTCAACCGCAGGAATGAATTCGCGCGGTACGGTACCGCCCTTGATGGCATCCACGAACTCGAAACCCTTGCCTTCACCGCTGGGCTCCATGGTAATCCAGACATGGCCATATTGACCCTTACCGCCGGACTGCTTGACAAACTTGCCCTCGACTTCAACTTTCTTTTTGATCGCTTCACGATAGGCTACTTGCGGAGCACCGACGTTAGCTTCAACATTGAATTCACGGCGCATGCGGTCAACCAGGATTTCCAAGTGCAACTCACCCATACCTGAAATGATGGTCTGGTTGGTTTCTTCATCAGTGCGTACGCGGAATGATGGATCTTCCTGCGCAAGACGGCCTAAAGCGATACCCATCTTTTCCTGGTCAGCCTTGGTCTTCGGCTCAACGGCGACGTGAATCACCGGTTCCGGGAATACCATACGCTCAAGAATGATAGGCTTGTCTGGATCACACAACGTTTCACCAGTCGTCACATCTTTAAGGCCGATACAGGCAGCAATGTCGCCCGCCAGAATTTCGTCGACTTCCTGACGATCATTGGCATGCATCTGCACGATACGGCCAATGCGCTCCTTACGCTCCTTGACGGAGTTGTAAATGGTATCACCCTTCTTCAGCACACCAGAGTACACACGTACGAAAGTAAGCTGACCAACAAACGGGTCTGTCATGAGCTTGAATGCCAAAGCCGAGAATTTCTCGTTGTCGTCCGCCTTACGTGAAGTGGGTTCGCCAGCTTCGGTTTCGCCCGTCACGTCTGGGATATCAACCGGTGAGGGCAGGAACTGAATAACGGCGTCCAGCATGCGTTGCACACCCTTGTTCTTGAAGGCGGAACCACACAACATTGGCTGAATTTCAGTAGCGATGGTACGCGTGCGCAGACCCAGGATAATTTCTTCCTCTGTCAGTTCGCCAGTCTCGAGATACTTGTTCATGAGATCTTCGGAAGCCTCGGCGGCAGCTTCGACCATGTTCGAACGCCACTTGTTGGCAACTTCCACCAACTCTGCTGGGATCTCGCTGTAGCTGAACTTCATGCCTTGCGATGCTTCGTCCCAAATGATGGCTTTCATTTTGATGAGGTCAACGACGCCTTGGAAGGTATCTTCCGCACCGATAGGGATTACGATTGGCACTGGGTTTGCCTTCAGGCGCGTCTTCATTTGCTCGACCACTTTGAAGAAGTTGGCACCCGTGCGGTCCATCTTGTTCACAAAAGCCAGACGCGGCACCTTGTACTTGGTTGCTTGCCGCCACACCGTTTCGGATTGTGGCTGCACACCACCTACGGCGCAGTAGACCATACAGGCGCCGTCCAGAACACGCATGGAACGTTCCACCTCGATGGTGAAGTCAACGTGGCCCGGGGTATCAATGATATTGAAGCGATGCTCCGGGAAGGACAAATCCATGCCCTTCCAGAAACAGGTCGTAGCAGCCGAGGTAATGGTAATGCCGCGCTCTTGCTCTTGCTCCATCCAGTCCATCGTGGCAGCACCATCATGAACCTCGCCGATTTTATGGTTTACACCGGTATAAAAAAGGATACGTTCGGTTGTCGTGGTTTTACCAGCGTCAATGTGCGCACTAATACCGATGTTACGGTAGCGTTCAATAGGAGTTTTACGAGCCACAGCGATTACCTTTTACTTATTCGTACAATTTATTAGAAGCGGAAATGCGAGAATGCCTTGTTGGCTTCAGCCATACGGTGCACTTCTTCGCGTTTCTTCATCGCGGAGCCACGGCCTTCAGAAGCCTCAACCAGCTCTGCTGCCAGACGCAAACCCATGGATTTTTCGCCGCGCTTGCGAGCTGCGTCGCGCAGCCACCGCATTGCCAGCGCGCTACGACGGCTCGGACGGACTTCGACAGGCACCTGGTAATTGGCGCCACCTACACGGCGGCTCTTGACTTCCACCATAGGTCGCAGGTTGTTGATTGCCAAGGTAAACACCTCAAGGGCATCCTTGCCGCTTTTCTGTGAAACCTGGTCAAAAGCACCATACAGAATGCGCTCGGCGACCGACTTCTTGCCGCCGGTCATGAGCACATTGATAAACTTGGATACTTCCTGACTACCGAATTTCGGATCGGGCAGAATATCGCGCTTGGGAACTTCTCTACGTCTTGGCATTGTTCTATTTCCTTAATCTATGCAGGGTTAGGCTGCCTTGGGGCGCTTAGCACCGTACTTGGAACGGGACTGTTTACGATCCTTGACACCTGCGGTATCCAGACTGCCGCGTACCATGTGGTAACGCACACCTGGCAAGTCCTTTACACGGCCACCGCGCAACAGCACGACCGAGTGCTCTTGCAGGTTGTGGCCTTCGCCACCGATATAGCTAATGACTTCATAGCCATTGGTTAAACGGACTTTGGCAACCTTACGCAAAGCGGAGTTTGGCTTTTTCGGGGTGGTGGTATACACACGAGTACATACACCACGTTTCTGTGGACAGCTCTCCAGTGCAGGCACCTTGCTCTTGCTGATGACCTTTTGGCGCGGTTTGCGTACTAATTGATTGATGGTTGGCATAAATCTGTAGCCTCTAGTTATTAGCTCTAAAAATTACGGGATGGCGCTGACGCCATCCCGGAAAAACACGGCATTCTATTTACCGTTCAATGTGTTGTCAAGCAACCTCGGTGTTACCAGTCGCTTCTTCTGGCTGTACTTCAGCAGCTTCCATCACTTCAGGAGGTGCAGCATCAATGCCAGCCGCCTGACGCTTGCGCGTTTCGTGGTAAGCCAACCCCGTACCTGCTGGGATCAAGCGGCCTACGATGACGTTTTCCTTCAGACCGCGCAGCTCATCACGCTTGCCCAGAATTGCAGCTTCAGTCAGTACACGTGTGGTTTCCTGGAAGGAAGCCGCAGAGATGAACGAATCAGTGGACAAGGAAGCCTTGGTAATGCCCAGTAACACATATTCGTAGCTGGCAGGGCGCTTGTCTTGTGCGACGACCTTCTCGTTTTCGGCCAATACATCGGCACGTTCAACCTGTTCACCCATGATGAAGCTGGTATCACCTGCATCACTGATGCGTACCCGGCGCAGCATTTGACGGACGATCACTTCAATGTGCTTGTCATTGATCTTCACGCCTTGCAAACGGTAAACGTCCTGCACCTCATCGATGATGTAGCGAGCCAGTGCCTCGCGGCCTTGCAGACGCAAGATATCTTGCGGATCTGCCGGACCGTCGACAATCGTTTCGCCCTTGGTGACCACTTGACCGTCGTGCACAGTAACGTGCTTGTCCTTCGGAATCAGGAACTCATGCGAAACGCCATCCAGATCGGTTATGACCAGACGCTGTTTGCCCTTGGTGTCCTTACCGAACGATACAGTACCCGTTACTTCCGCCAGCAAGCCGGCATCCTTGGGTGAACGCGCCTCGAACAGCTCAGCTACACGTGGCAAACCACCGGTAATATCACGCGTCTTGGATGACTCCTGTGGGATACGGGCCAGCACTTCACCCACGCCCACTTCCTGTCCATCCTTGACCGTAATGATGCAGCCTAGCTGGAAGGTTACGTTGACTGAAGCATCGCTATTGGCAACCTTAACTTCATTGCCGCTGGCATCCAGCAACTTGACCTGAGGACGGACACCTTTAGACTGCCCACCACGCTGCTTGGGATCAATAACCACGAGCGAGGACAAACCGGTAACTTCATCCACCTGCTTGGCGACGGTGACCCCTTCTTCCACGTTCTCGAATTTCACACGACCTGCGTACTCGGTGATGATCGGACGCGTATGCGGATCCCACGAGGCCAGCGGTTGACCTGCCTTCACTTGAGTACCATCCAACGCCAACAAAGTGGCGCCGTAAGGGACTTTGTGACGTTCACGCTCGCGACCGTTTTCATCCTGGATCGCCATCTCGCCATTACGGGAAATAGTCACCTGTTCACCACGTGCATTGGTGACATAACGCATGGTGGAGCTAAAGCGCACTACACCATTGGACTTGCCTTCCACCTGGCTGACAGTAGCGGTACGCGACACGGCACCGCCGATGTGGAAGGTACGCATGGTTAGCTGCGTGCCTGGCTCACCGATGGACTGTGCAGCGATCACACCGACTGCTTCACCGATATTGATGATCTTGCCGCGCCCAAGGTCACGGCCATAGCATTTTGCACAGATGCCGTAACGCGTATCGCAAGTGAGAGCAGTACGGACCTTGACTTCATCAATGCCCAGCGCTTCGATCTGTTCTACTTCATCTTCAGCCAGCAGTGTACCCGATGGGTAAACCACTTCCTGAGATTCCGGATTCAGAACATCAATCGCCGTGACGCGGCCCAGGATACGATCCTGTAGCGGCTCAATCACTTCACCGCCCTTAACCAGAGCCTTGGTAACCAAGCCTTCAGTGGTACCGCAGTCATATTCGGTCACAACCAGGTCCTGAGTTACATCGACCAAACGACGTGTCAGGTAGCCGGAGTTTGCCGTCTTCAGCGCGGTATCAGCCAGACCCTTACGTGCGCCGTGAGTCGAGATAAAGTACTGCAGAACGTTCAATCCATCGCGGAAGTTCGCAGTAATCGGCGTTTCAATGATGGAGCCATCCGGCTTTGCCATCAGGCCACGCATACCGGCAAGCTGACGAACCTGAGCAGCAGAGCCCCGCGCCCCGGAATCCGCCATCATGTAAATGGCGTTGAAGGATTCCTGACGCACCTGCTTGCCATCCTTGTCCTTGACTGGCTGACCATTGGCATCGAGCACATTCTCTTCGCGCAGCTGTTTCATCATGGCGTCCGCAACCTTGTCACCGGCACGGCCCCAGATATCCACCACCTTGTTGTAACGCTCACCCTGGGTCACAAGACCGGACACGTACTGGTCTTCAATTTCCTTGACTTCAGCTTCGGCCGCATTGATGAGCTGCTCCTTCTCGGGCGGGACCAGCATGTCATTGATGCTGATGGAAATACCAGCCTTGGTCGCATAGCTGTAGCCGGTATACATGAGCTTATCGGCAAAGATAACGGTTTCGCGAATGCCCACTTTACGGAAGCCGGCATTGATCAAGCGGGAAATTTCCTTCTTCTTGAGCGCACGGTCAATCAGGCTGAACGGCAGACCGGCAGGCAGGATTTCCGATAGCAATGCACGGCCAATTGTTGTTTCGTAACGGGTAATCTTTTCAGTCCGCTCACCGTCGAAGTCGACTTCGTATTCCTTGATACGAACCACTACACGCGCATGCAGATCGACCAGGCCATTATCAAAAGCACGCTGAGCTTCAGCTACATTGGCGAAACGCATACCCTCGCCGCGAGCTGCTACTTTCTCGCGTGTCATGTAATAAAGACCCAGCACGATATCCTGTGAAGGCACGATGATCGGCTCGCCGTTGGCTGGAGATAGCACATTGTTGGAGGCCAGCATCAGTGTGCGGGCTTCCATTTGCGCTTCCAGTGACAGAGGCACGTGAACAGCCATCTGGTCCCCGTCGAAGTCGGCATTGAATGCCGCACAAACCAACGGATGCAGCTGGATTGCCTTGCCTTCAATCAGCACAGGCTCAAATGCCTGAATACCCAAGCGGTGCAATGTAGGCGCACGGTTCAGCAATACTGGGTGCTCGCGGATCACGTCCTCGAGAATATCCCAGACCTCCGGACCTTCCTCCTCCACCTTCTTCTTGGCTGCCTTGATCGTAGTTGCCAAGCCCAGCACTTCCAGCTTGTGGAAAATGAACGGTTTGAACAGTTCCAGTGCCATCTTCTTCGGCAGGCCGCATTGATGCAGCTTGAGCTGTGGACCAACCACAATCACGGAACGGCCGGAGTAGTCGACACGCTTGCCCAAGAGGTTCTGGCGGAAACGGCCTCCCTTGCCCTTGATCATGTCAGCCAGGGACTTCAGCGGGCGCTTGTTGGCCCCGGTCATGACCTTGCCGCGGCGACCATTATCGAGCAGCGAGTCAACAGCCTCTTGCAGCATGCGCTTCTCATTGCGCACGATAATTTCCGGCGCCTTGAGCTCGAGCAAACGCTTCAACCGGTTATTACGGTTGATCACGCGGCGATACAAATCATTGAGGTCGGAAGTCGCAAAGCGACCACCATCGAGCGGCACCAAAGGACGCAGCTCGGGCGGCAATACCGGCAGCACTTCGAGAATCATCCACTCAGGCTTGATGCCTGACTTCTGGAAGGCCTCCAGCACCTTGAGGCGCTTGGCGATCTTCTTAATTTTTGCTTCTGAGCCGGTTTCACCCAGTTCGCGACGCAGCTTCTCAATTTCAGTGTGGACATCCATCGTACGCAGCAATTCACGCACGGCTTCGGCACCCATTACGGCATTGAACTCATCACCATACTCTTCTACCTTGGACAGATAATCATCCTCGGTCAGCAATTGGCCACGGGTCAGCGGCGTCATACCTGGGTCGATGACGATATAGGCTTCGAAGTAAAGCACACGCTCGATGTCGCGCAGGGCGATATCCAGCACCATGCCCAGACGACTGGGCAGAGACTTTAGGAACCAGATGTGCGCAACTGGTGATGCCAGTTCGATATGGCCCATGCGCTCTCGGCGCACCTTGGAAAGCGTGACTTCGACGCCGCACTTCTCGCAGATCACGCCACGATGCTTAAGGCGCTTGTATTTACCGCACAAGCACTCATAGTCCTTGGTCGGCCCGAATATCTTCGAGCAGAACAAACCGTCGCGCTCAGGCTTGAACGTACGGTAGTTGATGGTTTCTGGTTTTTTTACTTCACCATAGGACCAAGAGCGGATTTTTTCAGGAGAAGCCAGCGCAATCTTGATGGCGTCGAACTCTTCTTCCTGAGTTACCTGCTTAAATAAATCTAATAATGCTTTCACGCTGGTTCTCCTTAATTACGGTCCAGGTCAATATCAATGGCAAGCGAACGAATTTCCTTCACCAACACGTTGAAGGATTCCGGCATTCCGGCATCAATCTTGTGCTCACCCTTGACGATATTTTCGTAAACCTTGGTGCGTCCAGATACGTCATCGGACTTGACGGTCAGCATTTCCTGCAAGGTATAGGAAGCACCATAAGCCTCCAGTGCCCATACTTCCATCTCACCGAAGCGCTGACCACCAAACTGCGCCTTGCCGCCCAGAGGCTGCTGGGTAACCAACGAATACGGACCGGTGGAACGCGCATGCATCTTGTCATCGACCAGATGGTGCAGCTTGAGTACGTGCATATAACCCACAGTTACTGGGCGCTCAAACGCATCACCGGTGCGACCGTCGTACAGCCGGACTTGGGTTTTGCCTGCAGCGAATTGCAATTGCTGCGTGCGCGGATCATCGTCCGGGAAAGCCAGATCAAGCATCGCCCTAATATCTGTTTCTGAAGCGCCGTCAAAAACCGGAGTAGCAAACGGGACACCCGTCTCCAGATTCTCGGCGAGCTCGATGACTTCAACATCGCTCAGCGATTTGATGTCCTCAGGCTTGCCACCAGTACTGTTATAGACCTGGTCGAGGAACTTGCGCACCTCCGCTGCATTGGACTGATTGCGCAGCATTTCTCCAATACGCATACCCAAGCCCTTGGCAGCCCAACCCAAATGGGTTTCCAGGATTTGACCGATGTTCATCCGTGATGGAACCCCCAGAGGGTTCAGCACGATATCCATGGGCGTACCATCGGCCATGTAAGGCATGTCTTCTACAGGCACAATCTTGGAGACCACACCCTTGTTACCGTGGCGGCCTGCCATCTTGTCGCCTGGCTGAATACGGCGCTTAACGGCGAGGTAAACCTTGACCATCTTCTGCACGCCAGGTGACAGCTCATCACCCTGTGTCAGCTTGCGCTTTTTCTCTTCAAAGCGGTTGTCAAATTCGACACGCGCTTGCGCCAGGCTATCCTTCAGCTGCTCAAATTGCCGCGCCGCTTCTTCGTCGGCCAGACGGATGTCAAACCAGTCGTAACGACCGACTTCGTCCAGATACTCGGCAGTAATCTTATCGCCCTTCTTGAGCTTCTTGGGACCGCCAGTAACACTCTTGCCTTCCAGCAGCCGGCGAATACGGCCGAATGCGTCATCTTCGACGATACGCATCTGGTCGGCCAAGTCCTGCTTGTAATGGCCGAGCTGCTCGTCAATGATCTGCTGGGCACGTGCATCACGATCAATGCCTTCACGCGTGAACACCTGTACATCGATTACCGTACCCGACATGCCGGATGGGACGCGCAGCGATGTATCCTTCACATCACTTGCCTTCTCGCCAAAGATCGCGCGTAGCAGTTTTTCTTCCGGGGTCAGCTGCGTTTCGCCCTTGGGCGTCACTTTGCCGACCAATACGTCACCTGCTTCCACTTCGGCACCGATATAGATGATGCCGGATTCATCCAGACGACCCAGCATGCGCTCGGACAGGTTGGAGATATCGCGCGTGATTTCCTCAGGACCCAGCTTGGTGTCGCGGGCGACAACGGACAGCTCTTCGATATGGATCGAGGTATAGCGGTCATCTGCCACCACCCGTTCAGAGATCAGGATGGAGTCTTCGAAGTTGTAGCCGTTCCATGGCATGAAGGCCACGAGCATATTCTGGCCCAGTGCCAGCTCGCCCATGTCTGTCGAAGCACCGTCCGCGATCACATCACCGCGCGACAGCACATCGCCCACCTTAACCAGCGGACGCTGATTGATATTGGTATTCTGGTTTGAGCGGGTGTACTTGATCAGGTTATAGATATCAACGCCCACTTCACCAGCAGCGGTTTCTGCATCATGCACACGCACCACGATACGGCCCGAATCCACGTAATCCACAATACCGCCGCGTCGTGCCTGGACGGTAGTACCAGAGTCGACAGCAACGGTACGTTCGATACCGGTCCCTACCAATGCCTTTTCAGCACGCAAGCAAGGCACAGCCTGCCTTTGCATGTTGGCACCCATAAGAGCACGGTTCGCATCGTCATGCTCAAGGAATGGAATCAGCGACGCCGCGACCGACACAATTTGACCTGGCGCCACGTCCATATACTGGACCCGCTCAGGCTGAGCCATGGTGAACTCGTTGTGATGCCGGGCCGAAATCAGCTCTTCCCTGAACTGCCCGTTGGCATCCAGTTCGGAGTTCGCCTGCGCGATCATGTACTGGCTTTCCTCAATCGCTGACAGATAGTCGATCTCGGCCGTGACCTTGTTGCTGTCTACGCGACGATATGGCGTCTCCAGGAAACCATATTGGTTCGTGCGTGAATACAATGCCAGTGAGTTGATCAAACCGATGTTCGGGCCTTCCGGCGTTTCGATTGGGCACACACGGCCATAATGCGTGGAATGTACGTCACGGACTTCGAAGCCCGCACGTTCACGCGTCAAGCCACCCGGTCCTAATGCTGAAACGCGGCGTTTGTGCGTGATTTCAGACAACGGATTGGTCTGGTCCATAAATTGCGACAGCTGCGAAGAGCCAAAGAATTCACGGATCGCACTGGAAACCGGCTTGGCATTGATCAGGTCATGCGGCATCAGGTTGTCCGACTCGGCTTGGCTCAGGCGCTCCTTGACTGCGCGCTCCACACGGACCAGACCGGCACGGAATTGATTTTCTGCCAGCTCGCCCACAGAGCGGATGCGACGATTGCCCAAATGATCAATGTCATCGATCTCACCGCGGCCATTGCGCAGTTCGAGCAGCACGCCAATTACGGCCAGGATGTCTTCATTGGACAATGTACCCGGACCTTCGGCACCGTGTGGGCCCACCTTCTCATAGAAACGGCGCAGCCAAGCAGCAGTGCGCTCCTCGATTTTTTCGGGGAAGGCACGACGGTTGAACTTCATACGACCGACTACCGACAGGTCGTAACGATCTGAATTGAAGAACAGGCCGTCGAACAATGCCTGTACAGCATCTTCGGTCGGCGGTTCGCCTGGGCGCATCATGCGGTATATGGCAACGCGAGCGCTGTATTCATCAGGAATTTCATCGATACGCAGAGTCTGGGAGATGTAATCACCGTGATCCAGATCATTTGCATACAGTGTGCTGATCTTGGCTACGCCCGCTTCTCGCAGCTTTTCGATCACCGTTTCGGTGATTTCGTCATTGGCATTAGCGATGACTTCACCGGTTTCCTTGTCCACAATGTTGGTCGACAAGGCACGTCCAAGCAGGAATTCGTCCGGCACGCCAATCTTATTGATGCCCGCCTTTTCCATGTCGCGGATGTGCTTCACGGTAATCCGCTTATCCTTGGCTACAATGATTTCTCCATCCTTGCCCAAGATGTCGAACTTGGCTACTTCACCGCGCAGGCGTTCAGGGACCAGTTCGAACTGGACGCCCTTCTTGCCGATATGGAAGGTGTCGAAATCATAGAAGGTTTCTAAAATTTGCTCAGGGGTGTATCCCAGCGCCTTCAGCAGAATGGTCACGGGCATTTTGCGGCGGCGGTCGACGCGGAAATACAAGTAGTCCTTGGGATCAAATTCAAAATCAAGCCATGAACCACGATAAGGAATAATCCGAGCCGAGAACAGCAACTTACCGGAGCTATGGGTTTTGCCGCGGTCGTGTTCAAAAAACACGCCAGGGCTACGGTGCAGCTGGGAAACAATGACTCGTTCGGTACCATTGATCACAAAGGAACCGTTTTCGGTCATGAGTGGCAATTCGCCCATGTACACTTCTTGTTCCTTGACTTCCTTGACCGTCGGCTTGGAAGCTTCCTTGTCCATGATGGTCAGACGCACTTTAACGCGCAAAGGCGCAGCATAGGTCAGGCCTCGCTGCTGGCATTCCTTGACATCAAATGGCTCTTGGCCTAGGGTATAACTGACGTAATCCAGACGTGCATTGCCGGAATGGCTGACGATAGGAAATACCGAGTTGAAAGTCGCCTGCAAGCCTTCGTTCTTGCGACTCTCTGGCGGTATAGCGGCTTGCAGGAACGCAGCGTAAGACTCCAATTGCATCGCGAGCAGGTAGGGAACTTCCTGGACACTTTCTCGCTTGGCGAAGCTTTTACGAATGCGTTTTTTTTCGGTGAAGGAATAGCTCATAGCGTCTCCTAAGAGGTAGAGGGCAGAAGACAGCACAATCCAATTGTGCTGTCTTCTAACTTCTACTTACGTACTTTTCAAAAATGGTGAAGGCTGGCGGTTTCCCGCCAGCCTCAATCACAGCTACAACTTATTACTTGATTTCAGCCTTGGCGCCAGCTTCGGTCAACTTCTTCAGTGCAGCTTCAGCGTCAGCCTTGGAGATACCTTCCTTGACAGGCTTAGGTGCACCGTCAACCAGGTCCTTGGCTTCCTTCAGACCCAGAGCGGTCAGTTCGCGAACCGCCTTAATCACGTTCACCTTGTTGTCGCCAGCAGCGGTCAAGATAACGTCAAACTCGGTCTTTTCTTCAGCGGCAGCTGGGGCTGCGCCGCCAGCGGCTGGGGCTGCAACTGCAACTGCGGTAGCAGCAGCGGAAACGCCAAACTTCTCTTCCATTTCCTTGATCAGTTCAGACAGATCAAGAACGGACATGGAAGCAATTGCATCTAAAATTTCTGCTTTGGATAATGCCATTTGAAATACTCCTGATAAATTGATTTAGGTTAAGCAGCTTGTTTCTGGTCGCGTACGGCGGCAAGTCCACGCACAAAGCTGGTAGGCACCTCATTAAGAGTGCGCACAAACTTGGCAACTGGTGCCTGCATAGTGCCGAGCAATTTGGCCAGAAGCTCTTCGCGGCTTGGCATAGATGCCAGCGACTGAACGCCCTTAGCATCCATAACCTGATTCGGCATAGCGCCAGCTTTGATCACGAACTTGTCATTGGCCTTGGCGAAATCATGCAATACCTTAGCCGCAGCCACGGGATCAGCACTGATACCAAAAACCAGAGGGCCAACCATTTTGTCTGCCAGGCCGGAAAACGCGGTGCCGTCGACTGCACGGCGTACCAGCGTATTCTTGAGAACACGCAGATACACACCGGATTTTCTGGCTTGTGCGCGCAATTCGGTCATTTCGCCCACTTCCAAGCCACGATACTCAGCCAGCACGATTGCCTGCGCACTTGCAACTTGCGCACTCACCTCGGCAACGACTGCCTTTTTCTCTTCAAGATTAAGACTCAAGGTCTTACCTCCTTCCGTTAATAAAACTCTCCCATCTGGTTAAACCAAAACAGAAGAGCCTACACGGCGACCTCTCATCAGGAGTATCAAGTTCAATACCTAACCTGTGTCGGGAACGCCATCTGCGTAGGATGCTCATCGCAATACTCTTGCGACGCCCAACGATTAAGCCTTGCGGCTCCTACGGTCTTTGATAACCTCATGCCATTATTCCGGCATGAGCCCAAAGCCTTACAGGCCAGCAGAGGTTTTTAGACCACCACTGGCCAAATTCATTCCAGACTAAACGAGATTAGCCTGATCTACCCGAATTCCCGCACCCATGGTGCTGGAAACGGATACTTTCTTCAGGTACACGCCTTTGCTGGATGTTGGCTTAGCCTTGTTCAAAGCATCTACCAATGCGGCCAGGTTCGCTTTGAGCGCTTCAACACTGAAAGAAGCGCGACCGATGGTGCAATGCACAATCCCGCCCTTATCGGTACGGTATTGCACTTGACCCGCTTTGGCATTCTTTACGGCAGTGGCAACATCGGGGGTGACCGTGCCCACCTTCGGATTCGGCATCAAACCGCGCGGACCCAACACCTGGCCTAATGTACCAACCACACGCATGGCATCAGGGGTGGCAATAGCCACGTCGAAATCCAGCATGCCACCTTTAATCTGTTCAGCGAGATCTTCAAAACCAACGATATCTGCGCCTGCTGCCTTGGCTGCTTCTGCTGCTGCACCCTGGGCGAACACAGCAACACGCTTGCTCTTGCCAGTTCCATGAGGCAGTACTAATGCACCGCGCACCAGCTGATCCGACTTACGTGCATCGATACCGAGATTGATTACAGCATCAACCGACTCGTCGAACTTTGCGGTTGCAGTTTCCTTGACCAGATTCAGCGCTTCCTCGACAGGATAGAGCTTGTTGCGGTCGACCTTGGCTTGTAGTGCTTGAATTCTTTTGGACATTGTCATTTTACGCCCTCCACTTCGATCCCCATGCTACGTGCGCTACCTGCAATGGTACGTACTGCAGCATCCATATCTGATGCCGTCAAATCCGGCATCTTGGTCTTGGCGATTTCTTCAGCTTGTGCACGAGAAATCTTGCCCACCTTGTCGGTATGAGGACGAGGAGAACCCTTATCAATCTTGGCCGCCTTCTTGATCAGAATCGTGGCTGGCGGCGTTTTCATGACAAAAGTAAAACTCTTGTCCGCAAACGCGGTAATCACGACAGGAATCGGCAACCCCGGTTCCATACTCTGAGTCGCTGCGTTAAAGGCCTTGCAGAACTCCATGATGTTCAATCCGCGCTGGCCCAAAGCCGGGCCGACGGGAGGACTTGGGTTAGCTTTGCCTGCAGGGATCTGCAGTTTGATATAGCCAATTACTTTCTTTGCCATGTTGGGCTCCTATGGGTGCAAGCGCTTATAAATAACTAAGCTCCCCAATTGCGTTTAAAAAATTGCTTGGGTAGTTCTACTGCTTAAACTTCTTTTTCGATCTGGCTGAAATCCAGTTCAACTGGCGTTGCTCGACCGAAAATCACCACAGAAACGCGCAGCTTGCTCTTCTCGTAGTTGATGTCTTCCACACTACCCGAGAAATCCTTGAAAGGACCATCGATAACGCGCACAGACTCGCCCTTCTCAAAGGTAAGCTTCTGTGTCGGATTGCTCTTGCTCTCATCCATGCGCTGCAGGATTACATCGACTTCTTTGTCTTTGATCGGCGTAGGCTTTTGCGCAGTGCCGCCAATAAACGCTGTGACACGCGGCGTGCTCTTCACCAAATGCCAGGTATCGTCCGTCATATCCATCTGCACTAGCACGTACCCGGGATAAAGCTTGCGCTCACTGATAGTTTTCTGGCCGCCCTTCATTTCGATGACTTCTTCCACCGGCACCAGAATCTGCCCAAACTTGTCCTTGAGCTCGGAACGCGCAATGCGCTCTTCCAGACTGCGTTGCACAGATTTTTCAAATCCAGAGAACGCCTGTACCGCGTACCATCGCATACTCATCAAGCGCTCCGTCCCATCAGCGTACTTACCATCCACAGAAAGCCGACATCCACCACCCACAGAAACAACGCCATGACGATCACCAAGCCGAAAACGACGAAGGTTGTCTGAATTGTTTCCTTGCGGGTAGGCCAAACCACTTTACGGGTTTCAACCACGGCCTCACGTGCAAATGCGAATCCCTGCTGACCTGTGGGAGAAGTCCACAGCACAGCAAAGGCAGCCACAATACCGGCAAGCACGGTAAGAATCCGCACCACCAGAGCTTGATCTGCAAGCACATAAAAGCCGGCTACCCCGGCTGCCACTAGCAGCAAGGCAATAACCAGCTTGATCTTATCGGCCATAGTCCCGTTACTTTTTATATTCGTTCAAAATTTGGCAGGCCAGGAGGGTCTCGAACCCCCAACCCTCGGTTTTGGAGACCGATACTCTACCAATTGAGCTACTGGCCTATCCTCAGGTAAAACAAAAGGCTGCGCCCATTAGCCAAACAGCAAACAAGCGCAGCACTCAAATACAGCAATTACTCAATAATCTTAGCGACGACACCGGCACCAACGGTACGGCCACCTTCACGGATCGCGAAGCGCAGGCCTTCCTCCATGGCGATCGGCGCAATCAGCTGAACCGTGATGGAAACGTTGTCACCA
>Ga0196976_1000531_pt1 | contig 23676 bp, 17 predicted proteins | sample S3v_513CmetaG_FD_148644 | JGI IMG/M metagenome (GOLD analysis project Ga0196976, IMG submission 148644) | Soil microbial communities from Anza Borrego desert, Southern California, United States - S3+v_5-13C | ecosystem: Environmental > Terrestrial > Soil > Desert | place: USA: California...
TCACGCCGACCACCCCCACCACCCCGGGGACCGGCACGGGAACGGCCACCGGCACCACGACGGGCACGACCACCGGCGCGCCGCCGGTCACGATCACGCTGCCCGGCGACCCGCCGCGGCTGACCGTGTTCGGGCCGACGGCGCCGGGCACGACGCCCGGCACGACGTCGACCGCCATGCCCCCCCTGACGCTGTCGGACACGCAGACGGGAACGGGCGGGCCGGGCTTCATCGGCAACCAGACGACGCCCAACAGCCTGTCCTCGTCCAACCAGGGCAACACCTTCGGCACGGACAACGGCGGGGAATCGCCCGTGCGCCTGTCCATCGCGCTGCAGGACCGGGTGGTGGGCGAGCAGTCGAGCCAGAGCTTCACCATCCCGGAGAATGCCTTCCAGCACGACAACCCGTCGGCGCAGATCCGCGTCGAGGCGACGCAGTCCGACGGCGCGCCGCTGCCGGACTTCGTCCGCTTCGACCCGGATTCGCGCAGCTTCACGGTCGACGCCGTGGCGGCCAAGCGGTCCAACATGGACTCGCTCACCGTCCGCGTGCTCGCCCGCGATTCCGACGGCAACACGGCCAGCACCAGCTTCGCCATCAACTTCGCCGCGCAGACCGACGCCTCCAAGGCGAAGGCCGCACCGGCGCAGCCGGTGGACGGCGACCAGCCGACACCGCCGCAATCCCAGCCGGTGCAACCCCAGCCGGCGAACGACGCCGCCCCCGGCGACGCTCCGCCGTCCGATGGCGCGGCACCGCCCGACGGGTCGCCGGCCGGCGAGCCCGCCAACGAGAACGGGCCGCCGGGCGAGCGCCGGGCCGACGCCGGGCCGGTCGGCAAGCCGGATCTGGCCGACCAGGTGCGCCTGGCCGGGCGCTTCGGCCTGCTGCACGAGCGCGGCGGCTTCCTGGCCGACATCCGCGCGGTCTTCGACCGCCTGTGAGCAACGCCCCGTGACCGACACCGTGACCACCACCCGCACCCAAGTGAAGCCCTGCGTGAGAGTTCCCGTGCACCGTCCCAAGCGTTTCCAGCGTTTCCTGCTCGCCACCGCCTGCCTCGGCCTGCTCGGCGCCTGCTCGGTCAAGCCCGAGCCGGTGACACCGGCCCAGATGCTGGACGTCGTGATGAAGGACCGCGCCACCATCGCCTCGATCCAGCAGCAGGATCCGCTGAACGGGCCGGTCACCGTGGAGACGGCCATGGCGCGCGCCCTGCTCTACAACCTCGACCACCGCGTCCGGCTGATGGAGGAGGCGCTGGCGCGCGGGCAGGCCGATCTGGCGCGCTATGACATGCTGCCGCTGCTGGCCGCCTCGGCCGGCTATGTGGAGCGGACCAACGAGGGCGCCTCGCGCAGCATCTCCGTCCTGACCCGCCAGCAGTCGCTGGAGCCGTCCTACTCGCAGGACCGCGGGCGCGAGGTCGCCGACCTGCGCTTTTCCTGGAACATCCTGGACTTCGGCGTCAGCTACTACCAGGCCAAGCAGGAGGCGAACCGCTCCCTCATCGCCAGGGGTGCGCGCAAGCGCCTGATGCTGAACCTGCTCCAGCAGACCCGCGCGGCCTACTGGCGCGCCGTCGCCGCCCAGATGATCAAGGCCGACGTGAAGCGCGTGCTGGGCGAGGCGCGCGAGACGCTGGCCAGCCTGAACAGCGTCTCCAGCGAGCGCCTCCAGCCGCCCCTGGAGACGCTGCAGATCAAGCGCACGCTCCTCGACATCACCGGGCAGCTGGAGGTGCTGGAGCGCAGCCTGGACCTGTCCGCCATCGAGCTGGCGCGCCTGATGAACCTGCCGCCGGCCCAGCCGGTCCAGCTGGCCATCCCGGACACCTTCCCGTCCCTGCCGGAGATCGCCAAGGACGCCGACGCGCTGGAACTGACCGCCCTGGTCAACTCCGTGGACGTGACCGAGCAGGTCTACAGCGCGCGCAACGAACGGCTGGAATCCCGCAAGGCGCTGATGCGCCTGCTGCCGGGCATCGAGTTCGGCGCCATCGGCCAGTACGACAGCAACAGCTTCCTCGTCGACAACGCCTGGGCCGAGCTGTCCGCCCGCGTGACGTGGAACATCATGCGCGTGCTCTCCACGCCGGCGGTGCTGGACCAGTCGGAGCGGCGCCAGGAGGCGGCCGAGGTGCGCCGGCTGGCGCTGGGCATGGCCACCATCACGCAGGTGCAGGTGGCGCTGCGCCGCTACCTGGACCGGCGCAACCAGCTGGACCGCGCGCACGAGATCGACACCATCGAGAAGGAGATCCTGCGCCTGTCCAAGAGTGCCGAGGCCAGCGAGGGCGGGTCGCCGCTGGACCGCGTGCGGACCACCGCCTCGGCGTTGCGCGCGCAGCTTCAGAACCTGCAGGCCTACGCCGACGCGCAGGACGCGCTGGGCACCATCTTCGTAAGTTTGTCACTCGACCCCGTGCCGGAAAACTTCGAGACCATGAACACCGCCGATCTCGCGGCGGTGCTGCGCGACCGCTTCGCCACGTGGGAGCGCGGCGACCTTCCGGACGTCCCGATGCCCGCCAAGTCCAGCCCCGAACAAACGCCCCCGGCCGTCGCGCCGGCCCCTGCGCCGGCCCCCGCGCCGGAGGAGCGTCCGGCCCCGCCGCCCGCCGTCCCGATGGCCGCTCCGGCCGCGCCGAGCTATGTCCAGCTCGCCACGGTGCGCAGCGAGGAGGGGGCGGTGGCCGAGGTGGCGCGGTTCCGCCGGGCACTGCCGGCCGGGCTGCTGGACGGGCTGAACCTCGCCACCCGCAGCGCGCGGGCGGCCGACGGCGGCACGGCGTGGCGCGTGGTCGTTGAGGGCTTTGCCGATCCCGCCCGCGCGCGGGACTTCTGCACCCAGGCCAAGCCCATCAGCGCCGGCTGCCGGGTGCATTCGTGAACCGCGGGTGACCCCCATGCCCAGCCACCGCCGCGCGCTGACGGCGCTTTCCCTCGCCCTGGCCCTGCTGGCCGGCGGGCCGGCCCTGGCCGCCGCACCGGCCCCGGCCGCCGCACCGGAAGGCACGGATACGGCGGAGGTACGCGCCCAGCTGCGCGCCCGCCAGCACACCACCCTGTCCGCCGGCCTGTCGGCCGTCGTCTCCGGCTTCCCGGTGGCCGAGGGCGACACGGTGGCGGCGGGCGCGGTGCTGGCGTCGCTGGAGTGCTCGGTTCAGCAGGCATCATCCGCGCTGGCGCGCGCCCGGCTGACCCAGGCGCAGGCCAAGCTGCGGGTGGCCGAGCGCATGACCAAGCTGAACGCCGCTAGCGTGCTGGAGTTCGACCTGTCGCGCGCCGAGGTGGACGCCGCCCGGGCCGAAGTCGCGGCCATCGACGCCACGCTGCGCAAGTGCGAGATCCGCGCCCCCTTCGCCGGGACGGTCGTTGCCAAGCCGGCGCAGGCGCACCAGCACGTGGCGGAGGGCACGGCCCTGCTGGAGCTGGTGGACACCGGCTCGCTGGAAGTGGAGATGGTGGTCCCGTCGGTGTGGCTGCGCTGGCTGCGCGAGGGATCGCCGTTCTCCCTCACGCTCGACGAGAACGGCCGGTCGCTGGCGGCGAAGGTCGACCGCATCGTCGGCCGCGTCGATCCGGTCAGCCAGACCATCCGCCTGCTGGGCCGCCTGGACGCCCCGCCGCCCGGCCTGCTGCCGGGCATGAGCGGCTTCGTGCGCTTTTCCCCGTCTGGCTCGCAGGGTCCGCCATGACCGCCGCCGCTTCCGCTGCTGCTTCCACTGCCGCCGCATCCACGGCTGCACCTGCGCCCGCGTCCGACCCGCGCGACCGGCAGATCACCGGCATGGCGTCGCTCCTGCTGCTCATGAAGCGGGCGCGGGAGGCGGCCGACGTCGAGGACCTGGGCTTCGTGCTGGTCAACGACACGGCGGTGATCGCGCCGGTGCAGAGCGCCGTCTTCTGCCGGCCGCGCCACGGCCGCCTGCGCGTCGCCGCCGTGTCCGGCGTGCCGGCGCCCAGCCGGGAGGCGCCGTTCACGCTGTGGTGCGAGCGGCTGTGCCGCGACCTGATGGCCCGCTTCCCCAAGGAGCCGGCGGTGCTGACCGCCGACGACGCGCCGCCGGCGATCGGCGCGGAATGGGGCGACATGCTGGCGGCGCACGCCCTGTGGCTGCCGCTGGCGGCGGGCGGCCCGGGGCAGGGGGGCCCGGTGCTGGGCGGCCTGCTGCTCGCCCGTGCCGAGGCGTGGCGGGAGGAGGAGGTCCGCCTGCTGCGCCACTGGTCGGACGCCGCCGGCCACGCGCTGGACCGGCTGGTCAGCCGCCGCCGCTTCATGCCGAAGCCGGCGGGGGCCGCCCGCATCCGCCGGGCGCTGGGCGTGGCGGCGCTGGCCGCGGCGGTGGCGGTGCAATGGCTGCCCGTGCGCCTGTCGGCCCTCGCCCCGGCCGAGGTGGTGGCGCACGACCCCGAGGTGGTGCGGGCACCCCAGGACGGCGTGATCGACGCCGTGCTGGTGCAGCCGAACGCCGCCGTGGCCGCCGGGCAGACTCTGTTCCGCCTCGACGACACCGAGCTGCGGACCCGCCTGGGCGTGGTGCAGCAAGGGCTGGAGATCGCGCTGGCGGAATACCGGCAGGCGCAGCAGGGCGCCGTCACCAACCAGGATTCCAAGACGCTGCTGCCCATCCTGCGCAACCGCATCGAGCAGCGCCGCGCCGAGGTGGCGCATGTGGAGACGCTGCTGCAGCGCATCGCCGTCCCGGCCGAGAAGGCCGGCATCGTCATGATCGCCGACGCCTCCACGCTGCGCGGCCGGCCGGTGCGCCTGGGCGAGCGCATCATGACGGTCGCCGAGCCCGACGACGTGGAACTGGAGATCTGGCTGCCGGTCGGCGACAGCATCGTGCTGCCGCCGGACGCCCCGGTGGACCTGTTCCTCAACATCGACCCGGAACGCGCCATCCACGGCCGCGTGCGGCTGGCGAACTATCAGGCGACGACCTCGCCCGACGGCATGCTGGCCTTCCGGCTGGTGGCCCGTTTCGACGGCGGGCAGCCGCTGCCGCGCCTGGGCCTGCGCGGCACGGCCAAGGTGCACGGTGACACGGTGCCGCTGTACCATTACCTGTTCCGCCGCCCCGTCGCCGCCCTGCGGCAGTGGATCGGGGTGTGAGCCGATGGGACTGGCCTTCACCGCGGCCGGCGGCGCCCCCCGGCACGAACCGGTGCGCCTGCGCCAGGACCTGACGCTGCGGCAGGTCGGGCAGGACGGCGACGGCGCTGCGCTGTGGGTGCTGCACGACCCCGCCGCCAACCGCTACTTCCGCCTGAGTTGGACCGACGTGGCCATGCTGCACGCGGTCGAGCGCGGCGACCCCGCCGCGGTGGCGGCGGAGTTGGCGCGCGAGGCCGGCGTGCGCGTCACCCCCGACGCGGTCGAGGAGTTCACCCGCTTCCTGCGCCGCAACGCCCTCATCGCCGCGGATGGGGAGGGCGGGCGCAAGCGCCTGCGCGACATGGCGGCGCGGGCGCGCGTGGGCGGGGTGCGCTGGCTGCTGCGCAGCTACCTGTCGCTGCGCATCCCGCTGGTGCGGCCCGATCGCTTCCTGGCGCGCACCGCGTGGCTGGTGGCGTGGTGCTTCCACCCGGCGACGCGCTGGATCGTGGCGGCGGTCGGGCTGGCCGGGCTGCTGCTGACGGCGCGGCAGGCCGACGTCTATTTCCGCAGCTTCCTGCACTTCTTCAACCTGGAAGGGGCGCTGCTGTTCGGCGGTGCGCTGGCCGGCGTCAAGGTGCTGCACGAGCTGGGCCACGCCTACACCGCCCACCGGCTGGGCTGCCGGGTGGCGACCATGGGCGTGGGGCTGATGCTGCTGTGGCCGGTGCTGTACACCGACGCCTCCGACGCGTGGCGGCTGCCGTCGCGCCGGCAGCGGCTGGCCATCGCCGCGGCCGGCATCAAGGTGGAGCTGGCGATCGCGGCGCTGGCGCTGTTCCTGTGGAACCTGCTGCCGGAGGGGCCGGCGCGCAGCGTCTGCTTCGTGCTGTCGAGCAGCACGTGGCTGCTGACGCTGACCATCAACCTGAACCCGCTCATGCGCTTCGACGGCTATTTCATCCTGTCGGACGCGCTGGGCATCGAGAACCTGCACGAACGCGCCATCGCCGCCGCCCGCTGGCGGATGCGGGAGTTCCTGTACGGCCTGGGCGATCCGCCGCCGCCGGGCGGCGCCGGGCGGCCGCTGGCGGGTTTCGGCGTGGCGGTGTGGCTGTACCGCTTCCTGCTGTTCTTCGGCTACGCGGCGATCGTTTACCACCTCGTGTTCAAGGCGCTGGGGCTGCTTCTGGTCGCCGTCCTGGCGTACGGTTCGATGATCAAGCCCCTGGTCCAGGAGGTCCGCACCATGGCGGCACGCCGCGCCGGCCTTCGTTTCAACCAGACCATGGCGCGCAGCGCCGTGCTGCTGGCGCTGCTGGGGGCCGCGCTCTTCGCGCCGTGGCGGACGACGGTGACGCTGCCGGCGGTCTACAGGGCCGAGCGCCACACGGTGGTCTACGCCCCGGCCGGCGGGCGCGTCGCCGAGCTGGCCGTTGCCCCCGGCGGCCGCGTCGCGGCGGGGGAGCCCATCCTCACCGTCGAGACGCCGGACGTCGATTTCCGCATCGACCAGACCCGCCGCGAGATCGAGATCCTGGAATGGCAGCTGTCGGTGCGCGGCCTGCGCGACGCCTTCCTGGGCGAGCAGAACGTGCTGAGCGCCGAGCTGCGCTCCCAGGCGGAGCAGCTGCGCACCCTGCTGCGCCAGCGCGAGCGCAACCGTGTGCTGGCGCCCTTCGACGGGACGGTCATCGATGTGCAGCCGGGCATCCGCGCCGGCAGCTGGATCGCCCGGAACGAGGCGGTGCTGTCCGTGGTGGCGCCCGAATCCGCTGGGGTCGTCGCCTATGTGACGGAGGCGGACCTCGGCCGCCTGGGCGCCGGGATGCGCGGCCGGTTCTTCCCGCGCAACGCCGACTTCCCGCCCTTCGACGTGGAGATCGCGCGCATCGACGGCTTCGCCCTGCGCGAGCTGGACACGCCCTACGCCGCCTCCACCTTCGGCGGCGACGTCGCCGTGACGGCGACGAAGGACAACGCCCTGGTGCCGGTCGAGGCCAGCTTCCAGGTGCACCTGCGCGGCCAGGGCGCAGCCCACCTGCCCGAGCACGTCGTCCTCGGCCGCATCACCGTGCACGGGCAGCCGGAGGCGCTGGCCGCCCGCCTGTTCCGCCGCGCGGTCGGCGTGTTCCAGCGCGAGGCGGGCTTCTGATAACCAGCGGCGCCTGAAGGCGCAGGGCCGCATCACTCCCCGTACCGACGTCCCGGCGCGGTAGATCGGGCCGTGCGATCCACCACGCAGGCGTGTATGATCGCGGCCGCACACGGGGATGCGCGATGCTGCGGTTACGGGACGTATCGAAACGGTACGAGGGCAGGCACGGGGCCGTTCCGGTCCTGGCCGGCGTCACCTTCACGCTGGCGCGGGGCGAGGTGTGCGCGCTGACCGGCGCGTCGGGATCGGGCAAGACGACGCTGATGAACCTGGCCGGCCTCCTCGACCGGCCGGACACGGGCGAGATCCGCATCGCGGGGACGCCGGTCACCGGATTGCCGGACGTCGCGCTGGCGCGGATGCGCAACGAGCGGATCGGCTTCGTCTTCCAGTCCTTCCACCTGCTGCACCGTCTGAGCGCGCTCGACAACGTGGCGCTGCCGCTGCTGTACCGCGGCATGCCGGCGGCGCGGCGCCGTGCGCTGGCGGTTGCGGCGCTGGACCGGGTCGGCCTCGGCGGCCGGGCGGCGCACCGGCCGGACGAGCTGTCGGGCGGCCAGCGCCAGCGGGTGGCCATCGCCCGCGCGCTGGTCGGCGATCCGCCGCTTCTGCTGGCCGACGAGCCGACCGGCAACCTGGACAGCCGGTCGGCCAACGGGATCATGGACCTGTTCTTCGCGCTCAACCACGACCTCGGCGTCACCATGCTGATCGTCACCCACGATCCGACGATCGCCGCCCGCTGCCCGCGCCGGATCGTCATGCAGGATGGCCGCCTCGTCGACGACAACCGCGGCGCCTTGCGTTCGGTGGAAGGGCGTCCGGTGGAGGAGCGTTCGGTGGAAGGGACGGCGTGACGGGGCCGGTGTCGCGGACGGGCGTCTGGCGGGAACTGGCCGCCGACGCCGCGGGCAACCTGCAAGCACTGCGGGGCCGGACGGTGCTGGCGCTGCTGGGGATCGCCATCGGCACGGCGGCGGTCGTCGCCATGCTGCACATCGGGCACGGCGCGCGCGGCGAGGCGTTGCGCCAGTTCGCGGCGATGGGCGTCGACCTGATCGCCGTCACGCCGGAATCCGACGCCCGCGGCGCCGCCGTCATTCCGCCGGACGCGGCCAAGGCGCTGCCGCGGGCGTTGCCCGGCGTCCTGCGGGCCGCCGCCGTCGTCCAACTGGGCGGCACCATCAAGGCCGGCCGCCAGGAGATCAGCGCCAGCGTCGTCGCCGGCCCGCCGGAGCTTGGCGCGCTGCTGGCGCTGCGGCTGGCGAAGGGCCGCTTCGTGTCGGACCTCGACGGGCACGCCCCGTTCGCCGTGATCGGCGGCGAGACCGCCCGGTCGCTGGCGGTCGCGACCGGCCGCGCGGTCGAGCCCGGCGACGCGGTGACCGTGAACGACCAGGTGGTGACCGTGGCGGGGGTCCTGCTGCCGGTCGCCCCGAGCACCCTGCTGGGCATCGACCCGGACCGGAGCGTGATCGTTCCATTCGCCGCGGCCCGGCGCTTCGCCGGCCATCCGGCCATCACCACCGTCGCCGTGCAGCGGGCGCCGGACGCGGACGACGGCGGGGACGACGGCGCGGCCGGGCAGGCCCTTCACGCGTATTTCCGCGCGCGGGTGCCCGAACCGGGGGTCCGCGTGCAGACCGCTCGCCAGATGATCGACGCGGTGGAGGCGCAGATGCGCATCTACGGCCTGCTGCTGCTGGCCATCGGGGCGGTATCGCTGGTCGTGGGCGGCGTCGGCGTGATGAATGTCATGCTGATGAGCGTGCTGGAGCGGCGGCCGGAAATCGGCTTGCGGATGGCCATCGGCGCCAGCCGCGGCGACATCCGCGCCATGTTCCTGCTGGAGGCGCTGATCCTCTCCGCCGCCGGCTGCGCGGCCGGCTGCGGCGTGGGGTACGCGGCCGGCTGGCTGTTCGCCGCCGCGTCCGGCTGGCCGTTCGAGGCCGCCCCCATGGCGCTGCCGCTGGCCATGGCGATGGCGCTGGTGGTGGGCGTCTTCTTCGGCAGCTATCCGGCCGGCCGCGCTGCGCGGCTGGATCCGATATCCGCGCTGCGCAGCCAGTAGGCCGCGACCCGGCGGCCCCGCGTGCCACCCTCGATGGTTTAAAAACCCCTCGGCCTGCCAAACCTGTGTGTTGTGCCGCGGCCCACGAGGTGGTACATCTTTTTCGAGAATTTCTCCTGATACGGAGGATGCGATGGGCGCCGTCGGTTCCGTGGCACACGATACAGGCTCCTCCCTGACCAGGATATTCGCGCCGGCCAAGCCGCCGGCTGGGGCCAAGGCCGGCACGGTCGGGGAGGCGGCGGACGCCAAGCCGCCGGTGGTCGTGTCGCTGTCCGCTTCGGCGCCGGCCGCACCGGCGCCGGCGGGCGCCCCCGCGGCGAAGAGCTTCGCCGAGGTGACGACCGACGCGCGCGCGGCGCTCGACGCCAATCTGGCCCGGATGAAGGAATCCGGCCGCACGCTGGGCATGGGCGCCAATCAGGGATCACAGGCCGACATCGACGCGGCGTTCCAGGGGATGGACCGCCGGTCGCTGCACGCCATCGCCAGCAACAGCGGCGGCCTGTTCAGCAAGGACGAACAGGCCTTCGCCCAGACGGTCATGTCGCAGCAGCTGGTCGAAGCGACGGGAATGGACGATCCCGCCGGCTTCCAGCGCGACCCGGCCCGCGGCTTCCTGGCCGGCGTCCGCTTCCTCGACACGGTGAGCGCCGAGGAGAAGGCGTCGGACAACTGGCGGCTGAATCGCGCGGTCGCGCAAACGAACTATGAATCGTCGATGACGCGCGACCACCCCGGGGAAAAGGCGGAGAACGTCGACAGCGGCGACCCCGTCGTCAACTTCCTGGCGCAGACGATCCGCAGCAAGGAAGGGACCTGGACCTCCGTGCACGACGGGTCCTACGTCGACGACCTCAGCCGGATCACGCTCTTCAAGGATGGGACGGACGCCTCCGGGTTGCAGAAGGCACGCCAGGGCGCCGGCACAGCCACGCGGGACGCCGCGGCCCGGATCGACATCACGCTCTGAACAGCCCCGATCACGGCAAGACGGCGGATGCGCTGACGCGCATCCGCCGCTTTTGTTTTCAGTTCAGGGTAAAGGTGATCGTGTAATCGTGCGTGATCGAGTTGAAGGACGTCAGCGTGGCCGTGCAGCTCACGTAGGTGCTGCCGGACGAGGTGGCCGCCTTCGTGTAGCCGCCGCTGGTGGTGTAGGACGTGTCGAACTTGCAGCCGCGGCTGCCATTCTCGAAGTAGAAGTGAATGGACGCGATGTTGCTGTAGGTGCTGTTGACCGTGAAGATCGACGTCCCGCCGTTGATCGGCGCCACGCCCGGCGGATTCGGCGACACCGTGCCGAGGATCTGCCCGCTCGGCGAACGGAAAGTCATCGGGTAGGCGGTGTTGTTCTTGACGGTGACCGTCGTCAGCATGCCGGCCTGGGCCGACGCGGCACCGGCGAGGGTCATGGCCGCGGCGGCGGCGGCAAGGGCGAAGCGCGGCGCGAGAGTCCTGAGAGCGAGGTTCATGACGTTTCCTTGTTTGGTGTTTTTCTCTCCGCAGGAGAGTGCATAAAGCGTAATGCAATAAAATTGAACGCTCAACGCGATAATACACTTCAAGGATGTATCGAATTTTCTTTGATTGCTAAGCGCGCCCGTTATCGGCGGTTGTGCGGACCTGTATCCTGTACAGCCGCGACAATGCACCGCACCTTACGGCAGCACGACGATCTCGCCGACCGCGAGGCCGGACAGGACCTCCACGCCGTCGTTTCGCGTGGCGCCCAGGACGACGTCCCGGCTGCGGGTTTCCCCCGACCGGGGGTCGCGTACGACCACGTGCGGCGCCAGCGCCGCGTCGCGGACGGCGTCGATGGGCACGACGATGGCCTGGGGATTGGACGCGACGTCGATGGACAGGCGCGCGGACATGCCGATGCGCACGCCGCGGCGCAGCGCGCCGTCGCCGGAGAACACCGCGCGCACCTCGAAGGCGGGGGCCCGGCTGCCCTGCTGGCTGTCCGCCTCGGCGCTGATGCCGACGACGCGGCCGGCGATCGGCGCCCCCGGGAACGCGTCGCTTTCGATCCACGCCGGCTGGCCGAGGTGGACGCGGTTGATGTCCACCTCGTCGACCTTCCCGGCGACCACCAGGGCCGCGGCGTCGGCGATCGCGTACAGGGGCTGGCCGCGGGTCACCCGCGCGCCCGGCTCGACGGCGGGGGGGAGGGGGACGCCCGGCCCGCCGGCCGGCGGGCGCGTCAGCACGCCCGCCGCCGCCGCCCGCAGCTCCGTGTCGGCGATCTGCGTCAGCAGGTCGTCCAGGCGCGCCTTGGCATTCTGGTGGTCCAGTTCGGCCAGCCGCCGGTTGTCGTCGCTGCCGCGCTCCAGCGTCGCGGCAAGGTCCTGCCGGGCGTTGGCCACCATCAGCTCCTGCGCGGCGCGCTGCTGCACCAGCCCGTCGTATTCGTTCCGCGCGACGACGCCGCGGCTGAGCAGGGCCTTCGTCTCCGCCAGCTGCTGGGTGACCGTGGCAAGGCCGGCCTCGGCCGCCTGCAGCGCCCGCCGGGCGCGCAACACGTCGGGGCTGTCCTCCCAGCGGGCCAGCGCCCGGACGGCCATCTCCGCCTTTAACAGGCCCGCCCGGGCGTCGCGCAGGCGGCTCTGCATCTCGCCCGGGTCCATGACCACCAGCACGTCGCCGGCTTCCACCCGATCGCCGGGCTGCGCGCGGCGCTCGCGCACCGTGCCGTCGAAGGGCGCCAGCACCGGCACGGCCTTGCCGGCGGCGACCGTGCCCAGCACGGTGACGCGCGACGTGGAGGGTGCCGCCACCACCTCCACCGTCCGTGCCCCCGGTCGTGGCCCCGGCGGCGCCCCGGCGGCATCGGCGCCGGACGGGGCTGGCAGCCAGAACCGGGCGGCGACGACGAGTGCTGCGAGAACCAGCACGGCGGCCATGCCGGCCACGGCGCGGCCCGGCCGGCCGGCGGAAGGGGCAGCCACGGGCGACGCGGCCTCGTTCGGGACGGCCGGCGGATCGGGTTCCGGATCTGGTCCGTCAGCGAGATGCGCCATGTCGCGGGCGAGGTCCCAGGTTGAAGGCCGCACCGGACCCCGTCGCCCGCCCCGGGACGAGGACGGGCGCAACGATCGGCGCGCGGCAGGCGGTTCGCCCGATGAAAGCCTTTGCGCCGGACCTGCTGCGGACGTTCGGGAAGACGATGCGCATGCGGGAAACGATGGAGATAGTCTCCCGTAAAATCAACCGGCAATTGGGTGATTGGCCAACCCTGGCGCCTTTGGCGCGCTCGGCGCTCGCGGAATTCTCCTGAATGGGGCGGCCGCCGGGCCGTGACCGAGGAGTTGAGCCGCTTCGCACCGGATCTTGAATGGGCATGCGTCACCTGTCATATCTTGTGGCGACACGTGTCGGTGAGGGGCGAATGGCGACGGCACACGGAAGGGCGATGGAGGCCGGCGGCACGGACGTCCAGAGGGTGGCCGATCTTCTGGGCGGGACGCGCGTCCTGCGCCAGCCGGTCCGCACCGCGCTCGACGCGCACGAGATGCTTGTGAAGGGATTGCCCGGCGGGGCGCTGGAGCACCTCGTCGGCCACCTCGTCGTCCTGAAGCGTTCCACGTCGTTCGAGAAGGCGGTGGGCATGAGCCTGCGCACCTTCCAGCGCCGCAGGGACGATCCCGCCCGGCCGCTCAGCCAGGAGCAGAGCGGCCGGACTTGGAAGTTCGCGGAAATCCTGGCCAAGGCCACGGTGGTGTTCGGATCGCAGGAGGCGGCGGAGCAGTGGCTCGACCGCCCGGCGGTCGGCCTCGACCAACGCCGTCCGATCGATCTGCTGTCCACGCCCGCCGGCGTCGAACTGGTCGAGGAGTTGCTGACGCGCCTTGAGCACGGGGTCTACGTGTGACGCCGCTGCCAGCGGCGCTGGGTGGCCGCGACCTGGTCGCCTGGCGGCTCGACCGGGAGCGCTTCGCGGCAACCTGGGACAGCGGCGAAGGCGCCTTCCTGGCCGGGGGCCGTTGGAACGGCAAAGGCACGCGCGCCGTATACTGCTCGATCGACCCGTCCACGGCCATCCTCGAGGTGGCGGTCCACACCGGCTTCGCCGTGCTGGACACGGTGCCGCACGTGCTGACGGCGCTGACCGTAACCGACCCGTCGGCGGTGCACGTGGTCGATCCGGCGTCGGTGCCGAACCCCAACTGGCTGCGGCCCGGCATACCCGGCGCCGGACAGCAGGCCTTCGGTGACGACCTGCTCAGGAGGCACAAGTTCGTCCTGATTCCGAGCGCGGTGTCGACCCACAGCTGGAACCTGCTGTTTGTCGCGTCCGCCGCCGCCGGAAGCTACGCCCTGCGCTCGCAGGAGCCTTTCGCCCTCGACACCCGCCTTCACCCTGCACGCCCCTGACGGCGCCGCCGAAGCAGGCGGCGCAGCGCCCGGACGTACAGGGACCAACGCGCCGCGGTGGGCCGGCCTCCGAAGGCGCGCTCGGCCTTGTCCAACGCATCCTCCAACAGCGCGTCATGCAGGGGACGGAAAACCAGGGGCCAGCTGAATCGCGCCGGTCCGGCCGCCACCATCTCGAGGGTGTGCACCAGACGGACGCCGCCGCTGTCGGTGCTCTCGACCGAAAGCCTGTGGGTGCCGAGGAATCCCTTCGGTGCGCTGAACCGGAACAGAATGGAACGCCCGGGTTCGTACTGCTGGATGGTGTAGCGGACCGGGCCGTGGCCGCCCTTCGCCCCAACCGCCAGCGGCCCGTCGAAGCGAATCGCCGGCCATCGTTCCCAGGGCCACAGGCGGTCCCCATCGGAAGCCAGCCCGTCGATCAGCGTCCCTGCGGCGTCCAAGGACGTCGGCAGTGTTCGGGAATGCACGTTCCGCACGTTCATGGTGTCCCCCTGTCGTCTCGCTCCCCCAGGAATGCCGCGCAGTGGCGCGCGGAAAGCGCCGGCGCCTCCACGATGGGAACATGCCCGATGCCGTCCAGAATGACTTTCCTGCTCAGGGCTATCCTGCTTCGCAGCAACTCGGCGTCGTCCGGGTGGACGACGCGATCGGCGGATCCCCACAGGATCAGCGTTTTCTGGGTTATGTGCGGCAGGATGTCCGCCAGATCCATGTCCCGTGTGGCATCCAGGATGATCTTTCGCTCGATGTCGCGGCGCCGGATCTTCTCATCGGCCAGAACGCTCAGGAACATGCCCGGAATGTACGGCGGCTTGTTCATTCCCCATTTGATGAGGGCTTTGTAGTCCTCCAGGGACCGGATGCCCATCATGGGGTGGACGCCGGTGCGATCGAATTCGCGGCGCAGTTCGCTGGGCGTGCTTTCCGCGCCGCCGGCGCCGATCAGGATCAAGCTGCGCACCCGATCCGGCTGCGCGTGCGCCATGCGCAGGGCGATGGCCGCCCCCATGGAATGCCCCACGAGATGCAGCGTATCGATCTCCAGCGCATCCAGGAATTCGCGCATATACCGCGCTTGCTGGCCGATCGTGTAGCTGAGATCCGGGCTCCGGACGCTCTCCCCGTGCCCCGGCAGGTCGGGAACGATCACGCGGCCCTTGGATGGCAGGTGCTTCAGGAACCGGCACCAGCCGTTCTTGTCGGCACCGGCGCCGTGCAGCAGCATGATGCATTCGTGTCCCGGCACGCCGGGCTTCTCGAAATACGCGACGTCTCCGAAGCTGAGATGCGCCTGCCTGGGCGACAGGCCGGCGCCCCGGTACTCCGCGCGCAGCGCCGCCCGCAGGAGTGACGTCTTGAAATTGGACCAGTGCTGATGGAGTGAAGAGAGCATGTCCCACCTATTCCGGCTGCGGCCGCTGCAAGGCGCCATGGAGGAAGGCGTGCAGCATCCCGGCGTAAAGATCGGCCAGGGCCGTCTCCGGCTCGCGCAGCCATCGCAACATCGCCCCCAGCCGCAAGTAGATGATGCCTTCCGCCAGTGACCGCGCGTCCAGGTCCGTGCTGATCACTCCGTTCTCCTGTCCCCGGCGGATCAGTTGCAAGGCCAGAACGGCGAAGTCGTCGTTCTCGAATGGATCCGGGTTTTCGTGAGCATTGCCCAGGCGGTGGAAGACATAGGGGCCCACGTAGCTCCGGTTCCGCTCGGCATAGCCGGCCTCCATGCGGAGCACGCACCGGAAGGCCTCGACGATGTCGGGCGCCTTCGACACGGCTTCCTGAACCGCGGGCCGTCCTTGGATCTGGTCTTGCTGGAAGCGATAGGCGACCAGGGCCTCCTTGGTCGGGAAATGCTTGTACAAGGTCCCGCGTGCGACGTCGGCGGCATTGGCGATCGCCTCCATCGTGACCTGCTCATAGCCGAATTGCTCGAACAGCTCCCACGCACGCTCCGCCACGTGCCGGGCTGTCTGAGCCAGCTTGCGTTCGCGCCGCCCGGCAGGGGCGGCGTTGGCATTGGGGGGCGAACTCATCGGGGCGCGACAAATGCGAACAATGCCCGTTATTGTACATTGTTCAGTGATTTGCGCAAGAGCCTCCCGCCGCCTTTGGGGCGACGGGAGGCCGTGAGCGCCGGCCGGGTGGGGCAGGGGGCCGGTCAGAACCGGTGGGCGAGGCGCACGGCGGCGGTCTGGCCGACGTAGCCCTCGGCGAAGCGGACGCCGTACTCGCCCTTCACCTCGAACCCGCTGCCGCTCAGGATCTCCACGCCCAGGTTCACCTTGCCCTGCAGCTTGGGCGTCGGCAGCGAGGAGGTCCAGGACGACGCGCCCGGCGCCGACCCCTCGAAGCGCTGCTTCACCTCCCAGGCGCCGTCGGAATGGGCCACCACGCCCACCGCCCCGTAGGGGCGGATGCGCAGGTCGTCGTACGCGAAGCGCCCGCCGAACTCCAGCATCGGCGAGCCCGACAGCAGGACGCGCGAGGCCGCCTCCGACCGCACGTTCAGGGTGCCCGCACCCCGCTCGGTGTAGCCCGGCACCCGCGTGTAGGACACGTCCAGGTCGGCGTAGGGGCGCACGTACCAGCCCTCGCCGCCCACCACGTAGGCGGCGCGCAGCCGCCCGCCCGCCTGCTGCGTCATGCCGGAGGAGGTCGCCTCCGCCACGCCGTTGCCGGTGCTGAGCGTGCGGCGGCCGTCGAACCAGTTCAGGCCCGCATAGCCGGCGGCCGACAGCGTCCAGGCGCCCAGTTCGCGCTTCACGACGCCGCCGATCCGGAACCCCTGCGAGGTGCTGGAGACGGTGTCGCCGGTGCTGCGCACGCGGTCGGCGGTGTAGGCGGCCGACAGGCCGACCACCCAGCCCGGCGCCACCGGCTTCTGCGCGCCGACCTGCACCACCACCGCGCGGACGTCGTAGCCCTCCTCCACGTCGGACGTGGTCCGCTGGGTGGCGATGTGGCCCACGGTGCGCTGCCACACGCATTCGCTTTCACCGGCCGTGGCGCCGTTCTGCGCGAAGGTCGGGCAGCTGTGCAGGTTGTCGGCGAAGCTGTGCGCCTGCGCCGCCGAACCGGCGGCGGACGCGTGCGCGCCGGTGCTGCCCATCTGGTTCAGCACGGCGCCCAGCGCCTGGCCGCTGGTGGCGGTGGCGACGCTGTTGTACAGGCTGACCGAGGCAGCGTCGGTGGCGCCGCTGTTCCACAGGCTTTGCAGGTGGCCGGCGATCTGCTGCTGGTTGGCGTTCAGCGCCGCGCCGGTGGGCGTGAAGTCGGCGTTCAGCCCGACGGCCAGCGACGTGGACGTGGTCGACAGCGTGTAGGAATAGGCAGCCAAGTTCGACAGCGCCTGCAGCCCCGCGGCCGGGGTCAGCCCGCCGGTCGCCTGCAGCACGGTCAGCGATCCCGCGCCGGGCACCGGGTTGGCCAGCACCGGGGCGATGCCGCCGCCGACGTAGGCCGTGCCCGACACGCTCAGCAGGTCGCTGCGGCGGTTGGCGTAGTCGACGTCGGGGGCGTAGAGGCCGGCCGCGGTCTGGGTCAGGCTGCCGGTCAGCGTGGTGGTGGTGATGGCGCCGGCCCCGCCGGGGCTGAGCGTCCCGGCGTTGGTGAAGGCGCCGCTGTTGAGGTTGATGGTCGAGCCGGAGAACAGCTGGCCGCTGTTGGACAGGCTGTTGGTGCCGGTGGTGGCCGAAATGCTGCCCCAAATGGTGCCGGTGTTGGTCAGCCGCAGCGACGGCGCCGGCACGGCGTTGGGGTTCAGGCGGTAGATGCTGTCGGGCGTGGCGGTGATGGCGGTGCCCGACGCCGCCTGGATGGTGCCGGCGTTGGTGATGGTGTTGTTGACGCCGCCGACGATGTGGACGCCGGACGCCGCACCGGTGCCGCCGGTGACCGTGGCGCCCTGGTTGACGGTGACCGTGATGCCGCTCGACCCCATGCCGCCGGAGCTGAGCGCCAGCACGCCGGACGAGCTGGCACCCGTCGCCTGCACGGTGCCGCCGACGGTGACCGACACCGTGCCGCCGCGCCCGCGGCCCCCGGCCGAGCCGTCGACCGGCGCGCCCTCCACCAGGAAGCTGGTCGACAACCCGCCGCCGCCGAAGCTTTCGGCGTGGATGGCCGGGGCGTTGATGCCGCTGGTGGCGGTCATGGAGTTGGCGCCGGTGGTCACGGTCACGGTCACGGCACCGCCGTCGCCGTTGTTGGCCGGCTGGCCCTGGCGCGTGTCGGCCGACAGCACCTGCAGGTTCCAGTCGAACAGCGGCACCGTGTAGCCGGCCGAGGCCACGCCGGCGATGCCGCCGCCGCCGCCGATCGACTGCGCGAACAGGGCGGACGCGCCGGTGCCGGTGGTCCACACCGTGCCATTGTTGGCGGCCGTCGCCGCGCCGCCGTTGCCACCGCCGGCGGCGTTGCCGGCCAGCACGGTGCCGAAGGGGTTGGAGGCGTTGTTGTTGCCGGCGTTGCCGCCCGACGCGGCCAGCGTCAGGCCGCCGCCGCCGCCGATGCTCTGCGCCAGCACGCCATGGGCGTTCTGGCCGCTGGTGACGATGCGGCCGCTGTTGGTCGCCGAGGCGAAGCCGCCCGTGCCGTTGGCGCCGCCGTTGCCGCCCGTCACGTTGGTGATCGCGGCGATGCCGATGGTGGCGCTGCCCGACCCGGCACCCCCGGCGCCGCCGCCACCGCCGATGCTCTGCGCGAACAGGCCGAAGGCGTGGTCGCCGGTGGTCTGGATGCCGGCGCCGTTGGTCAGCGTGACCTGCCCGCCGTTGCCGCTGGCCCCGCCGTTGCCGCCGACCGAATAGTTCAGCGAGCCGATGCCGCCCGACACGACGGAGGCGCCGCCGGCCCCGCCGCCGCCGCCCACGCTCTGGCCGAAGATGCCGTGCGCGCCGACGCCCGACGTGGCGATGGCGGCGGTGTTGCCGACGGTGACCGTGCCGCCGTTGCCCGACGCGCCGCCGGTGCCGCCGAAGGTGAGGTTGAGGTTGCCGTAGGTGCCGCCGGTGCCGGTGGCCGAGGTGACGAGGCCGCCGCTGCCGCCGTTGCTCTGCGCCAGGATGCCGTGCGCGTGGGCGCCCGTGGTGGTGATGGCGCCGCCGTTGGACACGGTGACCGCGCCGCCGGTGCCGCTGTTGCCGCCGTTGGCGCCGACGCTGATCCCCACGCTCTTGCTGCCGAAGTTGCCGTCGCCGGCTCCGGCGGTGCCGCCGCCGCCGCCGATGCTGTGGGCCAGGATACCGATGGCGTGGTCGCCCACGGTGCTCAGCGTGCCGGTGTTGGTGGCGTTCACGGTGCCGCCGTTGCCCGATGCGCCGCCGCTGCCGCCCAGCGTCACCGCGATGTTGATCTGGCTGGCGTTGGCGTCGTCGTCGCCGTGGCCGCCGGTGCCGCCGCCGCCGCCGACGCTCTGCGCCACCACGGCGTGGGCGTGCGTGCCCTGGGTCTGCACGGCGCCGCTGTTGGTGACGGTGACGGCGCCGCCGGCACCGCTGGCCCCGCCCGACCCGCCGATGCCGAGGTTGACGCCAGCCGACGCCGCCGAGGTGGAGGAGCCGCCCACGCCGCCCGTGCCGCCGCCGCCGCCGACGCTGTGCGCGAACACGCCGTAGCCCTGGTTGCCGGCGGTGCTGACGGCGCCGCTGTTGGTCAGGCTGACGGCCCCGCCGGTGCCGCTGGCGCCGCCCGACCCGCCGACGCTGACCCCCACCTGGATGTTGCCCAGCGGGTTCTGCGGCCGGTTGCCGGTGATCTTCGTGGTGAACTTGCTCAGGAAGTTCATGCCGCTGGCGTACGTGTTCTGGTACGAGCGGATGACGTTGCCGTAGGCGGCACCGCTGGCGCTGCCGCCGTTGCCGCCGCCGCCGCCCACGCTTTGTGCGAAGACGCCGTAGGCGCCGCCGCCGGTGGCCGTCACGGCCGCGGCATTGTTCGCCGTGACCTGCCCGCCGTTGCCGGCCGCCCCGCCGGAACCGCCGACGTTGACGGTGACCTGCCCGCCCTCGTTGCCCAGGCCGATGGCGTGGCCGTCGGCGCCGCCGGCCGTGCCGCCGCCTCCGCCGACGCTCTGGAACACCAGGGCGTGCGCGCCGTCGCCGGTGGTGGCGACGGTGCCCGACGTGGTGGCCTGCACCGTGCCGCCGTTGCCGCCGGCCCCGCCCTTGCCGCCGACGCCCACGTTGACGTTGACGGTCTGCTGGGCGACGCCGGCACTGCCGGTGGAGGCGAAGCCCCCCGACCCGCCGCCGCCGCCGACACTCTGCGCGTGCGCGCCGTAGGCGTGGTCGCCGGCCGTCGACAGGGCACCGCCGGAGGTCAGGTTGACCGCCCCGCCGTCGTTGCCGCCGCCGCCGGTGCCGCCAACCGCGACGCTGGTGTTGACCGCCAGGGTCGAGCCGATCGCCACCGAATAGGCCGAGGAATCGCCGCCGTTGCCGCCGCCGCCGCCGACACTCTGCGCCAGGATGGCCTTGGCGCCGTCGCCCTGCGTGGTGATGGCACCCCGGTTGGTGGCGTTGACCGCGCCGCCGACCCCGCCGACCCCGCCGGAGCCACCCACCGCGACGCTGAGCGAGACCGAGGGCACGTCGGGCCACACGGGGATCGTCGCGGCGATCGAGGTGGCGCTGCCGCCGTCGCCGCCGCCGCCGCCCACGCTCTGCGCCTTGATGCCGGCGGCGTCGGTGCCGGTGGTGCTCAGCGTGCCGAGGTTGGTCAGGTTGACGGTGCCGCCGGCGTTGCCCTGGCCGCCCGAGCCGCCCACCGCGATGGCCGCGGCGAAGGCCGGGGCGCCGGCCGCCGCGAAGGCCATGCCGCCGGTGCCGCCGCCGCCGCCGACGCTCTGCGCGTGCAGCGCCGTCGCGGCGTTGCCGGTGGTGGCGATGGCGCCGGCCGCGTTGTTGGTCAGGTCGACCTCGCCGCCCAGGCCGCCGGCCCCGCCGCTGCCGCCGATGCCCAGCGACAGGAACGACAGGCCGATGGCGTAGGCGTCGCCGCCGTTGCCGCCGCCGCCGCCCACGCTCTGGGCCAGGATGCCGGTTGCCGCACCGCCGCTGGTGGTCAGCGCGCCGCTGTTGGTCACCTGCACCTGCCCGGCGCCGCCGCCCGCACCGCCGCTGCCGCCCAGGCCGATGGCCACGCCGGGGCTGATCGACACGGCCGTGCCGCCGGTGCCGCCGCCGCCGCCCACACTCTGCGCGTGCAGGCCGAAGGCGCGCTCGCCCTGGGTGGTGACGCCGCCGGTGTTGGTGACGGCGACGCCGCCGCCCGACCCGGCGCTGCCGCCGCTGCCGCCGACGGAGAAGAAGCCGACCGCGCTGCCGGCGCTGCCGCCGCCGCCGCCGACGCTCTGGGCGAAGATGCCGGGGGCGTAGTTGCCGACGGTCTTTAGCGTGCCGGCGTTGGTGACGCCGACCGTGCCGCCGTTGCCGTTGCCGACGGACGCGGCGCTGCCGCCCAGCGACACCAGCGCCACCGCGGTGCCGCTCTTGCCGCCGCCGCCGCCCACGCTCTGCGCCTCGATGGCGACCGCCTGCTCGCCGCCGGTGGCGATGGCGCCGCTGTTGTTGACGGTGACCTGCCCGCCGGGGCTGGGCGAGCCGCCGCTGCCGCCGACCGACACCAGCCCGACGCTGACGCCGCTGGCACCGCCGCCGCCGCCCACGCTCTGCGCGAACAGGCCGTCGGCGCTGGCGCCGCCGGTGGTGATGGCGCCGCTGTTGGTCACCGTCACCGCGCCCCCGGCGCCGCCCGACCAGCCGTTGCCGGCGTTGCCGAACAGGCCGGAGGCGTAGCCCGCCGCCCCGCCGCCGCCGCCGTAGCTGCTGGCCAGGATGCCGTGCGACGCCGCACCCTGGGTGGTGATGGTGCCGGCCGTGTTGACGGTGACGGCGCCGCCGTTGCCGCCGGCCCCGCCGTTGCCGGAATCGGACGCGACCGAGGTGGTGGCCGAGCCGCCCTTGCCGCCCTGTCCGCCCTGGCTGGTCGCCTGGATGCCTTCCGACTGGGCGCCCGTGGTGGCGATGGCGCTGCCGGCCAGGGTGGTCACCGTGGCGTTGCCGCCGGTGCCGCCGGTGGCGCCGGCCGCACCCCGGGCGTAGGCGCCGGCGATGCCGACGGTGACGCCGCCGCCCTGGCCGCCCGCCCCGCCCTGGCTGAAGACGTAGATGCCCGACGATTGCGTGCCGGCCGTGGAGATCGACCCCACCAGATACCCAGACGCGGTGGCGCCGGCCCCGCCGGTGCCGACCGGGCCGCCGATGGCGCTGGCCGCGTTGCCGGCGACGCCGCCGCTGCCGCCGGCCCCGCCGGTGCTGAGCGCCGTCATGCCGTCCGACTGGGCGCCGCTGGTGGCGATGGTGCCGCTGTTGCTGACCGAGGCGGCGCCCCCGTTGCCGCCGGCCCCGCCGCCGCCGCCGCGGGTCGCCGCCTCGCCGGTGTCGAAGGCGCCGGGGCCGCCCATGCCGCCCAGCGCCTGCGACAGCAGGCCGTCGGCGTCGAAGGCGAGCGTGGTGATGCTGGCGTTGGCGGCGTTCACGGCGGTGGCGGTGCCGGCCGTGCCGCCGTTGCCGCCGTTGGCGGCCGCGGTGTTCCACTGGTCGCCGTACAGGCAGGTGCCGGCCGTGCACACACCCTGGCCCCAGGCCGGGCTGGCGGCCAGCAGGCCGATCAGCGGACCGGTCAGCAGGCCGGCGTAGGGATTGCGCCGCAAGGAACTGCGGCGGGCGGCGGACGGAGCGGCAAGGGCAGGGCGGGGCAGGGGCGTCGGCATGGATGGGCAGTCCTTCGGGCGTGGACCGGCCCGCCCGAAGGCGGCGCCGGCCGGATGCGCGGTGATGGCGAGAGGAAATCGAGGAAAGGGCGCTGCTTATGGGCGTATGTCGGTCGAGCTACGCCACGAATAATGGCGGATGGTCTATTACACCCGGCCCGGGCGGTGCCTGTGACCTAAAAATTTCGACAAATTTCGTCAGATTGCAGCGGGATATTGGAGAACGGTAACCAAGGGTGCGGAGAGTTCACGCAGGCAGCGTCCACACCGGTGATGTTCCCACAGAGCGTCGCGCGGCGCGGCGCCCCGGCCGCTTATACCAAGTCCTGCGGAGTACGACTCATGCGGCGATTCCCGCGGGGTAGAGCCGTGTGATTCACCGGAGAGACCACGACGACGAGGTCCACCATGGCTGCTCCGGTTCCGCTGCGCAGCGATTTCGATGCCGCCGTCCTGCGCCGGCTTGCCCGCTCCTCTGACGATCCCGGCCAAGTCCGCCGACTGCTCGCCCTGGCGGCGATCTACGACGGAGAACCACGTTCGGCCGCGGCGGCGATCGGCGGGGTCGGCTTGCAGACGGTGCGCGACTGGGTGCTGCGCTTCAACGACGCGGGACCGGCGGGCCTGCTGACCGGCAAGGCCCCGGGGCCGCAGCCGCGTTTGGCGGAGCAGCATCGGGCGGCGCTGCGCCAAGTCGTCGAGGCGGGGCCGCTCCCGGCGGTGCACTGGCGGATCATCGACCTGCTGTACTGGCTCTGGGACGAGTTCGGCGTCTCTGTCTCGAAGCAGACGCTGAGCCGGGAACTGCGCGCTTAGGGCTTTCGCAACCTCTCGGCCCGGCCGGCCCAGGGCAAGGGGGCAGCCCTGGGCCGGCCGCGCTGCACGAGCGCGGCGATGGCGCTGCACCTGGAGGAGATCGCGCGCGCCGTGGCGCCCGGCGCGCATGCCGTCGTGCTGCTCGATCAGGCCGGCTGGCACACCTCGGCCAAGCTGCCGACCCCCGCCAACATCACCCTGCTGCCGTTGTCGCCGACGTCACCCGAGCTGAACCCGGTGGAGAACATCTGGCACTTCATGCGCGACAACTGTACGCATCCGGTGAGTGACGCGGATGCGGATCGAAGCGGTCAGCGTCGCGTTCGGTGGATTTGGATCAGTTCCTTGAGGTTCTCGACGCCGTCCTCG
>Ga0196976_1000532_pt1 | contig 23633 bp, 21 predicted proteins | sample S3v_513CmetaG_FD_148644 | JGI IMG/M metagenome (GOLD analysis project Ga0196976, IMG submission 148644) | Soil microbial communities from Anza Borrego desert, Southern California, United States - S3+v_5-13C | ecosystem: Environmental > Terrestrial > Soil > Desert | place: USA: California...
CTGGCGGCGGGTGCAGAAGACGGCTTGGGCTGATCGGCGCTCATGGATGACCGGGACGCTTCAATAGGGGAGGGTACGAGGCGGTGAGTATGCGGACTTTCACGGCAGCCGCAATCTTTTGTGTGGCGCTCGTTGTCGCAAGCTGGGTTGCGGTGGACGCCATGACCGCGCGGCCGGCCGTGGTCGAGCTGTCGGCCGGCATGTCGGGCGGCAGCGCGGCGCCTATCCCGGCCGCCGGGCCGGAGCGGTTCAAGAGCGGCGAGCCGGAGGCGCTGCCCGCCTTCTCCTTCGTCGACGGCGAGGGGCGCCGGACGGAGATCAAGGATTTCGCCGGCCGCGTCGTGCTGCTGAACCTGTGGGCCACGTGGTGCGGCCCGTGCGTGAAGGAGATGCCGTCGCTGGACCGCCTTCAGGGCATGCTGGGCGGGCCGGGGTTCGAGGTGGTGGCGCTGTCCGTGGACCGCGGCGGGCGCGACACGGTGGAGCCGTTCCTGAAGAAGCTGGGCGTGCAGAACCTGGGGCTGTACCTGGACGCGCCCAGCGCCAGCATGAGCGCCCTCAAGCCGCGCGGCCTGCCGACGACGCTGCTGATCGACGCCGACGGCCGCCAGCTGGGCCGCATGGAGGGGGCGGCCGAGTGGGATTCGCCGGAGATGGTGGCGTTCCTGAAGAAGCTGATCAACCGCGGCGGCCCGGCGCGCGACCGCGGCGGCATGATGAAGACGGGCGGCTGAGCGCGCACTTGCGGCGGAGGCGGCCCGGGGGTGCGGCGTCGCGTCCTGTAGACTTGCGGATTGAACGAACATTCAATCGCGAAAGGAATGTCCTTCCCGCGAAAAACGGCGCGATCCGTTCAGTCCTGTGAGGAATACACCAGTATGTCAGACGTCCATTCGCACGCCCAGATCCACCTCACCGCCATCGATCAGCTGGAAAAGGCGATCATCCATCACCGCAAGGCGGCCAAGCACAAGCTGAAGGACCCGCACCATTCCGCGCACCACGCGCAGATCGCGCTGGCCTACACGCTGTCCGCCCTGGACAGCGCCCACGAGGCCGCCAAGGTCGAGGCGGACGAGTACGAGAAGTCCGGCGAGGCGTAAGCTGTGAATCTCCCTCCCCCTGCCCTGCAGCGACCTGATGCACGCATCTTGCGTGGAAGCTGAAAAGCCCTTCTCCCCTTGAGGGAGAAGGGTTGGGATGAGGGGGCGTTACGCCCGGCAGGGCGGACAAAGACTCTTTTCCGGCTCTCCGAGCCGTAATCACCCTCACCCCAACCCCTCTCCCCTCAAGGGAGAGGGGCTTTTTTCTTGCCATATCAATACACTATCTTCCGCCGGAAGATGTGTGCATCACGTAGCGCCTTCGGCGGGGGAGGGCGTTCGCGGGTTCTACGGCTTCGCCGGATCGGCGGTGCTGCTGCCCGTGCCGTCCGGGCCGGCGGGGGGCTGGGAGGTGCCGTAGCCGGGGGCCTGCGTCTGCGGGCCCTGCGCCATCAGGTCGGACAGGGAGCGGGCCGCCTCCAGGTGTGCCCGCAGGTCGGGGAGCGCTGATTCGGCGTACTGCCGCACCGCCGGGTGGCCGTTGGACTGGGCCTGCGCCTCGAACAGCTTGATGGCGCGGGCGTGGGCGTCCTCCTGCTCGGCCATGAAGCGGCGGTCGAAGGCGGCGGCGGAATTGGCGATGTCGTCGAGGCGCGCCTTGGTCGGGGCGTCCACCTCCTGCGGCAGGCGGAAGTCCAGGCCCTGCGCGGTGCCTTGCAGGCGTTCCATCGCCTTGCCGTGGTCCTGGATCAGGCGGTCGACGAAGCGCTTCAACTCCGGCGTCTCGGCGCGCTCCTGCGCCAGCTTCGCCATCTGCAGCTCCGACAGGTTGAGGATCGCCGCTTCGTTCAGGAAGTTCTGGTCCTGTCGGTCGAGCGCCGCCTGCTGGGCGAAAGCGGGTGCCGCGAACAGCGTGGCGAGCGACAGGAAGGCGAGGGTGCGCCGCATGGGGAATGCCTCCGGATGCGCCTTGGGCGTGTGCGCAACGAACACGCCAGCGGCCCCGGCGGTTCCGGACACGGCAAACCCGCCGCGGTCGCCCGCGGCGGGTTCGTGTCGAAAGAGCCGTCCGGTCCCGGTCAGCGCGTCGGGACGGGCGGATTCTTGGAGTAGTCGTAGAAGCCGCGGCCGACCTTGCGGCCGACCCAGCCGGCCTCGACGTACTTCACCAGCAGCGGGCAGGGGCGGTACTTGGAATCGGCCAGACCCTCGTACAGCACCTGCATGACGGCGAGGCAGGTGTCCAGGCCGATGAAGTCGGCCAGCTCCAGCGGGCCCATCGGGTGGTTGGCGCCCAGCTTCAGCGCCGTGTCGATGGCCTCGACGCCGCCCACGCCCTCATAGAGGGTGTAGACCGCCTCGTTGATCATCGGCAGCAGGATGCGGTTGACGATGAAGGCCGGGAAGTCCTCGGCCACCGCCGCGGTCTTGCCGATCTTGAGCGTCAGCTCTCGGACCGCCGAGAAGGTCTCCTCGTCCGTGGCGATGCCGCGGATCAGCTCGACCAGCTGCATCAGCGGCACCGGGTTCATGAAGTGCATGCCCATGAACTTGGCCGGCCGGTCGGTGGAGGCCGCGAGGCGGGTGATGGAGATCGACGAGGTGTTGGTGGCGACCAGGGCCTCGGCCTTCAGGTTCGGCACCAGCTTCTTGAAGATCTCGCGCTTCAGCGCCTCGTTCTCGGTCGCGGCCTCGATCACCAGATCGCTGTCGCCGAAGGCGGCCATGTCGGTCGAGGTCTTGATGCGGCCGAGGGCCGCGGCCTTGTCGGCCTCCGCCAGCTTCCCCTTCTGGACCTGACGGTCCATGTTCTTGGTGATGCCGGCGATGGCCTTCTGCAGGATCTCGTCGCTGACGTCCATCAGGACGACGTCGTAGCCCGACGCCGCACAGACATGAGCGATGCCGCTCCCCATCTGGCCGGCACCGATGACACCAATGTTCTTGATCGTGGGCATAGGGGCTTTCCCGCAGGTCGTGGGTTGGGGATGGTCCGATTACTTGCCGAGCGCGTCGGTGAGTTCCGGGACCGCCTTGAAGAGGTCGGCGACGAGCCCGTAATCGGCCACCTGGAAGATCGGCGCTTCCTCGTCCTTGTTGATGGCGACGATGACCTTGCTGTCCTTCATGCCGGCCAGGTGCTGGATGGCGCCCGAGATGCCCACCGCGATGTACAGCTCCGGCGCCACGATCTTGCCGGTCTGCCCCACCTGGTAGTCGTTCGGCACGAAGCCGGCGTCCACCGCCGCACGGCTGGCGCCCACGGCGGCCCCCAGCTTGTCGGCCAGCGCCTCCAGAAGCTTGAAGTTGTCGCCCGACTGCATGCCGCGCCCGCCCGACACCACGATCTTCGCCGCCGTCAGCTCCGGACGCTCCGACTTCGTCAGCTCCTGCCCCACGAACTTCGACAGGCCGCCGTCCTGCGCGCCCGAGGCCGCCTCGACCGAGGCCGAGCCGCCGGTCGCGGCGGCCGCCTCGAAGGCGGTGGTGCGCACGGTGATCACCTTGATCGGGTCGGACGACTGCACGGTGGCGATGGCGTTGCCGGCGTAGATCGGCCGCTCGAAGGTGTCGGCCGAAACGACTCCCGTGATGTCGGAGATGGCCTGCACGTCCAGCAGCGCCGCGACGCGCGGAGCCAAGTTCTTGCCGGCCGAGGTGGCGGCGGCCAGCACGTGGCCGTAGCCGCCCTTGGCGAGGTTCACCACCAGCGGCGCCACGGCCTCGGGCAGTTGGTGCTCCAGCGCGGCGTCGTCGGCCAGCAGCACCTTGGAGACCCCGGCGATCTTGGAGGCCGCCTCGGCGACCGGTTGGGCGCCCTTGCCGGCGACCAGCACGTGGACGTCGCCGCCGATCTTCGTGGCGGCGGTGACGGCGTTCAGCGTGGCGGGCTTGAGCGCCGCGTTGTCGTGATCGGCGATGATGAGGGTCGTCATGTCAGATCACCCGCGCTTCGTTCTTCAGCTTGTCGACCAGGGTGGCGACGTCGGCGACCTTGACGCCGGCCTTGCGCTTGGGCGGTTCCACCACCTTCAGCGTCTTCAGCCGCGGCGCCACGTCGACGCCGAGCGCGTCGGGGGTGACGGTGTCGAGCGGCTTCTTCTTGGCCTTCATGATGTTGGGCAGCGAGGCGTAGCGCGGCTCGTTGAGGCGCAGGTCGGTGGTGACCACCGCCGGCAGCTTCAGTTCCACCGTCTCCAGGCCGCCGTCGATCTCGCGCGTCACCGTCAGCACACCCTCGCCGGGGGCGACCTTGGAGGCGAAGGTGCCCTGCGGCCAGCCCAAGAGGGCGGCGAGCATCTGGCCGGTCTGGTTGCAGTCGTCGTCGATGGCCTGCTTGCCGAGCACGACCAGCTGGGGCTGCTCCTTGTCGACCAGCGCCTTGAGCAGCTTGGCGACGGCGAGCGGCTGGGTCTCGGCATCGGTCTGCACCAGGATGGCGCGGTCGGCCCCCATGGCCAGCGCCGTGCGCAGGGTTTCCTGGGCGGTGGCCGGGCCGATGGAGACGGCGACGATCTCGCTGGCCTTGCCGGCTTCCTTCAGACGAACGGCTTCTTCGACGGCGATCTCGTCGAAGGGGTTCATCGAGAACTTGACGTTGGCGGTCTCCACTCCCGTGCCGTCCGCCTTCACGCGGATCTTCACGTTGTAGTCGACCACCCGCTTCACAGGGACGAGGATCTTCATCGCGGCGGGGTCCTTACTGCGGGGCCAGACGCACGGCGCCGTCGAGGCGCACGGTGGTGCCGTTCAGCATGCGGTTCTGCACGATGTGCAGCACGAACTCGGCGTACTCCTCCGGCTTGCCCAGGCGGTGCGGGAAGAGGGTGCCGGCGACCAGCGACTCGTGCACCTCGGGCGGCATACCGCCCATCATCGGCGTCTCGAACAGGCCGGGTGCTATGGCCATGACGCGCACGCCGCGCGGCGCCAGCTCGCGCGCCGCCGGCAGGGTCAGCGACGCCACACCGCCCTTGGAGGCGGAGTAGGCGCACTGGCCGATCTGCCCGTCGAACGCGGCGACGGAGGAGGTGTTGACGATCACGCCGCGCTCGCCGTCCTCGCCGATCGGGTCCAGCGCGGTCATCGCCTCGGCGGCGAGGCGCATGACGTTGAAGGTGCCGATCAGGTTGACGGTGATGACCTTGGAGAAGGTCTCCAGCGGCATCGGTCCCTTCTTGCCGACGACGCGGGCGCCGACGACGATGCCCGCGCAGTTCACGCAGATGCGCGCCGGACCGTGCGCGTCGGCGCCGGCCTTCAGCGCGGCCTGCACCGAATCCGGGTTGGTCACGTCGCACACGGCGGCGACGCCGCCGATCGCCTCGGCCGTGGCCTTGACGCCGGCCTCGTTGACGTCGAGCACGGTGACCTTGGCGCCGGCCGCGGCCAGTGCCCGCGCCGTCGCGGCGCCGAGCCCCGATCCGCCGCCGGTGACGACGGCGGCCTGATTGCGGATGTCCATGTCTGTCCCTCCCTTTGATTTGTTCAGACGTTGGGTTTTCGGCTGCGCCTCAACCCAACCTACTGGTGCATCGTAGGTTGGGTTGAGCGCCAGCGAAAACCCAACGGCGGTTACTCGAACGTAAGCGTGCCGGCCGGGTGCGGGCCGAAGGCCTCGTCCACCGACAGGGCGCCGGGCGGCTGCCACTGGGGCGCGTTGTCCTTGTCGACGATCACCGCGCGCACGCCCTCGCGGAAGTCGGGTGCGGCGGCGACGTGCAGGCCCAGCGTGAACTCCAGCGCCATCGCCTGATCGAAGTCGAGGCCGGCGCCGTCGCGCAGCTGGCGGAATGTGACGGCGAGCGCGTAGGGCGACTTCGTGCGGATGGTCTTCAGCGTCTCCGCCGCCCACGGGTCGGGGTCGGCCTCAAGGGCGGAGAGCACGGCGTCCAGGCTGTCGCCGGCGAACAGCCGGTCGATCAGCGTGCGCTTGGCGGCCAGGGGTGCCGGGCCGGGGTCCTGGTGGAAGCGCGCCAGCACCGCCTGCACCTGCAGGTCGGCGTCCGCCGCGTCGGTGATGTCGGCCAAGGCCGCCTTCAGGTCCTCGATGGCGGAGGACGGCACGTGGTGCGTGGCGATGCCGGTGTACAGCATGTCGGCCGCCTTCAGCCGCGCGCCGGTCAGGCCCAGGTACAGGCCGATCTTGCCCGGGCAGCGCGGCAGGAAGAAGGTGCCGCCCACGTCGGGGAAGAAGCCGATGCCGGTCTCCGGCATGGCGAACAGCGTGCGTTCCGTGGCGACGCGGTAGCGGCCGTGCACCGACAGGCCGACGCCGCCGCCCATGGTGATGCCGTCGATCAGCGCCACGTAGGGCTTGGCGTACGTCTTGATGCGGCGGTTGAGCCGGTATTCCTCGCGGTAGAAATCGGCGAGGAAGGCGATGTCGCCGGCCGAGGCGGCGTCGTACAGCGCGCGGATGTCGCCGCCGGCGCAGAACGCCTTCTCGCCGGCCCCCTCGATCACCACGGTGGCGACGGACGGGTCGGCGGCCCAGCGCTGCAGCGCCGGGTCGATCTGGCGGATCTGATCCAGCGTCAGGGCGTTCAGCGCCTTCGGCCGGTTCAGCGTGATGACGCCCGCGCCGCCGCGGGGTTCGAAGAGAACGGTGGGTTCGCTCATGTTCTTATTTTCCGGCGGTGAAGATGTCGGCGTGGCGGTCGCGCAGCAGGTTCTTCTGCACCTTGCCCATGGCGTTGCGCGGCATCTCGTCCACGAAGAAGACGCGCTTGGGCACCTTGAAGTTGGCCAGCTGCTCCTTGCACACGGCGATCACCGCCGCCTCGTCGGGCGCGGTCAGGCCGGGCTTGCGCAGCACGACGGCGGTCACCGCCTCCCCGAAGTCGGGGTGGGGGACGCCGACGACGGCGGATTCGACCACGCCGTCGATGGCGTCGATCACCGTCTCGACCTCCTTGGGATACACGTTGAAGCCGCCGGAGATGATCAGGTCCTTGGCGCGGCCGACGATGTGCACGTAGCCCCTGCCGTCCACCTTGCCGACGTCGCCGGTGATGAAGAAGCCGTCCGGCTTGATCTCCTGCGCGGTCTTTTCGGGCATGCGCCAGTAGCCGGAGAAGACGTTCGGGCCCTTCACCTCGATCACGCCGATCTCATCGGCGCCCAGCGTTTTGCCCGTCTCCGGATCGACAACGCGCAGGCTCACCTCCGGCAGCGGGAAGCCGACGGTGCCGGGAATGCGGTCGCCGTTCAGCGGGTTGGAGGTCAGCATGCCGGTCTCGGTCATGCCGTAACGCTCCAGGATCGCCTGACCGGTGCGGGCGGAGAACTCCTTGTGCGTGTCGGCCAGCAGCGGGGCGGAGCCGGAGATGAACAGGCGCATGTGCGCCGTCGACTCTTTGGTCAGGCCCGGGTGCGCCAGCAGGCGGGTGTAGAAGGTGGGCACACCCATCATCACCGTGGCCTTCGGCAGCAGCCGCATGACCTGATCGGCGTCGAACTTCGGCAGGAAGATCATCGACGTGCCGTTCAGCAGCACGCAGTTGGTCGCCACGAACAGGCCGTGCGTGTGGAAGATCGGCAGCGCGTGCAGCAGCACGTCGTCGGGGCGGAAGCCCCAATACGTGTGCAGCGTCAGCGAATTGGAGCCGAGGTTCCGGTGGCTCATCATGGCGCCCTTGGAGCGCCCGGTGGTGCCCGACGTGTAGAGGATGGCCGCCATGTCGTCCGGCCCGCAGGGCACGGTGTCGAAATCCGGCGCGCAGGACGCGGCGCGGGCGGGCAGGGTGCCGTCGCCGTTCGTGCCCAGCGTCAGCAGGTGGGCGACCTTCGCCTTTTCGGCGGTGTCCTTCAGCGCGGCCTCGGTCTCCGGCTTGCAGACGAAGATGTGCGGTTCGGCGTCGGTGAGGAAGTACTCGACCTCCGCCTTCGTGTAGGCCGGGTTGAGCGGCAGGTAGACACCGCCGGCGCGCACCACGGCGAGGTAGAGGACGATGTTCTCGGCGGACTTCTCCACCTGCACGGCGACGCGGTCGCCCTTCTTGAGGCCGAGGTCGGCGAGCAGGCGCGCGTAGCGGCCGGTGAGATTCTCCAGGTCGCCGTAGGTGACGGCCTTGCCGTCATCCGTGGTGATGAACGGCCGGGAGCGGTCGGTGGGGAAGCGGGACCGGAAAAGGTCGAAGATGTTCCCGATGCTGTCCGCCGCCGCGGTGTCGGCCTGTGCCGTTTCGGCCATGTCGCCCTCCCCCATGTCGTTTTCTCCCATGCCGTTCTTGCTGGGCGCGCCCCCTATGGCGCAGGTTCGTTGCTGTGGGGCTTAGCACACGGCGGCCCCGTTTTTCCAGCGCTTTGTATACGCAAGCCCTCAGGACTGTATACCGGCGCCGCCCATGATCGACACGAACTCGGCGAAGATGTCGATCTGGATGGTCACGTGGCGGCGCATCGCCTGGTACGCGCCCTCCGGGTCGCCGTTCAGGATGGCCTGCACCACCGTGTCGTGCTCGTCGAAGCTGTCGTGGACGCGCGAGGGGTGGTTCAGCTGGTAGCGGCGGTAGGGGGCGAGGCGCACGAACAGGCCGTGGGCGATCTCCTGCAGCGGCTCGTTGTGGCTGCCGGCCTGGATCGCCTCGTGGAACTCGCGGTTCTTGGCGTAGTAGGCGTCCAGCTCCCGCGCCTTCATGAAGGCCTTGGATTCCTCGTGGATGCGCCGGAGGTTCTGCTTTTCCGCGTCGGACATGCGGCGCGCGGCGTAGCGGCAGCACAGCCCCTCGATCTCCGACATCACCTCGAACATCTGCACCATGCGGTGCAGCTTCAGCGGCGCCACCACGGCACCCTGGCGCGGCTGCTTCTCCACCAGCCCGGCGTGGACCAGTTGGAGGATCGCCTCGCGAATCGGCGTGCGGGAGATGTTGAAGCGCTGGGCCAGCCCTTCCTCGTCCAGGCGGCTGCCGGGACGCAGGCGGCCGAGGAAGATGTCCTCCTCGATGGCGCGGCGCACCTCGTCGGCGCGCGTGGCGCCACCACCCTTCTTGTCGGACACCGGATCGCTTCCCTTTTCCTGCTCCGCGGCTGCGGCGTTCCGCCGCCCGGGTGGCCGATATACGTCCGTCACGCGCTCCCTCCCATACCTTTTTTCGCGCTCTGTGGCACACGGCGCAGCGCCTATATGAACACAAATCGGCGCGTTCGTGTATACAGAATGTGGACAACGCGTATCCGCCGTGCTACTCGTCAGGCCAAGCAAACGGTGCCGCACGGCCATGGGCCGGCGGCCGCGACGGGAGGGTCGCTGCATGGATTTCACCCTGTCCGAGGATCAGCAGGCGTTCCGCGACACGGCGCGCGACTTCGCGCAGGCCGAAATGGCGCCGCACGCCGCCCGCTGGGACGAGGAGGCCGTGTTCCCGGTCGACACGCTGCGCAAGGCGGCGGAGCTGGGGTTCGCCGGCATCTACGTGAAGGACGACGTGGGCGGGTCGGGCCTGGGCCGCGTCGACGCCGCCATCATCTTCGAGGAGCTGGCCGCCGCCTGCCCCTCGACCGCCGCCTACATCTCCATCCACAACATGGCGTCGTGGATGATCGACACCTGGGGCACGAACGAGCAGCGCCAGCGCTGGCTGCCCAGGCTGACGACCATGGAGCACTTCGCCAGCTACTGCCTGACCGAGCCGAACGCCGGGTCGGACGCCGGCAATCTGCGCACCAAGGCGGAGCGCGACGGCGACCACTACGTGCTGAACGGCTCCAAGGCGTTCATCTCCGGCGGCGGGTCGTCGGACGTGTACGTGTGCATGGTGCGCACAGGCGGCGAGGGGCCGAAGGGCATCTCCTGCCTGGTGGTCGAGAAGGGTACGCCGGGCCTGTCGTTCGGCAAGCAGGAGCACAAGCTGGGCTGGAAGAGCCAGCCGACCTCCGCCGTCATCTTCGACAACTGCCGCGTTCCCGTCGCCAACCGCATCGGCGCGGAGGGCGAGGGCTTCAAGATCGCCATGAAGGGACTGGACGGCGGCCGGCTGAACATCGGCGCCTGCTCCATCGGCGGGGCGCGCTTCTGCCTGGAGCAGGCGGTATCCTACACCGCCGACCGCAAGCAGTTCGGCCAGCCGATCAACAGCTTCCAGGGGTTGCAGTTCAAGCTGGCCGACATGGCGACGGAGCTGGACGCGGCGCGCCTGATGCTGTGGCGCGCGGCCAGCTCGCTCGACGCCGGGTCGCCAGAGGCGACCATGCAGTGCGCGATGGCCAAGCGCTTCGCCACCGACGCCGGGTTCAACGTGGTGAACGACGCGCTGCAGCTGCACGGCGGCTACGGCTACGTCAAGGAATACCCCATCGAGCGGTATTTCCGGGACCTGCGCGTCCACCAGATCCTGGAAGGCACCAACGAGATCATGCGCGTGATCATCGCGCGCCAGCTGATCAGCGGCTGGCCGCGGAACAATTGATCGGCGAACAGCCCGCACAAGCGGGCGCCTGACGACATTTTCGGGGGAGGATAACGCATGGCGACGATCGCCTTTATCGGCCTTGGCAACATGGGTGCGCCGATGATGCGCAACCTGCTGAAGGCCGGCCACACCGTCTTCGCGTTCGACCTGTCGGAGGCCGCCTGCAAGGCCGCCAGCGACGCCGGCGCCACCGTGGCCGGCAAGCCGGCCGAGGCCGCGGCGCAGGCCGACGTGGTGGTCACCATGCTGCCCGCCGGGCAGCACGTGCGCGACGTCTACATGGGTGCTGGCGGCGTCATCGCCGCGGCCAAGCCGAACAGCCTGTTCATCGACAGCTCCACCGTCGACGTCTCCTCGGCCCGCGCGGTGGCCGAAGCGGCGACCGCGGCCGGCCACGTCATGGTGGACGCGCCGGTGTCCGGCGGTGTCGGCGGGGCCGAGGCCGGCACGCTGACCTTCATGGTCGGCGGCAGCGACGAGGCGTTCACGCGCGCCCAGCCGATCCTCGCCAACATGGGCAAGACCATCGTGCACGCCGGCGGCAGCGGCACGGGGCAGGCGGCGAAGATCTGCAACAACATGATCCTCGGCATCTCGATGATCGCCGTGTCGGAGGCCTTCGCGCTGGCCGAGAAGCTGGGCCTGGACGCGCAGAAGCTGTTCGACATCGCGTCGAAGTCGTCGGGCCAGTGCTGGTCGCTGACCTCCTACTGCCCGGTGCCGGGTCCGGTCCCGACCTCGCCCGCCAACCGCGACTACGTGCCGGGCTTCGCCGCCGGCATGATGCTGAAGGACCTGAAGCTGGCGGTCGAGGCCGGGCAGGTCGCCGGCTCGCCGCTGCCGCTGGGGGCGGAGGCCGCGCAGATGTACGCGCTGTTCTGCAACGCGGGCAACGCGGGCGTCGACTTCTCCGGCATCGTGAAGATGCTGCGGGGGCAGGCCTGAACGCAGCCGGGCCGTCAGCCCGCCTGCTGCATCGGGATGGCGTCGGAGCCGGTGCCGCGGTAGTGCACGTTGCCGTCGGCGTCGAGCACGGCCCAGTCGCCGGTCAGGTAGTAGCGCCGTCCGTGGCGGAAGCGGCGGGCGGTGCGCTCCTGGTCGTTGGCGTAGGACCGGAACCAGAAGAGCGGGGAGTTGGCGGTGTCGATGGCGATCTCGCCCTCGCCGCCGACCGGCGCCTCCCGCCCCTCGCGGTCGAGCACGACGACCCGGTAGCCCGGCATCGGCCGGCCCAGCGAGCCTTCGCGGCGGTTTGCCATGGTGCCCGGTGCATAGCGGTTGACGATGACGATGCCCGTCTCGCGCTGGCCGTACTGGTCGAGCAGCGGGACGCCCAGCGTCTGCGTCACCCATTCGATGAGGTCGTCGGGCAGCGGCTCGCCCACCACGGCGATGGACCGCAGGGCCAGCTTGTCCGGCACGGGAATGGAGCCGCGCGAATGCCACGCCCGCACCTGGGACGGCGCCGCCGTCAGGTTGGTGACGCCGAACTTCGTCAGCATGCGGTAGCCCTGCTGCACGTTGTACGGCCCGTCGCAGAAGATGGTCGTGCGGCCGAGCAGCAGCGGCCCGATCAGGCCGTAGTAGGCGCCGTAGGCCCAGCCGGGATCGGCCATGTTCCAGTAGATGTCGTCGTCGCGCAGGTCGAGGCCGACGCGCATGTACTGCTCGATTCCCGCCAGCGCCTTGACGGGCAGGGGCACGCCCAGGGGCGGCGCCTCGGCCTCCGAGGTGTAGATCAGCGCGAAGGGGTCGTCCGCCGCGTAGGCGGTGACGGAGTCGCGGGGAACGGCGGCGTGCAGCGCCGACCAGAACAGGACGTCGTGATGAACGCCGCTCAGCGCCTCGTCCCCCTCCACCATGATGACGGCGCGGCGCCGGGCCGGGTCGCGCGGCACCTTGCGGCTGAGCGAGCCGTTGGTGATCACGGCGCGCGTCTGGCTGTCGGTCAGGCGGAAGGCGATGGCGTCGCGGGTGTAGGTGGTGAACAGCGGCATGTAGACGGCCCCCAGCCGCCACGTCGCCAGCGCCGCGATGAGGAGTTCCGGCCCCTTGGGCAGAAGCACGGCGACGCGGTCGCCCTTGCCCACGCCCAGGTCGGCCAGCACGGTGGCCAGCCGCATGGAATCCTGCGACAGGCGGGCGAAGCTCAGCTCCGTCGTCTGGCCGGCGACGCTTTCGTGCAGCAGGGCGGCGGTGGTGCCGTTGGCGCGGGCGTGCCGGTCGCACAGCAGGGTGGCGAGCGCGATCGAATCGCCCTGGTATTCCGGGCGCAGGAAGGCCGACGGGCGCACGCCGTCCACGGCCGGCACGGGCGCGCCGGGCAGCGGCAGGCCACGATGGCGGGCGGCGGCCACCTGGCCCAGCGCGTCGAGGTCCGGGCCCAGGAAATAGCGCCGGCTGGCGGCGTCCTGCTCGACCAGGCCTTCGCGGGCGAGGGCCGCCAGCAGGCGGTGCACGGTCGCCTTGGACAGGCCGGTTCCGGCCATCAGGTCGGTCAGCCGCGCGCCATCCGGCGATCCCGCGGCGACCATGCGGAGGAGGGCGATGGCGCGCTCCAGGCTCTGGGTGCCGCCCGTGCCCGCCGACGATTGGATATCCGGCTTCATGTGTCTCAACATATGGAACTTCAGTCACTCTAACATTCGGCAAACTCGCTGACAAACGCGATTTTTGTTGTGACAGCTCTTCAGCCTGAGGTATGGTTGGCCCTGCCCGCAATAACGCGGTCCACATCGTGAGACATGCGGTCCACAATGTGGACCTTGCGATCGGCACACACGAGGCTCGCGACGAAGCCGAGCCCGAGAGAAGAACGGAGGAGGAAATGCCCGGCGCGCCACCCGTCCCGCACCAGGAACGCACCCCGCGGGACGAGACCCCCATCTTCGAGGCACGCAACATCTCGCTGCGCTTCGGCGGTGTGCGGGCGCTGACGGACGTCAGCTTCCACATCAAGAAGGGCGAGCTGTTCTCGATCATCGGGCCGAACGGTGCGGGCAAGACCTCGATGGTCAACTGCATCTCCGGCCGCTACCGGCCCACCGACGGCCGCGTCTACTTCAAGGGGCAGGACATCACCGACATGACGCCCAACCACCGGGCGTCGCTGGGGATCGGCCGCACCTTCCAGAACCTGGCGCTGTTCGGGCACATGACCGTGCTGGACAACATCATGGTCGGCCGCCACCACCTCTTGAAGAACAACTTCCTGACCGGGTCGCTGTACTGGCTGACCGGGGCGCGCAAGGAAGAGCTGGCGCACCGCCGCGAGGTCGAGGAGATCATCGACTTCCTGGAGATCCAGCACGTCCGCAAGGCGACCGCCGGCACGCTGTCCTACGGCCTGCGCAAGCGGGTCGAGCTGGCGCGCGCCATGGCGCTGAAGCCCGACCTCATCCTGCTCGACGAGCCGATGGCCGGCATGAACCTCGAAGAGAAGGAGGACATGGCCCGCTACATCGTCGACCTGAACGAGGAGTTCGGGATGACGGTGGTGATGATCGAGCACGACATGGGCGTGGTGATGGACATCTCGCACCGCGTCATCGTGCTGGACTTCGGCAAGAAGATCGCCGAGGGCAAGCCGGAGGAGGTGCTGGCCGACCCGCGCGTGCGCACCGCCTACCTCGGCGAGGAAGACGAGGGCGAAACCGCCCCCGCGCAGGAGGTCGCGTGATGGCCGGCACCCCACAGATCACCAATCTCACTCTGCCCGATCTCTCGACGCACGACACGCTGCCCAAGCTGCTGGCGCTGCACGCCCGCGACCACGGCGGCGAGGTGGCGCTGCGCGAGAAGGACTTCGGCATCTGGCGCGCCTTCACCTGGGCGCAGTTCCATGAGCGCGTGCGCGCCTTCGCGCTGGGCCTGACGCAGCTGGGCGTCGGCAAGGGCGACGTGGTGGCGCTGCTGGGCGACAACCGTCCGGACTGGGTCATCGGCGAGGTGGCGGCGCACGCCATCGGCGGCATGAGCCTGGGCATCTACCGCGACGCCATGGACGAGGAGGTCGCCTACCTCATCACCTACGCCGACGTGAAGGTGGTGATCGCCGAGGACGAGGAGCAGGTCGACAAGCTCCTCAACCTCGCCGAGCGGCTTCCCACCCTGAAGCACATCATCTATTCCGACCCGCGCGGCATGCGCAAATACCACGACCCGCGCCTGATGGAGGCGACGGACCTCGTGCGCATGGGCGAGGCGCTGCGCGCCCAGCAGCCCGACCTGTACGACCGCATGGTGGCGCAGACCAGCGGCGAGGACGTCGCCGTGCTGTGCACCACCTCGGGCACCACGTCGAACCCGAAGCTGGCGATGCTGCCGGCGGGCCGCCTGCTGCGCCACTGCGCCAGCTACCTGTCGGTGGATCCGAAGGGTCCGCAGGACGAATACGTCTCGGTGCTGCCGCTGTCGTGGATCATGGAGCAGATCTACGCCGTCGGCATGGCGATGCTGTCGCGCATGCGCGTCAACTTCGTCGAGGAAGCCGAGACGATGATGAACGACTTCCGCGAGATCGGCCCCAGCTTCGTGCTGTTTGCACCCCGCCTGTGGGAGGCGATCGCCGCCGACGTGCGCGCCCGCATCATGGACGCCTCGCCCTTCAAGCAGAAGATGTTCGACCTGGGCATGAAGCTGGGCCTGGAGGCGCAGGCGCAAGGCAAGCGGTCCTGGGTCGCCGACCAGATCCTGTTCCGCGCGCTGCGCGACCGGCTGGGGTTCTCGAACCTGAAGTCGGCCGCCACCGGCGGCGCGGCGCTGGGTCCCGACACCTTCAAGTTCTTCCAGGCGCTGGGCGTGCCGCTGAAGCAGATCTACGGCCAGACGGAGACGATGGGCGCCTACACGGTGCACCGCGGCGACGACGTGGATTTCGACACGGTGGGCGTGCCCTTCGACGACGGCATCGAGGTGAAGGTCATCGACGCCGACCAGAACGGCGTGGGCGAGATCGTCACCCGCCACCCGAACATGTTCCTGGGCTATTACAAGAACGAGGCGTCCACCATCGCCGACCTGCGCGACGGCTGGATGCACACGGGCGATGCCGGCTTCTTCGACAAGAAGGGCCATCTGGTCATCATCGACCGCATCAAGGACATCGCCACCACCGCCCGCGGCGACCGCTTCAGCCCGCAGTACATCGAGAACAAGCTGAAGTTCTCGCCGTACGTGGCCGAGGCCGTGATCCTGGGCGACAAGCGCGACTATCTGGCGGCCATCATCTGCATCCGCTTCCCCATCGTGTCGAAGTGGGCGGAGAAGAACCGCATCGCGTTCACCACCTACTCCGACCTGGCGTCGAAGCCGGAGGTGTACGAGCTGCTGCGCGCCGAGGTGGAGAAGGTCAACGCCACGCTGCCGGACTTCCAGCGCATCACCAAGTTCCTGCTTCTGTACAAGGAACTGGACGCCGACGACGGCGAGCTGACCCGCACCCGCAAGGTGCGCCGCGGCGTCATCGCCGAGAAGTACGGGACCATCATCGACGCGGTCTACACCGACCAGAAGGCCATCGACGTCGACACCACCATCACGTTCCAGGACGGCACCAAGCAGCGCATCCGCACGACCCTGAAGGTCGTCGAGCTGCTGCCCACCGGCAAGGCGCGCACGCCGCAGCCGGCCGCGGCCTGAGCGGACGAGGAGTGACCCCATGACCCTGTTTCTCCAGCTCCTGGTCAACGGCCTGATCGTCGGTGCCTTGTACGGCGTCGTCGCCATGTCGTTCGTGCTCATCTACAAGGCCAGCCGCATCGTGAACTTCGCGCAGGGCGAGTTCCTGCTGATCGGTGCCTGGACCTGCTGGTGGCTGCTCACCTCGTGGCAGCTGCCGTTCTGGATCGGCTTCCCGATCACATTGGCCTTCATGATGCTGTTCGGCATCATCCTGCAGGTCGTCGTGCTGCGGCCGATGATCGGCGAGCCGATCATCTCCGTCATCATGGTGACCATCGGCCTGTCGCTGTTCTTCCAGGCGCTGATGAAGTGGATGTTCGGCGTGTTCGCCAAGCCCTTCCCGCCGATCTTCTCCAGCCCGACGGTCAGCGTTCTCGGCCTCGAGGTGCAGACCGTGTACGTGGTCAGCCTCGTCATCTCGATCCTGATCATGGCGGGCTTCGGCTGGTTCTTCAAATTCTCCCGCATGGGTCTGGCCATGCGCGCCACCGCCTTCGACCAGCAGGTGGCGCAGTCGCTGGGCATCTCGGTGCGCCAGGTCTTCGCCGCCTCCTGGGCCATCTCGGCCATGGTGTCGGCGGTGGCGGGCGTCACGGTCGGTGTCGTCAACGGCGTGTCGTCGGCCTTGTCCTTCTTCGGCATCAAGGTGTTCCCGGCGGTCATCCTGGGCGGCCTGGACAGCGTCGTCGGCGCCGTGATCGGCGGCCTGATCGTCGGCGTGCTGGAGAACCTCGCCCACTACGTCGACAGCCAGTGGCTGAACTGGGGCAACATGTACGAGATCGCGCCCTTCTACGTCCTGATCGCGATCCTCATGGTCAAGCCCTACGGCCTCTTCGGCACCAAAGACATCGAGCGCGTGTAAGGGAGCCGCCGAACCATGGCCAACATCAGCCTCATCCCGTGCGGCGACTTCAAGACCGCGTACGGCGCCGACACCACCATCTTCCCCACCGTCACCAGCCGCAACTTCGCCATCGCCGGCGTCCTGCTGCTGGCGCTGTGCCCGCTGTTCATGGACCGCTACTGGCTCAGCCTGCTGATCCAGATCGGCTACCTGGGCATCGCGGCGCTGGGCCTGAACATCCTGGTGGGCTTCACCGGCCAGATCTCCATCGGGCATTCCGCCTTCTTCGGCTTCGGCGCCTTCTCGTCGGCGTGGCTGTCGAACAGCTACGGCGTGCCGGTGGCGCTGGCGATCCCGCTGGCGGGCGTGATGACCACGGCGATCGGCATGATCTTCGGCGTGCCGGCGGCGCGGCTCAAGGGCCTGTACCTCGCCATCGCCACGCTGGCGGCGCAGTACATCCTGCAGGACTTCTTCGCCCGCGCCGACTGGTTCACCGGCGGCGTGGCCGGCACCATCGCCGAGCCGTTCTCGCTGTTCGGCTTCGCCTTCGACACCGACGGGAAGTTCTTCTACGTGGCGCTGGTCTACATGGTGATCATGTACGTCCTGGCGACCAACCTGATGCGCACGCGCGACGGCCGCGCCCTGGTGGCCGTGCGCGACCATTATCTCTCCGCCGAGATCATGGGCATCAACCTGACCAAGTACCGGACGATGTCCTTCGGCATCTCGGCCTTCTACGCCGGCATCGGCGGGGCGCTGTACGCGCACTACCTGCAGTTCGTGTCGGTGGAAGGCTTCACGATCCTGTTCTCGATCCAGTTCCTGGGCATGATCATCATCGGGGGCCTGGGGTCGATCATGGGCACGCTGATGGGCACCGCCTTCATGGTGCTGCTGCCGGAGGCGATGCAGTTCATCACCACCAGCCTGTCGGGCACGGCGATCGACACCGCGCTGAACCTGAAGGATGCGATTGCCTTCTTGCGCGAGATGGCGATCGGTGTCGTGATCATCCTCTTCCTGGTGTTCGAGCCCGACGGGCTGGCGCACCGCTGGAAGCAGATCAAGGCGTACTGGAAGCTCTATCCCTTCTCGCACTGACGTCTGGCACCAACCGTTCAATCAATACATAGGGGGAAACGCGATATGTCGATGAAGACTGCTCTTCTCGCCGCCACCGCCGTCGTGGCGTTCAGCACCGGTGCCTTCGCCCAGGCGAAGATCCCGGTCGGCCACCTCGCCGACCAGTCGGGCGCCACGTCGGACGTGGGCGTGCCGTTCGGCCAGGGCGTGGCCGACGCGCTGGCGTGGGTGAACAAGAACGGCGGCGTCAACGGCACGCAGATGGCGGTGGAGACCGTCGACTACGGCTACCAGGCGCCGCGCGCCATCAGCCAGTACAAGAAGTGGTCGGGCGGCGACAAGGTCGCGGCGATCCAGGGCTGGGGCACGGCCGACACCGAGGCGCTGACCGGCTTCGTCGGCAAGGACGAGATCCCGTACTACTCCGGCTCCTACTCGGGCCACCTGACCGACCCGACCGGCAAGGGCACGCACGGCTCCAAGCCGGCGCCGTACAACTTCTTCTACGGCCCGTCCTATTCCGACGCGCTGCGCGCCATGCTGATGTGGGCGGCCGACGACTGGCAGAAGAAGGGCGGCAAGGGCAAGCCCAAGTACGTCCACATGGGCGCCAACCACCCGTACCCGAACGCCCCGAAGGAAGCCGGCGAGTCGCTGGCCAAGGAGCTGGGCTTCGACGTGCTGCCGGCCGTGCAGTTCGCGCTGACCCCGGGCGACTACACCGCGCAGTGCCTGACGCTGAAGGAATCGGGCGCCAACTACGCCTACCTCGGCAACACCGCCGGCTCCAACATCTCGGTCCTGAAGGCCTGCCAGACGGTGGGCACGCAGGTCCAGTTCATGGGCAACGTCTGGGGCATGGACGAGAACGCCGCCAAGGCCGCGGGTGCCGCCGCCAACGGCGTGGTGTTCCCGGTGCGCACCTACTCCATCTGGGGCGGCGACACGCCGGGCATGAAGACGGTGAAGGAGATTTCCAAGGTCTCCGACGCGTCGGGCAACGCCTACCGCCCCGTGCACTACATCGCCGGCGTCTGCTCGGCGCTGTACATGAAGGAGGCGATGGACTGGGCGCAGAAGAACGGCGGCGTCAACGGCCCGAACATCCGCAAGGGCATGTACCAGAAGAAGGACTGGGTGCCGGCCGGCATGGACGGCGTCTGCGCGCCCTCGACCTGGACCGAGGTGGACCACCGCGGCACCACGGCCGTGAACCTCTACCGCGCCAACGTCAAGGGTGACACCGGCGGCACGGTCGAGGAGCTGGTGAAGAGCGGAGCGATCAAGATGGAGAAGATCGCCACCGTCGACGTTCCGCGCAAGCCCGAGTGGCTGGGCTGGTAAGCAGCCCGGTCCGAGCGCGCCCCCGCCGGTTTCCCGCCACCCCCGCTTGCGGGGCTCCGGCGGGGGTGCTGCTCCACAGTTCGGTTGCCGTTCGGTTCGAAGCCCCTCTCCCTCGACGGGAGAGGGGTTGGGGGGAGAGGGGTTGGGGAGAGGGTGGTTACGGCGGGAACGCCGGAAGAAACCTCCTTCAGCGGCCTTGCCGGCCGCCATTCCCCCTCTCCCCAAACCCCTCTCCCGCGAGGGGAGAGGGGCTTTGAACCGGCCGGATGAAGCTACTGCCCTCTTCGCGATTCAGGTGCCGCATGACCACTGCCGCCCCGGCCACCGTTCCCGCCGCCGTGTCGAGCGCCGCCGCGCTGGCCGCCAAGCCGGCCAAGGCGCCGCTCTTGTCCGTCAACAACATCGAGGTCGTCTACAACGACGTCATCCTCGTGCTCCGCGGCCTCAGCCTGGAGGTGCCGGAGGGTGAGATCGTGGCGCTGCTGGGCGCCAACGGCGCCGGCAAGTCGACCACGCTGAAGGCCATCTCCGGCCTCCTCAAGACCGAGGACGGCGAGGTGACGCGCGGCGACATCGTCTTCAACGGCGAGCGCATCAACGGCATCGACCCCGACCAGATCGTGCGCCGCGGCATCTTCCAGGTGATGGAAGGGCGCCGCATCATCGCCGACATGACCTGCCAGGAAAACCTGCGCCTGGGCGCCTTCACCCGCCGCGACGGCGGCGTGAAGGACGACATGGAGATGGTCTACCACTACTTCCCGCGCCTGAAGGAGCGCACGGGCCTCGCCGGCTACCTGTCGGGCGGCGAGCAGCAGATGCTGGCCATCGGCCGCGCCATGATGGCCCGCCCGAAGCTGATCCTGATGGACGAGCCGTCCATGGGCCTGTCGCCGCTGATGGTGAAGGAGGTGTTCTCCATCATCCAGCAGATCAACAAGGATCTGGGCGTCACCATCCTGCTGGTCGAGCAGAACGCCCGCATGGCGCTGCAGGCCGCCAACGCCGGCTACATCATGGAGAACGGCAAGGTGGTGCTGGACGGCACGGCGGACGAGCTGAAGAACAACGAGGACGTGAAGGAATTCTACCTCGGCGGCGGCAACGAGGAGCGCAAGAGCTTCAAGAACCTCAAGAGCTTCAAGCGCCGCAAGCGGTGGATTTGACATTCAGTCCCTCCCCCGCCCCCGGCGGGGGAGGGAAGCCCGCGCAGCTCTCGCCGGATCTTCGATCCGGCTGGCGCGGCAGGCGGATGCCATAGGCATCCGCTGAGAGCGGCAGGGTGGGGGCAAGGTCTGTCCGAGAATCCATGAGGTTCCGGCCTCCCGTCTAGACCTTGCCCCCTCCTAACCTCCCCCGCCGGAGGCGGGGGAGGGACTAAGATCGCGGAGGCGACGTTGACCGACTTCTACGACACCCTGGAAACCCGCAGCCCCGACCAGCGCGAGGCGGAGCTGTTCGCGGCACTGCCGGCGCACGTCGCGCACGCCAAGGCGAACGCGCCGTATTTCGGCCGGCTGCTCGCCGACGTGGACCCGGCGTCCATCCGCGACCGCGCGGCTCTGGCCGCCCTGCCGGTCACGCGCAAGTCCGACCTGATCGCGCTGCAAAAGGACGAACCGCCCTTCGGCGGCCTCGCCGCCGTCGCCATCGGCAGCCTCGCCCGCGTCTTCGCCTCGCCCGGCCCGATCCACGATCCGGAGCCGCATGGTAAGGACCCCTGGCGCACCGCGCGCGGGCTGTATGCCGCCGGCTTCCGCGCCGGGCACGTGGCGCACAACTGCTTCGCCTACCACCTGACGCCCGCCGGGTCGATGTTCGAGACCGGCGCGCACGCCGTCGGCTGCGCGGTGATCCCGGCCGGCACCGGCAACACGGAACAGCAGGCGCAGGTGATCGCCGCGCTGAAGCCGCAGGGCTACATCGGCACGCCGGACTTCCTGAAGATCATCCTGGAGAAGGCGGACGCGCTGGGCCTGGACTGCTCGTCGGTGAAGTTCGCGCACGTCACCGGCGGCCCGTACCTGCCGGACGCGCGCGCCTTCTACGAAGGGCGCGGCATCGACGTGTACCAGGGCTACGGCACCGCCGACCTGGGCCTCGTCGCCTACGAGACGCCGGCCCGCCAGGGGCTGGTGGTGGAGGAGGGCTGCATCGTCGAGATCGTCCGCCCCGGCACCGGCGACCCCGTGCCGGAGGGCGAGGTGGGCGAGGTGGTGGTCACCATCTTCAACGCGGCCTACCCGCTGATCCGCTTCGGCACCGGCGATTTGTCGGCGGTGCTGCCGGGCACCAGCCCGTGCGGGCGCACCAACATGCGCCTGAAGGGCTGGATGGGCCGCGCCGACCAGACCACCAAGGTCAAGGGCATGTTCGTCCACCCGCAGCAAGTGGCCGAGGTGGTGCGCCGCCACCCGCAACTGAAGAAGGCCCGGCTGGTCGTCGGCCGGCAGGACGCCAGCGACACCATGACCCTGCGCTGCGAGAGCGAGGAGACCGGCGACGCGCTCGTGGCAGCCGTGCGTGAGACGCTGGCCTCCGTCACCAAACTGAAGGGTACGGTGGAACTCGTCGCCCCCGGCGCGCTGCCCAACGACGGCAAAGTCATCGAAGACGCCCGCAGCTGACCCAGAATCCAGAGGACTGAAGAGACATGTCGACCATCGCCCCGCAGCTCGATCCCTTCGCGCTCGCCAAGGAACTGTCCGGCAAGCACTTCATCGACGGCGCGTTCCGGCCCGCCGCCAGCGGCAAGACCTTCCCCGTGGTGAACCCGGCCACCGGCGAGCAGGTGGCCGAGGCCGCCTATGGCGAGGCGGCCGACGTGGACGCCGCCGTGGCCGCTGCGAAGAAGGCGCAGAAGGAGTGGGCCAAGCGCCCGGCGCGCGAGCGCGGCAAGCTGGTGGCCGAGTGCGGCCGTGTCCTGGACGCCCACAAGGAAGAGATCGCGCGCCTCGTGGCGCTGGAGACCGGCAAGGCGCTGCGCACCGAATCGCGCGTCGAGGCCGGCGTGCTGTCCGACGCCTTCACCTTCTTCGGCGGCCTGGGCGGCGAGCTGAAGGGCGAGACGGTGCCCTTCAACCCGACCATGCTGACCATGACCGTGCGCGAGCCGGTGGGCGTGGTGGGCGCCATCATCCCGTGGAACGTGCCGCTGATGCTGATGGCGCTGAAGATCGCGCCGGCCATGGTGGCGGGCAACGCGGTCGTCGTGAAGTCGGCCGAGGAGGCGCCGCTGGCCGTGCTGCGCGCCATCCAGCTGATCAGCACCATCCTGCCGCCGGGCGTCATCAACATGCTGTCCGGCTACGGCCCGGAATGCGGCGCGCCGCTGGTCGCCCACCCGGACGTGCACAAGGTGACCTTCACCGGCTCGGTCGAGACCGGCAAGATCGTCTACAAGACGGCGGCCGAGAAGCTGATCCCGGTGACGCTGGAGTTGGGCGGCAAGAGCCCGATGATCGTCTGCGGCGACGCCGACCTGGACCAGGCGCTGGCCGGCGCCATCGCCGGCATGCGCTTCACCCGCCAGGGCCAGAGCTGCACCGCCGCGTCGCGCATCTTCGTCCATGACAGCATCCACGACGTGTTCGTGGAGAAGCTGAAGGAGAAGGTGAACGCCATGAAGATGGGCGACCCGCTGGACGAGTCGACCGACATCGGCACCATCGTGTCGCGCCAGCAGATGGATCGCGTGCAGAGCTATATCGCGCTGGGCAAGGAGGCCGGCGGCACGGCGCACGTCTGCTCCGCCATGCCCACCGACGCCAAGCTGACCAAGGGCCTGTACGTGCAGCCGCACATCTTCACCGGCGTGAAGAACACCGACCGCATCGCCAAGGAGGAGATCTTCGGCCCGGTCTGCTGCATCATCCGCTGGACCGACTACGACGACGTAATCGAGCAGGCCAACGACACCGAATACGGCCTCGCCGCCACCATCTGGACGCGCGACATCAAGCTGGCCATGGACGCGGTGACGCGCCTGGAGGCGGGCTTTGTGCAGGTGAACCAGAACCTCGTCGTGCAGCCGAACCTCAGCTACGGCGGCGTCAAGACCTCCGGCCTCGGCAAGGAAGCCACGCTGGAGGCGATGCTGGAGCACTTCACGCACAAGAAGACGATCATCATCAACATGAAGTGAGGAAGCAGTCCCTCCCCCGCCTCCGGCGGGGGAGGGAGGGGCCCCAAGCTTCGCTTGGGGAGGGTGGG
>Ga0196976_1000534_pt1 | contig 23551 bp, 17 predicted proteins | sample S3v_513CmetaG_FD_148644 | JGI IMG/M metagenome (GOLD analysis project Ga0196976, IMG submission 148644) | Soil microbial communities from Anza Borrego desert, Southern California, United States - S3+v_5-13C | ecosystem: Environmental > Terrestrial > Soil > Desert | place: USA: California...
CGGCTGTCGCGCAGGCGTCCCGCGCCTGCGCCCTGGGCGGGAGTGGCGGCGCGGGACGCCGCCACGACAGCCGGCGAGGACGCCGGCGGTCCGCATCCGTTGGCGAGCTCAGTGCGGTCTGCTTAGTAGAAGGCTTCGAAGACGACCCGGCCGCGATCACCGACGATCTGCTGGAAGCGCCGGCAGCCATCGCGCAGAAAGGCGACGACCGAATCGGCCTCGCGCGGATCCACGCGACGAGAGCAGTGGCGCATGCGGCGCGCGGCGAGGCTGCCGTCGAGCTCATCGCGGCAGCACGCGACGCGCTGCGCGCCGAAGGGGCGGTCTACGACGAGCTCACGTTCCTGCAGAAACTCTCGACGCCCTTCTTCGATCACGCGCGTCACGAAGACAACGAGGAGAACCTCGAGGAGGTCATCCGGTTGCGGCGGACGTCGCAGGCCACTTCGAAAGCCGGCTGTGGAGCGAAAGCAGCATGACGAAAGCGAGATTCCAGCAGGAGATCGGAGAGAGCGATGTCATTCACTTCGCCGGACATGCGCACTTCGACGTCGTTGATCCGATGGCTTCCGGTCTCGAGCTCAGTGACGGGCGGCTCACCGCACGCGAGATTTTCGAGCTCGATGCCGCAACGCTGCGGTTCGTCGTCCTCAGCGCGTGCAAGACGGGTTTCAACGATGTGCAGCCGGGCGACGAGCTCATTGGCCTCACGCGCGCATTCCTCTACCTGTCGAGCACGCGTTGCCGGCATTTGAACAGCCGTCACCTTCACCACGCCTCATCCGGCGTCGCCGCGCACGGCTCCTCGCCGCAGAAGAGATCCGTCGACGTCGACGCTTGCCCCAGGTAGTTCCGCGACGCGGTGCAGATCGCGCCGATCAGGTACGGCTCCAGACTCTCCACGTCCTCGGCGTGCAGGAAGTACGTCGCGAACACCGCCTGTACGAGCATTTCCGCATCCCCGGCCTCGATCCCGAACCTGCGGATGGCAATCCTCTGTAACCTCGGTGCGTATTGCCGGTACGTCTCCTTGAATGCGGCGGCCCTATCGAGTGTCATCGCTGGAATCCTCTTTTGAGCGCTCCAGCCTACACCTTCCCCGGAATGGCCGCGTTGAACGCCTCCGGCTGCTCGTAATTCGACAGGTGCGCCGCGTTGGCGATGCGCACCAGTCGTGCGCCGGGAATGGCCTTCGCCATCCGCTCCGCGTCGCTCGGCGGAGTGATCGTGTCTTCCTCTCCGACGAGGATCGTGGCCGGCACCCGGATCGACGGCAGCAGCGATGACGAGTCCGGCCGGTTGGCGATGGCCCGCAGCGCCGCCTTCACGAACTCGGGCGAGGCCGACATCATGATCTCCCGCACCGCCGGCTTCAGCGCCTCGGAGGTGACCATCTTTGGCAGCATCGCATCGGCCACCGCCGCGACGCCGTGCTGCTCCACCTTGGCGATGTTGTCGAAGCGTCCCTTGCGCGCCTCCTCGGTGTCCGGAGTCTCGCGGGTATCGATGAGGATCAGCCCCGAGATCCGCTCCGGGAAGAGCCGCAGCGCGGCGAAGCAGATGTAGCCGCCCATCGACAGCCCGGCGAACGTCGCCTTTTCGATCCCGCGCGCGTCGAGCTGCGAGACCGCGAAGCGCGCGTAGTCGTCCATCGACTCCAGCGGCGGCAGGTCGGGCATCACGTGCTCCACGCCGGCGATGGCGCGCTGCTTCTCGAAGATGCGGGAGGTGAGGGGGAAGCCGTGGATCCAGAGGATGGCGCTCATGCGCGGAGTCTATACAATCGGGCGCCTGCACCCGCTCGACGTCACCATCATCGTCGCCTACCTCGCCGCCGTCGTCGGCGCGGGCTTCGTCTTCGCGCGGCGGCAGAAGACGACGCGGCAGTACTTCACCGCCGGGCACGACGTCCCCTGGTGGGCCATCGCCGCCTCGATCGTGGCTACCGAGACGTCCACCGTCACCTTCATCTCCGTCCCCGGCATCGCCTGGGCGCAGGGCGGCGACTTCCGCTTCCTGCAGCTCGTCCTCGGCTACATCACCGCCCGGCTGATCATCGCGGCGTTCTTCATGCCCTGGTACTTTCGCGGCGAGCTGGTGACGGTCTACGAGCTGCTGCAGACGCGCTTCGCCCCCTCGGTGAAAGCGCTGGCGGCCTCGCTCTTCGTGATCATGCGTACCATCGCCGACGGCGTGCGCCTCCTGCTCACCGCCTACGTCCTGGCGGCGCTGCTGCCGCGCCTCGGCATCAGCGGCGCCATCATCGGCCTCGGCGTGGTGATGACCATCTTCACGCTGATGGGCGGCATCGAGGCCATCGTCTGGATCGAGGTCGTGCAACTCGTCATCTACATCGGCGGCGCCGTCGCGGCCATGGTGGTGCTGCTCGGCGACGTCGGGCTGTCCGAGGCGATGGCCGCGGGTGCCGCGGCGCAGAAGTTTCGCCTCTTCGACTTCGGGCTCGACCTGACCAGGACCTACACCTTCTGGTCGGGGCTCATCGGCGGGACGTTCCTGACCCTCTCCACCCACGGCACCGATCAGTACATGGTGCAGCGCTACCTCTGCACCGACCGCCCGCGCAGCGCGGGCAAAGCGGTGATCGCCTCGGGATTCGTGGTGCTGGTGCAGTTCGTCGGCTTTCTCTTCATCGGCGTGCTGCTGTACGCGTTCTACGGCGGGCTGAAGCCTGCCGCTCCACTCGCGCCCGACCAGATCTTCCCGCACTTCATCGCCAACGACCTGCCGCCGGGACTCTCCGGCCTGGTCGTGGCCGCCATCCTCGCCGCGGCCATGTCGTCGTCGCTGAGCGCCATCGCCGCGACGGTCGTGGCGGACCTCATGCGCCCGCGCGCCGAGGAGCGGGCCATGGCGCTGTCGCGCGTGGTCATCGTGCTGGCCGGCGCCGCCCAGATCGTCCTCGGCGTGGCGTTGCAGCACACCACGCGCTCCGCCCTCGGCACCACGCTCGCCGTGGCCGGTCTCATCAACGGCCCCATCCTCGGCGTCTTCTTCCTCGGCGCGACGAAGCGCGCGGGGACGACTTCCGCGCTGGCGGGGATGCTCGCCGGACTGGCGGCGGTGAGTGCCGTGGCCTTCCTGACGAAGGTGGCCTGGCCGTGGTACGCGGTGGTGGGAAGCGCGATCACGTTCGCCGTCGGGATGCTCGCCGGCAGACGGCTGACGTAGCGTTACGATGCCTGCGTGCCGCTGCCGGCGCATCCGCGGGAGCTGTTCGATGGGCATCGAGCGCGGTTTTCTCATGGCCCGCCGTGGCGGAGCTGCCGATGCCGGTCTACCACGTGCACGGCGATCGCGATCGCTTGATTCCTGTTCATCACGTACCCCCCGGATCGCGTTGTCGCCGGAGCCGGTCACCTTCTCAATCTCACGCATCCGGACGCCGTGAACGAGCTCATCGCGTGACAAAACAAGAAGGGCGGGGTTTCCCCCGCCCTTCGTTGGACTGCTGTGGATGATGCTTACCGCGGGCCGACCACGTTCCAGTTCGGGTCGCTGATCGTCGGGGAGACGACGACGACCGAGCTCCGCGTGTTCTGGTTCATGAGCCCGATCACCACGGTGCGGGTCGTCGACGCCTGCCAGAGCAGGTCGGAATCGCCGTCCGCATTCATGTCGGCCACGCCGACGAGCTCCCACGGGGCGCCGGTGGTCGGGGTGACGGTGCCGGTCGAGGCGCGCGTCAAGCCGCCCGGGGCCAGGTACCAGAGCGCCACGGTGCGGGTGCCGGAGTGGTGCCACACGATGTCGAGCTGGTTGTCGCGGTTGAAGTCGCCCAGACCCTTGACCGACCAGTTGGCGTCCGGGATCGAGGGGAGGGTGTAGACGGAGACGACGGCGTTGTTGCGCACGGTCCAGACGGCCATGGTGTACGTCGTGGCGTGGCGCCAGAGGAGGTCGGGGTAGCCGTCGCCGCTGATGTCGCCGACTGCCACGAGCTTCCAGTTCAGGTCCGACGTGCCGGGTACCGAGCCGGTGCCGAGGATGCTCGTCCCGGACATGTACCAGACCACGAGCGAGCCGTCGACGGCGTTGCGGTAGAGGATGTCGGCGTTGCCGTCGGCGTTGAAGTCGGCAGCCGCGGCGTAGCGCCAGTTGCCGCCGAACTGCAGCAGGTCCGACGACGAGTCGAACGTGGTGCCGTTCATCTTGTACACCTTCGTGTCACCGGTGGCCTCGTTGCGCCACACGATGTCGTTGGTGCCGTTGAGCGGCGAGCTGAAGTCGACGCGGCCGGCATCGTCGTCCATCACGTTGACCGTCGCAACCGCGGCGCCCAGGACGGCGGCGTTCGGGTTGGACAGCGTGACGGTGAAGGTCTGCTTCCCTTCGATGGCGGAGGTGTCGAGGAGCGTGATGGTGAGCAGCTTGGACGTCTCGCCGCCCGCGAAGTGGATGGTGCCGGAGTCGGCGGCGAAGCGGATGCCGCTCAGGGCGGTGCCGGAGGCCGTGGCGTACTGCACCGAGGCCGCGCCGGTGGTGTTGCCGCCGGTGCGGGTCACGGTGAGCGTCACCGTGCCGCCGTCCTCGAACTTCCAGTACTCGATCGGGTTGAAGGCGATCGTGGAGCCGGTGACGATGTTCTGCGACAGCGCGTTGGCCGAAGAGGCGTACGTCGACGTGCCGGCGTAGGTGGCGTTGATGGTGTGGCTGCCGCCCGCGAGGGCGCTGGTGGTGAACGTGGCCACGCCGCCGGTGAGGACGGACGAGCCGAGCGGCGTCGCGCCGTCGAGGAACGTGACCGAGCCGGTCGGCGTGCCGGTGGTGGCGGTCACCGTGGCGGTGAAGGTCACGGAGTCGCCGATGTTGGCCGGGTTGGCCGAGCTGATGAGGGCCAGGGCGGTGGCGATCTTGGAGATCGTCTGCGCCAGGGCCGCGGAGTTGGACGCCAGGAAGCCCGGGCCGCCGGCGTAGCTCGCGGTGAGCGAATGCGGGCCGACGGTGAGCGCGGAGGTGATGAGCGTGGCCACGCCGCTGCCGTTCAGCGCGACGGTGCCGAGGTTCGTGGCGCCGTCGAAGAACGTCACGTTGCCGGACGGCGTGCCCTGGGCCGCGGTGACCGTGGCGGTCAGCGTGAGCGCGGAGCCGAACGGGGAGGGGTTCGCGCTCGTGGTGAGCGCCGTGGCGGTCGGGAGCGAGCAGCCCGCGTCACCGGTGACCGTGCCGAACGGGGTCTCGATCACACCCGTGAAGGCGATGTTATCGATGAACCAGCCCGGGGCGCCGGCCGAGTTGTCGCTGCCGAAGCGGAAGCGGATACGGACCGTGCTGCCCGGCGCGACGGCCTGGGTGATGGAGGTGTGCGCGCTGCCGGTCTTGACGAACGCCGGACGCGTCTTGAGCGGGTTGAGGTTGCCGCTGTAGTTGATCAGCGTGCCGTTGTAGTTCGGACCGGCGGCGGGACCGCCGATGTCGGTCCAGGCGCCGCCGTCGACCTGCATCTCGATGACGCCGCCGTCGTAGTTGGCCGAGGCGTCGAATTCGAACGACCAGGTGTGGTCGAACTGGACGTTCACGCTGCCCGACCCGCCGACGGTGAAGACCGGCGAGACCAGGCGCTGGTCCGAGGCCGCGTTGGGATCGTCGACGTGCCACTCACGATCGAGCGGGACGACGATGGCGCGCGTCCAGGGATTGACCTGGCTGAGCGTCAGGTCGCTGTCGGTCGTCCACGGGGTGGCGTAGGCCTCGACCGAGTCGGTGGCCGAGGTGGCCGGGATCGACGTCACGTTGGCGCGGAAGCCGGGGGTCGCCGTGCGCGTGCCGCCGAGAGTCGGATCGTATACGTCGACCTGGAAGTCGATCTGCTGGATGCCGCTGATGCCCGCCGCGTAGGCGACGTTGATCGAGCCGGTGACCGTGGCCAGAGGATCGGAGGCGGGGAAGGTGATGATCGTGCCGGACGGGAACGTCACGCCCGGGGTGGTGCTGCTGACGGTGCCGATGGTGTTGGAGAGGGTGGCCGTACCGACGTTCTTGAAGGTGACGGTCAGCTTGCCGGTCTCGCCGCTGTCGAGCGTGCCGTCGGCGTCGCAGTTGGCGACGCTGTCGTCGAGCGAGGTGGAGACGAACCGGATCTCCGGCATGGCGTCGAAGTTCTCGACCGTGCCGACGTGGTTCGTCGAGAAGCGGTCGGCGGCGATGGCGTTCAGGCCGGCGCCGCGCTTGGCGAAGGCCTGCCAGAAGAGGAGGTAGTCGGTGATGTCGGTCGCGTAGGCGGCCGTCAGGACGGCGTCACGCGCCTCGAGGTAGGTCGGGGAGTTCGGGGTCATGGCCAGCGAGGCCACCAGGTACTGCTTCATACGGTCCTGGGCCTGCTGGAAGGTGAGGCGCGGCATCGGTCCCTGGGTGTCGCGCAGCAGCGCGGCGTAGCACTCCCAGAGCATGGTGGCCCACACCTCGCCGCTGTTGTGCACCTGCGAGTTGACGCCGCCGGTGGCGATGGGCGGCCCGGTGGGCAGCGGCTCGCCGTCGACGATGTGGCGCAGCGTCAGGGCGTTGTAGTTGGCCATGTCCGTCGAGTACGGCGTGCGACGGATGCCGAGGTAGTAGCCGTGGTTGAGCGAGCCGTCGAACGGCACGCCGCTGGTGGCGTAGGTGGCAATGGCGTAGGCGCCGCCCCAGGTGGAGTTGCTCGCGGTGAGCGTGTCCTCGGCGCGGACGGTGAGCATCATGGCGTTGAAGTCGCCCCACCCCTCGCCCATCGCGCCGCCCTGCTGGTTGTTCAGACCGAGGGCGTTGCCGATCAGGCGGTTGCTGATGAAGTGACCCCACTCGTGGAAGACGATCTGATTGTCGAACGCGCCGTCGCGGTCGGCCACGCGCAGCAGGCGCGCGGTGACGGTGTTCGCACCGGCCAGCTGCGTCTTGATCGGCGCGGCGGAGTTCCAGGAGATCACCGCGATCGGCTTGGTGTGCGTCGCGTTCAGGCCGGTGATGTTGGCCACCAGGTTCACGTTGGCCGGCGCGGAGCTGTAGACCATCAGCGCGGCCAGGGCGCCGGTGGCGTGGATGCGCGTGACGCGCGTTCCGAACGCGCAGCCCGTGCCGTCGGTGTTGTCGAAGTCGAACATCGCGATCTTGCCCGCCAGGGCCGCGGCGTTCGTGATCGTGCAGGCGCTCGGCGAGTTGCTGAACGTGGCGATGACGATGTCGCTGTTGATGTCGAAGTTCCGGACGCCCGTCTGCGAGATGCCGATGCGGAGCTTGCCCGCGATCCCGGCCGGGGCCTGCACGTGGAGCGTGTTGGCCAGGTTCGGGAAGTTGTACATGCGCATGCGCGGACGCGTGCCGTCCGACGGCGTGAGCATGTTCGCGTTGTTGAAGCTGGCCGTGTCCTGCACCTGCGACTTGATGTCGTCGTTCTGCAGGCCGCCGCGGCCGAAGTTGTTCTTCTGCCCGTTCCTGGCCGCCTCGGTGAAGCCCGAGTCGTAGTACCAGTCGTGCATGAAGTTGATGTTGTAGAAGAGCTGCGTGATCGAGCCCTGGCGGGCCGTCGAGCTGAAGGCGTCGACGTCCGGCTGGAAGTTGTGCAGGAACTGGTCGGTGCCGGTGGTCAGCGCGCGGTGGTCGCCGGTCGGCGGATCGACGATCGGGCTCATCACCGGACCGTAGCCGTTGTCGGCGTTGCCGGCCGCGTTCACCAGGTTGACGTACGCGTCGGCGTTGTTGCCGTTGGTCTCGGTGGCACCCGGCGCGAGCCAGGGGTCATTCATGCTGAAGGGATAGTTCGGAAGCTGCACGTCCTGCGACGGCACGAACGCGTGCTGCCCGCCGTCCGGCAGCGGGACGAGCTTCGGATGGACGCCGTTGCCGGCCGGGGTGTCGTACGGGATGCCCGTCACCGGATCGGCCCACACGCGGTACGTGAAGCCGCCCGGGGGGAGGGCGTTGGCCGGGGTGGAGTGGCCGGAGGCGTGGTCGATCAGGTTCTTGCGGAACAGGATCGAGCCGTCGACGGCCGAGATGGCGTAGGCGTACGCGCTCTCGTCGAACTGGTTGTCGAGCATCACCTCGCCGGTGGCGTTGTTGGTGATGACCTCGACGAAGTACGCCGGGATGAGGCCGTCCGGCACGTGGAACCACACGCGCTTCATGCGCACCGGCTCTTCGAGCACGACGCCCGGGACCGGGGAGCTGAAGGTGTAGAAGTCATGACCTTCGCGCGAGAACGACTTCACGAGCTGCGCGCCGTCGATGCTGTTCAGGGCGGCGTCGCGGAGGGCGTTGGTGGCCGCGGCGGCCGCGGGGATCGTCCAGTTGCTCTGTCCCGGCTGCGCGGCCGGGGTGGTCTGGCTGGTGATGTAGCCCGTCACGGCGATCGCGGCGAGCTGCTGGTTCATGACGACGTTGATCTCTTCGCGGAAGATATCCACGCCGTCGATCTGCTGCCGGAACTTGACGATGACCGGGCCGCGGCCGGTGTTCATCACCATGTCCACGACCGCGTTGGCGACGTCAGACGGGGCCAGGTTGTACACGTCCGCGAGCTCGGCCAGATGGCCGCGCGCGGCGGCGATCTCCGGACGCTCCGGTCCGTTCGGCTGCGGACGGCCGGACAGGGCGCCCTCATTGAGCCAGAGGAAGGTCGGCACGCCGAGGCGGGACTCTTCCTGGATTCGTGACCCGGACCTCAGCAGGTTCCCGGCTTTCTGGGCCAGGCTCTGGCCGCCGGGGGCCTTGTTTTTCCCTGCACCGAACGCATCGATGTTCTGCAGGTTTTTGCCGTACAGGCTGCCGGTGAGCAGCAGCATGACAGCGAACGACACCACTGATCGCATGCGAAAATTCATACACGTTTCCTCAGGACTATTGGTTGAGAGGGGAGATTGTTGGACGACGATTTTGGAGCGTGGATCGTAACCGCTCCGCCGTCCATTTGTTCCACAAATTTGCGGCAAGACTCGGGATACGGCGCGAATTCTTGACAATTCCTCCGGGCGCGACTTACCGTCGCCCCGGTTTCCGATGAACCTTTCCCCCTCCTCGATCGTCGTTGTTTCGAAAGACCAGATGGCCTCGGACATTGCCGGCGAGACGGTGATCCTCGGCCTGACCGCCGGCCGCTATTACGGCCTCGACGCGGTCGGCGCGCGCGTCTGGCAGCTCCTGCAGACGCCGATCGCCGTGGCCGACGTGGAGCGGACGATCGTCTCCGAGTACGACGTTTCTCCCGAGCGCTGCGAGGCCGATCTCCTCGCGCTGCTGCGGAAGATGGTGGAGGCGGGACTGGTCGAGGTGCAGCGTGCGGATACTCCGTGAGCTGGCCCGCTGCAGCCGTGCCGAGCGGCGGATGCTGGCCGGTGCGGCGGTGGCCGTCCCTCTGGTGCGGCTGGCGCTGTCGCTGCTTCCGTTCCGGACCGTGCATCGCGCCGTGGCGCGCGCCGTCCGGCGCGGGCGCCGCGCGGACGGGGTCTCCGCGGATCGCGTGATCTGGGGCGTACGCGCGGTCGCGGCGCGCGTGCCGGCGGCGACCTGCCTGACGCAGGCCCTGGCGGCGTCGGTGCTGCTGTCGCGCTACGGACACGAGGCCACGCTGCGCGTCGGCGTGGCCAAGGACGCCGGCGGACATCTGCGCGCGCACGCCTGGCTCGAAAGCCACGGCGAGATGATCCTCGGCGCGCCCGCGCCCGGCGCGTTCCACCCTCTGCCGCCGCTGGTCCTTTCATGAGCGGGATCGCCGGAGTGGTGCGGCTCGACGGTGCGGTGGCGGCGCCGGAGACGGTACGGCAGCTGGCGGGCGCCGTTGCGCATCGCGGTCCCGACGGGAGCGGCGCGTGGAGCGACGGCTCCGTCGCCTTCGTGCACGCGCTGCTGCGGACGACGCCGGGCGACGCCGTACAGCCGTTCGTCGACGGCACGCTGACCGTCGTTGCGGACGCCCGCATCGACACTCCCGTGCCCACCGAGGGCGACGCCGCGACGATCGCCGCCGCGTATCGCCAATGGGGCGCCGATTGCGTGCATCGCCTCGAGGGGGACTTCGCCTTCGCGGTGTGGGACGCTCCGGCGCGCACGCTCTTCTGCGCCCGCGACGCGCTGGGCGTGAAGCCGTTCGTCTACGCGCATCTGCCGGGGAAGCTCTTCGCGTTCGGCAGCGAGGCGCGCGCCCTGCTGGCGCTCCCCGAGGTCCCGCGCGATCTCGACGAACAACGGGTGGCGGACTTTCTCGCGGTGCACTTCGACGATCGCGAGCGGACGTTTCACCGCGCCCTGCGGCGGCTGCCCGCCGGGCACACGCTCACGTTGCGGGATGGCCGGGTCGCCATCGCCGAGTACTGGCATCCGGAGCGCGTGCGCCCGCTCCGTCTCCGCGGCGGCGATGCCGCGTACGCGGAGGGCTTTCGCGAGCACTTCGTGCGCGCGGTGCGCGAGCGCATGCGCACGAGCCGCGCCGGGGAAGTCGGGGCCATGCTCAGTGGAGGACTCGATTCGAGCTCCATCGCCTGCATTGCGCGGGACGAGCTCCGGACCGCCGGCGCGCCGCCGCTGCCGGTGTTCCCGTGGATCTTCTCCGATGCGCGTGAGGCGGACGAGCGCGAGTACCAGGAGGCGGTGCTGGCCGCGGGCGGCATGCGCGCGATCACGCTCGACAGCGCGGTCCTCGCGCCATCGCTGTGGCGCGATCTGGACGTCCTCCTGCCGGACGGCCCTCCGTACTCACCCAACTACTACCTCAACACCGAGGCGGCGTCGGCGGCGCGCGCCGCCGGCGTGCGCGTGATCCTCGACGGCCTGGGCGGGGACAGCACCATCTCCCGGGGCGCGCCGCGCTTCGTCGAGCTCTTCCTGCATGCGCGCTGGATGGTCATGACCCGCGAGCTGCGTGCCCTGGCGCACACCCGCGAGCGGGGCGAGTCGCTGCCCCGGGTCTTCCTGGGCAATGTGGCCACACGGCTCGCTCCGCGGCCGCTGGTGGCGCTGGCCATGCGGCTGCGGCACGGCTACGATCCCGGGCTGGCCCTCCTCCGGCCGCGCGCGGTCCGGCTCACCGCCGCGGCGCGCGCGCGGCGTCCGCGCCACCTGTCGGTGCAGGGGGAGCACCTGGCCGCGTTCCGTGCACCGTTCGCGGCCGAGGGCCTCGAGCTCTTCGACCGGGTCATGGCGGCATGGGGGGTCGAGGGGCGCTACCCGTTTTTCGACCGGCGCCTTGCGGAATACTGCCTGTCGCTACCGTCGGACCAGAAGCTCGCCGGCGGCTACTCGCGGATCGTCGCGCGGCGCGCCATGGCCGGCATCCTGCCGGATGCGGTCCGGTGGCGGGCGGGGAAAGGCGCGCCGGGGCTGCACGTGCTGACGTTGCTGCGCGCCAGCCGCGCGGAGCTCGAAGATCTCTTCGTGCGCGATCCGTCCGTCCTGGAGCCGTGGGTGAATCTCGACGCGGTCCGGGCGCTGCTGCGCGACGTGCTGGACGGCCGTCCGATGCAGTTCGGCGCCGCGGTCCGACTCTGGAGCGCGGCGGCGCTCGGGCGATGGCTGCGCACTCTTTCCTGAAGCTCTTGTGTTTCGCCTCGCAACGCAGTTAAGATCCGAATACTTCACAACCGCCCCGACAGGAGAGACGCGCGATGGATCAGAAAACCGCCCCGGTTCCGCAGGAAGCCCGCACCGCCGAGCGTAAGGTGTACACGTCCCCGACGCTCACGGACTTCGGCTCGTTCGCCGAGATCACCCAGGGTTCCGTCGGTACCTCGGGCGCCGATGGAGGCATTTACTCGTAGTCAGCAGCTCTTCGCCCGCGCCTCGATCGCGCTCGCGCTCCGCAGGGACGCGAGCGTTGTCGTTTTTACGGCTTCATAGCCTGCCTTCTCCAGCAGCTCCCGATACTCCCTCGCGGTCCGCTCGCGGCCGCCGGTGAGCAGCAGCATCTGCAGGTCGATCGTGAACGGATCGGCCAGGACTCCGGGACGCGGCTCCGCGATCCGCGCCTGTTCCGGCAGCAGCACCTCGACCACGACCACGCGCCCGCCCGCACGGCGGCAGTTTTCGAGGATGCGCAGCGCCCGCTCGTCGTCCCAGTCGTGCAGGATCCACGACAGCAGGTGCACGTCGCCTTGCGGAACGGACGCGAAAAAGTCGCCGGCCACGACTTCCACGCCGGCCCGCAACATCGCCTCGCGTGCGGCCTCGACCGTTCCCTCGCGATCGAAGAGAACGCCGCGCAGCTCCGGCCGCTTTGCCAGCAGACGCGCCAGGATCGCGCCGTGTCCTCCGCCGACGTCGACGACGCGCGTTGCCCCGGCGAACGATTCCAGCTGCGCGAGCGCCTCGCCCAGTCCCGCGGAGCTCGAGCTCATGCGCACCCCGAAGGCGAGCTCGCGCTCCGGCGTCCGGTCGAAGAACGACGCGCCGTGCACTTCTTCGTAGGGTGTGGCGCCGGTCTGCACGGCGTGCAGGAGGCGCGCGGCGACCTCCCACATCCCTTCGCCGGCGCGGATGGCGCTCGGACGCAGGGAGCGCGGATGCGCGGTCTGCAGGGATTCGGCGACGGCGTTCAGCGCGAACCGGCCGTCCTCGTTTTCGACGAAGACGCCGGAAGCGGCGAGGTAGCGCAGCACGCGCCGGAGGGTCGGCGCGTGCGCGCCGGTACGCCCGGCGAGGTCGTCCGCGCTGCGCGGGCCGAGCGAGAGGTGATCGGCGATGCCGAGCTTCGCGGCGACGTAGATCGCCTGCGTCCGGATCGCTCCCCCGATCAGGTTCCGCATCGTTGCCTCGGCAACGGGATCGAGCCTCTCGAGCAGCGTCGGCACGTTCTGCGTACAATTCTAGCCTCGTGTCCCCGCCACGCTTTTTCCACCGGGCTTTCGCTCTGACCATTGCCTCCGAGATCCCTCTCATCGAGCTGCCGCCGGGCGCCGGTACGCCGGACGTCGAGGTGACGATCGGTACGGTGGAGGTGGAGCGTCCCGCCGAGGGGAGCTGGAGCGTGGTGGCGGCGCCGGACGACGTGCGCGGCTGGATCCCGGACGGCGGCGGCTTCCGCGTGCGCGGCGGGCGGGAGATCGTGGTCGATCCCGCTTCCGGGGCGGACGAGCGCGCGCTGCGCCTGGGCATCGTCGGCCCGCTCCTCGGCGTGATCCTGACGCAGCGCGGACAGTTCGTGCTGCACGCCAGCAGCGTGGTCGTGGACGGCCGCGCCGTCGCCTTCGCCGGGCCGTCGGGCCGCGGCAAGTCGACGCTGGCCACGGCGCTCGCGCGCGCCGGGCATCCGCTCGTGGCCGACGACATCACCGTCATCGATACGGCCGGCCCGGAGCCGCTGGTGCTGCCCGGATTCGCGCGGGTGAAGCTGTGGCCCGATTCGGCGAACATGCTCGGCGAGGACGCGGAGGCGCTGCCGCTGCTGCATCCGGCGCGCACGAAGCGCTCGCTGCAGCTCGACGACTTCCATCGCCATCCCGTGCCGCTGGAGCGCTGCTATCTCCTCGAGGACGGCCCGGCCGAGGAGTCGCTCGAGCCGGCGGCGCGCGAGGCCGTGCTCGCGCTGATCGGCTGCACGTATCAGTCGCAGTGGCTCCACCAGACCGGTGCGTCGGGGAAGAACCTGCTGCACTGCACCGCGCTGGCACGCAGCGGCGTGGTGCGCCGCCTCCTCCGCCGCCGCGACTTCGATGCGCTGCCGGACGTGGTGCGTTTCGTCGAGGCGGACGTGCGGGCGTCAGTCGCGCGCTGACGGTTTCTCCATCATCGCGAAGAGCCGTTCGCGCCGGCGGAACAGCTCCACCTCGCGCGAGAAGACCCGCCGGGAGAGGCCGCCGCGCGCGCCCGACGTCGCCACGCGCCGCAGCAGCTCGAGGCCGCGCGCCACGCGGGCGCGGGCGCCGGCGATCCCCGGCGGCACCGGCGCGTGATGCGCGGGGACACCGGCGTGGACGGGGCTGAGCTCCGTGCCGGTGGCGATGAAGGTGAGCCGGGGCGGCACCGTTCCTTTCTCGACGATCCAGAGCTGCTCGGCGGCGAGCGCCAGCGCTTCCTCCGAGGCCGCGTGCGCCGCCAGAGCGGCGGGGACGGGCGCGTCGAGCAGCAGGTGCGCGAGCGAGACGGTGAGGACCATCCATTCCAGGATGCCCCGCCGTTCCCACGCGGCGGCGAGAACGCTCCAGTCGAGATCGCGCTCCGCGTGCAGCAGCAGCGCGACGTCGAGCAGCGAGCGGAGCTCCCCCTCGAAGCGATGATGTTTCGAGACGTGCAGGACCACGTGGGCGAAGAGCTCGCCGCGGTCGAGGGTGCGCAGCTCCAGCCCGTGTCCGATGGCCACGCGGCGCGACGACGGCAGCATGTTCGCCAGCGCGTCGCGGTCGTCCGGCAGCGAGTCGAGCATCGTGTGCAGCTCGATGCTCGGCCCTCCCGGCTCGTCGTGGATGAGCGGCGGCGCGTCGCCCGCCGCCAGCTCGGCCCCGGCGAACTGCGGCGGCATGCGATAGCCCGCCTCGCCGAGGACCGCCGTGGCGCGGGGGAGGTCGCTCTCGTGCAGCAGGAAGTCGAGGTCGGTCATGGTGCGGGAGGCGCGGTCGGGATAGACCGTCGCCGCGAGCACCGGTCCCTTGAGCACGAGATAGGGGATGCCGGCCGCGCCGAGGGCCGTGTCGATGCGGCGCAGCTCCGCGGCGCGCCGCAGCTCCTTCATGGCGTTGCGGCGATGGGCGGCGGACAGCGTCTCCCGCAGCGCCGGAGGGAGGGAGCGCTCGCGCAGCCGGGCATGGAGGAAGGGATGGAGCTTCGATGGCGCGATGGCGAGAAAGGCGTCCGCGTCGACGTCGAAGTCACGCTCGCGCCCCGCCAGTACGTCGAGCAGAAACAGCCGCTCGGCACGCTGCGCCGCGGGCACGAGATCGAGGCGATCCATCTCGGGTGATTGTACGATGCGGCCCCGCGATGGATCTCGCCCGCAAAGCCGGCCGTCTCTTCTCCGTCCCCGCGCGCGCTCTGACGGACGACGTCGTCCGCCACGTGCGCGACAACCACGTCGGCGGCGTGATCTGGTTCGAGTCGACGACCGAGGTCGCGCGCCGTGCGAACGCGGAGCTGCAATCCCTGGCCGGCGAGCCGCTGCTCATCAGCGCCGACCTCGAGTCGGGGATGGGGATGCGCTTCACCGACGCGGTCTGGTGGCCGCCGGCGATGGCCCTTGCCGCGACAGGCTCCGTCGAGCTCGCGGAAGAGCAGGCGCGCGTGACCGCCGAGGAGGCGCGCGCGATCGGCGTCAACCACGTGCTCGCGCCGGTGTGCGACGTGAACGTCGATCCGCTCAATCCGGTCATCAACACGCGCAGCTTCGGGGAGGACCCTCACGCCGTCGCACGCTTCGTGGAAGCGTACGTGCGCGGCATTCAGGATGGCGGCTGCCTGGCCACGGCGAAGCACTTTCCGGGACACGGCGACACGCACGTCGACTCGCACCGCGCGCTGCCGGTGCTCGACGTCGACCGGGCGCGGCTCGAGCGCGTGGAGCTGGTCCCCTTCCGCGCCGCGGTCGACGCGGGCGCGGCCTCGGTGATGCTGGGGCATCTGGCCGTGCCGTCGCTCGATCCGGCGCTCGTCCCCGTGCGAACGGCGTTCGAGAACGTCTGGGGGACCGCGCATCACGAAGTCACGCAGGGGGGGACCATGCCGGCCACGCTGTCCGCGCCGGTCGTGTCTCTCTTGCGCTCCCTCGGCTTCGAGGGGCTGGTGATGACTGACGCGATGGACATGGGCGGCCTGGCCGCGCACTTCGATCCCGGCGAGGCTGCCGTGCGCGCGCTGGAGGCGGGGGTGGATCAGGTGCTGTACTCCGCCGACACGGATGCGGCCATCGCGGGGGTGGTGGCCGCCGTAAAGAGCGGGCGTCTGGCCATGAGCCGCATCGACGAAGCGTACGAGCGGATACGTAGGGCGGGCTTCAGCCCGCCCCCCCCGTCCGGGAGGCGGGCTGAAGCCCGCCCTACGTTCATCGCGCGTCGCTCCATAACGCTGGTGCGGGACACGAGCGGCCTCCTGCCGTTGAAAGCAAAGAACGTCGCCATCCGCACCTTCAGCGAAGATCCGCTCGAGCTGCAGGACTCCGGGAATCCCGACATCGCCGACGTGCTCGTGCTGCTGCTGGGCATCCGGCCGCGCTCCGGCAAGGGCCACCTCGCGGTACCGGAAGAGGCCCGGCAGCTGGCGGAAAAGCACGTAAAGAAGACCATCGCCGTCTCGCTCGGCAGTCCGTACATCCTCCGCGACCTCGGCGACGTCTCGACGTTCGTCTGTGCCTGGGGCGTGCAGCCCATCCTGCAGCGGGCGGCGATGGAGGCGATCCGCGGCGAGTTCGCAATGACCGGAAAGTTGCCCGTCACGATATGAAACGTCTGCTGCCGCTGCTCTTCCTGCTCACCACCGCCTGCGCGACGGCGTTCCAGTCGCCGCGGTTGCCGCAGATCGACGCCGCGATCGAACAGGCCATCGCGGAGAAACGCATCCCCGGCGGCGTGCTCTGGGTCGAGCGCGACGGCCGCGTCTACACGCGCGCGTACGGCAACCGCGCCCTCGTGCCGGCCGTGGAGCGCATGACCGCCGACACGATCTTCGACGCCGCCTCGCTCACCAAGCCCGTGGCCACGGCGTCGTCGATCGGCGTGCTGCTGGAGCGGGGAAAGATCGCGCTGGACGAGACCGTGCGCACCTATCTCCCCGAGTACCACGACGGCGAGATCACCGTCCGCCATCTCCTCACGCACACCTCGGGGCTGCGCTCCGGCGGGGACCCCTGGACCGAGCGCCCGCTGAACCGCCCCGGCGCGGTCTTCCGCTACTCCGACCTGAACTACATGATCCTCGGCCAGGTCGTGGAGCGCGTCTCCGGCGAGCCGCTCGAGGTCTTCGCCGAAAAGCACGTCTTCGCGCCCCTCGGCATGCGCGACACCGGCTTCAAGCCCGCCCCGAATGATCGCATCGCACCGACCGAGAACGGCCTCCGCGCCGTCGTCCACGACCCTGCCGCGCGCCGGCTCGGCGGCGTGGCCGGACACGCCGGCATGTTCACCACCGCGAAAGACCTGGCCCGATTCGCGCGGCACGCGATGACGCATCCGCTGCTGAGCAGGGACGTCACGCCGCCGGAGGTGGCCATCCGCAGGACGGGCGGCTTCGACCTCGACTCCGCCTACTCCCGTCCCGGCGGCGACCGCTTTCCGCCCGGGTCGTTCGGACACACCGGCTGGACCGGCGGCTTCCTCTGGATCGAGCCCGCGTCGCGCTCCTTCTACATCTTCCTCTCCAACCGCGTGCATCCCGACGGCAAGGGGAGCGTGATCGCGCTGCAGAAGCAGCTCGGCAACCTCGTCGGCGAGGCCTTCGGCTTCGAGCCGTACGCGCGCCGCGTCAGCTATGCCGTCGGCGGCGGCGACGCGCAGAACGGCATCGACGTCCTGCACGCGGGCGGCTACGAAGCGCTGCGCGGGCTGCGCATCGGGCTGATCACGAACCAGAGCGGCATCGACCGCACCGGCAATCCGACGGTCGACTTATTGCGCAGCGCGCCCGGCGTCACGCTGGCCGCCATCTTCACGCCCGAGCACGGCCTGCGCGGCACGCTCGACGACAAAGTCGCGGACGAGCAGTACCGCGGCATCCCGGTCTTCAGCCTCTACGGCGAGCGGCGCAGGCCGGCGCCGGAGCAACTGGCGAACCTCAACGCGCTGGTCTTCGACATCCAGGACATCGGCACGCGCTTCTACACCTACATCTCGACGATGGGGATGGCCATGGAAGCCGCGGCCGAGGCGAAGATCCGGTTCATCGTGCTCGACCGCGTCAATCCGATCGGCGGCGACGTCGTGGAAGGGCCGGGGCTGGAAGGGACGACGAATTTCACCGCGTGGCATCCGATCCCGATCCGCCACGGAAAGACGGTCGGCGAGCTGGCGCAGCTCTTCCGCGACGAGCGCAACATCGGCGTCGACCTCACCGTCATCCCGGTGAAGAACTGGAAGCGCGAGCAGTGGCAGGACGAGGCGGGGCTGCCGTGGGTGAACACGTCGCCGAACATGCGCTCGCTGCACGCGGCGGCGCTCTATCCCGGCATCGGTATCCTGGAGCGCGCCGTCTCGGTGGGACGCGGCACGCCCACTCCCTTCGAGGTCCTCGGCGCGCCGTACATCGACGGCGAGGCGTTGATCCGCGAAGTGGGTCCGCTCCCCGGACTGGCCATGACCCCGATCCGCTTCACCCCCACGGCCAGCGTGCACAAAGGCGAAGAGTGCGGCGGCGTGCGCTTCACCATCACCGACCGCCGCGCGCTGCGCTCCGTGCACGCGGGCCTGACCATCGCCGCGGCGCTGGTGCGGTTGTACGGCGAGAAGTTCCCCGTCGATGAATTGCAGCCGCTGCTGCGGCACCCCGGAACATTGGACAAACTGCGAAGGGGCCAGACGTAGGGCGGGCTTCAGCCCGCCTCCCCCGTCGGGGGCGGGCTGAAGCCCGCCCTACGTTCACGCGTGCAGGGCGAGGGCGACGGCGGTTGTGATCTCGCACTCCACCGCCCCCACTGCCGCGAGATCGCGCTCCACCTGCGGGCGCTCGACCGGCGGCACGGGGGTGCCGAGGCGCGTGCGCAGCGCGGCGGCGGCGCCGAGGAGGCGCGGGTCGCGTTTCAGGCCGCCGAGGGCCTCGAGCACGGAGGCGCTGCGCCAGCGGTCGCCGAGCTCCCAGTGCAGCTGCAGGCTGTCCTGCAGGATATTGCGGGCGCGATCGTGCTCGCCGCGTCCGCGCAGCACGTAGCCGAGGAGATTCAGCGACCAGGCCACCCCCTCCTTGAACCCACCCGCGCGCGACCAGGAGAGGCATTCCTCCAGCCGCCGCTCCGCGAGATCGAGGTCACCCGCGTAGAGCGACGCCGCGGCCAGGTTCAGCAGCGACCAGGCCGCCCCCTCGGTGTCGCGGCGGTCGCGGAAGAGCTGCAGCGTCCCCTCGCACAACTCGACGGTGCGCGCCACGTCGCCTTTCAGCCACGAGGCGAAGCCGACGTAGTTCAATGCGCGGCCGACGTTGGCGCGGTCCTCGAGCTCCGCCCAGATCGTGCGCGAGAGCAGGTGCAGGTCGATGGCGTGCTCGTAGTCGCCGCGCTCGCGGGCGATCGAGCCGCGGAACTGCAACGAGCGGGCGAGGGAAGTCGGGTCGCCGTTCGCGCGGGCCAGCTCGATCGACGACTCCAGCATCTCCACGGCGCGGTCGTAGTCGCACTGCAGGAACGCCAGCGCGCCCGCGCCGGTCTGTGCCTTCGCCCGCACCGGCACCTGCTCGCCGTTGGGGACGCCGAGGATGGTCTCCAGCGCGCGCCGTCCCTCGGCGTAGTTCCCGCGCACGTACCACGACCACCAGAGCGCGGCGCCGAGGCGCAGCGCCAGCTCCGCGTCCCCGGCCGCGACCGCCCATTCGATCGCGGTGCGGAAGTTGTCGCCATCCTCGGTGAGGCGATGGAGCTCCAGCTCGTGCTCCTCGGCGATCGAGGCCATGAGCAGCGCGTGCGCCTGGCGCACGTCGCGGTCGCGTCCCTGTTCGGCGAGGATTTCCAGCCCGTACTCGCGGATCGTCTCCAGCATCACGAAGCGCGGACGCTCGTCGGACGACGCCGGATCGCGGCGGAGGAAGGCCTTGTCGACGAGGGAGATGATGCCGTCCAGAACGTTGTCGGTTGTCGGTTGTCGGTTGTCTGCGCCTGGTCGTCCAGGCGGAACATCACGGACAACTGACAACTGAGAACTGACAACATCGACGAGTCGTTCGGCAGCCGCCATACTGAAGCCGCCGCGAAACACGCTCAGCCACGCGAACAGCACCTTGTCGGTGTCGTCCAGCAACTGATATCCCCACGAGATTGCCGCCCGCATTGTCTGCTGCCGCTCGGGGAGATCGCGCGAGCCGCCGGAGAGCAGCTTGAGGCGATTCTCGACGCGGCTGAGCATGGCCTGCGGCGGGAGCACTTTCACCCGGGCGGCGGCGAGCTCGATGGCCAGCGGGAGGCCGTCGAGACGCACGCAGATCTCGGCGATGGCGGAGGCATTCTCGGCCGTGATCGTGAAGTCGCTCTTCACCGCCGAGGCGCGCTCGACGAACAGGGCCACCGAGGGATAGGCGCCGACCGCCTCGGGGTCGAGCGGCAGGTCGAGCGGCGGCGTCATGAGCGGCGGCAGCGCGTACTCGCGCTCGCCCGCCACGCGCAGCGGCGAGCGGCTGGTGACCAGCGCCTTCACGCGCGGCGCGGCGGAGAGGAGGCGTCCGATCAGCGGCGCGGCGTCGAGCACCTGCTCGAAATTGTCGAGGATGAGCAGCATGCTCTTCTCGCGCACCGCGGTGATCACCGTGTCGAGCAGCGGCGCCCCTCCCTCCACGATGCCGAGCACCGAGGCGATCTCGGAGATCACCAGGCGCGGGTCGCGGAGCGGCGCCAGCGACACGAACCAGACGCCGTCGTCCATCTCGCCGAGGAGCGCGGCGCCGGCGTCGACGCTCAGGCGCGACTTGCCCGTGCCGCCGGGGCCGGTCAGCGTGACCATGCGCACGTCGTCGCGGCGCAGGAGGGAGAGCACGTCGTCGCGCTCCGCCTCGCGGCCGACCAGCGGCGTGAGCTTGTGCGGCAGGTTCGACGGCGGCGGCTCGCTGATCGCGAACTGCTCCGTGGTGGCCACGCGCGACTCGGCGGTGCCGGCCACGCGCGCGGCGTCGTTCGTCACCTCGCCCTGCAGGCGGCGCAGGTCGGCCAGCAGCTCGTCGGCGTACTGATAGCGCTTGATGCGGTCCTTCATCAGCGCGCGGGAGATGATGACGGAGAGCGCCGGCGGTGCGGGCGTGCCGTCCCGGCGCAGCAGCGGCGGCGGCTCGCTGCGCAGGACGGCCGCGGCGACGTCGGAGGCGCTCTCGCCGTCGAACGGCAGCCGCCCGCTGACCAGCTCGTACAGCAGCACGCCGACGCTCCAGATGTCGCTGCGCGAGTCCAGCACCTTGCCGCGGAGCTGCTCGGGCGACATGTAGAAGACCGTGCCGCGCACCATGTGCGGGTCGGTCTTGTGCAGGTCGGGCTCGGCGTCGACGGCGCGGGCCAGGCCGAAGTCGAGCAGCTTCACATAGCCGTCGCGGCGCAGCATGATGTTGTCGGGCTTGATGTCGCGGTGCACCAGTCCCGCGGCCTCGGCCGCGCTGAGCGCGGAGGCCAGCTGCACGGCGATGTCCAGCACCTCGCGCAGCGGCGGCTCGGCCGAGCGGCTCATGCGCTGGCGCAGCGTCACGCCGTCCACGTACTCGGTGGCGATGAAGCGCTCGTCGCCGAGCTGGCCGATGTCGTAGACCGTGAGGATGTTCGGGTGGTTGAGCGCCGACGCCGCCCGCGCCTCGTGCTCGAGGCGCCGCCGCAGCTCTTCGTCGGCGCGGACCGCGTCGCCGAGGACCTTCAGCGCCACCGGCCGCTGCAGCTCCGGATCGTGGGCCAGGTAGACCTCCCCCATGCCGCCGGCTCCGATGAGCGAGCGGATCTCGTAACGCCCGAGGCGGGAGCCGGGTGCCAGCATTCGAGAGCGTGATTGTACGGAACCTCCCCGCGTCGGCGTCCGTGGAAAGCGACAGATGACGGGTTCGTGGACCGCCGGCGTCCCGCCGGCTGTCTGTGCGGGCGTCTCGCCCGCACAGTGGCGGCGGGACGCCGCCACAGACAGCCGGCGTGGACGCCAGCGGTCCACTGGCAGTGCCGGCGCACGTCGCGTCATTGATAATAGAGACATGCAACTCCCCGACGATGTCCGTCGCACGGTCGACTCGCTGGTCGATTCCGCACGCGCGTCGCTCGGGGATTCGCTGCGGGCGGTGATCCTTTACGGCTCGGCGGCCGAGGGGCGGATGCGGGCCACGTCGGACGTCAACCTGCTCTTCGTGCTGACGCGCTTCGACGGAGCGGTGGACGCGTTCCGCGAGCCGTTCCGCACCGCGCAGGCGGCGGCGAACGTCTCGGCGATGTTCCTCCTCGAGGAAGAGCTGCCCGCCGCGTCGAAGGCGTTCGCGCAGAAGTTCGCCGACATCGAGCGCCGCCACGCGGTGCTGTACGGCGACGACGTGCTGGCGAACATCGACATCCCGCGCGACGCGCTGGTGCGGCGGCTGCGGCAGGTGCTGCTGAACCTCACGCTGCGCCTGCGCGGCAGCTACGTCGAGTCGAGCCTGCGCGAGGAGCAGTGCGCGATCACGGTGGCCGAGGCGGCCGCGCCGCTGCGCACCTCGGCGGCCTCGATCCTGGAGCTCGACGGTCGCGGCACGCTCCCGCCGAAGGAGGCGCTGGAGACGCTGGTGCGCGAGCTCGGCCGGTTCGGCGACCTCCTGCCGCATCTCTCCGAGGCGCGCGAGCAGCGCGCGCTCCCCGCGGGGCAGGCGGCGAAGATCCTCTTCGACACGCTGCAACTGGCGCGCGCTCTCTACGAGCGCGCGGCGCGCCTTCAGCCATGAACCCGTTCGACTGGAGAGGCCCGCAGTTCCTCGTCTTCTTCGTCGTGCTGGCGATCGTGGTGCTGATCGTCACGCGCGTGCTGCGCAGGCGGCGTGAAATGGAGGAGCAGGGGTATCGCGGCACGCCGATCCACGACCCGTACGCGATTGCGTTTCTGCGCGGTGGAAAGCACGAGCTGGTGCGCGTGGGCGTCGTATCGCTCGTCGACCGCGGGCTGCTGTCGGTGCTCGGCGAACGGGTGGTGACGACGGAGGTCGGGCGCAGCACGAGGGTGCGGCGACGGATCGAGCAGGAGCTCCTGACGTTCTGCGAGACGCCGCGAGAGGCCACGGCGCTGTTCGCGCCCGGTGTGTTCGACGCGGTGGCGGGGGAGCTCGAGGGCGAGCTGACGGGGATGGGACTGCTGCCGGACGAGCGGACGAAGGCGGCGCGTTGGCAGCTGTGCCGGGGTGCCGCGGCCGTGCTGCTCTTCGTGTCGGTGACCAAGATCGTGGTGGCGCTGTCGCGCGGGCGGACGAACATCGGTCTGCTGATCCTGTTCACGGTCGCCGCGCTGCTCCTGCTGCGGCCGGTGGTGCTCCTGGGACGCACCGCGCGCGGGGACGCGTTTCTCGAGGAGCTGAAAAATCTCTTCCGCTCGCTGAAGCTGCGCGCGGGGCAGCTGCGTCCCGGCGGTGCGACCTCCGAGGTGGCCATGCTGGCCGCGGTGTGGGGCGTGGGCGCGCTGCCGGCGGAGGGGTTCGGCTGGAGAGACCATCTGTTCAAGAAGTCGGCCGCGAACAGCGGCAGCTCGTGCGGCAGCAGTTGCGGCAGCGGCTGCGGCGGGGGATGCGGCGGCGGCGGATGCGGAGGGTGCGGCGGATGAGACGTGCCGCAGTCCAGAGATGAAGTACGGACTCGGCTGGCGGCGCGAGCTCGGCGCGGGCATCCTCGCCAACCTCGACTCGATCGAGGTGCTGGAAGTGCTGGCCGAGGAGCTGTTCGACGCCGATGCGTCGCAGCGGCGCGCGTTCCGTTTTCTCCGCGCGCACGTCCCGATCGTGCTGCACGCGACGTCCCTCGGGCTGGCGTCCCCGGAGC
>Ga0196976_1000535_pt1 | contig 23468 bp, 26 predicted proteins | sample S3v_513CmetaG_FD_148644 | JGI IMG/M metagenome (GOLD analysis project Ga0196976, IMG submission 148644) | Soil microbial communities from Anza Borrego desert, Southern California, United States - S3+v_5-13C | ecosystem: Environmental > Terrestrial > Soil > Desert | place: USA: California...
CACCACAAAGTGAGGTATCCTATCTTTTAGACTATTCCAGAATTGTTAGTTAATTTCATTTTTTCTTTGTTCTGATAAACATTCCATATGAACCTGAGAACCACCCTTAAAATAAGGGTCAAAATATGAAATTCTAGTGCTTACTTCATTATTACATTTTGCACATAAAATGTAGGTGTCTCCATGAATTGTTCCACCAATCTTATGTGTTGTATCACGTATAATTTTTTGTTTAAGCATAATAAATATTTTCCTCATTGATTGGTGCGTTAGGTAGGATTCGAACCTACTCACCCAGAGGGAACAGATTTACAGTCTGCCGCAACTCTCCAACTTTGCCGCTAACGCATTAAAACTTATACGCTCTCTGTTCTTTTTCAAGAATAAGTTGTACCGGAAGACAACCTAACAGATATAATCTATAGAGACGTATAAATTCTAAATTAAATGTTCATAAGGTTGAGACTACACTTATGAGTTAGCGCTTCAAGCATTATTGCTACCCTTGCGAGGTAACTTTCTCTTGACGTCCACTAGACCTCTTGCGAGTATTCTAGTACGCTAACAACACCGCAGTTTTAAGTCATGCAATAGACTTGACATATGGTATTACTCTGTATCTTCATTTCCGTCTACCTTGCGGGCAGTTCGAGTTGGCAGCTCTACGAACTTTCTAATACAAACTAAATCATCCTTGCGAGAATCATTAGACTCAGTTAACCGAAGTTCTGAGTATTAGGTGTCTTTCATACCATATCGGAACAGACTTTGCTTTTTAATCGATGGTTGGATTTGAACCAACTGCCGACTCCTTAAAATGGAGTTGCTCTACCAAATGAGCTACATGTGAACCTACCTCGATGTGCTGTTCCTGTTGTTTCATATTCTTTTGGAATACAAAATGCAACACACCGAATACCTTTTACCTGTCGGTTACTCAGTCATATTTCACGATATCTGTCTAATCTTTTTGGGATTATCCAGTAACCGTTAATATTGCATATAAGCTCTAGACTACAACATCTCGAACCTATATACTACCCTTTCTCATACAAACTAACTGGTTGGTTTTGTTGTGAAGTCAGCACCACCTGTTACTTTCCTTTGACACTGTTTGTCCAGCTTCAAAAGCCGGCAGTAAGCCAAAGTTCTTTCCACAACACCAGCGTCATTCTTACCTCCACCAGTCTTATTAGTGAAGGAATCCTCGCGGATTTGAGCAGGCTTGCATAAATGGACTATTACTAGCGCTGGTATGTAGGCATTCCAGCTTTGGCCCTATCACTAGGGTTATCCTATTGAGATTATGCTCCCAATTTCTCAAACTCAATCAGGGGAGAGAGTTAAGGAATAAAAGGTGTCTATTCCAGGGGAATAAAAAGAATAGACACATAAATCAGTTTGGTTAATAAGTATGGATTCGAACCATAACCTCCGTTCCGTTTCTACACTTTGAATCGCTAAATTCTTCAGTGTATAATCCGGACTCAGTGTGCTTTCCTATACACTACTTAAAATACTGAATAGTCGGTTAGCGCCGAGTCTCCAGTACCCAAATTCGAAAGTTTTATCTGGGTTAGACTAATTTTCTGCTTGATTCGTATGAATCTCGATGCAGTTCCTGGCTTCCAACCAGGCGGTGGTTTATATGGTCAGGGTTGGAAGATAACCAATTTAGCTCACGCCTTTAACTCTCGTTATATAAAATTAATCTAACTTAGATAAAACTTTAGTTCACCTTGGTTATACCCTTAGTTTTATAACCAAGGTGAACAAATTTTATCTGTAAAGGACACTAAGCCTATCCACGTCGTAACCTCAACCGAGATTGCAATCTCACCGGTATGTTCGTGCATACATAACGCGATACTTTATACTGCATATCCGTAGCGGCTTTTTCGGTAGCGTTAATTCAAGTCAGTCTTGGTTGTCCCAGTTTCATTCGTTGAATTAACCTAATTTATTAATGGGTCTATTTACGATTTAAATCCACCATGTCGTCAGGACCTGCGCGGTCAACGCGTATAGTGGTATAGGTTTCGTTTATAGTGTCCTTTACTATTGCTACTACATCAGTAGCTTGTCTATTTTACTTGATTAGGTGTTTGCCTAATCTTTCATCCAGAACCCCGCTATTTTTATACTTTTACTGTGTATCGGCAGAAGCGTCGCCAAACAGTTACTTCAAAGAGCGTTTACTGCTAAACTATTTGATAATTATATATCAATAAGAATTAAAAGTAAAACATTTTTTAAAACTTATTTCTTTACAACTTTTCAAACAGTAGATGAATTATATATTAATAAAAATTAAATGTAAAACAATTTTTTAACTTTTATTTCTACAACAATTCAATCAATAGAGTCATTATAAACAGTTTATAGATTAAAGTAAACAGTAGAGTAAAAAAAACCTCTAACTAAGTAGAGGTTGTCATTAACACTGCTTAAACTTTAACAACCTCTACATTAAGTCCATTCCTCTATTAGTATAGAACGCAGGACGAGAACCTTTATCTGACACTTGAATGTCATGTGCTGTCTCAACCTCAAAGAGGAAAGCTAGCATTGATAAGGTTTTACTAATGTTTTTCATATAATTTATTTATAAACTTCGAGTGATAAAACTGAATATTTTTGAAAAATATTTTAAAAGAATAAGGGAGAACTTAATCTCCCTTGATTTCTATTACTTATTCATCACATACATCGTAACTTCAAAGCCAAATCTCATTTCAGTTGCTGTAGGTTTCGTCCACATATTGCTCTCCTTGTTGATATTGGTACTACAGTATTATATATCATCTGAGCAATGATTTTACTATGCATAAAGTATTAAAACATAGTAATTAAAAGTATTAATTATGCAGCCTTCTTTAGTCCTATCGTATACTTAGACTTAAGTTCCCAGCTAGCCTTATCTTTAAATGGAATAATCTTGATTGAGGAAACGGCCGCGGACCTTTCAATCTTTGATTTGTCTACTACTTGAACAAGACCCCATTCTGAAAGAAGCTTGATAATTGTGTTGCGTCTTTCGATGTCAGCAACAGTAAGTGTGGCTTCCTTATTATCTAACGCAAACAGTTCCTTAAAATGAACAATAAAATATTTACCTTGCTTGTGTAAGATATTACAAGTTTGATAAAGAACCTTTGATGTCATTGAAGCGATACCCATTCTTGTAAGGGTTTCTTTAATCTTCAAAAAATCATCTGGCTCATTGAGAATTACTTCAACCATAGATTCTGGTGTCCAATCATAAAAAATTACATTCAAAGTTGTCATTTTAACCCGCCCACATTTTGTTGTTGTTTCAAAAAATCTATTTGCTCATCAGTCAATAAATTCAAGTATTGTAAAGCTTTTTCACTATTGACTTGATATACTTTTTTAATCAATTCCAGATTTTCTGATGATACCGCTTTATACCACTTTGAAAATCTCTTTCTTTTATTTATAACATTTAGTAGATAACCATATTGCATATCAGAAGGAATATGGTTATTCACGTTCATTTCATTTGCATATAAGACAGTATCATGAAAGTAAGATAGACCACGATTAATAAGGAACGAGTTATAATCCTTAATGTTGCTTGGGTCTTCCTTTAATAAATCTGTCTTGTCTACATTAATGCTTTGTAGAAATTTAAATGGGTCACTCATTGAATTTACAGGTTCCCATCACTTCAGTCAAACAAGCCATAGTATTCAGTTCATGGTCCATAACAAAAGCGGCTTTGTATTGATAGTCTGCAAGAATAAGAACCAATTGTGGGATAGATTCTTTTGACATAATATCTGCTGACTTATCATACAGCTTACGGAAAATGTCGGTTGATTCAATATCAGAATTTGTACCAACCCATTTTCTTACGCCGGTGAAGTTCTTTTCCTTCAATAGCTTAAACATCTCGTTGTATACTTCATCACCGATGTTTACAAGAATACCCTCATCAATTACACCGGAAGATGAGTATCTTTGTAATTCATTGAGTACTCGACGAAAATCCGGAAAATGCTTCATAATCAATGCAGCAACTACCTTCTTGTCGTACTTAATTCCTTCAGTGTCTAGAATAAAGAATGTTCTCTTCAGAAACTGAGCTGCAATTACCTTCTTATCTTTTGGCTCAATCTTAAAGTCAATCACCGAGCACCTCGAATGGAGAGGTTCGATAATCTTATTCTTATAGTTACATGTAATAATGAATGAACAGTTGCTTGAGAACTCCTCCATCACTCCACGTAATGCTGGTTGGGTAGATTGACTGTTAAGATAATCACCCTCATCGATGATGATAACCTTCTTTGCTCCAGTTAAACTAATACCGGATGCAAACGTCTTAATCTTACTGCGAAGGACGTCGATACCAGACTCTTCAGAACCATTAAGAAACATGGTAGAAGCTCCAACCTCATTACATAATGCTAGAGCTAGAGTAGTCTTTCCTAATCCAGCAGTACCAGCAAAGATGAAGTTAGGAAGTCTGCCCTGAGCAACGAATTCCTTGAAAGTATTCTTCAGGCTTTCTGGGAGAATACAATCATCAATCTTACTTGGTCGATACTTTTGTACCCACAAAAATTCATTCTTATTCAAAATCAGAGTCCGATTCTAGTCCAACATAATATGTCAATTTAGTTACTTCGGCAGCATTAACGAACTTCGATACCTTATTGCTGGAGATAGACACATTATAATCCCCTGGTACCAGACGTAAATTGCTGATTTTAAAATAAGCACTAAAAATTTCCTTTGTGCTTCCAACAGGAAATTCAAACTTATTGGCTGACGAGTTCTTCTTGTCTCCAACGATAACCTTGATTGAAGAACCATCCCCTCGAACAAGGACGTCTTGTGCCTTAAGGACATTAGACGTCTTTATAATCATATTGATATTATCAAGACTCAATGAGAAATTAATTGATGCTTCTGGAAAATTATCCTTGATTGTTGGAACATTGTCATCATTAATGTTAGGTTTGGTAAGAATTTCTGGCTCTGCGCCAAAATACTTGATAACCTGGTCATTCTCGCTAATGGTAACATATCCCTTATAGAACTCAATTTCTGGGTCCTTGAAAAGGGACATAGCACTAAGGAATTCTGTTAGGTCGTAGATGCCAAAATCAGAAGGAATAGTTTCCTTAATTTCGGCATGACCAAGAAGAGTTTCCTCAATTGATAAAGTTGAGATATTGTTACCTTTTGTTAGTAGCAAATTTGGATTAATTCTGCTGAAGTTTTCCAATACTACCATTGTGTCTTTACTAAATTTCATAATAAGTTATTTATCCTTAATTGTTTGATTTGACATGCCATGAGTCTGTTGTTATGTCATACTTTATAGAATAATTATTAGAATCTACTTCTCCAGAATTTTCTAACAATTTCCTAACCTCTTCATTCCATAAAAAAGTATCAGTTCCTGCATTATTAGGTACCTTTGTCACTAATTTACCTAGTATACTGGGAGACCCATCATATAAGTTATATGGGTCTGTAAAAGCCGGGTCTACCTCAATTTTATCTGGTAGACCCGCTATTCTTTTTTTGGTTTGGGTACCTTTTGAACAAAAATGCTGTTGAATACATCAATGAATGCCTTCTTTGTTTCAGTATCAAAACGACTAAGAGTCATTTCAACGGCTTTACGTTCGTCCTTGAACATAGAGTATGCATTAACGATGTGGATTAATCGACGAGGAGTAATATTCTCATCGATACCACCTTCTTCAAACGTTTTCCGAATAACCTTTGCCCACTTGACCAACGTTGTAGCAAAATTTAGATTATAACACTTTTGCTCCTTCATGATATTCAGGAGGATAGACATTTCGACTTCATCATCTGGATATGGTTGTTCCAACGTAACAGCGAATCGCTCAAGAAAGGCTTCATTATGGACATTTGTACCGATGTATTGCCCATCAGAAGAACCTTTACCTTTAGTATTTGCTGTTGCGATGATGTTAAATCCTGATGTAGGATAAATCCATTCATTCGTCAGCTTGAAGTAGTATGGTTTACCTTCAAGAATACCTTGCAAGCACAGAATTTCATTTGGGCTTGCGGCATCTAATTCATCTAGAAGAAGAATATAACCTTTCTTCATAGCAATAAGAACTGGGCCTTCAACAACATAGACGTTTCCGTCAATCAAAGTCTTCGAACCAATAAGAGATTCTTCATCAGACTTGGAGTTGAGATTAACCCGAATCATAGGCTTGTTGTGTTTAGCGCAGATTTGTTCAACAGTCGTAGACTTACCGTTTCCTGTAGGTCCAGTCACAAAAACAGGAAAGAATTTTCCAGAGGAAATAATAACATCCATTTCAGCATAAATACCAAATGGAACGAAAGTGTTGTTTGTCAGAGGAACTGACAAGTCTTTGGATTCAACAGTTTTGATGTTATTTCCACCGATAGAGATACCAACATCACTAAATTGATATACACCACGACGGATTCGATTTTGTTGAAGCCAACGAGGAAATTTCTTTCTCTCAGACTTGATATAATATTCGTTTAATTGTCGTGAAGTAATCTCATTTGTTTCTAGAATTTCTGGAAACATTGAAAGAATCTCACTATTAATTTTTTCAATTTCTTCTTTTTTCACGATATATCCTCTACATAATATAAAATCGAATTATCATTATATACAAAATCTATATTTTTGTAAACTATTATGCTATTGACTTAATAACCTCGGCCAATATCATCTTTGATGTTTTTCGTTTTTCCATAGATTTCTTAAAGTTAATTTCATTGATGTTCTCTTTGAAATTAACTTTGAGAACATCAGTGTACATATAAATTAGTTTATCTAAGAATTTATTATTATTGGTGGTATAGTAAAGGTTCTGATTATATTCCTTCTGAGCCTTTTGTATGTCATCACCTCCACATTCGAAGTTATTCAAAGTTCTACGAAAATCATTATCTGAAGAATTTGAATAAACATCCTGACTAAGGTAAAAAACAATATTAGTTGTCTTATTGCGGTCCCTAATCATTTGAAGGAACAAGTTTCTAACTAAATTATTATCACTCTTAAGTTCGTATGTATTTTTAGTTATTGAGTCTGTAATTGTATTAATTACGTTTTTGCCATATTTTGAATCAAGAAGAGATGATATAGCATCAGAATCACCATCACTTAGAAGAATAAATGAAACTTTGTCAATTTGGTTTCTTTTCTTATACTCATAAATGAAGTCATTCATAGATAGTAAAGAAGAGTTCAAAGGAGTTCCTGAAAGCCTATAAGTAAGAGATGAGTTATTTCCAACCATCTTATATGACATAAAGCAAATTCTCGTCATATCTTCAAATTGAGACTTTGTCATTCTGTTGCTAAACATAGATATATGACATACTGAATATGTAAGTAACTCAATACCGTCAGGAGTAGCTGAAACCTTTTCACTGCTAAGCTTTGAATTATGGTTCTTGTCGGTGAATGCTATTACTTCATATGGAATATTCATTCTTCGACAGAACATAGACAAGTAAACAACTTGTTTCAATACGTCGGGCATCACATGGGCCATAGAACCGGACCAATCAACCAACATAATAACGGCATGATTTTTACCAGACTTAACAATTTCAATTTGTTTGAAGATGTTAGTTGATATCTTATGTTTATAAATCTTATTCATGCTCAATTCACCAGACTTTGATACTGCAGTCCGAGAATATCTATCAGCCGCCTTTCTCATCTCAAATTCTTTAATCATGTTGTTGACATAACTTTCAGAATCCTTAAGGAATTGCTGATATTCAGGTAATACAGATTCTGAATCTCTTAAATAGATTCCGTTACTCTTCATACCAGAAATAAATTTATCAACAGAAACAAAATTATTACCGAATATATTTCTGGTGTATTCTGTTGAATAATTGATGGCAGTTGTATCTGAATCAATAAATTCATGTAATTTTTCATTGAATTTCTGAATTGTCAGTTTCTTAGAAATGATGTCTTCTACATCAGATTCTGAATAATAATCATCATACTTGATATTAGTAGAATACTGACTTTCATTATCACTTGTTTCTTTATCATCTGATGAAATATTAGCATGGTCATAATCGATGTCAGTGCCACCATCGAGGCTGGCGTCAGCATCCTCATCGGAGCTGGAGATTTTCTTTGGATTGGAAATTTTATCCTGGATGTGTTTCTTTTCATTATTATCCAGAATCTTTCCTAGAATGTCATTGATATTTTTGCCAAGACTAGATTTAGTCATAGCCTTTGCTTCAGCAACAAGTTCTTGACATTCATCAAACGTAGTAGTGCTATTGATTCTATCGAATAGAGCTTGTTCTTCCGGAGAAAACGTGATACCGGACGAAATACCTACTTTAGAATAAACGTTTACTCTATCGATGAATGGTAACTTATTAAATTTCGATGGCTTGCCAAAGAATTCTTTTTGAACTAGCTCTTGATATCCAGCATGAAAGGTTGGCTTTAATCCTGGATATTTCTCTTTCATCATTCGCTCGATACGATTATCTTCGATGATGTTCAAGATTGAGAAGTCGAGGCTGCGGAAGATTCTTTCACAATCTTCCATGCTTTCAACTATTGTGTATTTTGCGTGGGCTGCTTCGTGAGCAATGAACAAAGTTTCAACGGTATCAGACATTTTCGATTTGAAAATCGGTAGAGTCATGATACGTTTTACAATGTCGAAAGAAGCTGTTTCTGCCTGAGTTCTGATAACAACAATATCTTCCTCAGACAAAATCTTAGCTAGAATGTCTTTTGAGTTTTTATTCTTAATCATAATATAGTCCTCACCAATAATGATTCATTATATAATTTTTCTATGTTAAAGTAAACTGTCCATTATAAGTTTTCCTAATTGAGATTTAGCATCTTCAATACAATATTTGTATGGGATTTCAGAAGAAAACGTCCTATTGTAGTTCACAAGTTTCCCATTGACCTCGATAGAAATATATAAATGCTTCATTCTTGGGTCATAGTACCCGCCTAAGGATTTTGGACCTAGACCAGGCCCGTAGCTAAAATCAATAATTCGCAATTAAAACTCCGTCATTGTTGAGAAGTTTCCAACCTTCTCAAACTTAATCACTCTATCAAATCTGTCAATGATATTCTCAGTATTATGAGTAATAACAAATATATTAGAATCATGCTTCATTTCATCTAGCATGTTCAGAAGAAGTTCAACGCTACCAGAGTCCAGGTTTGAATTCAGAACTTCGTCCAAGAACAGAATATTAGTGTTCACTGAATTCTTAAGCTTAGCAATATGTCTCCAGGCAAACAGAAGAGAAATATCAATTTTTTGTTTTTCTCCTTCTGAGAAGGAAGCATAAGTAAACTCGTCTCTATATCTAGACTTGATTGTCTCATTGAACGACTCATCAAGCTCAAACTTAACAAAGAAGTCCATCAGCTCGAGATACTTGTTAATAGTCATATTCATGATTGGTAGATATTCACGAATAATAGACGTCTTGATTCCATTATCTTTCAGTAGGGTTTGAGCAATAACTTCTAATTGTTGTTGTTCGATTAAACTAGTCTTTCTGTTCGTCAGTTCCATGCCATTCTGAGCAAGTTCTTTTTTCTTTAATTTTTCCTCTTCAATAGAATCTGTTCTATTAGCTAGTTTGTTAAGGTCTTCCTTAAGAACTCGGATATTAGAATTGATAGAATCGATTGAGCTGTTTATGGAACCGATAGCAATATTCTTAGCTTGAATCTGACGTGTAACATTGGCTATCTCATTGTTTCTCGTTTCAAGTTCAGATAACTTAGTTGATATCTTATTGGATTCTTTTGTTATCTTTGAAATGGATTCTTTAATAGACTTAGTAACTGAACTCTTATGTTCATGAGGAATATCTTGGTCGCATGAATCGCATTTAGAATTAATATCAAAGAATTCAATTTTTTCTTGAAGAGTTGACTGAGCATTCTCTCTCTTATATAGTTCCTTACGACACTCCTCAATAAGTCTTGAAGTAATGTTTGAATCAGATATGGAATTCTGAAGTTCAAGCAGCTCGTTAGAAGTTACTGTCAATTTTTCTGACAACTCTAACAAATCATTCGTCTGGCCTGATATTTTGTTATTGATATCATCTACTTGATTTTGATGAAGCTCTGTCAAGTTTTTGATGATTTTCTTCTGAGTTTCAAGAAGAGTTAGAGTCGTCTTAAGGTCTGACTCAACCTTCATCAATTCTTCTTTTGTCTGATTAGACCTATCCTTATTCAGGGTGCTCATGATAGAAAAAACACCGATATCTAGGATATCCTCAATAACCTCTCTGCGGCCACCTGGAGACAACTGCATAAATGGTGTGAACGAAGCAGAACCAAGAATGACTACTTGAGTAAATGTCTTATAATTAAGCTTCAGAATCTGTTGTTCAAGAATTTTTTGATAGTCTCGAACATCAGAACTCTTGTTCATCAAGTTTCCGTTTTGATAAATCTCAAAGATATTCGGTTTCATACCTCTGACGATTTTATACTTTACAGAACCTATACTGAATTCAATCTCAACAAGACATCCCTTACCATTAACTGAATTTATAAGTTGGGATTTATTGATGTTTCTATGAGCTTTACCGAATAGAGAAAAACAGATAGCATCAAGAACAGAACTTTTTGATGAACCATTCTTACCAATAATCAGATTGGATTTTGCTTTATTAAAATCAAATTCAATGCCAGAATTCCCAACTGACATGAAGTTTTTGTATCTAATAGTTTCAAAAATTATCATACTTGTTGGTTCACTGCCTCATTGTATAAGACACGCATATATGCCTTTAAACTATCTTTGTTTGTTGTGATATCAAGATTATCGATATAATTCGCTAAAATTGTACTGGTATCTTCTAGGTTAATATTATCATCAATTGTACCATTTTGTAAATCTGATAAATCTTCGATGATTTTAACTTCAATCGGATTTGCAGCGTAGACTTTCTGCATGAAAATATCAAAGTTATACAAGTCAGTTTTCTTTACGATGACAAGTCGAACATACTTACCAGTAAACTGGTCGAAGTCCACATTTTCCACATTCTTCTCATCATACTCAAATCTAGAAAACATCGTATGAGGATTTCTGTAGAATGTAAGTTCTCTTGTTTCAGTATCGAATATATGATATCCCTTATCATCAGCAAAGTCTTGCCAAGTCATTTCATAAGGAGTACCAACGTAAACGATATTATCTTTTCTAGACTTAGTGTGGTAATGACCAGACATAACCAATTCATACTTTTCAAATGGTTTATTATCTATACCGTCGTTAGCTTCCTGTCCTCTATACATAGCAAAACCAGCAAACTCAAAGTGACCAACACAAAGGTCTGACTTAGAATTCTTGATGAAGTCAAATACAACTGAAGAATTTTCCTTACAAATCCAGGGGATAATATCTATTGTTGTACCACCAATATTGATTGTATCTGGTTTGGTATAAACGAAAACGTTATTGTATTCATTCAAAACCAATTCTTGAGTAACAACCTCAAGAGATTCTCTCCAATATAAGTCGTGGTTACCAGCTAAAGTATGATATTCAAATCCTAAATCCCTTATCTTATTAAAGTGTTTATCTTTAACTTCTTTTAGGATATAATTAGCTGTATATTTTCTAATATCAAATAGGTCACCAAGTTGAACGATATGTTTTATTCCATGTTTCTGAAATTCTGGAATATAAAACTCGTCCCAGCATTTAATGAAATAATCATTGAAAATTTTGGACGAATTTCTAGCACCCCAATGAGTATCTCCAACTATTGCTATTTTCATTAAATCTTACCAATTTTCAATGAGTTATATTCTTCAAGAGGAGAAGATACATCTTCTTCCTTTTTCTTCTTTTCTTTCTTTGGAGCTGGTGTCAAATCAATATCCATGTAAGCATTATTTTTCATAAACTCAACATAACCATTGTCGAAGTTCTCGTCTGCATCGTGGTCTTGAATATCCAGAAATTCTGTTGACACCGATTGAAATAGTGCTGCTTTGATTTTTGTTTGATTTTTCTCTTGTTTAATTCTACCAATGTAGGCATTCCAGGCACATTGGGTAAAATAAGCAAAAGGATTTGTAAACTCGATATTGTACTTATCAACGTTAACTATACAGGAAAATATAGCTTCACTGACCATTTCATCTTTGTAGGAATAATTGATGAAGTTTGGTCTATAGATAAGTCTGTTACAGATATGCATAATACATTCACAGATGTATTTGTCTATTTCCGGAGGTTCTTTTCCTTCGGCTACAGCTTTATCTATTAGTTCTTTTCTTTTTACTAATGCTTCGTAGAATGATTTATTATTGACGTAATTCTTTGATGTTCTTGCCATTTGCTACCTTATTAACTATTTAATTATTATACATAATCATTCCATATAATGTACAATTTATCTTCTATGTAACGATCTTCCGTGTACACGCGGCTAATATTCCAATGAATTCCTGATAATCAAAATTTAGTTTTAAGTTGTATTCGTCATATAGAAATACTGAGTCAAATCTGAATCCACGAATTCTATTAAATCCTCCGTTCAACGAAATAAATTTAATCTTGATTCCATCGACTGTTTCAATAAATCCAGAATATCTAGTAACTCTTAATATTTGCTTCCCTGTGAATGGTAAATGATTGATTATTTTATCGAACACATAATGTATTTGTGTAAAATTAGGACATACTACACAATACGTATTACCGGAGGTACCTGTTACTACAGCATCTATGATTTTGTCAAAAATAATTTCTGTTTGTGGTCGGTCTGAAAATAGGTTCAATTGTCTCATAAAAATTTTACTTTAATTCCAAAAATGGTTATAATGAAACTCTGTTGGTAGCACGGAGTAGATATAGGGACTACTTAAAGTCAACTTCAATAATCTTGTATTCAAACTTCTCAGTAACATATATCTTTATACGTTCTACAAAATGAGATAACGTGATATTAGGTTTCTTACCTGTAGATAATTTATCTCCTATATCATACAGGTTTGCTACAATCTTGCCATCTTTAAGTCTTAATACTCTACCTATAGATTGCAATACTCGATATACTGATTTAGTAGGTGATGCAAATATGACATTATCAAGAGCAGGGATATTTACACCTGTTGAAGTAGTCTGAACAGAAGCAATAATAATTGCATCTTTATGGTCATTCAATTCAATACGAATTCGCTCGCGCTCCGCAGGAGAAACAGAACCTGCAATATAAAATATAGGTCTATCAGTTTTTTCTGATATCATATCGTAAAGAGTCTTACCATGTTCTATATATTGAAACAGGATAAGTGTGTTTCCTTTGGTATTGACAGCCAAGTTAGAGATGAATTTATTTCTTCTAGTGTTGTAACAAAGATATTTTAGCTCATCTTGCCACTTAAGACCTTTGACTAATTTACATTCTTCTTTTGGATATTTCAAAAGAATGGATTTAATCTTTAGTTTAGTGACGTATCCAGTGTCCATCAGGTTTTTTGTTGTTATTACCTGATGGATTGGACCGAACAAACCTGTTAATGTTAGTCTATCAATGTTCTTTTTATCAATAGTTCCTGACATACCAATTCTATAAGGAGCATTGACACATTTTTCAAGAATACCAGAAAGAGATTTTGCTTTATATAAATGGCACTCATCTCCAAGAACTACTTGGAAATTCTTAAAGTATCTAGCATCGAACTTATAGATAGATTGCCAAGTTGATATCTTACATGGATGGGTATCATCCTTTGAGAAACCAGAATAAATCTTCTGAACATTCTTCTGTACATCCCAGCCGTTAATTGACGAATAATCCTCAAAGTCTGAGAACATCTGTTCAACCAAACCTGTAGTAGGAACAAGAAGAAGGATTGGTCTCTTATGGTCAAGCATCCAACGAGTTATCACGTATAACATACATGATTTACCTGATGATGTAGGACTCAAAAGAACTAATCTTCTATCATTAATTGCTTTTATGATAGAATCTATTTGATAATCCCGGACTTCTAAAAGTTCACCTTTTGATGCGAGTTTTAGTGATTTTATGTAACTTTTTATGATGTTTTCATCAACTTTTTCACCATCCTGGAGTGAAAAATCTGAGGTATATGGTATATCACTTTTTTCACAATAACTCACTAACAGATCGCATAAACCGGTATATAGAGTTTTTCTATTTGGGTCATACATCCGAACTTTACCGTCCCAGATACCTGCCTTATACAAAGGCATCCATCTGGCTCCAGGAACTTCAAACGTGAAATATTCACAGATGTCTTGTTCTAATCCGCGGTCGTCTGAATAAGCTCTAAGATATGTATTGTTTAAAAACTCTATTTTTAGCATTAATTACCGGCGATAAATTGCTTCCAGTTTATAGCATTGCGTATTTGCCAGTCTCTGGACTTTAGTTGATTCATGATGGAGTCTAGGAGAATTCCAATTGATTCATAGTATTCAATTCTTGATTGGAGTCTTGCTATATCCATATCTCCTTGGAGGAGTTCTTCCATTTCAGATTTGATTGGTTTTACGCCTTGCCATTGTGTCCAACCAGCTTCAATCAATTCTTCTTTTGTCATCTCTCCTTTATAGTATTTAATCTTCTTGGCGCGAAGCAGTTTCATGTCAAAGTTAACCTTACTAATCTTTGACTTATTGCTTATCAAATACCCAAGATACTTAGAATGTAGAGATGATGTTTTAATTGCTGACTTATCAAGATGGTCGTCGTCAATTACTGAGTCTTTTTCCCATTCTGATAATAGATTATCAATAAATGTAGGTGCTGCACCAGTTGTCATATTATTCAAGGTCTTCAAAATCAAATGATGTGTATTTCAATTCAACCGTTGCTCGTAGATATTCAACATCAACAGAAGAATTAGTGAATGTAATTCCGGATAGAGCTAATGGATAGACATCCTTGAAACTAATTGTTTGGATATGAGTGTTATTATTTCCATATACTATTAGTTTAGCATCTGAATGCATCTTTAGTAAATCAGAAGAATTTGGTTGATTTTGTGGAACTGAAACGCCGTCAACGAATTGATTCCATTGCTCATTATTATCTGGGAATGTTAAACCTTGCATCCATTTAAAAACGGACTTATAATTCTCCATGCTTTCATCAACAAGAAATTCAACCGTAAGAATTTCAAATGTTAGTTTTTCAGCTGGAATAGATACATCAACGAATGGAGTTGCTTGTATAGATTCTTGCATAGACACACCAGGAACGTTACCTGACTGTGAAAAGAATACCACTCCCGGCAGCTTATCAATAATTAATTGAAACCCATTAGGAGATAATGGATTAATCTTTTCTGGCCAAGGACAAATAAATTTAGACATAATGTTTACTTTTAATTGAAAGAGTTATAAAATGTAAGTTAATTATATTTAGTTATTGAATTTAAAGTACAAAATAGATGGAGTGTGTCCATATAATGGTTACCTTGCCACGTGAATTTATCGCTATAAGAAAATATCCTGGTTATTTTTGGAATTCTATCGATAAAAGGTTATATTCCTTAAAAAAGTTTGGTGTTTTAAATCCTTTAAAAAGACAAAAACATTGGAAACTTAAAATTAATGGATATTTCATTTCTCATCAAGGGAAACAATTGTTCTTGTTTGAGAAAGAACTTATAAATCTTACTCATTTTAATTATGAAATTCCAGCTAATTGTTCCTATAAATTCTATTCTGTGGAAGAAAAATGAAAAAGGAGACCGAAGTCTCCTTTCTTTGTACTGCTAAACTTCTAATTACAGAAGGTTCGTTACTCTGAACTTGCTGTAGTAGTAGTTATTACCTGCTGCTAGACCGTTACCAGCTGCATCAAGCGACGTGAATGGGTTGGCTACCATACCATATCTTGTCTTGTATGCAATCTTTGGTTGGAACGTATCTGGGTCAGTTGTTTTGTACATTTGCAATGGAATATATGGGCAGTAGTACATACCAGCATCCCATGCAGAAGGACCTTTATAACCTACCAATACGAATTGGTTAGCACCGTAGTTTGAAGCGTATGGGTCAACATAAACCTTCATACCATTCTTAAGAACACCAGCAAATGTTGAGTTTGCTTCGTCTACAGAAAGGTTGTTTTGCAGAGCTGGATTGTAGTCCAGAATACCTGCCATCATAAGAGCCGAAGCTACATCTGATGAGCAAAGAAGGAAGTTAGCCTTACCTCTACGTGTTCTTTGAGCAACAACGTTCGCATCTCTTTCGATTTGGAACATCAGACCCTTGAACTTTTCAACTGACCAACGACCATTTGAATCTACATCAAGGTCGAATGTACCAGCTGTTGCTGTGTTGTTTTGAGCACCTGCTTTAGCTGAAACGTAAATGTTACGAATAACTTCACGGTTCATTTCGCTAAGAATTTCTGTTGAAAGAATCTTGCTCAATTCGCCTTCAGCTGAAAGACCATGAACTGATTGCAAGTCTTGTGCCAATTCGATTGTGTATTCAGCTTTCAATGCACGTGTTTGCGCTGTAACTGAAGTACGTTCGATAGTGAATGACATTTCATTGAATGTACCACCACCTGAGCTACCAAGAGCTTCTGCAGAAGCAGTTGTCATACCTGTACCGTATGTGTATGGGTCATCGAAAGGACCTGTACCTGCATGAGCACCTGAACCTGTACGACCTGATTCAGCTGTTGACTTACCTGAGAAGTCTGAATCTGCTTCGTTGAACAAAGCTTCGTTACCTGATTGACCACCGTAACGAGCCTTCATCGCGAAGATAAGACCTGTAGGCTGTGTCAAAGGTTGAACACCACAAAGGTCATAAGCAATCATTTGTGGCATTGCTCTACGAACCAAGCTGATAAGCACTGGGTCATAACCAGCAACTGTAGCACCTGTTAGGGTACCTGCACCACCAAGAGCTAAACCACCACCACCAGCGTTAGCGTGAGCTGCCTCATTAAGAGGTTGACCACCATTAGCCTTGATTGCTTCTCTTTCTTGGTTTTCCAAGCAAACGGCAGTAACTTCTCTACGGTGCTTGTCAGTAATTTTTGGAGAGTTTGAATCATCCAATACTGGAGCCCATTTTTCAACTAATTGTTGAACTGTTAAATTTTCCATAATTCTTTCTCTTTTGGGTTATATAATTATTTATACTTTAAAAGATTTCTATATAATTAAGAATTAGCCTTGGCTAGTGTCTCAACATACAGTCTCATGTTTGGAGAAAGTTCTTTCTTAGTTTCTTTCTCTTCAACTTCTTCTAAAATTGGGTCATCTGTAATTACGTCTTCATTAATCTTAGTAGCTGGTTGTTTCTTATTGAAGAATGTTTCCTTCATGTTTTCCAGCTTAACTCTGAATGAATCTTCATCATCAAATGATAAATCTTCAGCAAACAAACGGAACTTTTCTGAATCAACATCTGTCAGACCTTCAGACAGAGAATCAACTAGAGCAGCTCTTTTGCCTTCATTAATAGACTTAATAAGCTCGATATTAGTTTTTACCGATTCAGCTAATTTTTCAGATGTTTCAGAAAGCTTTTCTTCAAGTTCTGATACAAGGTCAACCTTTTCATCAGATACTTGGATATTGTTTTCTACAAACAACTTGTGCAAACCAGTAATCAGATTTTCGCTAATTTCTAGCTTAATACCACTTTCCAGGGCAACTTCATTATCATTCAACCACTGCTCAACTACATAGTTGAGAAACCCATCAACATGTTCAACTAACCCTTCTTTTACTTCTTCCTTATGCTCTTCTAATTTCTTGTCATAAGATTCTTCAAGACGTTCAATTTCCGCCTTAACTCTTGTAACCACAGCAGATTCGAAAATCGCTCCTGCTTTAGTTTTAAATTCTTCAGACAATGCGTCTTCACCTTCGAACAAAGCACTGATATCTTCTTTAATAGTGTCTGTCTTAGTTTCTTTATTGTCTAAGTCTTCTGAAGTTTCTAGTTCTTCAGAGATGATTTTCGAATCTTTAAGCAATTCGTTAATTTGTTCGTTAATTGGTGGCATTTGTTAATTCTCCTATATTATTTATTTATCTTAATTTTTCTAGAAAATCTTCGAATAACCTGATGCGAATTTCATCAAGTTGTTTAGAATTAGCTCTCTTAACTATATTCTTAGATTCTTCTATATCTCTTTCAACATAATGTCCATCAACAAATACCCACTCTTTGCCTTCCATTATGCCATCGACAAAAGCGTCTGGGGCAGATGGGTCAGCAACAATGTCGGCTGCAGTAGCAAGTCTAAAGTCGTTTTGAACAATGTTAACACCTTCGCTGTTTAGCTTAAGAGAACCAAGAGCTCTTGATGAAACACCTAAACGACCTCCTCCTTCCATGATACCTTTGGCAATATTGCCCATTGGTGTATCTAGAACGAGAGCCTTACCTACCCAATTAGTACCTTCTTTTGTTAGTTCCACGATTCTATGTGAAACCTTATCCAGATTAATAGTGAACGAATTTGGGTGATTCAGTTCACCAAAGGCTGTATTTTTATCCACAGACTCAGTAATATATCTCTTTACTTCTTTGTCCATTACTGACTCAGGATACATTCTTCTATTTCTGTTCTTGATGTTAGACTGGAGCATAATACCTTTAATATAAAGGTTCTTTTTACCAGACACTTCTTCAACAAGAACTTCTGTTTCTTCAACTAATTCTCTTATCAGTTTCATATTAGCTTCCTACTTCTGTTGGGTCATCTGCTGGTCCAAATATTTCTGGCTCAAAAGATTGAGAATATCCACCGGCTTTTCTTAGGGATATATACAAATAAGCATCGCCAGTAATTTGAACTCTAATGTCATCAGTATTATTAACATTATCGTTAAAACCCATGTTATCGAAAATCAATTCATTGGCGTCTGGACCATTAAGAGTGATGATATCAGTAGAGTCTCTTGTTATTTTGATAGATGATTCTTCAGCTCCTGACCATGTAAGAGAAATGATATTTACAGTTTGAGTGTCACCATCTTTAAATAATCTGTTAGTAACAAGAAGGTCAGTATCTAAATCAATAGTTTCATCTGCTGCCGCACCCCAAATTTTTACAGCTGCAAAAGTTTCTGTGTTTCTTAAAATTGCTTTTGACATGTTAAATCTTTCTTAATATTTCCATGAAATTATCGACAGACTCTTGCATGTAGTTAACAATATCAGGTTTGTTTGCTAATAAATTAGATAACAATTCTTGTGTTTCTTCTGATATAGCAACAACTTTACCGTCAGCTAAAGTGTATCTGTACTTCCCGTTAGAATCTATAACAGTAAATTCTTGGACCACTGGGTCAATGTAAAAACTATTAGATTCGATAATTGCTTTATAATTATCAATGATAGTATTTGTTAGTTTATCAATATTATGATTCTCTTTTATAGACGACGCTAAATCATCCTCATTGATGTCAATAATATCCGAATAGACTAAATCTTCTTCGATTTCTTCTTTGAAAATTCTTTGTTTAAGGTCTGAATACTTAATCATCGTCTTTATTTATTTTGTTAAAGGCCTTGTTGATACCATCAATTCTCTTTTTCTTGCGTTCAATATGCTTCTTTATTTCATTATCATTAGTTGATTTATTGATAGCCTTATCACTGTTTTTGTAATCTTTATAAGCTCTTATAGTATAAGCAGAAATAACTTCTTTAGAAATTTCGTCAATGTTAACAATATTATTTGATACTTGCTCTTTTAATTCGGTAACAGAAACGGAAACTCTTTCATTAATTAAATCTTCAAAAAGATTCATTGATTCAAGAGTGTTTCCACTGATAATAGAGTCAATAAGCTTTTTAATCTGCATTAAGCTCTTCCATTATTGCTAGAACTTGTTCAGCCTGTTCCTTTGCTAGCTTATCTACAGCCTTTTTAATTCCATCTAATCTCTTAAATGCAATATTTGATTTTGCTTGAGCGGCTTTTGCTTTTTTCTCAGATGAGTTCTTTAAACCAGCTTCTCTCTCACGATGAGACAAGTGCATTAAGTTATTTGATAATTCAGCATTGGCTGCAGCATTACCTGATGCTTTTTTGATATAAGAAGCCAATGTACCTTTTCCAATTTCTTGAATCAGCTCTTCAGCAATTTGTTCTATTTCAACATCTTCAATAGCTTGATATACTTGCTCTGCCTGTTCCTTTGCTAGTTTATCTGCAGCCTTTTTAATACCATTAAGTCTCTTATTGCGAATTTTTTCATGGTATTCACCAGGTTCTGACTTCTTACCTACTCTACCTGAAACATGTGCGGAGTGAGCAGCAGAAGTACTTGCCTTCTTAATATAATTAACCAAAGTTCCACCTGAAAGCTCAGCAATCAATTCTTCTTTGATAGATTCAAGCTGTTCATCTGTGTGTTCTTCTGTTTGGAACATGTCAGCTGTAACATCAGCCTTCAGTGAATCTATACCTTCAGCTGCTTTATTTCCAATAACCTCTTCAAATGCATTCATAGCATCAAGAGTGTTTCCGCTTAGAATTGCGTCAACTAAATCTCTAGTATTACTCATCCTTATCTCCTTGTTTTGCCGTCTCCATCTCACCTTGATGAGCAGCGTAATCTAATTGATCTGGTCTTTGTTTCAACATTCTTGAGTTCATGTCTTTTATGTCTTCGTCTGACAGCCTTAGAATGTTTCTACTAATCCATTCTGAGTCGACATATTTTCCATTAAATGGGTCAATCATTTGAACAGCAGCAAACCTTTGATTCCATAAATCATTATCCTTGATTTCGGAATATAAGTTGTCTTTTTTGAAGTCAAATTTGATTAAGTCCTGAAGTTCTTCCCAATCGTCAGCACTGATGATTCCCTTTGTGATTAACTGAATGCGAAGAGCATCGAGGAACAGTTTAGAGAATTTAGCTCTAAGTCTATCAATAAACTTAGCAAATTTCACTTCATCTCTTGAGATTGCCGAAGACCTACCCATATCAAACAATCCACCACCTGGGTTTGATTGTAATCTTGATAACGGAACATTCAGTGCAGTGTATAATTTCTTCTGGAAGTATTCAACATCGGAAATTTCACCAAGATTTGCTCCGCCAGCAAGAGTAGAAATTTCAGTACCCTTACCACCTTCTCTTCTTGGCATCCAGAAGTCATCAAGAACAGACATATGTTTACGATCGTCTTTTACTTCACCACTACTTGCATCGTAAACAATTTTATTTTTATACTTCGCCATCATGTCATTAACGTATTGTTCAGCCTTAAGTTTAGGCAACGAACCTACATCAATGTAGAATACTCGTCTTTCAGGAGCTCTGGTAACTCTGTAAATTACCGTCGCGTCTTCCATGTATTTAAGTTGGTTTACTGGCTTGATTGCCTTATGTAGGAAACTAAGAACCATACCAGTATTCTTATCAACGATACCAGATGGTGTGAATATCACCGAGTCTTTGCTTAATTTTACGCCAGTATTTGATGAACTGTCAATAATACCCTTGTCGTTATAGACGAAATATTCATCAACATCTACAACGATATCGATACCTTTGTTGTTCTTTTTCTTATGGACATGTTTGACCTTTTTAATTTTTCTTGGGTCAATGAATCGCAGTTCTTGAATACCATTCTTTATATTTTTGTCATCAAGAATTATGAAATGATATAATCTACCATCAACATACCAATCCCTAACCAAATCATAAGCATTAGTATTAAACTTTAATAGCTTAAGAATTGTTTTGAATTCTGTATTGAATTTTGTTTTAATAGCGTCTGAAAGCTTTGTGTCTTCAAGATTAAGTTCTACTAATTTACTGTCGCCCGTATCAACAATCATTTCATTAACGATTTCATCAACGGCAGTATCACAATCTGAATACATTGAAATTGAGCGATAACGCTTAATCAATTCATATTCATTTTTTAAAACTGTATCTAAATCAAGTGTATGACCAAGAAAACCACCAGCAGTAACAGAGGAGTCAACAATAGCAGAACCATCCTGTTGGTCAGGATTTACTACTGATTGAATCTCCTCTGGCTTTTTCGAACGTGTTATTTCAAAACCAAATACTATCAAAATATAATCCTATTAAACTGGGAAGCTTCCAATTGGTGTATCAATAGATACGTTGATTCCAAGGTCTTCGGATTCAGCTGTATTTGAAGTCCAGAAATTGTATCTAAATGTCACATCAAACGTCTCAAGTGTTCCTGATTGTTCATAAGACAATTGGATTGGTCCAATTTCTGTCGGCCAAGCATCAACAAACTTGTAAGTTTTGATGATTGCCCCGCTTCTATCAAGGTGATGAACTGACAAGTCAACTTGATAATCGGTTGGGTTAGTTCTACCATCCGTTGTAGTTAGGTTTTGAATTCCATTAGACCATAACTCAAGAGCATTTCTGATACCAAATGAAGTATCATTGATGATTGAGATGTTCCATGGAGCGAATTCTCTTTCACCTGCTACGTACAGAGTACGACCTCTATACGGAACAGGAATTTCAGCAACAACTGAGCCTGGTAGTTGTGCAGCATTACAAAGGAATTGAGCTCGTTGCCCAGCAACTACGCCGAAACCTACGAAGTTAGGAAACGCTAGCTCAACTCTAAATTGATTTGCTCTTGCACCACCACCAATAAGATGCGCTTTAAAATCTGATAAATTTGCCACTTTAATTTCTCCTATATCTTATTTATATTAAGCGCCAACTTCCTCGAACGAAATTCCTGTTCGAGTTGCGATGAAATTCAAGTAGATATAGTTGATGCTTCTTGCTGGCTTAAGGTAGATATCAGCAACAAATTCATTTCTGTCTATAACTTCACCAGTGTTGTTTCTTTCGTCACAAACAACTCTGAAGTCTGTCAGACCTCTTCTACCTTGAACATCTCTCAAGAATGGTTCTACTAGGTTCTTGAATTGAGCTCTTGTGAATGTATCATTGAATTCAAACAGTTGGTACTTAGCAGCAGTAGCAATTGCTTTTTCTAGAACAATAAACAATCTACGAACGTTAATTCTGTCGAAAGCAGATGGTTTAGCAAGAAGAGTCTTGTCACCAAATAGAACTACACCCTGGCCAGGGAAGTTAACAACTGGGTTAACACCAGCTTGGTATAGGTTATCTCTTTCTGTTTTGCCTGGATTGAATGCTAGCTTAACAACATTCTTGATTTGACCTCTGTTCAAACCGGCTGGTGAGAACCATGGATCGTTTGTGAAGTCAGTTCTAGCTGCAAGACCAGCAATATCACCATTTAATGGAACATAACGGTAAACGTCATTGTAACGGTCATATTGGTACTTGAAACCTGAGTCTAAGAAACCATATGAGCTAGATACGTTCATTGCTGTTCTATATGCTTTAATAGCATCAACACCATCTGAACCATAACCAATAATTGGGTCGCCGGATGTTG
>Ga0196976_1000537_pt1 | contig 23425 bp, 18 predicted proteins | sample S3v_513CmetaG_FD_148644 | JGI IMG/M metagenome (GOLD analysis project Ga0196976, IMG submission 148644) | Soil microbial communities from Anza Borrego desert, Southern California, United States - S3+v_5-13C | ecosystem: Environmental > Terrestrial > Soil > Desert | place: USA: California...
TTGTTCAGCCCGTGCCGCATCTCCAGCATGTAGCGGCCCAGTGTGGCTTCACTTTCGCTTGCGCTAGCCGACTGTTCTGCCCGCCGCGCTCGACCCTGCGCTTCAACCCGCCGAATCCCTTCGCGGGCGATCAGAACAACTGTGTCCATCCAGTCCTCGCCTGACCGGAGCGAGAGCACTCGCGCATGCTGTTCGCGGACCATCTTCAGATCTCCGCCGTTTTCGACAATGCAGATCGTAGGCCGGAGCGGTGTATCCAGCGACTTCAGCAGAGGCGTGAGACGTCCGCTCCGGACCGGGCCAACGATGGCGATATCGCATTGCGGACTGCCATCCCCGCTCCAGAGATCGCTGCTCATCACGGTGAACAGCGGCACGAGTCTCTCTGACTGCCACCGCGCCACAAGCGTTCGTGAAAACTCCGGATCATCGGAGATGATCAGAACGCCAGGCACGTTCGTTCGCTTTTCTTCCGTCATTTCGCCACCGCTACGAGTTTCTCTGCCTGTTCTGCCACGCTGCTCAGCCGCTTTGAAGTAGCGGCCATGCTGACCGCGCCATCAAGGTTGCGTTCCTTGCGGGCTTCACCGATCTTGGCTTGCAGTTCACCAGCGACTGTCCGTGCCGATTCCAGCGCCGGCGCAAGGTCAAGTTTCGACTTCTCGTTCTTGGATCGTTCCATTGCGTCCATCAGGATCGAACGCGCAACGACCGCCCGCTGGAGCACCGCGGACAGCGCTTCCGCTGGCTTCAGGAATGCGTTGAGTTCCCATGACGAGAGCACAATTAACGTGGTACCCAGTTTGACCGTCGCGCTTGCAGCGCTCTTCCCCGCAAGATTGGCGGTCAGTTGCTTTCCAATGAGTTCAGTTGCCTGCTCTTCATCGAAAAGCGTGGCGTTGTCATTGGCGGCCGCATGTTGGACAGCAGCATTCACGCGGGCCCGTGCGTCTTCGATTGCCTCCACTTCGATGGACATCGTGCGGAGGGCCGGCGCCTTCTCTGCGTCGCTTGCAGCCGGCGGCTGTTCCGGCGCTTCCGCGCGAGCCATAGCCTCAGTTGGCCCCGTTGAAACCAGCGTGGATTGCGACACGGCTGCGGCCTGGGCGGCCGCCGCCTTGCGTTCATTTCTGATCGCGCGTACCGCCTGCTCCACCGCTTCCCGTACCTGGGCGATGGACCGAAACGCTGGTCCCGCCGCGTAGTCGGCCACAAAAGAGTTGCGCCAGGTTCGGCAGTAGCGCCGGAGATCCGCCAGAGGTTCAGTGGGTCCGAACCCTGCTTCGGTGCAGTTCACGGCATTCACGCCGCAAGCCTCTAGCTCCCGAACACAGGCCCGGATCATTTCAAGGTCGTTGTGGAGCAACTGCACGAAGGCGCGCCGCAGCAGGAAGTTGTAGCGTGCAAAAGCTACCATTGCCCTGGGATCAAGATAAGTCTTGCCCGCGTCGTCCTTGATCTTTCGGCCCGCCTCCACCACACTCTCCCGGATCAAATCGCCCAACGATGTGCAACCGTTGATTCGGCCTAGCAAAGCTTCCAGCGGCTCAAGCCCACTGGGGACGTCCCCGGCAATCTTTCCAAGCACAGGCTCGAGCACGTACCCAACATCATCAATTTCAATTTTTCCCAGCGCCATTGAGCGCGGAGCGGTTGCAGCGAAGTACTGCACCACGAGGAAGTCGAGTTTGTTGCGGTCCTCATCGGTCTTGTTGCTCTTGGAGAGGTACCGCTGTAGAAGAGCACGCAGGCACGCCTCGGTCCCGAGCGATGAATGCTGGATCACTTGTCGAATCTGTGCAGCCGTGGTCTTTTCATCCGCTGCTGCAAGCCAGGTCCGCACAGCGACAAGCGTCTCTTCGTCAGACCGGTTTACGGGCGATTCGAGGGCTTTGCACGGAGCCAGCCCGACATCTGCGCTCTTCAGAATGGCCGAATAAACGGAGTACACCTGCCGGGCGTCGTGCCATTCGCTGGCGATGTCCTGCAGGTTTGCGGATGTGTCTTTCATGTTCAATGGCCGGACTTTACGATCCAATTCGACGGCTGGCGCAGAAACCGCGCCGCGACCGCCATCTTGCCGTCATGCAGTTGCAGGGCGACCACGCTGGCCTCTGTGCGCAAGGAGCCATCCGAGTTCTCCACGCGCAGCTGCGTCGCAAATTCCAGCGGAAGATGCGAAGAAAAGATGACTTCCCGCGGAGTGCCGAACTCGATCACCGTCTCTTCGCTACACATCTCGCCGGCAGAGTCGATCCCGGTCACCCGGACCGGAATGCGGACCGGCGTTGCTTCAGGGAAGAACTGGGCAAGTTTTCCAACCCAGGAGGCTCCGCCCGCAGACACAGACGCAACTTTGGCTTCGTATGACACCGATGCCCTCGTATAGGAATTTTGGTTGCGTCTTCACTCCCGTGCCGAAGCACGCTGCGATGGCGTGAAGAGACTCCCCTGCAAGTGCAAGCGGGAGGCCAAAGCCAATAACGTCCTAAATAGCTGGATTTGCGCACCTTTCGATCGGAGCGATCGGTGCGTTCTCGTGAGATTGTCTCAACTCTGAGACGGATTCTCAGCGCTTGCCGATACGGAGCTCTTTCCCGCGGCACGGATTGACGGAACTAGATTCCGCCTCCGGCGCTCATCGCGGTGCCCCGCGTGGGTCTTACTTGTATGTTGTATCGCTTGATCTTGCGGTAGAGTGTCGCCCGGCTAATGCCAAGCATCTTGCCCGCAAGTTCCTTGTCGCCATTCACCTGGTCAAAAACGCGCTGGATGGTGATCCGCTCGATGTCCTCTAAATCAGTGGACGAGTACCCCGGAGACCCTTCGCCTCCTCCGCCCTCCGCCCCGTTTGGAGCGGCAACCGACTGCAATGACGGAGGCAGATCGGCCATGTCGATGATCTCGTGGTTCCCCAGTGCGACCGCGCGCTCGATGCAGTTCTCCAGCTCGCGCACGTTCCCCGGCCATTCGTATTGCAGAAGGCACTTCATCGCCGCCGCCGTCACCTCTATCTGCTCATTCGAGGCATAGCGATCCAGAAACCACTGTACCAGCATGGGGATGTCCGACCTGCGGTCCCGAAGCGACGGTAGATGCACAGTAACAACGTTCAGCCTGAAATAGAGGTCTTTCCGGAAAGTGCCTGATTTATAAGCAGATTCTAAATCACGGTTTGTCGCCGCAATCACCCGCACATCCACCTTGATCTTGTGATTGCTGCCGACCGGGCGCACCTCTTTCTCCTGCAACACCCGCAGCAATTTCGCCTGCAAGTCGAGCGGTAACTCGCCAATCTCATCGAGGAAGATCGTCCCACCGTTCGCGGCCTGGAACAGCCCTTCCTTCGACTTCATCGCACCCGTAAACGCGCCCTTCTCATACCCGAAAAGCTCGCTTTCGATCAGCGTCGGCACCAGCGCTCCGCAATCGACCGCTACAAACGGACGTTTCGAGAATGCTCCCCGGAAGTGGATGGCTCGGGCCACCAACTCCTTCCCCGTCCCGCTCTCGCCTGTGATGAGGACTGGTGTGCGCGTATCCTTCAGGCGCGCAATCATTCTTAACACGTCTTGGATCTTCGACGACGACCCCACGATCCCGTGCAGTTCCATCTCCGTGTTCACGCGTTCACGAAGGAACTGGTTTTCTACGACCAGCCGAACCTTCTCAGCCATACGTTGAAGTGTGATCTTCAACTCCTCGATTCTGAATGGCTTGGTGATGTAGTCGTATGCTCCGAGCTTCATCGCCTGTACCGCGTTTTCGATGGAGCCATAGCCGGTCATCATCGCTACTTCCGTCCGCGGGAGCAGTTTCTTCACCTGCCCCAGGAACTCCAGCCCCGACATTTGCGCCATCTTGTGATCGACAAGGATTATGTCCGGCGAGTTCGTCTCAAGGAACGCCAGTGCCGCCTCGGCGCTTTCCGCTTCGTCGCACATGAAACCCAGGCTGGCGCCTATCGTGATACACAGCTTACGGATGCTCTGCTGGTCATCGACAACAAGGAAATGGATACGGAAGTCGTCCGTCATTTTGCAGCCCCGATGGTCCGTTCCACCATGTCGATCAGTTGGTGAACGCGAAATGGTTTCTCTATAACAGGAGCGCCTGTTGCCTTTAGCGTCGCAGCGGTGTCGTCGCTGACCGTATCGCCAGTGATGAAGATCAGTTTGCGCGCGAGTTCCGGACGATTGGCTTCCAGCCATGAATAGACGTCCGCTCCGTCGATCCCGCCCGGCGTCCGCATGTCGGAGATCACCCCGCTGAACTCGTGCTCGGCCAGCAGGATCAGAGCGTCTTTGCCGGAATGTGCGCCGCACACGTCATACCCTGAGCGCTCCAGGGCCGTGCGGATATAAGCCATCACCGAGGCCTCATCTTCAATAACGAGGAGCGGGAGTAGCTTTGGAGCCGTGGCGCCGCTCATGCCGTGGCCCCAGCCGAAGCGACAACGCGCTGCGTTCCTGAGTCCACCGGTAACTTCACCACAAAGACCGCTCCGCTGGAATCTGTCCGGTTATAGCAGCTGATTTCGCCGCCATGCTCGCGCACGATGCCATAGCAGATGCTCAGCCCCAGGCCGGTTCCCTTGCCTACTTCCTTAGTCGTGAAGAACGGGTCGAAGATCCGTTCCGGCGCTGCGATTCCGTCCCCGTTGTCTGCGAATACCACTTCAACGTGCCCACCCGAGCAGCTGGTGCTGATCTCGATACATCCCGCCCGTCGGGTCTCGCTCACTGCGTCGTAGGCGTTGTTAACGATATTCAGGAATACCTGTTGGAGCTGATGCGGGTCGCCAACGACCTCCGGCAGCTTGTCTTGGAGGCGCTGCACGATTTCCACTCCGCGATTCGCGAAATCGTAGGCACGCAGTTGAAGCGTGCGACGCACGATGTCGTTGATCTGGACAGCCTCGTGCTGCGGAGGCATCTGTCGCGCAAAGCTCAGCAGGTTCTGCACGATGACCTTTGTGCGTTGCGCCTCCTGGATGATCACAGCAAGGTCGCGTTTCGCCTCTTCAGGAATGTCGGGCTGCTCTGATAACAAGTCTGCGAATCCAAGAATGGCCGTAAGCGGGTTATTAACCTCGTGCGCCACTCCCGAAACTAGCTGCCCGACTGCTGCCATCTTCTCCGTGTGCATCAGCTTGGCTTGCAGTAGCGCGGCATCGGTGATATCGGTCATCACCACCACGATCGAATTCACCTGTCCCTGCTCGTCGCGCATCGGGCTCAGGTTTACGGCGAAGTGGCCGGTGCGGTCGCCAGCCTCGAGCAACGGAACTTCGAGGTTGTCCACCTGCATGCCCGTCAGTGTCTGGGCGATCGCATCGAGCATGGCCTGCCTGCGCGTCGATGCAACCAGGTCGGTCAGGCGCCGGCCTACTAACTCGCCCTGCTTGTAGCCTCCCGCTTCATAGCAGCGCCGATTCGCATACGTGATCAGTCCGGCCGTGTCGCACACCAGGATCAGGCTCTGCGTATTGTTCAGGATCTTCACGTTGAAATCGCGTTGCCGCTGCAATTCCGCCTGGAAGTTCTTCAAGTCGGTAATGTCCAGTACCAGGCCGCGATATTGCATGGTGCGGTTCTGGGCATCCCGGACGGCGAACGCATTCTGAAGGGTGTAGATGACGGAGCCGTCTTTCTTGATCAGGGCCTCTTCGTAGTTCCGCAGGGTGCCGGCCGCCTCCAGCGCTTGGCTGAACCTCGCGCGTTGTTCCGACGACGCGTATAGCCGGCCAATGATGTTCACTTGCAGCAACTCTTCTCGGCTGTCATAGCCCAGCATGCGCACCAGCGCATCATTCACTTCTACGAACCGCCCGTCAGGCGTCGAGAAGAAGAGCCCTTCCTGAATATTGTCGAATAGCTCGCGATATCGGCGCTCGGCCTCGCGTCGGTCCGTAATGTCTTTCAGCACGTGAACCGTGTTGGTGTCGTCCGTGCCCGAGTTGTGAATCTTGGAGCTCGAAACGAGGTAAGTCCGCTCTAGGACCGGGTGGATGAACTCGTCCGCGCTCTCCCCCTCAGCGCGGCAGAACGGACAAGGTTGGCTCGTCGGTTCCTGTGCGATCGCCATCAGCGCCTTCATGCTGGCGCCGATCAACTCCGCCGGACGCGCGCCAATGAAATCGGCAAAGCTGCGGTTTATCCGCACCAGGTGGCTGTTGTGGTCATGAACGATGATGAAATCGCTGATCGAATCGAAGATCTCGAGCCACTGGCTGTTGGCCTGCGCAATCCGCGAGAACAGTCTCGAATTCTCAAGCACGATCGACACTTGGCTGAGGATCGAATCCGCCAGGCCTCGCTCATCTTCTCCAAACTCGGCATCGCGATTCGCCAGGCACAGGATCCCTATGAGGTCTCCCGCGACGCCCACGATCCGGCCCACCATCAGGTCCCGCCATTGGAGCGCGCCTGCTAATTCCTCTCCCAGGAGGTCAGACGCTGCACCCCAGACGAGATTGCCGCGGTGCTGAACCATCAGATCGGACAGTGCACCGTTCAGGCGCCGCTGAAGCCCCCGGTCAGGGTCTTCCGGCACGTTCAACGTATAGACCGTCTCGATGAACGGACCTCGCAGGAGCGCCACCGCGGCAGATCCAGCCTTCAAGACGCTTGCCCCGCGATGACTGATGCTCTTCACCAGTTCCGATAGCTGGAGTGACGAACTCAACTCCAGCGCCATGCCCATCAGCGCTTCCGCACGGAGTTGCTGCTGTTGCGGGTCGCTACCTATAGCCGCCTGCACCCGTCCTCCGCTCGCTGCACTTTTCAGCCGCGCACGGTCCATCAACAAGGAGAGTTGGCATGCCAGTAGCGACGCTTTCGCCGCAACGTCCGGTGTGAAGTAACCCGCCTGCGACTCATGGATGTATGCGACCGCGCCGAGTACCTGCGAGTTCAAGACAAGCGGCGTTATCAGTAGCGATTCGGAGTGGAGTTTCGCTTGGAGACGGAAGTCCTTTTCGGCCTTTTCGTGCAGTACGACGCTGCTGCGCGTCCGTATAGCCTCTTCAAAAGACGTGTCGTCTCCGATTCCGAGGCGCGTACCCGCGAATCCCTCTGCATTCTGATCATCGGCTGCAAGCGCAACCAATTCCCCGCCCACCACGGTCCAGCAATACACTGCGCTGAGACAAAAGCACTTACGCGCCTCTGTCGCAAACAGAGACGCCAGTTCGCGCATCCCCATGCCGGAGCTGGCAGCCTCACATATGCTGGAGAGAAGTCGTTCGAAATGCTCGCCTGTAGCTGAGACAGACGAAGGCGGGTTGTTGTCGTTTTCCATGAACGGCACACAACTACGTACGGGGGAAGCCTAAGTATTGATGAATCTCATTTTGAGTCAAGGCAAAAGGAACGGCTAGTGGCCTTTCGGGTCCCCTCCCACTTTCTCACTTTGAAACAAAAACAATCGGTTCACCGCCGTCCTTGAGACAAACACGCCGCATTCGACGCAGGCAGGCATTCCTTTCGCATTGCATCCCCTCACGTAAGTGCCTGCTCTTCAATTGCTTAGCACAAATCTTACAATGAAGACCGATTTTTTCCGGACGTGGCAGCGGCATTGCACCTACAGAGTTGGCATTCTGTGCTTTGTCAGGAGGCAGTGTGAGCCTTTCATCGCTTAAACGAAATTCATTTTGGATGTTGCTTGTGCTTTTCGGGCTCCTGTTCTCCAGTGCTGGCGCATCGGCGCAAGACGGTGGTCGGAAAGTGCGTAACAAGGTCAGGCCGTCTTATCCAGAGCTTGCCAGGAAGATGAACGTCCGCGGGACCGTAAAGATCGAAGTTGTCGTCGCACCCAGTGGTGCGGTCAAGGATTTCAAAGTTGTCGGCGGCCACCCGCTGCTGGTGGGTGCAGCTGAAGATGCAATGAAGAAGTGGAGATACGAGCCGGCTGCCGAGGAAACCACGACCCTCGTCGAGTTCAACTTCGCTCCCGGCATGTAAGCAGGTTTTGTGCGGTAGGGCCGGTCAGTTCGTGTCCGGTCCGGAGGCAATAGGCAATGACCATTCGCAAACGGCTGTTTATCAATTTCGGCTTGATTCTCGCAATCATGCTTGCGCTCTTCGTGGTCAATATGATCATGGCGGCGCGTGAGCGATCGGCGAAGGCGGCCGCCGCTCATGCTTCCGAGATGGCGCAACTGACTGCCGGGGTTCGGTTCCAGATGATGCAAAACCGGCTCACGCTCGGCAATTACCTCCTAAGCGGTGACACCCGCGAAACCGAGAAATTGCGCGACGGCACGGCCAAGCTCATCGACCTGACCCGCACAGCAGAGCAGAAAGCCCAGTCCGATTCCCAGCGGACATCACTCAACAAACTCGAATCACTGGAAAGCGACTGGAGCGTCAACTTCGCCGAAAAGATGGTCGCGAAGCGAGAGAGCGTAGATGCGGGCAATGCCACAGTCGCCGACCTCCAGATCGCCTACTTGCAGATGGACCCCGCGGCCTGGGTGAAGAAGTCCGCTGACGTTCTCGACACGGTGGACCGCGACAACAGCTTCGAACTCGAGCAGCGCCGCAAGACAGACGCGACCGCTGGCCTCGTCACTGTGATCATCTCTGTTATCGGGACCCTGCTGGCGCTCGGACTCGGCATACTGATCGCCTACAAGACGTCTACTTCGATCACCCAGCCCCTCTCTCACCTCATCTCCGTAGCGCGTGAGATCGGCGATTCTGGCGACTTGGACCACACCATCGATCTCAATCGCAATGACGAGATCGGCGAACTCGGGCGCACGTTCTCGAACATGGTCTTGTACCTCAAGGAAATGGCGGGCGTCTCCGAAGCTATCGCCGGCGGCGATCTCACTGTCCAGGTGGAACCCCGCTCTAACCGCGACACTCTGGCCCTCGCATTCGGGAAGATGACGACCGGGTTGCGCAATCTCGTACGCGCAGTGCGCGACGCCGCAGCCCAGGTCGCCGCCGGTTCCAACCAGGTTGCCGACGCCTCCGATGACTCCGCCAAGATCAGCGTGCAGTCGTCCTCGGCCATCGACGAAGTCACCAGCACGATGCACGAGATGAGTATCAACGTGCAGAACATGGTGAAGAACACGCAGGTGCAAGCATCCAGCGTCAGCGAGACCTCCGCTTCCATAGACCAGATGATCGCGAACATTCAGCGCGTCGCAGACACCGCAAAGGTGCTGCTCGACATTTCGAATCGCTCGCGTGAAGAAGTGCAAAATGGCATCGGCACCATGCAGAAGGCCACCGATGGCCTCAATCGCATAAATTCCGCTATCGGCTCCTCGGGACAGATCATCGTTGCGCTTGGTAATCGGGCCGATGACATCGGCAAGATCATCGAGGTGATTGACGACATCTCCGAGCAGACAAACCTGCTAGCCCTCAACGCCGCCATCGAAGCCGCTCGCGCCGGCGAGCACGGACTCGGATTCGCCGTTGTCGCCGATGAAGTTCGCAAGCTGGCCGAGAAGTCTGCGCAGTCCACCAAGGAGATCTCCGAGCTGATTCAGAGTATTCAGAAGGAAGCTCGAAAGGCCGTCGAGAACATGGAGAGGAGCACCACCATCGTCGACGAAGGCCTCACGCTCGGAAACGACCTCAGCCTCGCACTGAAGAAGATCTCCAATGTCGTTACCGAGGTCTACAAGTTCGCGCAGGAGATTGGCGCTGCAACTAACGAGCAGTCTCACGGTTCGTCACAGATCGCCCGTGCCACAACCCGTCTAAACGAGATCACGCACGAGATCAATTCTTCTGTCGAAGAGCAGGCTGGCGGAGCACAGGCCGTCGTCAAATCCATGGAGCGCATGCGCGAGATGGTACAGCAGTCCACCAGCAGTTCAACCGAACTGGCCGCATCCGCCGAGCAGATGTCCAAAATGGCTCGCTCTCTGCTCGAATCGATGGACCGCTTTGTCATCGACAACAACGGTGCGTCACGCGGCGTGAATGCTCGTCGCGAGATCGCGGAAGAACCGAAGCTTCCAGGCACGAAGTACGCGTTGGCAGCGCGTTCCTAGCGAGGCACACTATGGCGAAGGACCTTCACATTGTCGGGTTTCGCGTAGGGCGTGAGACGTTCGGTGTGCCCATCGAACTCGTTCACGAGATCGTGCGCGTACCCGACATCACCGCCGTGCCCGACTCGCCCGATTACATCGAGGGCGTCATCAATCTTCGCGGGAAGATCATCTCCATCATCGATCTCCGCAAGCGCTTCGGTGAATGCGAGATCACCAGCGGGAAGAAGAACCGCATTCTGGTCGCGGAGATCGAAGGAAAGATGCTCGGCCTTATCGTTGACGCCGCCAGTGAAGTCTTGAAGCTCCCGGCGGCAGAAGTCGAACCGCCGCCCAGCGTATTCGAGGAAGGTGAGTTGAACTACGTTACCGGCGTCGGAAAGTTCGGAGGCCGGCTCATCATCCTCATCGACTTGACCAAGATCCTGCAAAAAGGCGAGTTGCGCCGCATCGGAGAACTTGCCGAAACAGTGCAGTAAACGATTCGTTGTACCACCTCCCGTAGGCGGTGGATTCAGTGTTTAGATCGGTATAGCGAGAATGGCGACACCATCTAGTCCTATCGTGCTAACTGAGGCCGAGCTGAAGTTGCTGCAAACCCTGGTTTACCAGGAGTGCGGCATGTACTTCGATGAGCGGCGCGCTCACTTCCTGCAGGATCGGCTCCATCGCCGTCTGCGGGCCTGCGGACTCGACACGTTCTACAGCTATTACCGGCTGCTGACGAGCCACGAAGGTAAGGCCGAACTCACCGCGCTGCTCGAAAATCTGACAGTCAACGAGACAAGCTTCTTCCGCAACCGTCCACAGCTCGACCTCTTCCACAAGGTCACGCTCGAAGAGATATTGCACCGCAAACAGGAACGCCGCGACTGGACTCTGCGCGTGTGGAGCGCCGGATGCTCGACCGGACAGGAACCCTATACCGTCGCGATGCTTATCGCCGACGCGCTCGCCTACTACTATCTTCGCAATCCCCTTCCCTTTGAAATGCCTTCTCTGAAGCCGCTTATCCCGCCGCCATGGCGTGTCGAGATTCTGGCCTCGGACATCAACTATTCCGTTCTGCGCGCGGCCCAGGAAGGCGCCTATCCCGAGCACCAGATGGAGCCGGTGGAATACACATATCGTCTGCGCTACTTCGACAAGATCGGCGACCGTTACGCCGTGAAGAAAGCAGTCAAGGACCTCGTCCACTTCGACTTCCACAATCTCAAGACCGAGTTCTTGCCCCAGCGTAACGACGTCATCTTCTGCCGAAATGTAATGATCTACTTCGACGAAGCCGAGCAGAAGCGCCTCGTCGAGAAGTTCTATCGCTGTCTCAATTCCGAGGGCTACCTCTTCGTAGGACATGCCGAGAGCCTCTTCGGTCTCACCGATAAATTCCGCATGATCCACCAGAACAACGGCACCGCATATCAGCGCATCGAGGTGGCGCACTCGTGACATTCTTCTCCGAAGAACGGGCGAATGAACTCCGCAACATCTTCTTTGAGAGTGCGCAGGAATTGCTGCAAGCGCTCAATGAGGAAGGCTTGCTGTTGGAGAAGAGTCCGTCTGATCCGGAGATCATTCGCAACATCCGCCGTACAGTTCACACGCTGAAGGGCGATTCCGCCGCGTGCGGCTACAAGGAGCTCAGCGACCTTGCACACGCCCTCGAGGACGTTCTGACTCCCGACATCGCCAAAGCTGCCAACGGCAGTCTCGCCGAATTGGTTCTCAGCGCGGCCGACACCTTCGACGCAATGCTTTCCGCTTATCGGGGAAACATGCAACCACCAGCCGGAGAATCGTTGCGCGCTCTCATTCAGAATGTGACGAACCCGGCTGCCGCAGTCGCTGCTTCCGAGCCGCTTTCGCCTTCGTTCGCCTGGAGCGAATACGAGCGCCTCGTCATCTCACAGAGTGCCGTGCGCGGACAGCACGTCTACAACGTAGCGCTGCTTGTCGATCCGCAGTGCCCCATGCGCGGCGCTGCGCTGCAACTCGTCCGCAACGTCCTCAGCGAAGCGGGTACGGTGCTGGTGTCGCATCCCGACGAGAGCAGTGCGACAGAAAACATCGACGTCGTCGAACTCGCGCTCGCCAGCCACCACCCGCAGGATTGGATCGAGAAGAAAGCAAAGATCCCGACCGTCGTCAGTCGGGTTTGCGTCCAGGAGTGGGCAGCGGAAGCCTCGGAGCCCGAGCCGATCGCTACCGAAGAACCTGCCGAAGCCGATGTGCTCGGACTGCTCACCGAACTTGATGGTGCAGCACATGCATCTACGGCACCAGCAGGCGAAGCGCACGTGGAGCACGACAGATCCGCCGCGCATGAACGCACCTCCGCCTCGGCAAATGCTATCGAAAACATCCTCCGCGTAGATGCCGAGCGCATCGATAGCGTGCTCGATCTTGTGGGCGAACTCATCATTGGTAAGTCGATGTTCAATCAGGCCATGCACGAGTTCAGTAAACGGTTCCCCAAAGATCCTCTCCGTGCGCAACTGACCGATGCCCTCGGCTTCCAGGCGCAGGTCCTTAACAAGCTCCAGCGGTCTGTGATGAAGATCCGCATGGTGCCGGTTGAGCAGCTATTCAGGCGCTTCCCGCGCGTCATACGTGATCTCGCCAAGCAGCAAGCGAAAGACGTCAGTCTCGTGATGCAGGGCGAGACGACGGATCTCGACAAGAGCATCTTGGATGCGCTCGCCGAACCTCTGACTCATCTGGTCCGCAACGCCGTCGACCATGGACTCGAGACTCCTGAGCAGCGCGTGGCCAGCGGCAAGCCTGCACAAGGCACCGTCAAACTCGATGCTTATCATCAAGGGAACCAGGTTGTCATCGAAATCTCCGATGACGGCCGCGGCATCGACCGCGAAAAGGTTGTCGCCAAGGGCATTGCGAAAGGCTTCCTCACGGCAGAAGAGGCCGCGCGCATCTCAGACAGTGAAGCGTACGAACTCATCTTCCACGCCGGACTCAGCACTGCCGACCAGATCACCAATATCTCAGGCCGCGGTGTAGGTATGGACATCGTGAAAGGTGTGATGGACCGCCTCAAGGGATCCATCTCCATTCGCAGCGAACTCGGCAAAGGCACGACGTTCCGGCTGAAGCTTCCGCTGACCCTGGCGATTATCAAGGCGCTCCTTTTCCGCGCCTCCGACCGCCTTTATGCGGTGCCGCTCGGTTCCGTGCTGCAGATCACTCGCGCAAATGAATCCGAGATTCACATCGTCGACGGTCACGAGGTCATGCAGCTTCGGGGCGACGTGCTGACGCTCGTTCGCCTGAGTCGCCTCTCGTGCAAGCCCAGTGGACACGCTTCTGGCAAGGTCTTCGTCGTGGTCGTCGCTTTGGGCGATCGCAAGTTTGGACTTCTGGTAGACCGTCTTGTTGGCGAAGAAGAACTTGTCATCAAGGCGCTGGACGACCTCGCGGTCAACACAGATCTGATCAGTGGGGCGTCCATTCTTGGTGATGGGACCGTGGTTCTGATTCTGAATATTTCTAGCGTAGTTCAGCGGCTCGGCCGTGTTAACGGCAAGGGCAATGGCGGACGGGACCGAAAAACAGTGGGAGTGACCGCATGACGGAATCATTACGAGTTCTGGTTGTCGACGACTCCGCGCTCATGCGGAAGCTGATCCCGCAGATACTTGAGCGCGACAGTTCCATTCACGTCGTCGGAACAGCCATGGACGGCGCTTTTGCGCTGAAGAAGATCCAGGAACTCACGCCACATGTGATTACGCTCGATCTCGAAATGCCCCGCATGGATGGTGTCGAAACCCTGCGCGAGATCACAAAGCGCTTCCAGTTGCCCGTCATCGTTGTCAGCGCACACACCACCCAGGGCGCCGCTGCTACCTTCAAAGCTCTCGCCATGGGTGCCTTCGACTTTGTTGCCAAGCCGCAGGACGCCCTCTCCGCGCACCTCGAATCGATCGCCGCCGAACTCATCAACAAGATCAAGGTTGCCGCCCACGCGCAGCTTACGAGAATCCGTGTTGAGTCCGATCCGGTTCCGCATGTGCGCGTCCGCAAGACGCCGCAGAATCGCCCGCCCGCCCGCAAAGTGATCGCCATTGGAGTTTCAACCGGCGGTCCGAATGCGCTCCAGTACATGCTTTCGCAGCTTCCGGCAGATTTTCCGGCGGCCATCCTCATCGTGCAGCACATGCCCGAGGGCTTCACCGAGCTGTTTGCAAAGCGCCTCGACGAGTGCTGCAATATTGATGTCCGCGAGGCGCAATCTGGAGACCTGCTGCTAGCTGGCCGGGCGCTCATCTGTCCCGGCAATCGACACATGAAAGTCCGGCGGCTGCCGCTTGGAGACATTGCAACGCTCAACGACGATTCGCGGGTGAACGGCCACCGGCCTTCCGTTGACGTGCTTTTCCGCTCCGTTGCCAGCGAGTTCGGTCGCGATGCGGTCGCGGTGCTGATGACCGGCATGGGCGAGGACGGCGCTGAGGGGATGAACGCCATCCGTTCCGCCGGCGGTCTCACCATCGCTCAAAGCGAAGACTCCTGCGTTGTCTACGGCATGCCGAAGGCAGCCATCGAACGCGGGTACGCCACTCGAGTCGTGCCGCTCGATGCCTTGGCAAACACATTACAGGCGCAGTGCCTTACTGAACGGGCGCGCGCAACGGAATCCAAAGTTCGCACTGGACTCGAGGCTACTCGTAAGTGCCTCGAGGGGATGTGAGGGTACACGTATGGAGCAATTCCCTGCTCTGATTCGCAGTAAGGACAAGATGCCCGTCCGCTACCTCGTGGTGGACGACTCCATTTTTGCACGGAAGAACCTGACGCGCATGATCGAGACCTTCGGCGGCCAAGTCGCCGGCGAAGCCGGGGACGGCTGCACCGCCATCACCGAGTACGATCGTACGCAGCCCGACATCGTGCTCATGGACATCACCATGCCGCAAATGGAAGGCATCGAGGCCGCCGAGCGCATCGTTCGGCAGCATCCGGATGCGCGCATCGTCATGGTCTCATCCGTTGGGTATCAGGAGAACATTGTCGCTGCGCTGCAAAAGGGCGCTCGCCATTTCGTGCAGAAACCCGTCAAGCCCGAAGTGCTCTATGAAGTCGTGAAGTACGTGCTCGGTGACGACGCGGTCACGCTCGCGACTGCCGCAGCAGGCGCCGGAGAGGCAACTCAATGAAGATGGATTTGATCCAGCCCTTCATCAACGCCGCTGACGCCGTCTTGGCCGAGACACTGCGCTGCAGCACGCGTATTGGCGACATCAGCATGGACGAAGACGCCTATCGCCGTAAAGGCATGGCCGCTCTCATCAACGTTCAGGGTGATATCGAAGGTCGTGTAATCTTCGACATCGAATCGCCGACTGCCGCCAGGGTCGCCAGTGCCCTTGCCGGTCAGGAAGTCCCCGAGAGCGATGAGATGGTGAAGGAGACCGTCTGCGAACTCGCGAACCTCGTCATCGGCAACGCGATCACCTCCCTCAACGACCAGGGGTTCCGCTTCAAGATCATGCCTCCCGAGGTCCATTCTGCGGAGGAAGGTCTGAAAGGTAGCGAGGATACCGAGGCGCTTGTGCTCTATTTCGAGACCCCGGCTGGGAATGTCTACATGAACATCGCAATGCGCTACAACCGCCGTCGCCGCACCGAACGCCAAATGGCACCCGCGTAGCAGCCAGTCTAAGCACAATAGTTAAGGGCGGGTCTGAACCCGCCCTTAAGTGTTTCTATGCTCTGCTTATCTCGCGCGTATTTCGAGCGGCCGCTGCCGGAGGGTGGTGCAGTTCGAATTCGGCACCGTTGGATCGCACTGGATGTCCTGCGATGGCGCAGGTAGCGTCAGTATCAGCGAACGGTCCGCCGTCCGCACTATGGCGATTCCGTTATTCACGTCCGTCGGTTCTACGAATGCGCCGTAAACCTTGCTGCCGTTGTTCGACGCAGCCACCGACGTGACCTTCACCGTTGCATCCGCAGTCGCTTCCGTCATCCCCGCTGGGCGCACCCGGATTGAAGTGGTCTGGAAGCCGGTTGAGTTGATCTCGGTGATCTCATTGGAGCCGGTATTCGAGACATACGCCTTCGATCCATCGCTCAGGACCGCAACTCTGTTCGGCGCCGGACCCACAGCAACCGTCCGCAATGGCGTCAGCGGGTTCGTCGCAGCATCGAAGATCGATACCGAATCGCTCCCTGTGTTCGCCACGTACACGCGGTTCAACTTCCGGTCCAGGGTGAAGGACGATGGGCTGGTTCCGCCCACCGCGATCGAAGGAGTCGTCACCGTGTCGGTCGCAACATCGATCACGCTGATGTCGTTGCTTCCGCGATTAAGTACGTACAGCAGGGTGCCGTCCAGGTTCAGCATGGCCGCTACCGGGTTCGTCCCGACTGTCAGCGAGGTCGCGGCAAGCGTCCCCGTGGACGTCGTGATCACTCGCACTCTGCCGTCCTGCGAGATCACGTAGAGCTTTCCTCTTGCTGGAGCTTCAAACAGGAATACCGGCGTTGATGGCAGGCAGACGTTGGTCAGGAGCACCGCGCTGGTCGAGTCCAGTATGCCAACCGACCCGTTCGCACATGCCGGGATTTGACCCTGGGCACCCGTCGCTCCGGTGTTCGCCACATAGATACGTCCCGAACCCGCGCCCGTGACCGCCGCGGGAGACGAGCCTTGCAGAAGCGAGATCGTGACCACCGCTTGCGAACTGAGCGCCGTCACCGTCACGGTGTCGGACTCCCGGTTCGCCACGAACACCGAGACCCGCGTGGAATCAAACGCCATCGCCACCGGGTCTTTCCCGATGCTGCGCACGCCCGTCAGCACGTCTCCTGAGACGTTGACTTCTGACACGCTGCCCGCAGCGCCACTTGGATTCGTGTTGATTCCCACCACTGCGTCAAACGCTCCCGGATCGCCGCCGGGACGGACGATGGGATTGATGATTGGCCGATAGGTGTCGCCACAGCCGGCCAGCAACAATTCAAGCGCCAAGAGAGCGGCAACTCCGACTTTCCACAATGATCGCATTCACACTCCGCCCAACAATTGCGTTCAATATGTAGGGAAAACGCTATTGTAAAGGAACGTGTGCCGCTCAACAAACCCGTAAACTGCTGGGCAGCCAATGCGAATGCCTGAGCGGAACCGGGCCACGGCTCACGCTACCTTCTTCCTGCGTGCCTTGGCGCGTTGCGGCGGCTTCTTCTCCCCGACCTCCACTGCGTTGTCTGCCTCCTGCTGTTGGACCCGCGCCGCTCCCTTCTTCCCCGACTCCATCTGCGCAAGGCTCTGTTTCAGGGCCGCCATCAGGTCCACCACCGGGGCGATCTTGCCGGGCTTCTGAATCTCTGTTACCTCCTGCCCCTCCAATCGCGCCTTGATCATCTTCTTCAGGTTTTCTTGGAATTCGTCGTGGTACTTGTCCGGCTCGAACTTCGCTGCGAGTGCCTGGATCAGCTGATGTGCGACCTTCACCTCGGCCTCTTTAAGTTCCACGTCCGGAGCGCCGAAGTTCTCCACCCTGCGTACCTCGTCCGAGTAGTACATCGTGTGCAGCATCATGCCGCCTTCGTAAGGGCGCAGGAACACCGTGTACTCCCGATTGTGCATGGTGAGCTTCGCAATGGCGACGTAGTTGGTTTCTTCGAGCGCCCGCGCCAGCAGGGCATATGGACGTCGCCCCGCCTCCTCAGCCATCATGTAGTACGACGATTCAAAGTAGATGGGATCGACCTCCTCAGTCTTAACGAACTCAAGGATCTCCATCGCCTTTGCTGTCTTCGGCTCTATCTTCTTGATCTCGTCGGGCTCGATCACCACGTACTCACCTTTGCGGTACTCGTATCCTTTAACGATCTCGCTGCGCTCCACCACACGGTCCTCCGCCGGGCAGACCATCTGCTGCTTGATGCGCGTTAGGTCATCGCGATGAAGCATGTGGAAGGAAACACGTTCGCCGCGCGCGCCAGAGTACAGGCGCACCGGCATCGATATCAGACCAAACGTCAGGTAGCCAGACCATACCGAAGCTGCCATCCGGAACACTCCTGAAACTCGCTGTGCGAATTCCGCCGTTTTCCGCTCCGGAGCGCACATGGGTAAAGCGCCGCCCGAGAGCGCCCGGTTTGTATACCGGGAGAGCTCTTGTTAGGATGCCGTTCAGGCCGACAGAGTTCCTAGGCTCCCGGCGCAAGTCCGAATGACGATTACGGCAGCCGTCTTAACCTTTCTTGGATTCCTGCAACAAGGCGCGCAAGCCCTGGCCTTGCGCGCCGCTCCCGCGCTCGCCGTCACCGTTTCGTTTGCCCTCATCGCTTGGGGTCTCCGCTCGGTGACCATCTCGGGTGCGCTCGCCGGGGCGATAGTCACGTTCATAGTGTTCGTTTGCATGGGAATGCCCGGGTTCCTGGCCATCCTCACGTTATTCGCGCTCACGTACATCTCCACGCACCTGGGCTACCCGCAGAAACAGCGGCTTGGCATTACGCAGGAAGGGGGCCGCACGGGCTCACAAGTGCTCGCCAATCTCGCCGTGGCCGCGATCGCGTGTGCGCCTTCACTCTGGTTCCCGCAGTCCCGCGAGATTCTCTTCGTCGGCGCTTGTGCAGCTCTGGCCGAAGCTGCTGCTGATACCGTCTCCAGCGAAGTTGGTCAGGCATTCCGGACGCAGGCGTACCTCATTACCGACCTGCGACCCGTCCCCACAGGTCAGAACGGCGGCATCAGCGTCGCCGGAACCATCGCTGGAGTCGGAGCCGCTGCCATCATTGCCTTTGCTTGTTTGTGGATGGATTTGATCGCGCTCCGCTGGGTTGGACTGGTGTTGCTCGCCGGCACCCTGGGAATGCTGTTCGATAGCTTTCTCGGAGCAACACTGGAGCGTCCAGGCCGCCTTGGAAATGACTCGGTCAATTTCTCAAGCACGGCCTTCGCCGCCTTCGTCGCTATCCTTATTTCTTTCCTTCTCTCCTAAGCCCCTACTTCCAGCCCGTCTCTACCGGCGTACCGAACGTATTGCTCCACACCAGGAACGACTCGTCATAGAGCACCGGAGCGTACCCCAGCATCTTCAGCGTGAAGTAATCGTGCGCCGCCTGCACTCCCGTGCGGCAATACACGATCGGCCTGTCGCCCTGCTTCAATCCCGCTCGCTCGTAGCTTGCCTTCATCTCCGCTGCTGGTTTTAGCACCGGATTCTGCTGGCTTTGCAGGTTCTCGACCCAGAAAACATTCTTCGCTCCCGGTATGTGACCGGGCCGCGGCACGCCATCACCCGCCTTCGTCCCTGCGAACTCCTCTGGAGGCCGAGCATCGATCAGACGCGTCGCCTTCGCACTCAGTGCCTTCTGCACCTGCGCCGTATCCGCAATCAATTCCGGACGCGCCTTGATTGTCAGCCTCGCAGGTGCAAACTTCGCGGCTTCCCTGCTGACCGGTCTCGACTCCGCCTTCCACTTCTCCAGCCCACCATCGAGCAGCGCCGCTTTCGCGCCCACTCCCAGGTAATCCAGTGTGAAGTAAGCACGCGAAGCCAACAGGCCCATCATGTCTCCGTACAGCACCACGCGCTTGTCATTGCTGACGCCGAGGGCTTCAAATGCCGCCTTCACTTTATCGGCGGGCGGCATCTCGTTCGGGATCCCGTTCCGCGTCACCACGATGTCACTCAACAGCAGCAATCGTGCGCTTGGAATGTGCCCCGCATCGTAGCTCGTGCGGTCGCGTCCAACGTGCAGGATGACCACCGATGGATCGTTCAGGTGGGCTGCCAGCCAGTCGGTTTGCACGACCATATTCGGCGTCTTCGCTTTTGAACCAGAACCCGCAATACACGGGACGACGCTCGAAATCAGAACAACAAGAATGAGTGCGGCAGAGTATCTACGCATTCCACCCTCCGGATGTATAAGAACTCATCATCATATTGACCACTTGAGCGGCGCGATTATACAAATGGTGCCCCAACTCCGCAGTGACAGGAGTCAACGTGAAGCTCCGCTGGCTAGTCATTCTCGTCATTATCGCTTGCTCGTCCACGGATGCCCAGCAAGCGCCACAGTATGACGTCCTGATCCGTAATGGCCGCATCATCGACGGCTCTGGCAATCCCTGGTTCTACGCGGATCTCGGCGTAGTGCGCGACCGCATCGTCTTTATCGGGCAAGCCGACCCGAAAGCCACCGCCGGACAAACCATCGACGCCACCGGACTCATCGTCGCTCCTGGCTTCATTGACATGCTGGGCCAATCGGAACTCAATCTGCTCATCGATAAGCAGGCCGTCAGCAAGTTGACCCAGGGCATCACCACCGAGATCACCGGTGAAGGCGACTCCATCGCGCCTGCGAATGACCTCATCCGCGATGAAATGCGCGACACCCTCCAGCATTTCAAGATCACCCACGACTGGCTATCGCTCGAGGACTACTTCCAGCGCCTGATTCGCCAAGGCTCCGCCATCAACATCGGGACCTACGTCGGGGCTGCCACCGTCCGCCGCCTCGTCATCGGCAACGACGACCGCGCGCCGATCCCAGACGAACTCGCCGCCATGCAGGAGAAGGTTGACGACGCCATGGCCGAAGGTGCCATGGGTCTCAGCACCTCCCTCATCTACGCCCCCGGCAACTTTGCCTCAACCGAAGAGATCATCGCCCTGGCCAAAACTGCCGCCGCTTCAGGCGGTATCTACGCCACCCACATGCGAAACGAGGGCACCACCATCATGCAGGCCCTCGACGAGACCTTTCGCATTGCACGCGAGGCCAAGGTCCCGGTAGAGATATTCCACCTCAAGGTCTCCGGCCGTCAGAACTGGGGCAAGATGCCGCAGGTCGTGGCCGCCATTGAGAAGGCACGTGCTGAAGGACTCGACATCACCGCCGACCAATATCCCTACATCGCCTCCGCCACCTCTCTCGGTGCGGTCATCCCGCCCAGGTTCCACCGCGGCGGTACCGACGCTTTCGTCGCGCGTCTCAAAGACCCCACCGAGCGCGCCGCTATCCGAAAAGAACTTCTCGGCGACAGCAAGCAGTTCGAGAACATGTGGACAGGCGTGGGAGGCCCTCAGGGCATTCTCGTCTCCTCCGTGCTCAATTCCGACCTGAAGAAATACGAAGGCCGTACCATCGCGCAGATCGCCGAGACCGAGAAGAAAGACCCGCTCGACGCCCTCATGGACCTTGTTATCGCCGATCGCAACAACGTCGGCGCCGTCTACTTCACCATGAACGAAGAAGACATTAAGCATGCCATGAAGCAGCCCTGGCTCAGCTTCGACAACGATTACGGTGCCGTAAACACCATCGGCCCCCTCTCCGAATCGAAGGTCCATCCACGCGCTTACGGCAGCTTCCCTCGCATCCTCGGCAACTACGTGCGCGAGGAAAAGATCCTGCAACTCGAAGAGGCCATCCGCAAGCTCACCGGACTCCCCGCTAACCGCCTCCGCCTGAAAAATCGCGGCTTCCTGCGCACCGGCTACTTCGCCGACATCACCGTCTTCAATCCCGACAGAGTTGCCGACGTGGCGACCTTCGAAGACCCGAACCGCACCTCGGTAGGTATCGAATACGTGCTCGTCAATGGGACCGTCGCTCTCGAGCGCGGCAAGCCCACCGGACGCTTTGCAGGACGCCCGCTTCGCGGCCCCGGGTATCGCGGACGAACCGACGACGGCCTCCCACAACCCGGCCGCATACAGGGAGTCGTCACCGACACCGCAGGCTGGCCCCTTGGGCGCACCCAGATCACTTTGCTAGACGCAAAAGGCGCGAACGTCGCCACCTTTGAGACACGCTACGACGGCCGCTACGAACTCGTCCTCGAGCAACCGTGCTCCGCATGTACCCTCCAAGCCGAGCGCATGGGCTTCGCACCTCAGCAGCGCTCCGTCGACTACAACGGCGCCAACTCTCTCTGGTTCGGCTTCCCGATGCAGCGCTCAAAACGATGAGCCCTTAAGAGGGGCATCCCACCCTGAGCGTTGCGAAGGGTGGGTATCACAAAAACCTGGGTGCCCCACTCCGAGCCCTGCGGAGCGTGGGAACGACCCGACCAAACTCGAACATCCAGTGGTCATTCGCCTGCTGTTCTTAAAACACAAGACCGCGACTATGGGGGTGGTATCTTAACTAGTACTCCACCCTGAGACCTGTAACGAACATGCCTGACGAAAAAGCCCCAGAACAGCAGCCCGAAACCGAAGAAACGCAATCCTTTGCCGACCTCCTCTCCCAATACGAGAAGCCCAAGCGTAAGTCCGACGACGGCAGCCGCCAACTGGAAGGCACCGTTGTCAGCCTCACCGAAGACTCCGCCTTGCTCGATATCGGCTATAAGACCGAAGGCATTCTCCCGCTCAGCGCATTCGGCAGTGAGCCGCCCAAGGTCGGCGACAAGTTCACCGTCTCCGTCAAGGGCCGCGACCCCGAAGGCTACTACGAGCTTTCGCGCTTTAAGGAGCGCCGTCCCACGGATTGGAATTCCCTGGAGAAGGCTTTCAACGACAAGGCCGTCATTGGCGGCCGCGTCACCGGAGTCGTTAAGGGCGGCCTCACCGTTGACATCGGCGTTCGTGCCTTCATGCCCGCCTCCCGCACCGGAGCGCGCGACGCCGCCGAGATGGAAAAACTCGTCGACCAGGAGATTCGCTGTCGCATCACCAAGCTCGAAATCGCCGACGAAAACGTCGTCGTCGATCGTCGCGGAGTCCTCGAAGAGGAAGAGCGCGTCGTTAAGGACCGCCGCTACACCGAGTTGAAGGAAGGTGACATCGTCCGCGGCGAAGTCCGCAGCCTCGCCGATTACGGTGCCTTCGTCGACATCGGCGGCGTGGACGGCTTGCTTCACGTTGGTGAAATCTCATGGACTCGTATCAAGTCGCCCTCCGACGTGCTCACCGTCGGACAGCCCATCGAAGCTCGCATCCTCAAGATCGAGCCAGACAAGCGCCGCATTTCTCTCAGTCTCAAGCAGCTTCAGGCTCACCCATGGGAAGGCGTCGCAGACAAGTACAAGGTGAACGAGCGCGTCCGGGGCGTTGTAACTCGCATCGCCGACTTCGGTGCCTTCGTCGAACTCGAGCCCGGAATCGAAGGCCTCATCCACATTTCCGAAATGTCGTGGGGCAAGAAGATCAAGACGCCCGCTGCCGTCGTGAAACCCGGAGAGACCGTTGAAGCCTTGATCCTCGGCGTCAATCTCGACGAGCGCCGCATCTCGCTCGGCCTCAAGCAAGCTCTCGGCGATCCATGGACCGACGCCGCAAAGCGCTTCTCACCCGGTACCGTCATCGAAGGTCCGGTAACAAAGCTGATGAACTTCGGCGCTTTCGTTCAGCTCGCCGAGGGAATCGAAGGTCTCGTCCACATCAGCGAGATCACCACCGAGAAGCGTCC
>Ga0196976_1000539_pt1 | contig 23382 bp, 17 predicted proteins | sample S3v_513CmetaG_FD_148644 | JGI IMG/M metagenome (GOLD analysis project Ga0196976, IMG submission 148644) | Soil microbial communities from Anza Borrego desert, Southern California, United States - S3+v_5-13C | ecosystem: Environmental > Terrestrial > Soil > Desert | place: USA: California...
CGCCTCCGCCACCTCCGCCCCGAGCGCCTCCTCCACCACCTCCTGCGACCACCACTCCATCGCAAACGACGCCAGCTCCCCCCACGGAATCACCACCCCATCGCCCGTCCGCTCCCCCTCGATCTCCCCGCTCTCCAGCCACCGCCGCAGCTCACGCCACTCCATCCCGAGCAGCTTCGCGGCGATGGGAAGGGGGTAGGCGGGGAGGGGGTGGAGGAAGAGCTCGCGGATCGCGTCAATCATGAAAAGACTCCTTTGCGTGGCTTTCGACGGGACATTCACGGAGAATCACAATTCCAACGTGAGTTGGAAGACTTTATTCCAACGGCAGTGTGGAATCCAAGCGTGCAGGAAGCGGAACTTTTCGGTCGCCGCCTCCGCGAGATCCGAAAAGAACGCGGCCTCACGCAGGAAGCCCTCGCCGAGTCGGCCGACCTCTCCGGCAACTACATCAGCGACCTGGAGTTAGGACGCAAAGTGCCGAGCCTCACCATCCTCGTGCGGCTCTCGCAGGCGCTGGAGGTCGCGACGACGGACCTGCTCGTGGATTTCACGAGGGAGGCGGTGAAGAGGATGAAGGTGAGGGAGCACCGCGCCTAGCGCATCCATCTCCGTCGCTCCACTAGAACCGGAACGTCGTAGACTTCTGTCAGCAGTCGGCCGTTCAGCACAAAAAAGCGAAAGTGTGTCAATCCGTCAGGACGTGCGGAGCGTGCGTTCTCTCGTTTTGGCGCGTGCCTTCACTCAGAAACGATGAATCTTCAACCCGGTCAAATCGCTCGCGTCCGCACGCGCAAGTACCTCATCGAGCAGGTTGTCCCGCCACCCGCGCCTGGAGATCAGACTCTCGTGCGCCTTGCCTGTCTGGAGGACGACGCGCAGGGGCAGCAACTCGACGTGCTGTGGGAACGCGAGATTGATGCGGTTGTCCTCGACGATGCGTCATGGTCACGCGTCGCCGAGAAGGGCTTCGATCCGCCGAACATCTTCTCGGCGTACCTCCACACGCTCCGGTGGAACTGCGTCACCGCCACCGATCCGAAACTCTTCCAGGCGCCGTACCGCGCCGGCATCGAAGTTTCGGCGTACCAGCTCGACCCGTTGCGGAAGGCGCTTCGCCTGCCGCGGGTGAACCTGTTCATCGCCGACGATGTCGGTCTTGGAAAGACCATTGAGGCGGGACTCATCCTGCGCGAGATGATTCTTCGTCAGAAAGTCCGGCGCGTCGTTGTGGCTGCACCGCCGTCGATCGTTCCGCAGTGGAAGGATGAACTGGAGCGCCGGTTCGGACTTCTTTTCGCCGTTTTCAATCGCGAGTACGTCCAGCAGATGCGGCGCGAACGCGGCTACTCCGTAAACCCCTGGAATACCCACAGCCGGTTCATCATCTCCCACGCTCTGCTGCGCGATGAAACGTACTTGTCGTCCCTGCGGGACTGGCTCGGCGATTTTGCCGCCGGCTCACTGCTCATCCTCGACGAAGCGCACAACGCCGCGCCGGCTTCGGACACTAAGCGTTACGCGGTCGACTCTGATTTGACGAAAGCCGTTCGCCAGATCGCCGGCCGCTTTGAGCACCGCCTGTTCCTGTCGGCCACGCCGCACAACGGACACTCGAACAGCTTCACGGCGCTCCTCGAGCTCCTCGACCCGCAGCGGTTCATTCGCGGCGTGGAGATCGGAGACAGCTCGAAGCTGAAGCACGTGATGGTGCGTCGGCTGAAAGATGACCTTCGCGAGATCGTTCCGGGCATTCCGAAACGTGTCGTCGTTCCGGAGGTGATCCAGGATCTTCCGCAGGACGCGCCGGAGCTCCGTCTTGCCGAAATGCTGGACCGGTATGCGGAGATGCGCAACGAGAGGCTGCACAAGGCATCGAAGAGGACGCAGGCCGCATCCGCTCTGGTGCTGACGAACCTCCAGAAGCGGTTGTTCTCATCGGTGGAGGCTTTCGCCTTCACGCTCGAAGTGCACCGCAATTCTCTGAAGCGCCACCTCGACAAGGCGCTGCCGGAAGAGTTGGCATTGATCGACGTCGAGCGCTTGCGAAGGTCGCCCTTGGCGGCTTCGCCCGAGGCGAACGACGACCGCGCTGAGGTTAGTGAAGATCACGTGGCGGCAGAGGAGCAGGCGCAGATCGAGAGCGCCACGACTGCTACTGCGATCGGTGAGCGCACCGCGATCGAACGCGAGATCGTACTTGTCGACGAGATGCGTGACGTGGCACAGGCCGCACGGTTCCTGCCCGATGCGCGCGTTCGCTGGATCGTGAACTGGATTCGCGAGAACCTCTGCCCTCAGGTGCCGCGCGTCGGGGAAGAACCTGCCGCCGTCAGCACGCCACAATGGGCTCCACGCCGGCTGCTCATCTTTACGGAGTACGCGGACACGAAACGCTATCTCGAGTCGCAAATCACCGCGCATCTCTCACAGGTCGACCTGCTCATCACGCGTGTGGGTGTCTTCCACGGCGGAATGGGCGACGAGAAACGCGAGGCCGTCAAGGCTGCGTTCAACGCCGATCCTGACAAAGACCCGCTGCGCATTCTGATCGCGACCGACGCTGCGCGCGAGGGTGTCAACCTGCAGAATTACTGCGCGGATCTGATCCATTTCGACGTGCCCTGGAACCCGAGCCGGATGGAGCAGCGCAACGGCCGCATCGACCGCAAGCTGCAGCGCGCCAGCGAGGTCCGGTGCCACTATTTCATCTACAAGCAGCGTCCTCAGGATCGAGTTCTCGATACGCTGGTGCGGAAGACTGAAAAGATCCAGAAGCAGCTGGGAAGTCTGGCGCCTGTCGTCGAAGCTCGTCTTCATAAGCTACTGCGCGAGGGCATCGCGCGGCGAGACGTCGAGAAACTGGAAAACGCAATCAACGACGAGAGTCTCGACCCTGAAAAGCGTCGCATAGTCGAGGAGGAGCTTGAGGCCACGCGCGAGCGGAAGCAGCAACTGGCAACCGATCTCGATGACCTGCGCAACATGCTCACGACGTCCCGTAAGTATCTCGGCCTCGACGAGCCGAACTTCGTGAACGCGATCTCGGCGGCCCTGCAGATCAGCGGATTCGAGCCGATGAGACGAACCGAAGGAGAGGATGGGCATGGTGTCTACACATTCCCCGACCTCTCCTCCCGCGAGGGTGCCGACGCAAGCTGGGGCGAGACGATGGATACGCTGCGCGAGCCGCTCAAGCGAAACGAGAACTCGTGGGAGTTCCGTCGGAAGCCATTGCGCCCGATCGTCTTCGAGGACCCTGGCGTGCTCGATGACAGTGTCGTTCACCTTCACCTCGAGCACCGCGTCGTGCAGCGCCTCCTGAATCGATTTCTTGCGCAAGGGTTTGTGGCGAACGATCTGTCTCGTGCCTGTCTGGGGATCGCAAATGACGAGATCCGGCGCATCGTCCTTCTCGGGCGGCTGTCACTCTACGGAGCAAACGCCGCCCGACTGCACGACGAAATCGTTCCGATCACCGCACGATGGATCGAGCCCGATCGCCGCGTAAAACCTCTCGAACCGTTCGGCGAGGCTGGCGAGACGAAGACGCTGGATCTTCTCGAACGTTCCCTCGTTGGATCACGAGCCGCGACCGTCCCGCGTGAAATGCAGGCACGGCTGCTCGAGTCGGTTGGTCGGGATGTCGCCGAGCTTCTCCCGTCCCTCACGTCCCGCGCAAGTGAGCTCGCCAAAACAGCGGAAGAGAAGCTGGCCCGGCGTGGCGAACAGGAAGCACGGGACATGATCCAGATTCTCGAAAACCAGCGAAAACACCTCGAGTCGACGCTGCGCAAGCATGATGGGCAGCAGCTCTCGTTTCAATGGAGCGAGGAGGAGAGGCGCCAGCTCGAGAGCGACCGCCGCCACTGGCAGCGTCGCCTGATCGACCTCGGAACTGAGCTACAGAGGGAGCCCGCTCGGATACGCGCCGGTTATCGCGTGACGGCCACACGGGTCGAGCCGGTCGGCGTCGTCTATCTCTGGCCGGTGTCGGGATGACTCGCCGATGACGCGCATCGATTCGGCATTGCAGGCACATAAAGACTGGCTCGGCTTCGTCCGTCCGGTGGGCCTTGTCGTCTCGCCGCGCGCACTCCTCGATGCGCAGGCGCACATCGATGTCCGCGCGGCCATGCTCCCGCAGCAGGCACTCCTCGGCCTGACCGAGGGCAACCGGTTAGTGGACTTCGTCCGTTTCACTACCGATGTTCTGGGCTGGCGCGAAAGCGATCTCGCGTCGGGTGCTGAGATCGCGGTGCTGTCGGTCCCGCTCCCGGAGCTCAGTGACACGCTGACTCCGACGTATGCTGTTCGTGATGCCGAGGACAGTTCGCAATGGTTGCTTCTCGTTGTTGAAGCGCCGGTCGGAGACGACCTCGATGACGAGAGCACGAACGCGCTGCGGGGGTGGACGGCCAGTCATCAGGCCCGTTTCGAACGGCTCCTGCGCGAGCGCGACGTGCCGATCGGGATCCTGACGAACCGTGAATGCGTCCGTCTGGTGTATGCACCTCGCGGGGAGTCGACCGGCCACCTGACATTCGTCGTGCGTCACATGGTGGAGGTGCCGGGCCGTCCCATCCTCGCGGCGCTGCTCATGCTCCTCGGAGAGCAGCGTCTTTTCGCGCTTCCATCGAATCAGCGCCTGCCAGCGCTCCTGCGTCAAAGCCGCAAGTATCAGAATGAAGTCTCCGAGCGTCTCGCGGAGCAGGTTCTGGAATCGCTCTGGCGGCTTCTCTATGGCTTCCAGGCCGCGGATGATTTCAGCCACGGTGAGCTTCTCCGGGACGTGCTGCGCGATGCGCCGAACGACGTCTACGGTGGTCTGCTCGCGACGATCATGCGCATGGTCTTCACGCTTTACGCCGAGGACCAGGGGCTCCTGCCGATGGAGTCGAAGATCTACGCGGAGAACTACTCGCTTCTCCGCCTTTTCGAGCGTCTCCGCGAAGACAACTCACGTTTTCCCGACACGATGCCCGAGCGATACGGCGCATGGGTTCAGCTTCTGACGCTCTTCCGCCTCCTCCACGACGGTGCTTCGCACGCCGGGTTCCATCTTCCGGCCAGACACGGTCATCTCTTCGATCCAGATGCGTACCCGTTCCTCGAGGGACGGACCGGTTCCACGACCGACGCGGACGGCGAGGCGTCTGCCATTCCAAACGTTCCGCGCATCTCGGATGGCATCGTCTACGGCATTCTGGACAAGCTCCTCTACCTCGACGGCGATCGTCTCTCCTATGCCGCGCTCGATGTCGAAGAGATCGGGTCCGTCTACGAAGCGATGATGGGCTTTCAGATCGAGGTCACGACCGGCCGCGCGATCGCGGTGAAGCCGAAGACGAAAAAGGGCGTCAGGGCGGATGTCATCGTCGATCTCGACGACCTTCTGACGAAGAAGCCGCAGGACCGGGCAAAACTTCTGAAAGAGAACGCTTCGGCCGACGTGGCTGGCAAAGCGGTCGAAGCGCTGAAGTCCGCCACGACTCCGGAACAGATTGTCGAGGCGCTCGGGAATCGTGTATCGCCGTTCACGCCCCGCATTCTTCCGAAAGGCGCGATGGCACTCCAGCCGAGCGAGGAGCGACGGCGATCGGGGTCGCACTACACGCCGCGCGCGATGACGCAGCCGATCGTCAAGACCACCTTGCAACCGGTGCTCGATCAACTGTGTGGTGATTCTCCATGCCCTGCGTTCAATAGCCGCGAGGATGGAAATCGACGCGACCCGATCACCGGCTGCACGTCCATCGACGGGGAGAAGCCGAAGCATCACCACCCGCGGCCCGAACAGATCCTCGACTTGAAAGTCTGCGATCCGGCAATGGGCTCCGGAGCGTTTCTGGTGGAGACCTGCCGGTTCCTTGGTAACGCGCTCGTTCGGTCATGGCAGATCTACGGCGGCGTGCCGGCGATTCCGCCGGACGAGGACATCGACCGCTATGCGCGTCGACGTGTCGCTCAGCAGTGTCTGTACGGCGTAGACCGCAATCCGTTTGCTGTCGATCTGGCGAAGCTCTCGTTGTGGCTGGCAACGCTGGCGAAGGATCACCCGTTCACGTTCCTCGACCACGCGCTGCGGCACGGCGACTCTCTCATTGGTCTCTCGCGCGATCAGATCGTGCATTTTGATTGGGAGGATTCCGATCAGTTCGTGCTCGAGCTGTCGGACGCGCTGAAGAGCGCTCTTGCCGAGGCGGAGGCCAAACGTGATCGCATTCACGAGCTGAGCGACTCCGACGATACTAGCGAGAAGCAGCGTCTTCTGAGCGAAGCCGAGGCCGCAACGAGCCTCGTTCGCACCGCGGGCGATCTTCTCCTCGCTGCCTTCTTTGACGCGGAGAAAGACCGCGAACGAAAGGCTCTTCGTGCCAGTACTCTCGACGCACTTCGTACAGCCATTCGGAATCGCGCCCCAGTCGACGATGGTGCGGCACGCGCGCTGCGGAGCGGACCAAAGCCAGTTCCGCCGTTTCATTGGTTCCTCGAGTTTCCTGAAGTGTTCTCGCGCTCGAATCCGGGATTCGACGCCTTCGTAGGTAACCCGCCCTTCGCCGGCAAGAACACGCTGATCCACGCAAATCGCGACGGGTACACGGCGTGGTTAAAGGTGCTGCATGAAGAGACGCACGGAAACGCCGATCTCATCGCCCAATTCTTCCGCCGCGCGTTCACGCTGACGCGCGTCGGCGGCACATTCGGTCTCATCGCGACAAACACGATCGCGCAGGGAGACACCCGCGGGACTGGTCTTCGCTGGATCTGCAAGCACGGCGGTACGATCTACGAGGCACGGAAGCGGGTGAAGTGGCCCGGCGCGGCAGCCGTCGTGGTATCTGTGATCCATGTTCGCAAGGGATCGTCGCTCCGGCGGCCGCGTCTCGATGGCCGCGAGGTTGACCGCGTCACGGCGTTCCTGTTCTACGCCGGCGGTGATGACGACCCGCTTCCACTGCGTGAGAATGCTGGAAAAAGCTTCATTGGGAGCTACGTGCTCGGGATGGGCTTCACGTTTGACGATGACAATGAAGACGCCACACCAGTCGCCGAGATGCAACGCCTCATCGCGAAGAATCCTAAGAACGCAGAACGTATCTTTCCTTACATCGGTGGCGAGGAGGTTAACGACAGCCCGACCCACGCACACCGGCGCTACGTCATCAACTTCGGTGAAATGACGGAGCGGGAGGCGAGAGACGGCTGGCCGGACCTGATGGAAATCGTCGAACGTAAAGTGAAGGGCACGCGTGCGTCACACTCAACAGCCGAGTGGTGGCATTTCGAGCGATCGCGCGCTGAGCTGTATGAGGCGATTCGCGGCCACGACAAGGTGCTCGTTGCGGCGAGGAATCCCGAACACTTAAGTTTCGCATTTCTGCCGTCGCGACAGGTGTTTTCTGAGCAGCTAGTCGTCTTTGCGTTGTCCGGGTTTCCAGCGTTCGGTGTACTTCAGTCGCGCGTGCATACGGTCTGGGCACGTTTCTTTGGTTCTTCTATGAAGGATGATCCGAGGTATACGCCGACTAAATGTTTTGAGCCATTTCCACAAGTTGCAGAAGGCAAGCTGATTCGTGAGCTTGAGAGCCTCGCGCGTCATTACTATGAACATCGTGCGGGCCTTATGGAATCAAGTGGTATGGGTTTGACGGGGATCTATAACCGTTTTCATGACCCAGATGACCGACGCGCTGACATCCAAAAGTTACGCGAACTTCACGATGCAATGGATCGCGCGGTGCTTGACGCCTATGATTGGAACGATGTCCGTATTAGGAGCGAGTTTCTGCTGGAGCATGAGGATGAGGAAGAGAAGGAGGCCGGAACCCGTAGGAAGAAGTCGTGGCGTTACCGTTGGCCGGACGAGATCCGCGACGAAATCCTCGCGCGTCTCCTCGCGCTTAACGCGGAACGCGCGAGGCGCGAGCAACTCCTAGCCGCGTCCGCCACGGTGATGTCGAACAAAACGCGGAGAAGGGCGTTACCGAAAGCCGTCCCTCTCTTCGAACTGCCTAGAATAACCCCGCCGACACCGCGTGACCCCGCCACGTTGCCGAACGGCGCCTGGGCTCGGCCAACGAAGCGCCGCGACGGCGACGAGATCGTGCTCCTCGCCGCTATGCTTCGTGAAGTCGGGCAGGCACCCTCACGCGACATTCGCCTTGCAGCATTGCTTGCCAGTGAGCCGGGGCTGCTCACACCAATGCTCGACGCCAATGATGCGGAGGAGTGGAAACGGTTGGTCGGCTCAGAGGCAGTCGAGCAGCCCGCACTCGATAGTAAAGCGGCAGCGGCCTGGGGAAACGCCGTTCGAACGCTCCGAGCTCGGGGCAGGATGCTCGAGAGCGGGGATACCTGGTCCGCCGGTCCCGGTCTCGAAGCAATTGAAGCGGCCGAATGGCATACGGGTCGTGTCGCAATAGTCGCAGAAGCGATCCGACGCCTCGGATCGCAAACCGTTGTCGCCACACTGCCTGAGTGGGCCAGGGAGCTGATCGATGGTGCAGCAGCTTGATTTCTTCGGACGCGCTCCCATGAAGATCACGCCCGAACCCGGCCGAACGGAGCCGCGGTTCTGGGTGCGCAAGCTCGTGATCTGGAAGGATCGCGACACCGTCGTCCGCGAGATCTCGCTCCGCCCGGGCCTGAACATCATCTGGTCCCCAGATCCGGCAGATCATCCGCCCGAAGCTGCGGCTGCAGATGCGCTGGGACACGGGAGCGGCAAAACTCTCTTTTGTCGTCTTCTCCGGTATTGCCTCGGAGAGGAGCGTTTCGCGGACGAGGATCAGCGTCATCGCATCGCACACGCATTTAACAAAGGGATGGTCGGTGCGGAGGTGATCGTCGACGGAACGCTGTGGGCGGTGATTCGCCCCATTAGTCTCGGCCGGCGTCACTTTGCCGTGCCGAACGTTGATCTCGCGGAGTGGATCGCGAGCGACCAAACGGCGACAGGAATCGACCCCTTTCGCGACGCTGTCGAGGAGCAGATCCTCACACCGGCAGTCACTGATTTGATCGACAGCGACCAGGAGTCCAGAGCCTGGCTCGTTGCTCTTGCGTGGCTCACACGCGATCAGGAGTGCCGCTTCGATCACGTACTGGACTGGCGGTCGTCCGCGTCTGATTCGGATTCGCCGACGCGGGACCTGGCCAGCGCGGAGCGCCTCGCTGCGGTTCGCGCGCTCATCGGGGCGATCGTCCGTGATGAGCTCGTGCTGGTGGGCGGCGTGGAGCGTCTGAAAGTCCAGCGCGAGAGTCAGAAGCGAGAAACAGATCGCCATGTGTGGGAGGCCAAGCGTTTTCGGGCGCGCCTTCTGAGTGAGATGAACCTCTCTGAACACGAGGTCCCGACGGGCCTTCTCGCGATCGAGCCTCTCCGGCGGACGGCGAGAATCCTGCTGGCGCGAGTCGCCGGGGTCACATCGACGGTCGACCTGTCGGACGTTCCGGCCATGCGCTCTGATTGGGACGACGCAAGGAGTCGCGCCGCTACACTCGCGGCGGATCTGCGCGTGTCGAAAGCAAACATTGCCGCCACCGAACATCTAATTCATCGCATCGAGGCGGAGCTGCCTGGCATGTCAGCGGAGGTGCTTGCCGCAGAGACTCCGCTTTGTCCCGTCTGCGAAGTCCCGATCAACCAAGCGCTTTCGGAGGGCTGCAAGATTTCACTCGTCGCTCCGGATCTGCAGGCGGTCAGGCGACGCCATGAGAACGGCAAGCGGGATCGCGAAGAGCAATTACAGCGCCTCGCTGTTCATCGCGAAGAGGAACAGCGTCTGGAGAAGGAGCTTCGCGCAGCTGAGCGAGACGTTGAAGAGAAGCGGACTCTCTTGGAGGCGGCCGAAGACGCGCAGAAATCACACGAGCAGGCGTGGTTCGAAGCGCGACGCCGCATCGACGAAGTTGACAAGCTCCGCGACTTTCTCGCGGAGCTTGAACAGCAGGAGCGACGTGCCGAGAGGCTGGACACGGAAATCGGCCAGAAGAACGAATCACTGGCCGCGTTCCGCGAGCAGCAGTCCGCAGTCTTTCAGAATCTCTCCAGATTCTTTGAGGGCATCATCGATAGCCTCGTTCCGACCGCGACGGGCAGCGTGACTCTCGACGGTAAAGGCATCAAGCTCGGCGTGAAGCTCGGTGGCGATCGTTCCACAGTTGCCATCGACTCGCTGAAGGTGATCGCCTTTGACTTGGCGGTCCTCTGTATGAGTATCGAAGGGAGGATCCGGCTGCCGGCATTCCTGATCCACGACAGCCCGCGCGAAGCCGACCTCGGCTTGAGCGTCTATCACCGCCTTTTCGAGACGGTGCAGGCACTCGAGGGCGCCGCGGAACAGCCGTTGTTTCAGTACATCGTGACTACCACGACGCCTCCACCGGACCGGTTCCTGCGTGAACCGTGGCTGGTCGAAACCCTGCGAGGGACACCGGCTATCGAGAGGCTGCTGAGGCAAGACCTGTGATTCGTGTGAGCGCGACGCGGCGATCTGTCGCTGATCGCTCGGCGTCGCTACTTCTGCTTCGGCGTTTCGTGGGACGGACGCACGGAGGGGATCCTCTGCGGTCCCTCGGCTTCACGGATGTGGCGGAAGCGGTCGAGCCAGGTAGTAGCGTTCGGTTTGTTCGTCGCGCTTGCGATGACAGCGCGCATCTTGTCAGCGTTGGTCATTTTGCCGGCCTATTTTCATCGCTCGAAGCTACGAGCTGAATCTTAGCATTTGCGAGAGCAGTACCGAGATCCGTTTTGACTTTGTCATTCTCGAGCGGAATGTACGAGGCCGGGTCGGAGCGAACGCGCGGAAGCTGGGTCCTACGAATGTCGTCCCAGCGGATCACGGTCCCGTCGTTCCTCTTCCGATCCGGCATCTCGAAGAAGTCGCTGAATCGATGAGGAGCGATGCCGACGAACGGGGAAAAGGGGATGCGTCCTTTCGCGTCACGCTCGGTCGAGATCGAATCCCGGAAGAGACGCGATACCTGACTCTTCGGATACGGCTCGATGTAGACGACCTCGCGAACACCCGCGGCAACAATGTGCTTCGCGCAGTTGTGACACGGGAACGTCGTTCCGTACATTGTGGAGCCGGCGATCGACACGCCGCGGCGTGCCGCGTCCGTGACGACTGCCATCTCGGCGTGCACCGCCCGCCCATATTCCGTGATGGCCATGAACGAGCTGTTTTTCAAGTCGGTCGCGATCATCGCCAGACCAGGGGCGGTCAAATCGATGGTCTCTTTCAGGTACTTCGGCTTCAGCTTGTCGAGCAGATCGGCCAGAATATCGAGTTTCATCGCGGCGTTCTGTTCGCGATCCGCGAAGCGGAAATCGCGCTGATCGTCATCTGCAGCCGGCCAGTAAAATCCGCCGCCGGGTTTGGCAACCTCGTTCGCTCCGACGGCAATGACCTGCCCGTCGTCCGATAACGCCGCGTATCCGACCTGGCGCGACAGATCGGATGATCGAAGCGCGGCGGAGCGCGCAAACTGCATTCCGAGCTCGGCACGTGTCGGAGTCTCGAACGGGTGACCGAACGCGATGTCGATTGCACGTTGAACGGCACCCTCGATCCCTGAGGCGTCGTCCGCATCCAGGAAGATGTCGCCGAGCGGGAATGTGTCGCGGACGTTCTGCCCCCGCGGGATCTCTGCCTCGAACTCGTCACGGTCGATCAGCGCTTCTGCGGCTGCGCGGCACTTCGACGGCTCGACATGCCTGGATTTGGCGATGCGATCCGCCAACGCATCGCGGCGGAGATCGCGCGACCCGAAGACGCTGATCAGGAGGAAGCTCCGACCGTAAACCTCCTGAAGAAGTGCGACCTCCTCTTTGCGCTTCAACGAATTGAACACGAACGCTGTCCTGTCGAGCGGTTGGTCTTCCGCTTCTTCCGGCGGACCTGCTCCATGATCTCTTCGATGAACGCGGATGGCGGCGATGCCGAGTAGCGCCATGATGTCGGCTCGCGTGTTCTGCCGAAGTTCATTCCCGGCGTCCATGTACGCGTGAATCTTGTCCGCCTCGTCTGCGATGGAGGGAAGATGGGCGTAGGGCTCGAAATCGTGGAGCATGTGGCTGAGCCGAATCGGATGGACCTGGTAGTTGATTGTCGCGAGTGCCTTCTGGATCACCTCGGAAATCCGCGGCAGGTCTGTGCCGGCAGCGCCGACCAGTCCGATCATGAGCTCCGTACCAGGCATCTCTCGAATTGTAAGCATCGGCGTGCGCTGTCGACCCAAATCTACGGATCGTAGGGGCGCTGGGCCTTCCCGTATCATTCGTTCATGACGTCTTCTGAGGTCCGCGCGCGGCTCGGCCACGCTCTCCGTCTCGATCTGATCGGGCCGTACGCCGGCCACGAGCTGGAGAGCGAAGTTCTTCCGGCCCCTCCCTCCCGCTGGTATCTCACCGGGTTTCTTGTGCCTCACGAGGCAGCAGAGGGGGACCGGCGCGACGAGACAGCGGACGAACAGTTGGAGCTCGCGGCGGCTGGAGAGAGTGCTGACGACGACGCCGCAGCCGAGCAGGTTTCGAAACGCAAAGTGTTCTTTCCGTCGTCCATCGGGATCAGCGTCCTCGTCGGCGGCGCGACGAAGGCAGTGAGCGTGACCGCAGAGTGGGGCGACTACACTGCGCGGGAGCTCGAAGATGCCGAGGGAAAGAAGACCATTGAGTGGCGACGAGTGCAGCGTAGCGCGACACTGGACGTACCCCTTGACGTGGTCGGATCGAAACCGAAGTCGTTCGGCATCGCCGACAGCGGCGGGTTGCAGCTGGTTGTGGTGATGCGCAGCGTCACTCCGACGGTCGCGCGAGCCATCTCGGGCGGGACTGACCCGTGTGATTGCCGGGCCATGTCGATCTTTCTCGTAAATGAGCGGCCCGGTGACACGGAATCGAAGGAGAAGAAGGACGAGCACTTCGCGTTTCAGGCTGGGCTGCGGGTGACCTGTACCGACGGATTCGTCCCTCGCCCCGACTTGCGCGGAAGCGGTGGTGACGATCGCGACGAGAAGATCGCCGATCTTCAATACCGTGACACTTTCGAATATGCGGTGGGCCATGGCGTCTCCACCCACGCGCTCGTGCTGGACGCGATTTGCCGAGAGGTCCGGACTGAATGGATCCCGGAAGAGGATGTCGAACGTGTCCAGCCGGCGGAGATCGCCGATGTCGAGTTGCGGATGGAGGTGCTCGGCGCGGCGAGTGCCGACGAGCTGCGGCGAATGCTCCGTCCGATGGTCGAGCAATACGCCACCTGGATCGAGAAGCAGCGCGCCAGTCGCATCGCGGAACCGGCCCGGCAGCAGACACTCGACTTCCTCCTCGGCCGTGCCGGAAACGCAAGCAGAAGAATTACCGAGGGGATTGAACTGCTCGCAGACGCGCAGGTGCTCGACGCATTCGGCATCGCCAACCGCGTCATGGCTGCCGCTGCACGACAGCGACAGATCCAGGCGGGCCGAAAACCTTCTGACGCGATGTGGCGTCCGTTTCAGCTCGCGTTTCTTCTGATGAATCTCCGCAGCATTGCAGATCCAAAGCATTTCGATCGCGAAGTGGTCGACCTGCTGTTCTTCCCGACAGGCGGCGGCAAGACGGAGGCGTACCTCGGGTTGTCGGCTTTCACGCTCGCGCTGCGCCGGATCCGCAATCCGGGCGTGCTGTCTGCCGGTGTCACGGTCCTGATGCGGTACACGCTGCGACTGCTCACGCTGGACCAGCTTGCGCGCGGGGCAACGATGATCTGCGCGCTCGAGCTGGAGCGAAAGCGCGATCCTGAGAAGCTCGGCTCGTGGCCGTTCGAGATCGGCCTGTGGGTGGGAAGCGCCGCCACCCCGAACGTCATGGGCAAGCGGGGAGATGGGAACACGTGGTCCGCGCGTTCAAAGGTCGAACGATTCAAGCGGAATAGTCAGTCGAACCCGTCGCCGATCCCGCTCGAGAACTGCCCGTGGTGCGGATCGAAATTCACGGCGAACTCCTTCAATCTGGTTCCCAATGATGCGCAGCCGTTGGATCTCCGGATCACCTGTCCGAACCGCGATTGCGCGTTCACGCGAAACAATCCGCTTCCCATCCTTGCGGTCGACGAGCCGATCTATCGACGACTGCCATGCTTCGTGATCGCGACGATCGATAAGTTCGCGATGCTCCCGTGGGTGGGGAGGTCGGGAGCTCTTCTCGGGAAGGTTGACCGGCACGATGCGAATGGCTTCTATGGTCCGTGTGATCCGGGTATCGGGCGTCCTCTCGATAAGCCCCTGCTTCCCCCGGAACTCGTTATCCAGGATGAGCTGCACCTGATCTCGGGGCCGCTCGGCACGATGGCCGGACTTTATGAGACCGTCATCGACGCGCTGATGACCCGTACGGACGACGGCGTTGCGATCCGTCCAAAGATCGTTGCCTCCACGGCGACGGTGCGACGGGCGGAAGCGCAAATCCGTGCGCTGTTCGCTCGTCGGAATGGCGCCGAAGTGTTCCCACCGCCGGGGCCTGACCGTCGTGACTCCTTCTTTGCGGAAGCGAAATCCGTTGATGAAATCAGCGGCCGTCGTTACCTCGGCGTCGCCGCGCCAGGCCGCAGTCTGAAGGTCGTGCTGCTTCGCTCCTATCTCGCCCTTCTGTCAGCCGCTCAGAAAGTTTACGAAGAAGCAGGAGACGCGAAGAATCCCCAGAATCCTGCCGATCCATACATGACACTGCTCGGCTATTTCAACGCGCTTCGAGAGCTCGGAGGCAGCCGCCGTATCGTTGAAGATGAAGTTCGTTCGCGCCTCACTGCTTATGGCGAGAGAAAGCGGATCGGACAGACGTTCTCTCCTCTCGCCAACCGGCAGATCGACACTGACGTCGTCGAATTGACGTCGCGTGAACCTACGAACAAGGTTTCCGAGACGAAACGCCGTCTTGGGCTGCCGTTTCACTCGAAGGAGCACGTGGACGTTGCCCTGGCGACGAACATGATCTCCGTCGGTCTCGACATCACACGTCTCGGATTGATGGCCGTTCTCGGGCAGCCCAAGACGGCCGCTGAATACATTCAGGCGACGAGTCGCGTCGGACGCGAAGAGGCGAAGCCTGGATTGGTCGTGACGCTGTACAACGTGAATCGCCCGCGCGACCGCTCGTACTACGAGCGCTTCGAGTTCTTCCATCAGACGTTCTATCGCGCGGTCGAAGCCACGAGCGTGACGCCGTTCTCGCCTCGCGCCATCGACCGCGGACTGGCCGCAATCACCGTCGCAGCCGGCCGACATGGGGTAGGTGAGCTGACTCCGCCGCTCGGCGCACGGGAGGTCGAGGCACACGTGTCGCAGCTGAACGACGCGGTGGCAGCGATTTCCGCGCGCGCATTATCGATTGGACTGCCGGAACCAGAAAGCGCCGAGTTGGAGAAGAAGCTTCGTTCCCACGTGGTCGAGCTGGTCGATGACTGGAAACAGATCGCGTACGAAATGAGGAGTGTGACCGCTGCACTGCAGTACAACCGAGGCGAAGAGGCAGGAGCGAAGGGGTTGCTGCGCGATCTCCTCGATCCGGAGCTTCCCACGCTGTCGCCGCGAGAGCAGAAGTTCAAAGCCAACCGGTCGCTGCGTGACGTCGAGCAGAGCGTTCATTTGTTCATGAAGGCGCTCGACAACAGCGAGGTTCCGGAGGAGATGGCGTGAGCAACGGTGCACCGAAAACACGCGGCGAGATTCGGCAGAGTCAGCTCATCTCGACGTTCGGCCCCGGATCGATGGTCGATCTACCCAATCACGCCGCGCTGATCGGAGGTCTCGAGCACTGGAGCCAACCCGATCAGGAGATTCATGAGGAGCGGCTCGCTGCAAAGATTGCGCGCGTGCTCGATCTTCCGCGAGTACGCATGTTCCGTCCTCCCGTCGATCCACCGGATGCGGTCACTCCGGCGTCAGGAGTGACTGCCTGGCTGTTTCCGGAGTGGTTTGTTGTCCAACGTGAATGGGGCAGCGCAAACACGCGCTCACGTCGGCTGGTTCACTACCGGGCATTGGAGAAAGGCCGTTTTCTCGACCGGGACCGCTCGCTCCAGAAAGTCGTCCCCGTTCGCTTCGTTCAGGCGTGTGTGAACGGACACATCAGCGACATCAACTGGCGCGGATTTGTTCACAAGTCCATCGATCCATGCCAGCGCGAGCTGTGGATCGACGAACGTGGAACGACGGGTGAGATTGCCGACATTGTGATTCGCTGCGAGTGTGGCACGATGCGGCCACTCGTTCAGGCGACACAAGTGGGCGCAAGTGCACTTGGATCATGTAAGGGCGATCGGCCATGGCTCGGACGATTCTCAAGTGAAAATTGTGGAGGCGAGACTGGTCCGGTGCAGCCGAACCGGCTGCTGATTCGCTCAGCGACGAACTCCTACTTTCCACAGGTGATGAGCGCGATCTCCATCCCCGATGCTTCGACGGAACTGCGCCAGGCCGTTGACACAACGTGGGCAGACCTGGAGTTCGTGGAAACAATGGCGGATCTGGAACGAGAGCTGCGCAAGCCGAAGATCCGCAACGTACTGGAAAAGCTCGACACCTCCGCGGTTTTCGCCGAGATCGCACGACGGAAGAGTGGTCTGCCTCCGCTGGTCAAGACCGTCAAACAGGCCGAAATTGAAACGCTTCTTTCAAGCCACGATGAGGTCGGGAGTGACACCCCTGCCGGCGACTACTACGCGCGGCGCATGCCACTGCCGCTGCCCAAAGCAGGTGTCAGCACAAAACTCAACCGAGTCGTGCTCGTACATCGGCTCCGCGAAGTGCGCGCGCAGGTAGGATTCACGCGGTTCGAGCCTGTGGTTGCGGATCTCGAGGGGGAGCTGAACCTGGACGTACGTCGCGCCGCCATCGCTCGAGAGATTTCCTGGGTGCCCGCAGTAGAGAATCGTGGAGAGGGAGTCTTTATCGAGGTCGACCGGAACGAGTTGCGAGCCTGGCGCGACCGCCCCGCTGTGCAGAAACGCGGCGAGGCGCTGCTCCGCGGCCACAAAGCGTGGCAGAAGCAGCACGATGACAAATCGGACTTTCCCGGCATCGACTACATCCTTCTGCATTCGCTATCGCATCTTCTGATCACCACGGTTGCACTGGAGTGCGGTTACGGTGCGACCGCCATTCGGGAGCGGATCTACGTGGGTGCAGCCGGTTACGGCATCCTCCTCTTTACGGGCTCACCAGACGCCGAGGGGACGCTCGGTGGCCTGGTGCAGGCAGGTCGAAAAATCGAGCGGTACCTGCGTGATGCCTGCGAGCTCGGCACCCTCTGCTCGAACGATCCTGTGTGTGCGCAGCACGATCCCGCGGATCCTCACGAGGAGCGATTCCTGAGTGGTGCTGCTTGTCACGGCTGTTTGCTGATCGCCGAGACCTCCTGCGAACGAAGGAACGAGTTTCTGGACCGCGCGCTCGTCATATCCACAGTTTCTCAATCAGGAGCCGAATTCTTTCCAGAGGATGTTTTGTAGTGAGTGCCTTCTCGCGTCTCCCGAGCACGACGCTGGAAGCTCTAGCCGCAGCTCTAGAGACAGAAAGGGTTACCAACGGTAACCCCCTGCCGCTGCAAGAGTATGTTCCCGCCGAGACTTCGCTCGACATTGGCCGGGAGATCGAAAGTCTGCTCCGAAGTGGGCTTGCGGCTCGCCACATTGCTCATGTTCTGCGTGCCGTACATGTTGAGCGGGAAAGGTCGGTGTCGATTGCGCCGACCGCGGAACTCGTTTGGACGGGTCCGGAGGGCATCGCAGCGGCGAGCCGCGACACTGGAGTCGTGGTACGGGAGCTATTCGCTTCCGCGAAGAAGTCGATCCTGCTCGCTGGGTTTGCGATCCATCGTGGCCGTGAGATCTTTCGCGACCTCGCACATCGAATGATGCGCGAAGTGGATCTAGAAGTAATAATGTTCCTGAATGTGGCTCGCAACCTCCGCGACACCACGACGAAAGAGCAACTCGTTGCGCGTTTCGTACAGGAATTTCGTCGCGAGCACTGGGAGGGAACACGGTATCCGAGCATCTTCTACGACCCACGCGCATTGGCAGTGGACCCGAAGAAGCGCACGTCGCTGCACGCGAAGTGCGTCGTCATCGACGGCGCGAAGGCTTTGGTGACGTCGGCCAATTTCACTGAAGCCGCACAACAGCGCAATATAGAGGTAGGCGCGTTGATCACGGATGCTACTTTCACCCGGAATCTGACCGGCCACTTCGACATGTTGATCACGAAAGGGGCGGTGGAGCGCCTGCCGTTGTAGGGTGCGTAATCTTTTGTGCACACGTGGGGTGCGCATAAATCCCCACGGTAGCGCGATCAGCGGTCGCGTCACTCTCTGAACGAGAGGGTACCCTCCTCAATTCAATGCCGGCCGCTGGCCGATGAGGAGGAGTGTATGCGTGGCGTGTTCTACCCCGCTGTGCGGGGTGTGGCTGTTCTCTGCCTGCTCGTGCTGCTCGCGGGAAATCTGGTTGCAGCTCCGCGCGACAGTCGCGGACCGAGAGACAAGGGATCGCCGGTCGTGAAGGCGATCAAGAAGCTGGTCAGGGCTCTCGGCGATGGGTTGATCATCCCTACTCCGTAGTCCGGTGTGGGGGCATGGAGAACTCTCGCTCCGGATCGCTCCGGAGCGAGAGCACGTACTCGCGCACGTGGGTGACGAGCGCCGGCGAAGCTTTGCGCGCCGTGATTGCCTCCGAGAGATAGCCGAGTGCCGTAATCGCACGCGTGCTCAGGCCGGCGACGGTGAACTCGGAAATGACCTGGCGCGCGAGGAGCTCCGCTTCCGCCGGGCGGCGGAGCAGGAGCATCGCCTCCACGATTTCCAGGGCGCAGATCCCCGCTTCTTCCGCCAGCCGGGCGCGGATCAGCTCGCGGCGCACGCGGCGCAGATGGCCGATTGCTTCGCGCGGCTCACCCCGGCGAAGGAGGAGGCGTCCCTGTCCGACCTCTCCCTTCAATACCTGGATCGGTTGCCCGAGTTGTCGATGCAGCTCGATGGCGCGGTTCAGATTGGCCTCGGCCTCGGGGAAGTCGCCCAGCTCGATGCAGCAGAATCCGATGGCGTGATGCAGCGCGGCCAAGCCTTCCGTTTCGATGTCAGGCGTCGAGACGAGGAGCAGGAGATAGGCCTCTCGTGCCTCGCGATAGCGCCGCAGCCTCTGGAGCAGGACACCTTCCGCCAGACCGCACAACACGAGCCGCGACGTGTCCGCGTGCTCCCGGAAGATGTCGCGTGATTCCGCGAGCAGCGCGAGCGACTCTTCGAATCGTTCGGTCTCCTGCAATGTGACCGCAAGATTGAAACGGACGATGGCTCGGTCGTGCAGCAGCGCACCGAAAGTGCCGATGGCCGTATCGCCACGTTCCAAGGCGTCGATCGATTCCGCATGGCGGCCGACGAATCGCAACGCTTTGCCGAGATCCTTCCAGGCGTGCGCGCGTAATTGGGCCGCGACGACATCTTGATAAAGACCGGCCTGAGCGAGTGCTTCCGCGACCGACACCGCAAGCTCGGCGACGGCCAGCGCGTAGTGCGGATCGCGCGTGAGGGCGTTCGTCAGGATCGTGCTCAGCCGCTCGAGTGCACCACAGGTGCGCAACTCGGCAAGCTCGGCGAGTACCGGCCAGTCGTCACGCGGTGTATTACGGAGAAGTGGCTCGACGAGCACCGCGGCCTCGGCTCGCTCCTGCTCCAACTGCCGAGCGGCGGCCCTGAACCGGTCGTACACGGCTTTGGGCACAGCGCGGGCGTCTCTCATTGGGCGCGGTACCTCTCGGATAATGCCGATGCAGCGGCCACCGTGGCTGCAACCATCCACGCACGTACGTCGGGCACGGTGCCGACATGACGCAGTGACGCCATCAGTACGTCGAATGCAAGGCGCTCGGCCACGTCTTCCGCTAAATGGAACCGTTCTGTGGCCACGTCCATAATCGCCTCGAAATGGGCGTCATACAGGTCCGCTAAGTTCCCGTGGTTCGTAATTGTGTTCGGGTTTTGGTGCATGGCCATCCGCTGCGACAGTAGCACCGTGCACACTGACGGTAAATACAAAATACGAATGATTGCGACGACTGACGCGTAAGAGAGTCAGTACGCCGTCGTATTTGCCTCTTATGAGCGTCTATGGCTGTGTGCAATGAGTGCGAGATGATGATTTATCGCAAGTCCCCCGCTGCAGCCGGCGCGCTCTGGCGCGCGGCTGAGCGCCAGCGTGCGCGCGTATATCCTTTCCCGCATGATCGATCGCCATCGTGGACGGCGACGTGACTCCAGGGAGGAACCGTGGATTCTTTCGAGCAAGTGGTCGCTACGATTCTCGACCGCGCCGGGTATTGGGTGCGCACGAGCGTAAAGGTCAATCTCACGCGTGAGGACAAGCACGCCATCAACCGGCCGTCGGCTCCGCGTTGGGAGCTCGACGTCGTCGCGTACAGCGGCCGTGAGCGCGAGCTGCTCGTGGTCGAGTGCAAGTCGTATCTCGATTCGGCGGGCGTGCGGCCGGCGTCGTTCGAGGGACCGAAGGTGGCGGGCGAGACGCGGTACAAGCTCTTTTCGGATGAGTCGCTCCGGGGCGTCGTGCTGTCGCGGCTGGAAACGCAGCTCGTGGAGCAGGGTTTCTGTCCTCCCGGCACGAAGGCTCGGCTTTGCCTCGCGGCGGGGAACATTCATGGGGACCCGGCGCCGCTGCGCGCGTTCTTTGATGCGAAGGGGTGGAAGTTGTTCGAGCGTGACTGGCTGATCGCGGGGCTGGAGGCGCTCGCGACGGAGAGCTACGAGAACAGCGTCGCGTCGGTGGTCGCGAAGCTGCTCCTTCGCGAGGTCGTTTCGTCGCGCGGCGTGGCCCGCTCAGCGGCCGTCGAGGAAGAGGATGACACCGTTCCCGTGACTCGCGGCAGCGGCTACTCGACGCGACCGGGATTCACGAATGTGAACGGCCAGACGGTCGATCGTCCCACAGGTCTCCCGGGCACCGACCACGGGCAGTCGATTTACGTGTTGCGGTGCGGACACTGCTCCGAGGAGTACGGTGCGAACGGAAGCGACATCTGGTTGAGGAAGTGCCCGAAGTGCCAGGACGGGCGGCCCGGACTGCCGTTCTGAAACGATATCCTTCCCCCATGGCCGACCTCTTCCTCCACAACCCCCGCTGCAGCAAGAGCCGCGCGGCGCTGGAGCTCGTCCGCGAAGCGGGGCTCGAGCTGCCGGTGCGGGAGTATCTTCGCGAGCCGCTTTCCGTCGACGAGCTGCGGAGGATCGTGCGGCTGCTCGGGGTGCGGCCGATCGAGATCGTGAGGCGGGGGGAGGCGCAGTTCGTGGAGCTGGGGCTGAGCGACGAGACGCCGGACGAGGATGTCTTGCGGGCCATGGCGGAGCATCCGATCCTCATCGAGCGTCCGATCGTCGTCCGGGGAGATCGGGCGGTGGTGGGGCGGCCTCCGGAGACGGTGCGCGAGATTCTTTAAGCGACGCGCTCGTCTTCGAATGCACCGCGCCTGCATTCGAATGCAGCGCGCTTGTCTTCGAATGCAGCGCGCTCGTCTTCGAATGCACGCCCCGAGCAAAACGAGGGGGCCCCGGCTGCTTTCGAATGCACGGGGAGAGCAAAAAACTGTGGGCCGCCTGCATTCGAAGACCACGCGCGAGCAAACATCTATGGTCCTCGTGCCTGCGAAAGCAGCGCGGGTGCAAACATCTCTGGCCGCGTGGTCTTCGCATGTACCGCTCTCCACTAAATATGTGAGCCGAGTGCTCTGAAATGGAAGCTATCTTCCGAATCTGGTCGAAACGCCGCGGAACCAGCGGCCGCGGCTGCTCGTATATATGGTCGACGTCGCCGTGGAAGCGCTTGAGTCTTAGCCACCACACCGACGCGGGAGTTGAGCCGGGCTCCTCCCACACAACCGATCCGAGTTTCTAGACCTCGGATCTCCCATGGACCCGCACTGGTGGCGCGTCGCTGGTGCACGAACACAAAGAAAATCATTGAGAGAAGGAAAAAACGTGTCTACGAAAGAGAAAGAAGTGGGAACGGAACCGGCGCCGGCTTCGCTGACGCCCGACCAGATCATGGCCAGGTTGATCGAGTTGCGCGACGGGATCGCGCTGCCCGATCCGGCACCTGCGCCGGCGGCGCTGCGGCGCCGTCTCGCGCACGTGCACCCGGACTTCGTGAATGCGTCGATCAACGCCACCGGGGTCTCCGAGGCCGTGCAGGTCGCCCTCGGGCGCACGGACGAGGATCTCCGCCAGGAAGTCGATGCGATCGCGCGCCTTACGGCCTGCAAGGAGATGGCTCGCAATGTCGAGCAGGCCATCGGCGCGATGATCACGGTCGGCCGGCAGCGTCTCGGCCTCTCGGCCCTGCAGACGTACCAGTTCTGCCGGCAGCTGGCCCGCGACGACCGGCACGCGGCACGCCTCGGCGCGCACATCGCGGAGATGAAGCGGCTGAACCGCTTCGGCCGCCGCCGCAGCAAGCCGGCGCCGCCGGAGTCCGAGCCGCTGCCGTGACGATGCAGTAAACGACGATGAGTGAGGCTCCGGGCGTGCCGCGGCACGCCCGGAATCTCCGAGGAGAGAATCATGATCGACAACAACGAGGTATTGCGCCTGGTCGGCGAGGCCAGCGCGGCGTTCGAGACGTGGCTGAGTGAGGAAGGGCGGCAGGCGAGGGAAGCGCGGAAGGGAGAGGACGCGCCGCCGGCGCTCGTCTATCCGGCGGACCAGCGGGAGCAGGCGCTGCACGAGTTCGAGCTCCTCTCCGCGGCCGAGGCGCTGGGCACGCTCGCGGACGAGATCCAGGCGGAGTGCGACCGCCGCATGGAGGCGGCCTACCGCGCCGCGCTCGAGATCTATTACAAGGCCGAGGAACTGGCCCGCGATCCGGAGCACGCGGAGCTCATCCCGCACGTGGCCGCGATGCGCACCGCGCACGAGGCGCAGTACGGGAAGCCCATTCCGGCGAGAGGGGACTGACCCACTGTTCACGTCTGCCGCTGCGCGGCGCCGAATCGTGGTCCTTCAGGCCGGGAAACGTGCGCCAGGGTCGGCGTCAGCGTTGGTCATTTGCCGGTCCCACTTTCATCGCTCGAAGACACGAGCTGAAGCTGAGTGCTCCATTCGCTGAGTTCGATCACAGAGCGTGCGGTCAGTCCCCTCTCCCCACCGGAGTGGGGAGAGGGTCAGGGTGAGGGGTTGTGGCGCTCGGGGAGCCCCTCACCCTAAGCAGACCACACTGACTTCGCCAACGGATGCGGACCGCCGGCGTCCTCGCCGGCTGTCGTGGCGGCGTCCCGCGCCGCCACTCCCCGCCCAGGGCGCAGGCGCGGGCCGCCTGCGCGACAGCCGGCGAG
>Ga0196976_1000540_pt1 | contig 23368 bp, 21 predicted proteins | sample S3v_513CmetaG_FD_148644 | JGI IMG/M metagenome (GOLD analysis project Ga0196976, IMG submission 148644) | Soil microbial communities from Anza Borrego desert, Southern California, United States - S3+v_5-13C | ecosystem: Environmental > Terrestrial > Soil > Desert | place: USA: California...
CGGCGAGACGCTGGTGCCGCTGCGCGGGCTGCTGGGGGCGCTGATCGGCTGCGTCATCGGCTCCATCCTCTACCGGCTGGCGGTGCAGCTGGCGCTGTCCGCCGACGTGGTCGGGCTGGAGGCGGCCGACCTCAACCTCGTCACCGCCGTCCTGGTGGCGGTGGCGCTGATCCTGCCGCGCTCCAGGCTGCGCGTGGCGAAGGTGGCGAAATGATCGAAGTCGGGGACCTGCACGTCGTCTTCGGCCGCGGCACGGCGCTGGAAAAGCACGCGCTGCGCGGCGTCGACCTGATCATCCCGGAGGGGGAGTTCGTCACCGTCATCGGCTCCAACGGGGCCGGCAAGTCGACCTTCCTGGCCGCGCTCGCCGGGGACGTGCTGCCCGAACGCGGCCGGGTGGCGATCGACGGCGTGGACGTCACCCGCTGGCCGACGCCCAAGCGCGCCGCCTACGTCGCCCGCGTCTTCCAGGACCCGATGGCCGGCACCTGCGCGGCGTTGACCATCGAGGAGAACATGGCGCTGGCGGCCTCGCGCGGCGCCCGGCGCGGCCTGGGGCGGGCGGTGTCGCGGGACCGGCACGCGCACTTCCGCGACGCCATCGCCGAGCTGGGCCTGGGGCTGGAGAACCGCCTGGGCGACCGCATCGGCCTGCTGTCCGGCGGGCAGCGGCAGGCCATCAGCCTGCTGATGGCGACGCTGGCCGGCTGCAAGATCCTGCTGCTGGACGAGCACACGGCGGCGCTGGACCCGGCGACGGCCGACTTCGTCATCGCGCTCACCCGCCGCATCGTCGCCGAGAAGCGCCTGACCGCGCTGATGGTGACGCACAGCATGCGCCAGGCGCTGGACGTCGGCGACCGCACCGTGATGCTGCACGAGGGCCGCGTGGTGCTGGACGTGGCGGGGGAGGAGCGCGCCGGCCTGGACGTGCCGCACCTGCTGGCCCTGTTCGCCAAGCAGCGCGGCGGCGAGGAGATCAGCGACGACCGCCTGCTGATCGGCTGAGCCGAAGCCCGCGCCCGCGCGTTTCTCCCGGCGGGAGGTGCGCATGATGCGATGGGTGGTGGTCCTGGGAGTGCTGGCGCTGGGCGCCTGCGCCAACCCGGCGAACGAGGCGGCCTTGCGCGCGCCGCAGACGCTGGTGGGCATGCCCAAGGGCGCGTTGCTGGCCTGCGCCGGCGTGCCGCAGCGCACGGCCGCCGCCGGCGACACCGAGTACCTGACCTACGGTCGCGAGCAGGTGATCGTCGAGCGCGACTGGGACGTCGACGCGTTTCCCTGGCTGGGTCCGCGCGGCCCGATTCTGGGCCGGCCGGAGGTGTCGACCTGGACGCGCGGCTACCGCTGCGAGGCGACCTTCGCCGTGCGCGGCGGCCGGGTGGCCGAACTGCGCTACAACGCCGACCGCGACGCGTCGCTGTGCTACGAGATTTTGGGAAACTGCCTGGGGCGGTGACCCTTGCCCCCACCCCGACCCTCCCCCGCTGGGCGGGGGAGGGGGAGGGATCTCACTGCACCACGATTCGCGGCCCGGCCTTCGGCAGGTTGGCGGAGACCTTGTCCCACACCACCTTGGCGATGGCGCGGTAGACCTTGGCGTGCTCCGAATCGGGCTTCGACACGACGATCGGCTGCCCCTCGTCCGAGGTCTCGCGGATCTGGATGTCCAGCGGGATCTCGCCCAGGAAGTCGGTGCCCAGCTTCTCCGCCTCCTTGCGCGCCCCGCCGTGGCTGAACACCTCGGTCCGGTGGCCGCAGTTCGGGCAGCAGAAATAGCTCATGTTCTCGATGATGCCGAACACCGGCACGTCCACCTTGCGGAACATGTTCAGGCCCTTGCGGGCGTCCAGCAAGGCGATGTCCTGCGGCGTCGACACGATCACGGCACCCGCCAGCGGCACCTGCTGCGCCATGGTCAGCTGCGCGTCGCCCGTGCCCGGCGGCATGTCGACCACCAGCACGTCCAGCTCGCCCCAGTTGACGTCGCCCAGCATCTGCTGCAGCGCGCTCATCACCATCGGGCCGCGCCAGATCATCGGCGTGTCCTCCGGCACCAGGAAGCCCATCGACATCACCTTGATGCCGTAGTTCTCCATCGGCTCCAGCGTGTGGCCGTCGTGGCTGACCGGGCGGCCCTGGATGCCCAGCATGCGCGGCATGGAGGGGCCGTAGATGTCGGCGTCCAGCAGGCCGACCTTCTGCCCGTTGGCGGCCAGCGCCAGCGCGAGGTTGGCCGAGGTGGTGGACTTGCCGACGCCGCCCTTGCCCGAGGCGACGGCGACGATGGCCTTCACGCCGGGCACCAGCGGCTTCTGCTCCTGCTGGCCGTGGAAATGGCCGTGGCCCTGGGCATAGCCGTGGTCGACCTTCTGCGGCTGCGCCGGTGCGGCGTTGTGCGCGGTCAGCACGGCGGTGACCGAGGTCACGCCCGGCAGGCGTTCAACGGCCTTCTCGGCGGCGTGGCGCACCGGCTCGGCCTGGGCGCCGCGCTTGGGGTCGACCTCGATGGAAAAGGCCACGTTGCCGTCGCGGACGACCAGCCCGGACAACATGTTCAGGCTGACGATGTCCGCACCCCGGTCGGGGTCGACGACGGACTTCAGGGCTTGCACGACCTGCTCTTCGGTGACCTTCGCCATGGTTGAAAACTCCAACTCCTTCCCGATATTGGCGGATAACCGCCGCGTGTACGCTCGCCGATCGTAGAGGGGTGTATACTATCGGTGGCTAATACATTGGTAGCGACCGGCCCGGCCGGCAATGAGAATATACGAGGGGACAGCGGAATGCCGTGGACAAATCAAGGTGGGGGCGGCGGTGGGGGCGGCCCTTGGGGACCGCCGCCCGGTGGCGGCGGCGGTGGTGGCGGCCCGAATCCGTGGGGGCGCCCGCCCGGCGGCGGTGGCGGCGGCCCGCAGCCTCCCGACCTTGAAGACCTTCTGCGCCGTGGCCAGGACCGCCTGCGCCGCGCCGTGCCCGGCGGATTCGGCAGCGGCCGGGGCGTGGCCCTGGTCCTGGGCGTGCTGGCGCTGTTGTGGCTCGCCAGCGGCATCTACCGCGTCGAGTACAACGAGCAGGGCGTCGTGCTGCGCTTCGGCGAATGGGTGCGCACCGAACAGCCCGGCCTGAACTACCACCTGCCGGCTCCCATCGAGACCGTCTACCTGCCCAAGGTGACGGCGGTGAACCGGATCGAGGTCGGCTACCGCTCGGCCAGCGAGGGGCGGCGCAGCGAGCGCGACGTCCAGGACGAGTCGCTGATGCTGACCGGCGACGAGAACATCATCGACATCGACTTCACCGTGTTCTGGCGCATCAAGGACGCCGGCCAGTTCCTGTTCATGATCCGCGATCCGGAAGGCACCGTGAAGGTCGCCGCCGAATCGGCCATGCGCGAGGTCATCGGCCGCACCGAGCTGCAGCCGGCCCTGACCGAGGCGCGCCAGCAGACCGAACAGGCGACGCACCGCCTGCTGCAGGCCATGCTCGACGACTACAAGGCGGGCATCGAGGTCATGCAGGTCCAGCTGCAGAAGGCCGACCCGCCGTCGCCGGTCATCGACGCCTTCAACGACGTGCAGCGCGCCCGCGCCGACCGCGAGCGCCTGCGCAACGAGGCCGAGGCCTACCGCAACGACATCATCCCGCGCGCCCGCGGCGAATCGGAACGCCTGATCCAGGAGGCCTCGGCCTACCGCGAGCAGGTGGTCAGCCTCGCCCAGGGTGACGCCGACCGCTTCCGCAAGGTCTACGAGGCCTACGCGCAGGCCAAGGACGTGACGGCCAAGCGCATGTACCTGGAGACCATGGAGGAGATCCTGCGCGGTTCGAACAAGGTGATCATCGACGGCAACGCGCAGGGCGCGCAGGGGGTCGTCCCGTACCTGCCGCTCAACCAGCTCCAGCCGGCGCCGCAGCCGCAACCAGCCCCGGCGAAGCCGGGCCAGCAGACCCGGTGAGGTGACGCCATGAACCGCAACCTCATTGTCGCCGCCATCGCCGTCGTCGTGCTGGGCCTCCTGGCTTCCAGCGCGCTGTTCACCGTCACCCAGGCCCAGCAGGCGCTGGTCACCCAGTTCGGCGCCGTGAAGCGCGTCGTGCAGGAGCCGGGGCTGAAGCTGAAGATCCCCTTCATCGAGACGGTGGTCTACGTCGACCGCCGCGTCCTCGACCTCGATCCGCCGGTCGAGCAGGTCATCCTGTCCGACCAGAAGCGCCTGGACGTGGACGCCTTCGGCCGCTACCGCATCACCGACCCGTTGAAGTTCTTCCAGGCCGTGCGCAACGAGGCGGTGGCCGAGGCGCAGCTGAGCGCCACGCTGAACTCCGCGCTGCGCCGTGTGCTGGGCAGCGTCACGCTGCTGGCCGTCCTGTCAGAGGAGCGTGCGCGGATCATGAACGACATCCGCGCCGAGCTGAACGACAAGGCCAAGCAGTACGGCATCGAGATCGTCGACGTCCGAATCCGCCGCGCCGACCTGCCGGAGGAGACCAGCCAGGCGATCTTCGCCCGCATGCGCTCCGAGCGCGAGCGCGAGGCGGCCGAGGCGCGCGCCCAGGGCCAGGAGCAGGCGCAGCAGATCCGCTCCCGCGCCGAGCGTGAGCGCACGGTCATCATCGCCGAGGCGCAGCGCGACGCGCAGAAGCTGCGCGGCGAGGGCGACAACCAGGCCATCAAGCTGATCGGCGAGGCGACGGCGCAGGACCCGCAGTTCTACGCCTTCTACCGCTCGCTGGAGGCGTACCGGAAGGCGCTGAACAAGGACGACACCACGCTGGTGCTCTCCCCGTCCGGCGATTTCTTCCGCTACTTCGGCGATGGCACGGTCGGCGGCGCCGCCGACCCCGCCCCGGCGTCGACCTCGGCCAACCGTCCGCCGGCCCCCGCGGCGGCCCCGGCGACCGCGACGGCGCAGTAAGCATCGCGGCAGGACATCGTGGCCTTTGCTCCCGCCCGCCGGTCAACGGCGGGCGGGAGCAAATCCTTTATCGAAAAGAACCCCCATGGACGATCTGCTGACCGCGCTGGCCCTGGTGCTGGTGATCGAGGGCTCGCTCTACGCCCTGTTTCCCGGCGCCATGCGCCGCGTCATCGTCGAGGCGCTGGCCGTTCCGGTAGGGCACATGCGGCTGGTCGGGCTGGCGGCGGCGGTGGCCGGCGTGGGCGCCGTCTGGATGCTGCGAGCCCTTTGATTGCTTTTTCTCTTGAGGGTCGTAGACCCGGCCGCCCTTTTTTGACCATACTCGTTCCCGCATACTCTGGCTCCAACCTTGGGCGGAGGTGGCGTGCGCTCGCTTGAAGCGGTGACGCGCGCGGCCTACATCCGCTTTCGGAACGGGTATGCACCGCCACCGGAAGTACCTTCGCGCGTCCGGCCCCGCGGCGACGTTCGAGGCAGGGAGACCATCTCAGTGAACCGCAACCGACACCTTCCGTCCGCCATCGCCGTCGCCGCGCGCGACGGCCGGCATGCCCGCCTGATCGGCTGGGCGCTGCTGCCGCTGCTGGCCGCGCTCCTGTGGGCGGCGATGCTGGCCGCCAGCAGCCCGGCCGCGGCGCAGGGGCGCTCGGCCCCCTCCAGCTTCGCGGATCTGGCGGAGAAGCTGTTGCCCGCCGTCGTCAACATCTCGACCAGCCAGGCCGCCCCCCAGCGCGGCGGTCCCGGTGGCCCCGGCGGTCCGAACGGCCCCGGCGCCCCCGGCGGCCGCGAGGGCCAGCGTCCGGAGATCCCGCAGTTCCCGCCGGGCTCCCCGTTCGAGGAGTTCTTCAAGGACTTCTTCGACCGCCACGGCCAGCAGCCGGACGCGCCGCCCCGCAAGGCCACCTCGCTGGGCTCGGGCTTCATCATCGACGCCAAGCAGGGCCTCGTGGTCACCAACAACCACGTGATCCAGGACGCCGACGAGATCAACGTCATCCTGAACGACGACACCAACATCAAGGCCGAGCTGGTCGGCCGCGACCAGAAGACCGATCTGGCGCTGTTGAAGATCAAGACCACCCACCCGCTGGTCGCGGTGCCGCTGGGCGACAGCGACGCCATGCGCGTCGGCGACTGGGTGCTGGCGATCGGCAACCCGTTCGGCCTGGGCGGGTCGGTGACCGCCGGCATCATCTCGGCCCGCCAGCGCGACATCAACGCCGGTCCCTACGACGACTTCCTGCAGACCGACGCCTCGATCAACCGCGGCAACTCCGGCGGCCCGATGTTCAACATGAACGGCGAGGTCATCGGCATCAACACGGCGATCTTCTCGCCGTCCGGCGGCTCGGTCGGCATCGGCTTCGCCATCCCCTCCAACCTCGCCAAGAGCGTCGTCGCCCAGCTGAAGGAATTCGGCAAGACGCGGCGCGGCTGGCTGGGCGTGCGCATCCAGGCGGTGACGCCGGAGATCGCCGAGAGCCTGGGCCTGCAGGCGCCGAAGGGCGCGCTGGTCGCCTCGATCACCCCGAACGGCCCGGCCGCCAAGGCCGGCGTCCAGCCGGGCGACGTCGTCACCAAGTTCGACGGCAAGGACATCAAGGAGATGCGCAGCCTGCCGCGCGTCGTCGCCGAGACGCCGATCGACAAGGCGGTGCCGCTGGAGGTGTGGCGCAAGGGCAAGCCGGTGACCGTGCAGGTCAAGGTCGGCGAGCTGGAGGCGGCCGAGGAGTCCGGCCTGCTCGCCAACGTGCCGGAGGACCAGCAGCAGAAGCCGCAGAGCCAGGCGCCGAAGACCACCGAGGCGCTGGGCCTGAAGCTGACCAACATCTCGCCCGAGATGCGCCAGCAGTTCGACCTGAAGCCCGAGCTGAAGGGCGTCGTGGTGACCGAGGTGCAGAACGGCTCCCCCGCCGCCGAGAAGGGCATGCGCGCGGGCGACGTCATCATCGAGGTCGGCCAGGAAGAGGTGAAGGCCCCGGCCGACGTGACGGCCAAGCTCCAAAAGGCGCGCGAACAGGGCAAGAAGTCGATCCTGCTGCTGGTCGACCGCCAGGGCGACCTGCGCTTCGTGGCGCTGCCGCTCGGCAAGGGCTGATGCGCCAGCTTTAAGCACGCTTTGCCTCAAACACGGCTTTGAGTGCAGAAACGGCGCCGGTGGTGTACCATCGGAGCCGTTTCTCTTTTTGCGCGAGCCCGGCCGGCCGATGACGGACGCATCCATCCTCGCCCTCTTGCAGGATTCGCTGGCGCGCATCGCCCAGGGTCTGCTGGTCGTCGACCGCGACCAGCGCGTGGTGTTCACCAACGCCGCCTATCGCGTCCTGTTCGACGTGCCGGACGCGCTGGTGGTCACCGGGCGGCCGCTGGCCGACCTGATGCGCCACTTGGCGCTGCGCGGCGAGTACGGCCCCGGCGACGTCGAACGCCTGATCGAGGAGCGCACCGCTCCGGCCCGCGACGGCGCCCCCTGGTCCATGGACCGCCAGCGCCCCGACGGCAGCTTCCTGCACATCACCGGCGCGGCGCTGGACAGCGGCGGCTACGTCTTCACCTTCACCGACGTGACGGAGCGCGTGCTGGGCGCCGCGCGGCTGGAGGCGACCGTGGCGGCGCGCACCGAGCAGCTCCGCCACTCCAAGGAGCAGGCGGAGGCCGCGCTGGCGACGCTGCGCCACACGCAGGAACGGCTGGTCCAGGCGGAAAAGATGGCGGCGCTGGGCCAGCTGGTGACCGGCATCGCGCACGAGATCAACACGCCGGTCGGCAACATCCTGACCGCCGCCTCATACCTGGAGGAACGGCTGTCCGCCGTCCAGCGCGCCGCCGGCATCGACCTGGGCGAGGCGTTGGAGGCGGCGCGCCTGATCCTCGACGACGCGGCGCGCACCGCCGGGCTGGTCGACGCCTTCAAGCGCGTGATGGTCGACACCGGCGGCGAGGAGCGGCGCTCCTTCGACCTGGGCGCGCTCATCGCCGGGGCCTTGGCCGAGCTGGGCGACGACCTGGGCCGCACCGGCCACCGCGTGGCACTGTCCTGTCCCGACGGCATCGTCATGGACAGCTACCCCGAGCCGCTGGTGCGGGTGCTGAACCAGCTGCTGGTCAACTCGCTGGTGCACGGCTACGAGAAGGGGCGGGCGGGCACCCTGACGCTGGCCGTGGAGCGCTGCGGCGACGGCGTCGACCTGCGCTACGCCGACGATGGCCGCGGCATCCCGGCCGATCTGCGGGCGCGCATCTTCGACCCGTTCTTCACCACGCGGCGCGGGGCCGGCGGCATGGGGCTGGGCCTGCACATCGCCTACAACCTGGTGGTCGGCCGCCTGGGCGGCGAGATTTCGGTGTACGAGCCGGCGCCCCGCGGGGCGGGCTTCCTCATCCGCCTGCCGCTGGTGGCGCCGTAGCCGTTTCCTTACCCCTCGGTGATCAGCCTTCCGTGATTTCCGCCGCGCGGTAGCCCTGGGCGTAGAGCAGGGCGGTGAGGTCGCCGTGGTCGATGCGGGCGCGCGCCTCGGCCGCCACCGCCGGCTTGGCGTGGAAGGCCACGCCCAGGCCGGCCGCCAGCAGCATCGGCAGGTCGTTGGCGCCGTCGCCGACCGCCATCGTCTCCACCACCGGCACCTGACGGGCGCCGGCGAACTCCAGCAGCGCGTCCAGCTTGGAGGTCTTGTCGAGGATCGGCTCCACGGCGCGGCCGGTCAGTTTGCCGTCCACCACCTCCAGGTCGTTGCCGCGGTCCTCGTCGAAGCCGACCCAGTCGCGCACCTTGCGCGTGAAGCAGCGGAAGCCGCCGGACACCAGAACGCAGAAGGCGCCGTTGGCGCGCATGGTGGCCAGCAGCGCCCTGGCGCCCGGCATCAGCTCGGCGCGCGACCACACCTCGTCCAGCACGTGCTCCGACAGGCCCTCCAGCAGCGCCACACGCTCGCGCACGGCGCCCTTGAAGTCGATCTCGCCGTTCATGGCGCGCGCGGTGATGGCGGCGATGTGGTCCTTCAGGCCGACGTAGTCGCCCAGCTCGTCCAGCATCTCCTGCCGGATGATGGTGGATTCCATGTCGGCCACCAGCAGGCGCTTGCGCCGTCCGGCGCGCGGCTGCGCCACCACGTCCACGGCCAAGCCGCCCAGCGCGTGCCGTGCCGCGGCCTCCGCCTGCTCCGGCGCCAGGAAGTCGAAGGGCAGGTCGCAGGCGGCCCCCGGCGCCAGCCAGTCCGGCTTCGCCGCGTCGGCGCCCAGCCCGGCGAGCGCCGCCCGCACGGCGTGCGCGGCCTCGTCGTTCAGGGTGGCGGTGGCGGGGCTGGCGATCAGCGTGAGGACGCAGGGGAGCGAAGCGGGCATGGCGGCGGACCGGCGTGATGGAGGGCGCCGCGCTCCCCTAGCACAGAGCGGGCGGGCTGAGAAACGTTCTTGGTGTGGCGGGCCGAAGCCTCGTAGGTTGGGCCGCGTTGCGCTTGGCCCAAACTACGATGAGGCGTGATCGTGAAACCCGTCGTCATCATTGGCGGCCCCACCGCCTCGGGCAAGTCGGCGCTGGCGGTCGACGTGGCGCTGGCGTTCGGCGGCACCGTCGTCAACGCAGACAGCATGCAGCTGTACCGCGAGCTGGACGTGCTCACCGCGCGTCCCGGTGCCGACGACCTCGCGCGCGCGCCGCACCGCCTGTACGGCGTGCTGCCGGGGTCCGAGCGCGGCTCGGCGGCGCGCTGGCGGGCCATGGCGCTGGACGAGATCGCCGCCGCGCACGGGGCGGGCAGGGTGCCGGTGGTGGTCGGCGGCACCGGCCTGTACCTGCGCGCGCTGATGGAAGGCTTGAGCGCCGTCCCCTCCGTGCCGGAGGAGGTCCGCCGCGCCGCGCACGCGCACCTGGAGGCGCTGGGCGGCGCGGCCTTCCGGGCCGAGCTGGTGGCGCGCGACCCGGCCATGGCGCGGCTCAACCCCGGCGACACCACGCGCCTGACCCGCGCCTGGGAGGTGCTGGAGGCCACCGGCCGGCCGCTGTCGGAATGGCAGGCGCAGAGTGCCGAGGGGCCGCCGCCCGGCCTGTCCTTCCATGTCGTCGTGCTGGAACCGCCGCGCGCGGCCCTGTACGAGCGCTGCGACCGCCGCTTCGTCGTGATGCTGGAGCGGGGGGCGCTGGAGGAGGTGCGGCGATTGGACGCGCTGGGCCTCGATCCCGGCCTGCCGGTCATGAAGGCGCTGGGCGTGCCGGAGCTGCGCGCCCACCTGCACGGCACGATGCCGCTGGACGAAGCCGTCGCGAAAGGGCAGCAATCCACGCGCAACTACGCCAAGCGGCAAGGCACCTGGTTCCGTCACCAGTTGTCGGCCCGGCCGTTGTCGTCGCTCGCGCAAGGGGCGGTGCATGGCTGCCATGCCGTGCCGGCCCTCTACACCGAAAATGTCCGTGATGCCATCCTGCGCGCTCTTGATAAAACTGTGCGCACCTGAGTTGTTGGGAGACAGAAAGTGACGCTGGAGTGGGAGAAGCTGTTCGCCGGCCGCGTGTCCGGCATGAGCGCGTCGGAAATCCGCGAGCTGCTGAAGCTGATCGACCGGCCGGAGATCATCTCCTTCGCCGGCGGCATTCCCGATGCCGACCATTTCCCCTCCGCCGCCATCGCGCGGGCCTATGAAAAGGTATTCCAGTCCAACACCGGCGCCGGCGGCGCCCTCCAGTACACCATCAGCGAGGGCTACACGCCGCTGCGCGACTGGCTGTGCGGCTACATGGACCGCAAGGGTGTCAAGATCGCCCCGGACGAGGTGCTGATCACCAGCGGCTCGCAGCAGGCGCTGGACTTCCTGGGCAAGCTGCTGATCGGCCCCGGCGACCTCGTGGCCGTCACCAAGCCCACCTACCTGGGCGCCCTCCAGGCCTTCTCGCCGTACGAGCCCACCTACGTGTCCATCGCCATGGACGAGGAGGGGCCGGTGCTGGCCGACCTGGAGGCGGCGCTGGCGCGCAAGCCCAAGTTCCTCTACCTCGTGCCCGACTTCCAGAACCCCAACGGCACCACCGTGTCGCCTGCCCGCCGCGAGGCCATCGTCGACCTGTGCACCAAGGCCGGCGTGCCGGTCATCGAGGACGCGGCCTACGCCGAACTGCGCTACGAGGGCGACTTCCTGCCGTCGCTGGCCGCCATCGACGCGGCGCGCAACGGCGGCGTGCCGAGCCAGGTGATCCACTGCGGCTCCTTCTCCAAGACGATGGTGCCGGCGCTGCGCGTCGGCTGGGTCAGCGGGCCGAAGGATGTCATCCAGCGGCTGGTGCTGATGAAGCAGGCGGCCGACCTGCACACCTCCACCATCAACCAGATCGTGCTGCACGACGTGGTGTCGGAGATCTTCGACAGCCACGTGAAGCGCCTGCGCACCGTCTACAAGGAGCGGCGCGACGCCATGCTGGCGGCGCTGGAGGAGTTCATGCCGGCCGGCGTGACCTGGACCAAGCCGCAGGGCGGCATGTTCGTGTGGATCGAGCTGCCGGAAGGCCTGTGCGGCACCGAGTTGCTGGCCCGCGCCATCAAGGAATCGAACGTCGCCTTCGTGCCGGGTGCGGCGTTCTTCCCCGACCGTTCGGGGCGCAACACCATCCGCCTCAGCTTCTCGGCCACCAAGCCGGAGCGCATCCGCGAAGGCATCCGCCGCCTCGCGGACCTTCTCGTACGGGTATCCGCCTGAACTCCTCCCTCCCCTGCCTCCGGCGGGGGAGGGAAGGGGCCCACGAAGTGGGAAGGGTGGGGGCAACGGCCTATCCGGGAGGCCGTCGCCCCCACCCTCCCGCGGCAGAGCCGCGGGTCCCTCCCTCCCCCGCCGGGGGCGGGGGAGGGGAAAGAGAGGGCATTGCCTTTTGTGCGCAACAAACGGAAAAGCCGCGACAAAAAAACTTTGCACTAATTCGCGAAAGCCATTGACCTTCGACCGGCCTTTTGTCTAGGTTTCCGCTCCCGGTCCGCCGCCGCAGGGGGTAACCCCTTGATTTGTCTGCCTACAAGCGGTGGGGCGGGGACAGCGAACGGGCCGCCCGTGCGACGGGGGCCAGCAACGAAGGTCGAAAACAATGGCTGAGCAGAAGCTGAGCGGCGCGCAGATCGTCATCAAGGCCCTGAAGGACCAGGGCGTCGACATCATCTTCGGCTATCCCGGCGGCGCCGTACTCCCGATCTACGACGAGCTGTTCAAGCAGAACGACCTTCGCCACATCCTCGTACGGCACGAACAGGCGGCCGTCCACGCGGCCGAGGGCTACGCCCGTTCCACCGGCAAGGTGGGCTGCGTGCTCGTGACCTCCGGCCCCGGCGCCACCAACGCGGTGACGGGCCTGCTGGACGCGCTGTGCGATTCGATCCCGATCGTGTGCCTGTGCGGCCAGGTGCCGACGCACCTGATCGGCAACGACGCCTTCCAGGAAGCCGACACCACCGGCATCACCCGGCCCTGCACCAAGCACAACTACCTGGTGAAGGACGTCGACAAGCTGGCCCGCACCCTGCACGAGGCCTTCTACGTGGCGCGCACCGGCCGTCCCGGCCCGGTGGTCGTCGACCTGCCGAAGGACGTGCAGTTCGCGGAAGGCACCTACGTGCCGCCCATCGAGGTGAAGCACAAGACCTACCGCCCGCAGGTGAAGCCCGAGCTGGCCAAGGTGGAGGAGGCGGTCGAGCTGATCGCCAACGCCAAGCGCCCGATCTTCTACACCGGCGGCGGCGTGGTGAACTCCGGCCCGATGGCGGCCAAGCTGCTGACCCAGTTCGTCAAGATGACCGGCTTCCCGATCACCTCGACGCTGATGGGCCTGGGCGCCTTCCCGGCGTCGGAGCAGCAGTGGCTGGGCATGCTGGGCATGCACGGCACCTACGAAGCCAACCTGTCGATGTACAACTGCGACGTCATGATCAACATCGGCGCGCGCTTCGACGACCGCGTGACCGGCAAGCTGTCGGAGTTCGCGCCGGGGTCCAAGAAGATCCACATCGACATCGACCCCAGCTCGATCAACAAGAACGTGGCCGTGGACATCCCCATCGTCGGCGACTGCGCCCACGTGCTGGAGGACATGATCCGCATCTGGAAGGCGCGCCAGAAGCGCACCGACCAGGCGGCGCTGAAGGATTGGTGGGGCCAGATCGAGAAGTGGCGGGCGCGCAACTGCCTGAACTACCACCGCAGCGAATCGGTCATCAAGCCGCAGTACGCGCTGGAACGCCTGCGCGAGCACCTGAAGGGCAAGGACTTCTACATCACCACCGAGGTGGGCCAGCACCAGATGTGGGCCGCCCAGTTCCTGCCCTTCGACCAGCCGAACCGCTGGCTGACCTCGGGCGGCCTGGGCACCATGGGCTACGGCCTGCCGGCGGCCATCGGCGCCCAGCTGGCGCACCCGAACTCCATCGTCGTGGACGTGTCGGGCGAGGCGTCGTTCCTGATGAACATGCAGGAGATCGGCACGGCGGTGCAGTTCCGCGCCCCGGTCAAGATCTTCATCCTGAACAACCAGTACATGGGCATGGTCCGCCAGTGGCAGGAGCTGCTGCACGGCTCGCGCTATTCGGAAAGCTACTCGGAGGCCCTGCCGGACTTCGTGAAGCTGGCCGAGGCGTGGGGCTGCGCCGGCCTGCGCGCCACCCGGGTGGAGGACGTGGACAAGGTCATCGAGCAGATGCTGGCCATCACCGACAAGCCGGTGATCGTCGACATCGCCGTGGATCCGAAGGAGAACTGCTTCCCGATGATCCCCGGCGGCAAGGCGCACAACGAGATCCTCTTCGGCCCGGACGACAACCCGTCGGACGCCACGCCGGAAGACGGCATGGTGCTGGTGTAAGCGAAGAACGACCTTGGCGGAGATTCGTGTCGTGGAAGACAAGATCGAGAAGCACACCATCGCTGTGCTGGTGGACAACGAGCCGGGCGTGCTGGCCCGCGTCATCGGCCTGTTCTCGGGTCGCGGCTACAACATCGAGAGCCTGACGGTGGCGGAGGTCAACAACGCCGACCACCTGTCGCGCATCACGCTGGTCACGTCCGGCACGCGCATGATCATCGAGCAGATCAAGGCGCAGCTCAGCCGCCTTGTGCCCGTGCACAAGGTGCACGACCTGACCGACGAGGGGCCGAGCGTCGAGCGCGAGATGGCGCTGGTCAAGGTGGTCGGCACCGGCGAGCGCCGCATCGAGGCGCTGCGCCTGGCCGACATCTTCAAGGCGCGGGTGGTGGACGCCACGCTCACCTCCTTCGTCTTCGAGCTGACCGGCGCCACCGGCGAGATCGACGACTTCATGGGCCTGATGAGCCAGCTCGGCCTCGTCGAGGCCAGCCGCACCGGCGTCGTCGCCATGTCGAAGGGCGCCCAGGGCTTCTGATGACGTCCGCGGGCGGCTGGTATGCGCCGGTCGCCCGCGTTTTCCCGCCTTCACCACGGCGTGGCGCTTGACGAGTCCCATGCCAGACGGATTAATGCGGCCTGCTCGCCCGAATAGGCCATATCTGACAAAACCCGAGGAACCACCATGCGCGTTTATTACGATCGTGATGCCGACGTGAACCTGATCAAGGGCAAGAAGGTCGTCATCGTCGGCTACGGCAGCCAGGGCCACGCCCACGCCAACAACCTGCGTGACAGCGGCGTGAAGGACGTGCGCGTAGCACTCCGTCCGGGTTCGGCCACGGTCAAGAAGGCCGAAGGCGCCGGCTTCACGGTCATGGCGCCGGCCGAGGCGGCCGCCTGGGCCGACGTGGTGATGATCCTCACCCCCGACGAGCTGCAGGCCGACCTGTACCGCGACGACCTCGCCAAGAACATGAAGCAGAACGCCGCCCTGGTGTTCGCGCACGGCCTGAACGTGCACTTCAACCTGATCGAGCCGCGCGCCGACCTGGACGTGTTCATGGTCGCCCCGAAGGGCCCCGGCCACACCGTGCGCGGTGAATACCAGCGCGGCGGCGGCGTGCCGTGCCTCGTGGCCGTGCACCAGAACGCCACCGGCAACGCGCTGGACATCGCGCTGTCCTATGCCTCGGCCATCGGCGGCGGCCGCGCCGGCGTCATCGAGACGACCTTCAAGGAAGAGTGCGAGACCGACCTGTTCGGCGAGCAGGCCGTTCTGTGCGGCGGCCTGACCGAGCTGATCAAGGCCGGCTACGAGACGCTGACCGAGGCCGGCTACGCCCCGGAGATGGCCTACTTCGAGTGCCTGCACGAGGTGAAGCTGATCGTCGACCTGATGTACGAGGGCGGCATGGCCAACATGCGCTACTCGATCTCCAACACGGCCGAGTACGGTGACTACAAGACCGGCCCGCGCATCGTGACCGCCGAGACCAAGGCCGAGATGAAGCGCGTCCTGGAGGACATCCAGACCGGCCGCTTCGTGCGCGACTGGATGCTGGAGTGCAAGGCCGGCCAGCCGAGCTTCAAGGCCATCCGCCGCCGCAACGCCGAGCACTCGATCGAGCAGGTCGGCGAGAAGCTGCGCGCCATGATGCCCTGGATCTCCGAGCGCCGCCTTGTCGACAAGGCCAAGAACTGAGCCCTGCGGTTCGGTTCGGAAAACGGGAAGCGCGCCCCTCGGGGCGCGCTTTTCGTTTGCACGAAACCCGCCATTTGTAGGTTGGGTTGAGCCGCAAACGAAAACCCAACGTCCTTGCCGTGTCGGGGTCGTCGGGTTTTCGCTGGCGCTCAACCCAACCTACGGGCGTTACGGGGGCTCACTTCCCGCCGCCGCCCACCATCACCTTCGGCAGCTTCTCGGCGATGCCGTACAGCGTCTCGCGGCGGCGCAGCTCGGCGTAGACGTCCTCGGGGCGCAGGTCGAGCTGGGCCCACAGGACGGACAGGTTGTAGAGCAGGTCGGCGCTCTCGGCGATCACGCCCTCGCGGTCGCCGGCGATGGCGTCCAGCGCCACCTCCACCGCCTCCTCGCCGACCTTCTTGGCGATCTTCTTGGTGCCGGCGGCGAACAGCTTGGCCGTGCGGGAGCCGGCCGGGTCGTGGCTCTGGCGTTCGCGGACCGCCTCGTACAGGCGGACCAGCTCGTCGGAGGATGGGGATTCGGGAGCGCGCTTCGTCATCTATCCTACGTGTCCATGACCGCGCATGGTTTCCATACCACCGGCGGCTTAGATCGTCGCCGTCTCGCTGGTGCGGTCGGCCTTCGGCCGCTCCTCCGCCAGCGGGCGGCCGGTGGCCAGGAAGTGCACGACCTCCGCGATGTTGGTCGCGTGGTCGCCGATGCGCTCCAGGTTCTTGGCCATGAACAGCAGGTGCATGTGCGTGGCGAACAGGTCGGCGTTCTCGCCGGCCGCGCGCACGATGTCGCCGCACAGGCTGGTGTACAGCGCGTCCACCTCGGCGTCGCGGCGCCACACGTCCAGCGCTGCCTCGGCGTCCGCCTCGACATAGGCGTCGACCACCGCGCTCAGCCGTTCGCGCACCATGCGGCCCAGCTCCGGCAGCGCCGCCGCCACTCCCAACTCCCCTACGCCCAAATCAGGCAGGCTGACCAGCGCGGCCGAGCGCTTGGCGATGTTGGCGGCGTAGTCGCCGACCCGTTCCAGGTTGTGGGCGATCTTCAGCGCCGCCATCACCTCGCGCAGGTCGTCGGCCACCGGCTGGCGCAGCACCAGCAGGCGCATGGCGTGCGCCTCGATGCCCTGCTCCTCGCGGTCCAGGCGGTGGTCGCCGCGGATGACCTCGCCCGCCAGCTCGGGGTCGCGGTGGGTCAGGCAGGACAGCGCGCCGTCCAACTGCGTCTCCGCCGCCCCGGCCATCTCCACCACGCTGGAGCGCAGCTTGCGGATGGCCTCCTCATAGGCCGTGACGATGTGGGGCGTGGTGTGTTTCATGGCATTCCTCCGGCTGCGGACCTTAGCATGAACCCGCATGCCGTGGGATGTTGGTGGGGCGTTGCTGAACGAATCTTTTTCACGGGCTTTTTCCGCATGTCCCCCCGGCGCGCACGGATCCCCTTCGTGTCACAAAGCCATTGCGGCTGCGGGGGATTCCGCCTAGAAAACGGCCCGACGGCTGGACGCGGTGCGTTGACGGAAAATTAACCGTGATCCGCGAGTGTACGTCCACTCGCGGACGGACGGACCTGCTGATCCCGCATTCGCGCGGGGCTCCCGGCGGAACACCCCGGCGGGCATCGACGCTCCCCCGCCTCAAGAGGTCCCGAAGGAACCGTGCATGACCATATCGCCCCGCCTTAAGCATCAGAGGGCAGCCTCCACCGCACTCTCCGCTTGAGCGCACCGGAACCTTGGTCTATGGAACCGTCGGCGGAAGTGGTAGAAAGCCCTTTCGCCGGCCAGGCCGTCGCAACCGAATGAAGAGCTAGTCGGGTCCATGCTTTCCAAACTCCTCGGCGTTCTGTCCGCCGACATGGCGATCGATCTTGGGACGGCCAACACCCTCGTCTACGTCAAGGGGCGCGGCATCGTGCTGAACGAGCCGTCGGTCGTGGCCATCGCCAACGTCCGCGGCAAGAAGCAGGTGCTGGCCGTCGGCGACGAGGCCAAGATGATGCTGGGCCGCACGCCCGGGAACATCCAGGCCATCCGTCCGCTGCGCGACGGCGTCATCGCCGACTTCGAAGTCGCCGAGGAGATGATCAAGCACTTCATCCGCAAGGTGCACAACCGCCGCAGCTTCGCCAGCCCGCAGGTCATCATCTGCGTGCCGTCGGGCTCGACCGCGGTGGAGCGCCGGGCGATCCAGGAGTCGGCCGAGGCCGCCGGTGCCCGCCGCGTCTTCCTCATCGAGGAGCCGATGGCCGCCGCGATCGGCGCCGGGCTGCCGGTGACGGAACCGACCGGCTCCATGGTCGTCGACATCGGCGGCGGCACCACCGAGGTGGCCGTGCTGTCGCTGGGCGGCATCGTCTACTCGCGCTCGGTGCGCGTGGGCGGCGACAAGATGGACGAGGCGATCATCGGCTACATCCGCCGCACCCACAACCTGCTGGTGGGCGAGGGATCGGCCGAGCGCATCAAGAAGGAAATCGGCTCCGCCTGCCCGCCGGAGGACGGCGAGGGTCGCATCCTGGAGATCAAGGGCCGCGACCTGATGAACGGCGTGCCCAAGGAACTCATCATCTCCGAGCGCCAGATCGCCGAGTCCCTGGCCGAACCCGTGTCGGCCATCGTCGAGGCGGTGAAGGTGGCGCTGGAGCACACGGCCCCCGAACTGGCCGCCGACATCGTCGACAAGGGCATCGTGCTGACCGGCGGCGGCGCGCTGCTGGGCAACCTGGACTACGTGCTGCGCCACGCCACGGGCCTGCCGGTGTCGATCGCCGACGACCCGCTGTCCTGTGTCGCCCTGGGCACAGGCCGCGCGCTGGAAGAGATGAAGACGTTGCGAAACGTCTTGGTCAGCGCATACTGATCGTGTAATTCTCAGTCGGGTACCTCTCTCCCCGTGATCACAATGCGGTCGTGGGGAAGAGGCGGGCCGCGTTCCTGGACGGGATCATCCTGTGAAGCCGCGAACCTCCGGATCCGTCGTGCGCCTAGCCGCCCCGCTGAAGGCCCTGGCCCAGCGTTTCTCTTTCCTTCTTCTGGTGCTCGCCTCGGTCGCGCTGATGATGGTCGGCAAGGTCGACGCGGTGCTGGTGGATAGCGTGCGCGCCCGCGTCACCGACGCCTTCGCCCCGATCATGGACGCGCTGTCGCGCCCGGCAGCCACCGCCGCGCACTTCGTCGAGTCGATCGTGGCGCTGGAGAACGTGTACGAGGAGAACCAGCGCCTGAAGGCGGAGAACGCGCGCCTGCTGCAATGGAAGCAGGCGGCGACTCGGCTGGAGGCCGAGAACGGCAGCCTGCGCGCCCTCCTGCACTACAAGCCGGAACCGACGGCGTCCTCGATCACCGCCCGCGTCATCGCCGCTCCCGGCGGCTCGTTCCTGCGCACCGTCGTGGTCACCGCCGGCCGGCGCGACGGCGTGCGCAAGGGGCAGGCGGCCATCGGCGGCGCCGGCATGGTCGGCCGCGTGGTCGAGGTGGGGGAATGGTCGGCGCGCGTCCTGCTGATCACCGATATCAACACGCGCGTTCCCGTCGTCCTGGAAAGCTCGCGCGCCCGCGCCGTGCTGGCGGGTGACAACTCCGACCAGCCGCGCCTGTTGTACCTGCCGGCCGACGCCGTGATCGCGGTGGGCGAGCGGGTCGTCACCTCCGGCCACGGCGGGCTGTTCCCGCCGGGCATCCCGGTGGGCGTCGTCACCGCGGTGGGCGAGCGCGGCGTCAAGGTCCAGCCGATCGCCGACCTCAGCCGGCTGGAGCATCTGCGCCTCGTCGACTTCGGTCTGCCCGGCGTGCAGGACGAGATGGATCAGCGCACTCTGAAATGACCGTCACCCTCTGGCAACGTCTCGACAAGGCCGGGCGCAACCTCGCGCCCTTCGCGGTTACGGTGATGCTGCTTCTGCTCGGCCTCGTGCCGCTGCGGATTCCGGCCTACACCGCCGTGGCCCCGTCGCTGACGCTGATGGCCGTCTATTACTGGACGATCCACCGCCCCGACCTGCTGCGCCCCGGCGCGGTGTTCGCGCTGGGCCTGCTGGAGGATCTGCTGAGCGGGGCTCCGCTCGGCCTCAACGCGCTGGTGATGGTGACGGCGCACTGGGTGGTGCTGACGCAGCGCCGGTTCTTCCTGGCCAGCACCTTTCCACTGATGTGGTTCGGCTTCGCGCTCATCGTCTTCGGCGCCGCGGTGATGGAATGGATGGTGTTCAGCGTGCTCAACACGGCGCTGCTGCCGTTCCGTTCCATGTTGTTCCAGGCGCTGCTGACGCTGGCGCTGTTCCCGGCCTTCACGTGGCTGTTCGTCCGCGTGCACAGGGCGTTCCTGCCATGACGGAGGCGGCATGAGCGGCTCACGCGGCATGTCCGGCGATCGCGACACCGACCGCTACCGCACGCTGACGCGGCGGATGCTGGTGCTGGGCGGGCTGAAGGTCGGCCTGCTGTCCACGCTGGCCGGGCGCCTCTATTACCTGCAGGTCCTGCAGTCGCAGAAGTACACCATGCTGGCCGAGGAGAACCGCATCAGCCTGCGGCTGATCGCCCCCTCGCGCGGGCCGATCGTCGACCGTTTCGGCGTTCCGCTGGCCGTGAACCAGCAGAACTACCGCGTGGTGGTCACCGCCGAGCGCACCAAGAGCATGCCGGAGACGCTGGACAAGATCGCGCAGATCGTGCCGCTGACCGACGCCGACCGCCGGCGCGTGATGCGCGAGCTGCACCGCAAGCGCCGCTTCGTCCCGGTCACCGTGCGCGAGAACCTGACCTGGGAGCAGGTCGCCACCATCGAGATGAACATCCCCGACCTGCCGGGGGCGTCCATCGACGTGGGCGAGATCCGCTACTACCCCTTCGGCGAGGCGACGGCGCACATCCTCGGCTACGTCGGCGCCGTCTCCGAATCGGAGCTGAACGGCGACCCGGTGCTGTCGCTGCCCGGCTTCCGCATCGGCAAGAGCGGGCTGGAGAAGCACCACGAGAAGAGCCTGCGCGGCACCGCCGGCACCAGCCAGCTGGAGGTGAACGCGGTGGGCCGCGTCATCCGCGAGCTGTCGCGGGACGAGGGGCAGCCCGGCCGCGAGGTGCAGCTGACCATCGACATCGGCCTCCAGCAGTTCGCCCAGCAGCGCCTGTCGAAGGAGCAGAGTGCGGCCTGCGTGGTGATGGACGTGCACACCGGCGCCATCTACGCGCTGGCCTCGCACCCCAGCTACGACCCCAACCAGTTCACCATGGGCATCAGCGCCGAACTGTGGGAGGACCTGCTGTCCAACCCCACGACGCCGCTGAGCAACAAGGCGGTGGCCGGCCAGTACCCGCCGGGTTCCACCTTCAAGATGGTCACGGCGCTGGCGGCCCTCGAATCGGGCATCGTCAACAAGAGCTTCTCGGTGTTCTGCCCCGGCCACTACGATTTCGGCGACCACCGCTTCCACTGCTGGAAGAAGGGCGGGCACGGCACCGTCGACATGGTGGGGGCGCTGCGCCACTCCTGCGACACCTTCTTCTACGAGGTGTCGCGGCGCATCGGCATCGACCGCATTTCCGAGATGGGCAAGCGCCTGGGCATGGGGCAGCCGTCCGGCCTCGACCTGCCGCACGAGCGGCCGGGCGTCATGCCGTCCACCGAATGGAAGAAGGCGACCATCGGCAAGTCGTGGGCGCAGGGCGAGACGCTGATCGCCTCAATCGGGCAGGGCTACGTGCTGGCCACGCCGCTGCAGCTGGCCACCATGTCCTGCCGCCTGGCCAACGGCGGGCATGCGGTGAAGCCACACCTGACCAAGCAGATCAAGGGCGGCCCGCACGAGACGACGGTGTGGCCCTCCATCGGCGTGAAGAAGGACCACCTGGACGTCATCATCCGCGGCATGACCGAGGTGGTGAACGCCCCCAACGGCACCGCCTTCAAGGCGCGCATCACCGAGGCCGGCTTCGAGATGGCCGGCAAGACCGGCAGCGCCCAGGTCCGCCGCATTTCCATGGCCGAGCGCAACACCGGCGTGAAGAAGAACGAGGACCTGCCCTGGCGCGAGCGCGACCACGCGCTGTTCGTCGCCTTCGCGCCGGTGCACGCGCCGCGCTATGCCATCGGCGTGATCGTCGAGCACGGCGGCGGCGGTTCCACGGCCGCCGCGCCGATCGCGCGCGACATCCTGCTGGAGTGCCAGAAGCGCGACCCCGGCCGTTCGGCCGTCGCCGACGTGACGCCCGGCGCCCCCGACGGGCCGCGCGGCTGAGCGGCGAAAAACCTCGCGCCGACCGGCGGATTTCCCCTGGACAACGCCAAAGGGGTCCATTATACAGCGGGCCTCGCCGGACGGAACGGCCGGCGGGACGAAGAGATGGGCGCATAGCTCAGTTGGTAGAGCAGCTGACTCTTAATCAGCGGGTCCAAGGTTCGAGTCCTTGTGCGCCCACCATCTCTTCAAAAAGGAAAAGGTGTTCGGGCGCATAGCTCAGTTGGTAGAGCAGCTGACTCTTAATCAGCGGGTCCAAGGTTCGAGTCCTTGTGCGCCCACCATTCCCACCGAACACACCGATCGAAACACGTCGAGGCCGCCGCAAGGCGGCCTTCGTGCGTTGTGGGGCGTGGTGATAACGTTGGGTTTTCGCTGGCGCTCAACCCAACCTACCGGCGTCGTCCCGAATCGCGTCCCGTAAAAAAGCGAAAGCGCCGTCGGGCGGAGCCCTGCGGCGCTTTGTCGCATGTGCGGTGATGGATTCGGGTCGGCAGGTTTACTCGGCGGCTCCGCTCATCATGCGCGGGCGTGCCGGGGCGGCACCGCCGCGATAATCCTGCAGGCGCGTGGCGCGCAGGCCGCGCACCCCATGGCTGTCGATCAGCCGCTGCCAGGACAGGAATTCCTCGACCGACAGGGTGTAGCGGCGGCACGCCTCCTCAAGGCTGATCAGCCCCGAGCGCACGCCGGCCACGACCTCCGCCTTGCGCCGCATGACCCAACGCTTGGTGTCCGGCGGCGGCAGATCGTCCTCCGTCATCGGCCGCCCTCCGGGACCGATGACCGACGCTCCACCGGAGCTGTCGTCGTCAAGTTCGGTATCGTGAGATGACATGCGCGGACGCTCCATCCACCACTGCAAGTTCCTGCTACGGCGTCGGAGTGTAACCAGGGGCACTTAAAAAATGCCTAATCGATAGGGTTAATGCTTTAGACATGAAATGATCGGGTCCGGGCACGGAAAGGCCTCCGCCCGCGGTGCGCAGGGGAGGCCCAGAGACCGTTCAGGAACCCCGCCGGAGCGGGGAGGGATCAGCGCACCGACTCGATGTCGGACCACGGCAGCGACTTGCCGTTCACGTTCAGCATCATTTCGCCGTCCTTACTGTTGTCGATGCCGGCGACGGTGCCGAAAGTGAAGCTCTTGGTCTTGATGATGTCGTCGGTGGTGGCGCCCTTCGGCGCGACGTTCAGCTTGTAGGTGCCGGGCTGCACGGCGCGGCCCTGGTCGTCCTTGAAGTCCCAGCTCACCACGTGGCGGGTGCCGGCGGTGGTCTCGCCGTTCATGGAGCGGACGATGCGGCCGGTGCTGTCCAGGATGTCGACGCGCGTGGACTTGGACGCGGTCTCCAGCTCGTAGCCGAGCGGGGCGGCGGTCATGCCCTGGGTGTACTGGAACTCCTCGCCCTCATAGACCACCGTGCGGCCGAGATAGGCCAGCTGGGTCGACGCCGACCCGGCCTGCTGGAGCTTCAGCAGCTTGTCGAGCCGGCTGTTGGTGCCGATGTTCTGCTCGACGTTGGCGAACTGCACCAACTGCTGCGTCATTTCGTTGGTGTCCATCGGCTTGGTCGGGTCCTGGTTCTTCATCTGCGTGGTCAGCAGCTGCAGGAAGTTGTTGAAGTTGTCGCCGATGCCCTTCAGCGCCGTATCGGTCTTCACCTCGTCCGCGGT
>Ga0196976_1000541_pt1 | contig 23348 bp, 20 predicted proteins | sample S3v_513CmetaG_FD_148644 | JGI IMG/M metagenome (GOLD analysis project Ga0196976, IMG submission 148644) | Soil microbial communities from Anza Borrego desert, Southern California, United States - S3+v_5-13C | ecosystem: Environmental > Terrestrial > Soil > Desert | place: USA: California...
AGGGAGTTAGGGAGCACTTCAGGCTCAGCGACTACTGGCTTCTCCAGTAAGGCGGCCTTCTCTATAACGATGGGCTGCACCGGGACGTCCTTATGCACGCCTACCGTCTGGGTAGGTGCCTGCCCGATTTTTCTCACGACATCAAAGCCGCGGATGACTTTGCCGAATACCGCATAGCCGATGTAATGGGGATCGGGTTTGTAGAAATTGAGAAACTTGTTATCGTCGAGGTTGATGAAAAACTGCGATGTGGCCGAATCGGGCTGGAAACTGCGTGCCATGGCAAGAGTGCCGCGCGTATTCCTGAGCCCGTTGTTGGATTCATTTGGAAGCTTGGTCAATACCATGTCCCCCTTGATGGCGCCGACCAAACCAGTGTCCTCAGACTTGAATGCCTTTTCCTTCATGTCCGCCGTAAAGCCACCGCCCTGGACGATAAAGCGGTCAACAGTGCGATGGAATACCGTACCGGCATAGTAATTATTGCGAATGTACTCAAGGAAGTGGGCGACGGTTTTGGGCGCCTTTTCGGGATAGAGCTCAACCACGAAGTTGCCGGCGTTGGTCTGAAACTCCACCTGAGGATTAACCGGGCTGGATTCCGCGAAGGCGGTTGAAGCCAGCATTGCCAAAACCAATAGGCCGATGCGGTAAAAATGCATTTGAGATCTCCTCCTGCGAATGGAAGGCTACGCGGGGCCTTCGTACATGATTTTCCACTGCTGGTTTTCCAGCACCCAGTATTGACGCTTCTTTATGCGGCTATCCAAGTGTGGGCTGCGATATTCCTGCTCGAACATGACAATCGCCATTTCACGTTGGCTATGAGGATAGCGGAACATGCTGACATTGGATAGTTTGATTTCTGTCTCGGCTTTGCTGGCCTGGATGCGCCGCTTTTCCTTCACCCAGCGCTCATAATCTGCGGTCGGGCTGAAGAATTGCTGAGAATAGTAGGCCAGATAGCTTTCGGTGTCCTGTGTCTGCCAAGCCTTCCGCCAAGATTCCAGCGCTGCATCCAGTTTCTGGCCTTGAGGTGCAGTGGCATTTGCAGGTAGCCACTGCAGCCCGCTCGTAATGATGACGGGAACGTTGCCGTTCTTGAGGATGGGCTCAAGCGACTTCAGGTCGGGGTTGGTCAATACTACGCAGCCGTCACTGGACAATGGAGGACGGCTGTAGGTGTTGCTGGGCGTACCATGCAGCCAGATACCGTAACCGTTGCGACCTTCGCGTTTATCCCACTCATTCGGATAATTTAATGGATAGGCCCCGTCACCATAAAAATCAGGTAGCTTCTTGGTCAGCTTGGGCGCTGAGAAATACACCCCTAATGGTGTCCTTTTATCACCTTCAATGCGTTTCTCGCTGCCATTCTTGCCGATGGTGACGTAATAATCGGCGACATAGCGTGGCGTGCCGTCGTTGTTGCGATAGAGATACAGCCGTGATTTTGCAGTATCCACCACCATGGCATATTGCTGGCTAGGGTCGAGCTTCCATAAAGGTTCAGGAATCTGGTTGGGCAACTGCTCGCTCAGGTAACGCTCTAGCCGTCGGCGTGCTTCTTCGCGTAATCCATCGATGTTTTCATCACGGCTGACAGTTGAATTGCCAAAGTCCTGCAGTTGCTGCGCCTTGGCCGTGAGCAGATCCCCACGAATCAGGTGAGCGAGTTTGAAATTAGGAGCCGTTTTCAATACTTCATCAATGGCCCGTGAAGCTTCTTCCAGCTGGCCATCAGTAATGGCAAAAAGGCTTTTGACGAGCAAGCTCTCAATATAGTTGGCACTGAATTTATTGCCGGGGGCCGGGATGAAATCACTACGGTCTATAGCCGTGGCATTCCACGGCAGCATTGCGCCTGCAACAAGGCCTGCTTGCGTCAGCCGGGCGATGATTCGGGGCAGTTTTTTTATCAGGCGCTTCAACTGCCGGTACGCTCCTGCTCAATTAGCCACTTGCCACCTGAATTTTTTAGCAGCAGTGTTTTATTGGTACGCATCACATTGTTGCCTGCACGATAGGTTTGCTTGAAATCGGCACGTGCCCGGTCCCCATTCTCCATCACAATCCGCAAGCCGGAAATATCCACTTTGATAGTGCCAGGTCTCGTCAAACGGTCTCTGCGCGTCTCCTCCCACTGTTTGCGGCTTTCTCCGTTTGGGGTCTTGAAAGACTCCGCATAACTGGCCAGGTATTTTTCCACATTTTGCGAGGACCATGCCAGTGCCCAAGCCTCAACTGAAGCCTTGATGGTCTTCTCGGTGTCAGCTCTTGAGCTGCTAACGTCTCGCTGAGCCGGGGCGGGCGCTTGCGCAATCTTTGCAGGTTCAGTAGCTTGAATGGTTGGCGGTTTTTCTGCAGCCGCAGGCTTCTCCGGAGTGGCTGATTTTACCGGTTCTGCTGGTTTGGTTGGTTCGGAGAGTTTGATCGGTTCAGGCGGTAGCGCGTCCGCCGGATTCACAACCTCTTTGATTATATTTTTCGAGTCCGGAGTTGCCTTTGCCGCCAGCAAGGTCGGCCTGGCTGGAGCAGACAGATCATTGATCATTGCCAGCTTGCTGGCGGAAGGGCGTCCCTTGCTCTTATCCAGCTGAAATGCCTTGTCATAGGCTTCCGATGCCATATAGGCATACACGTTGGCCAGGTTGGCATGCGCAGTAGCATAACTTGGATGCGTTTTAAGCGCTGCCTCAAGTACGCGCCTGGCTTTGTCGTACTGCCCCTGCTCGGCATACAGGACGGCGAGATTGTTGTAGGGCTCGGGAAGACTAGGGTACTTCTCAATGATTTGCGTGAAAGTGTGAACGGCTTCTTCGCGTTTGTTGAGTTCGCTCAGTGCCACACCCTTGAGGAACATTGCCTGGACATCCGCAGGATTCGCCTTGAGATAAGTATTGACGCGCTCGAGCGCTGTGGCTTGCTGCCCGTTACGCACCTGGCGTGCTATTTCCCCCAGCTCGTCAGCCTGCAGGCTGAATGAGGCCAGGGCTGCAGCCAAAAACAGCAGTAGGGTCGCCAAGGTGCGGGAGGCGGGCATTGTGATATACTTTTTCCGGGTAATTCGAGCAGCAATTCTATCAACAAGCATAATCACCTCCAATAGCTGAAGATGCTTTTCGCGGCAATTATTTACGCCACAGTCTTTAACCTGAATCTTACATGCTAAAAATCTATAATTCGCTTGCCCGCGAGAAACAGGAATTCGTCCCCATCGTCGCTGGAAAAGCCAGCATGTATGTCTGCGGCATGACAGTTTATGACTATTGTCATTTGGGACATGCCCGCGTCATGGTGGTATTCGACATGGTGAGCCGCTGGCTCCGCGCTTCCGGCCTGGACGTTACCTACGTGCGCAATATCACCGATATCGACGACAAGATTATCAAGCGTGCACAGGAAAACAAGGAAACCATAGGTGAGCTGACCGCGCGCTACATCCAAGCCATGGAAGAGGATGCGGCCCAGCTCGGTGTGCTGACACCTGATGTGGAACCTCTAGCCACGAAACACATCGCAGAGATGCTGCAGATGATCACGGCCCTCATGGAGAAGGGTCACGCCTACCTCGCGGACAACGGAGACGTGTTTTATGCAGTCAACAGTTTCCCGGGCTACGGCAAGCTTTCCGGTAAGTCCCTGGAAGACCTGCGTGCCGGCGAACGCGTGGAAGTGGACACGCATAAACGCGACCCCATGGATTTCGTCTTGTGGAAAGCCGCCAAGCCCAACGAACCCAGCTGGGATTCTCCATGGGGCAAGGGCCGTCCAGGCTGGCATATTGAATGTTCGGCCATGGGCGCGAGCATATTGGGCAAGCACTTTGACCTTCATGGTGGCGGGCAGGACCTGCAGTTTCCGCACCATGAAAACGAGATTGCCCAGTCCGAAGGGGCCCATGAGTGCACCTTCGTCAATTACTGGATGCATAACGGTTTTGTGCGGGTAGACGATGAAAAGATGTCCAAGTCCCTGGGCAACTTCTTCACCATCCGTGAAGTCCTCAAGAAATATGATCCCGAAGTGGTGCGTTTTTTTATCCTGCGCGCGCATTACCGCAGCCCGCTCAACTATTCTGACCAGCATCTGGATGATGCGAAACACGCATTAACACGCCTCTATACCGCACTGCGTGGCACGAAGCCATCAGCGACTGCCGTTGACTGGGCTCATCCGGCGTCTGTTTCTTTCAAGGCGGCCATGGATGATGATTTCAACACGCCGGAAGCCATGGCCGTGCTGTTCGACCTGGCGAATGAACTCAACAAAACGCATGCGACTGAAGTTGCCGCATTGCTGAAGGGCTTGGGTGGCGTGCTGGGCATTTTGCAAAGGGAGCCGGAAGCGTTCCTGCAAAGCGGCCAACCCTCGACTGAAGGCTATGTTCCTGAGCAGATTGAGCAATTGATTACTCAGCGCCTGGAAGCCCGTCGCAGCAAAAACTTTGCCGAGGCGGACCGCATTCGCCAGGAGCTTCATGACAATGGCATCGTGCTGGAGGATAGCCCGCAAGGCACAATCTGGCGTCGCGCCTGATCCGTCAAACAGTTGAAAAAAAGGCTCCGCAAGGGGCCTTTTTTCATTTATGCGGAATGGGTTTTCATTCCAAAAAGATTGGCCTATACTGCCCTGTATATAGGCGGATGCAATTGGACTCAAGTCGGACTAGGCTTATAGTCATTAAGCTATGTGAAATTGCTGTCTATTGAATCCCAAATGTTTCTTGCATGCCAAAGAACAAAAAGACAATTCCATTAGATTGTTTGAGGAGAGCGTAATGAATAAGCCGGTTGATGGAGTCCAGACATTCCACGGTGGATGCCCGCACGATTGCCCCGATACCTGTTCCATGGTGTACGAGGTGCAGGATGGCAAGCTGATCGGGGTGAGGGGCAATCCTGATCATCCCATGACGCGCGGCGGCTTGTGCGTGAAACTCAGGGATTACGAAAAACGCCACTATCATCCGGACCGTTTACTGTATCCCATGAAACGCGTCGGTCCCAAGGGCAGCAAGCAGTTCGAGCGCATCAGTTGGGATGAAGCGCTTGATGAGATCGTCAACCGCTGGCAATCACTCATAGCCGAATATGGTCCTCGCGCCATTCTGCCGGCCAGCTACCTGGGCAATCAGGGCTTGGTGCACGGCCTCAATGGTGGTGATGCCTTTTTCAATCGTTTAGGCGCTACGGTTTGTGAGCGTACCTTCTGCGGCGAGGGCTCCTGTACGGCCTGGCTGCTGACCGTCGGACCCACTGCCGGTGTGGATCCTGAGAGTTTCATTCATTCAAAATATATCGTTATCTGGGCCAGCAATTCTGTCAGCACCAATCTGCACCATTGGCATATTGTGCATGAGGCTCAAAAACTAGGCGCGAAGGTGGTTGTCGTCGACTCCTATGCCTCCAAGACGGCCAAGGCAGCCGACTGGCATATTGCACCCAAGCCCGGCACCGACGGCGCACTGGCCATGGCGATGATGAATGTCATCATCGAAGAAGGCTTGGTGGACCAGGATTACGTGGATAACTACACCGTCGGCTACAAGGAACTCGCCGAGCGCGCCAAGGCACGTACACCTGAATGGGCGGAGACAATTACCGGCATTCCGGCTGAAGATATCCGCCGTTTCGCACGCGAATATGCAACCACTGCACCCGCAGCCATTCGGATTGGCGTTGCGCTGGAAAGAAATTTCGGCGGTAGCCAGGCCATACGTGCCGTCACCTGCCTGCCGGCGTTGATCGGAGCCTGGCGACATGTGGGCGGTGGCATACTGCAGTTCCCGGTTTGGGAGCACCCCTACAAGTTCGACGTCATTTGCCGCCCCGACCTGATTCCAGAAGGCACCCCGGTCGTGAACATCCTGCAATTGGGCCGCGCCCTGCTGGGCGAGATTCCGCTGGAGGTACCGATCAAATCGCTCATGGTGTGGAACACCAATCCGGTCACTCAGTCGCCGGAAACCGACAAGATCGTCGCCGGTCTGCAGCGTGAAGACTTGTTCACCATTGTGGCTGATCATTTCATCTCCGATACCGCGGCCTATGCCGATATCGTGCTGCCAGCCGCCATGGGTGCCGAGATGGAAGACATGATCCTGTCCTGGGGTCATCTCTACCTGACCTATAATGAGAAATGCGTTGAGCCGCCAGGTGAAGCGCTGCCTAACAACGAGATTTTCCGCCGCCTGGCTGCGCGTCTTGGTTTTGAGGAAGAGCAATTCAAGTGGTCAGACGGTGAATGCCTGGAAAACTATGTGGACTGGAATTCCCCGGCATGCGAAGGCATCGACCTAAACTATCTGCGCGAGCATGGTTTTGCGCATCTCAAGGTTGGCGGACGGGATGACCGCGCGCCGCATCGGTTCGGTAATTTCCCCACGCCTACTGGCAAATGCATGTTTTATGTGGAAGGGGCCAAAAACTTTGTTGCCGGGCCGTTCCGTCAGATGTATGACGGTTTCCAGCCCGGGGAGGACCTGGACCCATTGCCGGATTATGTGGAATCACGCGAATCGCCCGCCTCCAATCCCACTTTGGCGGCCAAGTACCCGCTCAATATTATCTCGCCCAAGAGTCATGGCTTCCTGAATTCCTGCTATGCGAATATGGACGAGAAGATTCGCGGGCAAGGCGAGCAATTCGTCATGATCAATCAGTCTGATGCGATGGCTCGCGGCATCAGGGAAGGTGATCGCGTGCGTGTGTTCAACGACCGTGGCGCCTTTGAAGGCCTCACCCGGATTACCGATGACGTAAATCCCGGCATCGTGGTGGCAACCCTGGGTTACTGGCGGCAGCTTAATAAGGGCACGGTAAACTGCATCAGCTCCGCGGAATTCGGCGACATGGGCCACTCCACGACCTTCTCGGATAACCTGGTGGAAGTCGCTTTAGCTTAATCGTTCGTCACACGCTTTCTTACATGCTTGCAAAGGGGCGCACTAGCGTCCCTTTTTATGAGCGTCGCTTGGATTCCTGAGTTGGTTAAAGCACGTATTTGCCAATGGAGTACATGTTAAATAAATACCAAGTGGTGAAGATAAGTGATGATTTAAGTGAAGTGCCTGAAGACTAGTTTTCTACTGATCATGTTGGGTATGGCAGGGAATCTGCATGCCGAAGACGTTGCGCCGGCTGTTGATAATATGGTTGCGCCGTCACCTGACAACGAAGAAAGTGTGGCCGAGCCGCGTCTTCCGGTAGAAGAGGATGTGCCGGAAAATGGGCCCACTTCTATTCCCCCGCCAGCGCCTGTGCCGCCCAAGCCAAAACCGCCAGAGGACGAGCCCTCAGGTTTAATCCCGCCACCACAACCCAAGCCGCAACCCTAGTATCACTCAGTATCAGCCGTTTGTAGCGGGCCGTACATACATACCCACATGCCGCCGCTAAGCTGGAAGCTCAACAACAACTAAGGATTGCGTCATGAAAGTCGTACTCTGGATTGTCGGTATTATTTTCCTGATCGGCTTGCTGGTCGTGCTGGGTGTGCTGGATTTCCTCTTCTAGTGCAGCAACTCCCGCGTTTGTGAGTCTGCTTGCAGCCATCGTGCGCCCAGCGCTAAGGCTGCTCCAATGTAAACGAGCCCGCCCGGTACCCACATAATCAGCCCACCCAGTTGCTGGTCGACAAGAGGTTCCCAACCCAAGGCAGTGTTGGAGCCCAAATAGCCGGAATACCATGGCGTCGCAGAGAAGGTGAGCAAGGCCCCGAGGGCGCTGGTATGCAGCATGGTCGTAAACAGATAAAGAATGGCGGTGCCGCATCCTGTTCGTGTCAGGCCATCTCGGAATACTGTCCACCAGAAAAGCAGTGCGGAAACCAGAAAACTGAAGTGCTGCCAGGTATGGACGGTATTATCAGTTAACGCCGTATTAAAAAATGCGGGAACATGCCACACCCACAGTGCCAGCGCATGCAAAATCCAGGCAATCAACGCGTTGGTCAGAATATTCCACGGCAAGGCAATGCCGCGCCAACGTACCACATCCGTCACCCGGCTCCGCCAACTCTCTGGCAAGGCCCACATCCATATCCCAAAAGGTCGGCTCATGACCAGCAACGGCGCTGCGACGATCATCATAAGTTCGTGCTGCACCATGTGCGCGCTGAAGAGCTGTACGCCGAGGGGATCAAGAGGAGAAACGAGCGCGACGACCAGCGCTAGCCATCCCGACAGGAAGAAAACGGCTTGATGAAGTAGGGCCTGCCGGCTGTTCCCTACCTTCTGCCATAGGCGGACAATGCCTATGACGTACCAGGCGATGCTCAACAGTAGAAAGAAGATAACCCAGGGCTCGAACGACCAATGCCACGTATGGGATTGCAGGGGCTGGCTTTCCTCCACGTGACCTGATGCCAGGGTGGAAAAACTGAACAGCATAAAGCCAATCAAGCGAAGCAAGGGGACAGCACCCATTGGGGAATCCATTGTGCAACGATGACCAGTGCAGACAAGAAGGCACTGAGGGCGGCGACCGCAGGCAAGAAATCCTGTCTTACCGGGGCATCATCTTCAGGCGCCTCAGGGGATGGAACATGCTGACGCCAATGATGCCATGCCATATAGGCAAACAGCAGACACAGCAGCAGGCTGGCGACGGAAAAGAAATGCAGCGGCAATGTGCTCTGCTCTGCACATGCAGGGACCACTAGCGCGTAGACGATACTCAGATTTAGCAGGGCGAGCGATGGTGCGACCAGCAGCGCTAGCCATATCGATACCTTGCTCCAGGATAGCGTGTTCAAAAACGTGGCCCCCAGTAAATAACGGCATAGATGATCAGCCAGCTACCCACGACAAAATACCAATACATGCTGTTTTCGCTCACATCGACAAATCGTCTGCCTTCGAGTGGGCCGGTAAACATGAGGACGGTCAGCACCAGGCTGTCGAGCGCATCTGTCACTAAATGGGCGGTATGCAATCCCAGTAGCATCCACACTACTGATCCATAGGCATCAGTATCCCAACGGACATTCAGCGCGCCGAATTCGAAAATACGCACCAGTAGAAAGCCAATGGAAAACGTCATGCAAACCACCAGCCACAGCCTCACTTTGGCAAGATCCATCCGTTCTGCAGCCTTCTTGGTTAATTGATTGGGGATAGCACTGGCCAGCAATATCAAGGTATTCAGCGTGCCCCATAGAAGCTCTGGCGCCGGTGTAGTCATCGGCCAGGATGGCGAATGGCTGTACAGATAAAAGTAGCTCATGATGCACAGCACGAAAACCGTGCCTTCAATGGCGATCATGCCCATGGTGCCCCACCACATTGGACTGCGATGGCCGAATGCAAAGCTCGGCAATTGGGATACGTCCAGCAGGTCTTTTTCTTTGCGCGTCATGGGGATTTCTCCAGGGCCAGGTCATGCTGCGTTTCTTTCTTCCGCGGCCAGAACCAGGCAGTAAGCGCAATCGCGACGGGAATGGAAGCCCATACCACAGCCCAAGGGGTGTAGATGCTGCCGATAAACAGGATGGAAACAGCGATGGCACTGAGGAACGGCCAGATGCTGGGTTCGGGGAAGGAGCTGCGATGGTCCGGGCTTGCATCAATCACACTGGTAATGAGCTGTTCACGATGATTGGCAGCAAGACCAGTTACGTGCTCCGGCTTGGCCTGCTCCTCCCATAACGGGTAACGCCCGTGCACAACCGGTACTACATCGAAATTATGAGGCGAGGGCGGTGAGTCGGTCGCCCACTCCAGCGTACCGCCGCTCCATGGGTTGTTCTCTGCCATAGCGCCGCTGCGGTAGCTGCGGATTGCATTGAAGACGAATAGCAGCATGCTGACTGCGATCGTGACGGCCCCCAATGTCGAGGTGAAATTCATCGCACTCCACCCCATATCTTCAGGATAGGTGTATATGCGCCGCGGCATGCCGTATAAACCCAGTATATGCATAGGGAAGAAGGCGACATTGAAACCGATGAAGAACAGCCAGAAATTCCACTTGCCTAACCGCTCATCCATAAGTCTGCCCGTGAACTTGGGAAACCAGTAATAGATAGCGCCGAACAGCGGGAATACCGCACCACCGATCAACACATAATGCAGGTGCGCCACCACGAAGTAGGTGTCGTGCACCTGCAGGTCCAGCGAAACAGAGGCGAGCATGAGTCCGGTCAGGCCGCCCATCAGCAGAATGAAAAAAAAGGCCAGCACAAACAGCAGCGGTGTGCGGAGATTGAGCCTGCCCTTCCACAACGTGGCAATCCAGCAGAATATTTGGGTAGCTGTAGGAATTGCGATCAGCAGGCTGGCCGCAGTGAAGAAGGTTTTACCAAGATCCGGCAGGTTGACGGCGAACATATGATGCACCCATAGGCCGAACCCCAGGAAAGCGGTGGCAATCAGCGCCAGCACCATAGCGGGATAACCAAAGATAGGGCGCCGTGAGAAGGTTTCGATAATGGCCGAAAGAAACCCCAGCCCCGGAATGAAAATCAGATAAACCTCAGGATGGCCAAAAAACCAGAACAGGTGCTGCCATAGCACCGGGTCTCCACCGTCACCTGGCCTGTAGAAGTGAGTATTGACCAGCCTGTCGGTGATAAGCCCCGTGCTGGCCAGCATGACCGATGGCATGGCGAACAGAATCATGAATGAAGTGACCAGCATGGCCCAGACGTAGAGCGGCATGCGATTTAGCCTCATGCCGGGCGCGCGCAGCTTGAAGATAGTGGTAATGATAACGATCGCTTCCAGCAGGGCGGAGACTTCGGTAAACGTGATCATCTGTGCCCAGAAGTCGATGCGCTTGCCAGGTGAATACTCCGACTCGGTTAGCGGCGCATAGGCGAACCAGCCGGCATCCGGGCCTGTATTGAACAGGAAGGCAATATAGATCATCAGGCCGCCGAACAGGAATATCCAGTAGGCAAATGCATTCATGCGTGGGAAGGCCACGCTGCGTGCACCCAGCATAAGCGGCAGCAGGTAAATGGCCACGGCCTGCATCACTGGCACGGCAAACAAAAACATCATGGTGGTGCCATGCAGGCTGAACAGCTGGTTATAGAGGTCCATACCGATGAGGTCATTTTCCGGTCGCATGAGCTGCATACGCATGAGCGCTGCCAGGACACCGCCAGCCCCGAAAAACCCCAATGTGGTGATAATGAAGCGCCGACCAATGGCTTTGTGGTTAACGGCTGAAAGCCAACCAATCAAACCCGGGGGATCGCTCCAGGTTTGTGCAAGCAACTCAGTGCTATCCGGCGTGCCGTCGTGAACGATGCGTTCGGTGACTGGTATGTTCATTTTAGTGTTTCCAGATAGGCAATTACGGCCTGCAACTCATCGCCCGAAAGCGGGCTGGACGGCATGTTGGCCATGAGTTTGATCTTTTGCGGATCCTTTACCCAAGCAGTGAGGTGGGCGCGGGTATTGGGTAACGTGCCTGCAGCAATGGTCTGACGGCTGGCAATATGCGTGAGATCGGGACCTAAGCTGGCTTGGGCGGGAGTGCCTTGCACGGTATGGCACGAGATGCAGGTCGTCCCAAGAAAGATCTGCTGACCAGCTATTGCCGGTTCCGTGGTCGGCTGAGCCGCAGACTGCCGTTGTTGTTCCGCCCAAGCCTCATATTCGGCCTCGGGCTCGGCGATCACCAGCAGCGCCATCTTGGCATGCTGATAACCGCAAAATTCCGCACATTGCCCACGATAGATGCCGGGCTTGTCCGCGCGCAGGGTAATGGTCGTGGTGCGCCCTGGAATCAAATCCTTTTTGCCGTGCAGGTTAGGCACCCAGAAGGAGTGGATGACGTCGCTTGATTTAAGCGAGATTACCACCGGCTTGCCGACAGGGATATGCAGTTCATTGGCGGTATTGAACATGCGCGAGGGCGGGTCTGCGGTGTAGCGTGCTTCCCACCACCAGCGATGTCCGGTGAGTTCGATATGGATGCCGTCCCCCAGAGGTAGTTGTGCCAGGGCACGATCCGTCATGACATCAGCGATCAGCAGCACAAACAGCAGGACGGTAGAAGCCGCAACTGCCAGCAAGACGGCGCGCTTTGAAAGGGGTTCGACGCTGCGTAGAGGGGAAATGTCTGCGCCTGTTTGTTCATTCGCGCGGGGAGCCCGCCAGACCGCATAGAGAAATGCAGCCAGGACGGCAATGAATACCACTGTGCAGATGCCAAGCGTGAGCCACCACAGATCGAGTATCTTTTCAGCCTGGATGCCCGCTGGCTGCATGGCATTCTGGAAAGAAGCCGCGTGGGCCCAGTGTGGCAGGACCAAGATAGGCAGGGCCGGAGCAAAGTAAAGCAGGTAGCGCAGACCAACGCCTACGTCGCTACTTACAGATGCAAAAACTGATGCCGCAGGATCCCGTGAGATATAGTTCAAAGATATAGCCATATTTGCAAGCACCAGTGATATGGTGCTATTGCAGCGGATTTGCCATGAGCTCGTCTGTTAACTAACGTCCATTCAAGCTCATCATTTCGGGATAAGCTTTTAACGTCGACCATTGAGAGGGTGCGCATGAAAGCATTGCGGGCGGCAGTCTGGATTGCAGAAGTGATACTGGCCGTTTTCTATGCAACAGCGGGCCTGCTCAAGATGTTTGTCCCAATGGATGAGCTGTCCACGATGATTCCATGGACGGGCGACTATTCTGAAGGCTTTGTGCGGTTCACTGGATTGATAGACTTGCTCGCCGCCGCGGGCATTCTGCTACCCGATCTCCTGCGTATCTGGACCTGGATGACCATACTGGCGGCATTGGGTAGTGCCATGCTGCAGATTCTCGCGTTTGGATTTCATTTATGGCGCGGCGAATTTGCCATACTCCTCATCAATACTACCGCGCTGGTGCTTTCCGGTTTCATTATCTGGGGCTGGGCGAAGACGCGGAGCCCACCTGAGCAGCGCCCTATACGGCCAAGATTGTAGAGTAGCGTACAGAGGATTCAGGCTGAATGCCCTTCAATAATTAAAACAAAGAAAGTATCGGATGTTTGTGAATGGTATCGGGACGGCCACGCCCGCAAAATGCTATAGCAAGGCCGAGTGCTGGGAAGCCTTTGCCGCTTCTGAGTGGTATGCAAAACTGAGCCCACGGGCGACCGGCATCGTGCAAACCGTACTACAGCAGGACAACGGGATTGAAACTCGCTATCTCGCTATTGATTCACTTGAGGAAGTATTTCAGGTAGACCCCGACAGGCTGCACAAACGCTTTGTACAGCATGCGCCAGTGCTGGCGCGGGATGCAGGTGCGAAGGCGCTGGTGGAAGCGGCCCTGCAACCGGAAGATATGGACGCCATCATCGTCAGCTCGTGCACGGGTTATTTGTGCCCTGGCTTGAGCGGGTATGTGGTTGAGGCGCTTGGATTGAGGCCGGACACCAAGGCTTATGATCTGGTAGGGCAAGGTTGCGGCGCAGCCTTACCCAATTGGCAACTGGCGCATGCGCTGCTGGCGTCAGGTGAGTGCAACCATGTACTGTCGGTGTGCGTTGAAGTGTGCAGTGCCGCCATGTATCTGGACAATGATCCCGGCGTGCTGATCAGCGCATGTTTGTTTGGCGATGGCGCCGGTGCTGCCGTACTGTCCACAAAGCCTTTGCCGCACCGGCGGCAGGTGGAATGGAAACACAGCCAATCACTGATGAATCCGGTTGAACGCGACGCCTTGCGGTTCGAGCAGCAGCAGGGCATGCTGCGGAATATCCTGACGCGCCGTGTACCCGCTTTGGCTGCAAAGCATGCCCACCAGGTTCTTGCCGATACGCTGCAAAAAGCCGGTATTACCAAGGACGATATTGGCGAATGGATTATGCATGCAGGCGGCCGCGATGTGCTGCTGGCGCTGGAGGATGTGCTCGATGTGTATCCTCAGGATTTGCGCTACAGCGCAGCCATGCTTTACCACTATGGCAACCTGAGCAGTGCCTTCGTCTACTTTGTGCTGCAGGCGGCACTGGTCGACGAAGCAAAAGGCGGCTGGTGGTGGATGTCGTCGTTCGGGGCAGGGTTCAGTTGCCATGGCGCATTGTTGAGAGTGGATGGATGATGGAAGAAACCAGTATGAGTTTGCCGAGGATAGTGCAGAACGAGGCCCTGGATCACCTGCCGGAAGACGATCCACGTGCCATGCGCTCCCGCCAGGATCTGCAGCGTATCAATCGGCTCATGGGCAACAAGCTCATCATGCTTCACGCGCTGCGGACTGCCGCTATCCCACGTCCCAAGCGTATTCTCGAATTAGGTGCAGGCGACGGCACATTGATGCTGGCGTTGGCGCAAAGCCTGGCGCCTAAATGGCCTAAAGTGCTCTTGGGATTGTTGGACAGGCAGAATCTGGTGTCTCCTCAGACGATACGCGCAATTCAAAAGCTGGGCTGGCAGCCGGAGATTATCCAGCAGGATGTCCTGGATTGGAGCGTGCAACCCTATGCTGAAGAATGGGACCTGGTGCTGGCCAATCTCTTCATTCATCACTTTGAAGGGGATCCTTTGCGTCAATTGCTGGGCGCGATCTCTTCACGCAGCAGGGCTTTTATCGCCTGCGAACCTAGGCGTTCCAAGTTTGCCTTGTCCGGTAGTCGTATGGTTGGGCTGCTGGGCGCCAATGACGTGACGCAGCAGGATGCGGTATTAAGCGTACAGGCGGGGTTTTGCAAAAGAGAGCTCTCTTCCTTATGGCCGCACCGCTACCGCAGCTGGAAGTTGCGCGAGTGGGAGGCGGGGCTGTTCAGCCATTGCTTCATTGCCGTCCGGACTGAGCTTCATTGAATTGCACGTATGACGCCGTCATCATAGGCGCCGGACCCGCGGGTTCTACGGCGGCAATATTGCTGGCACAAGCCGGCTGGTCTGTTGCCATTGTCGAGAAACAACCATTTCCACGACGCAAGGTGTGCGGGGAATGTATTGCTGCGACAAACATGCCCTTGATGGAAAAACTGGGCGTTGCCGACGATTTTGAGCGCTTGGCAGGTAAGCCCCTGCGGCGTGTGGCGCTCATGCTAGGTGAGCGTACCATCGTTTCCGACTTGCCGGCGTTGCCCGATACCAAATATGCCTGGGGCCGTGCGCTGAGCCGGGAGCATCTCGATCTACTGCTATTGCAGAAGGCAGCAACCGCAGGCGCCGACATTCTGCAGCCCTGGACTGTGAAAGCGGTGAGGGGCAGCTTCGGTGATTTTCAATGTGGAATTGCAAGCAAGTCTAAAGCAGTAAGGACTTTGAAAGCGTCATACATCATTGCAGCCCAGGGCTCGTGGGAGGCGCAGACTTTCGTCAAAAACGAAAAGACACCGCAGGCACCCAGCGACTTGTTCGCATTCAAAGCCAATTTTCTTGGCGGTGGTCTGCAGCCCAATTTGCTGCCTGTGCTTGCGTTTGCTGGCGGATATGGCGGCATGGTGGTCGATGGCGATAATGTGCTGACTTTGGCCTGCTGCATCCGTCGCGACACCCTCAAAACCTGTCGTACTCAATTCCCCAGGCATACAGCAGCAGAATCGGTGGAGGCTTATCTGCGGGCCTCCTGCTCAGGTGTTGAAAAAGCGCTTGGGGGTGCTAGAAGAAGAGATTCCTGGCTTAGTGTAGGGCCCTTGCGGCCCGGTATTCGGTTAGGTAAGGCTCAGCACGAATTCTTGCTTGTCGGTAATGCCGCGGCAGAGGCACATCCCATCATCGGTGAAGGCATTAGCATGGCGATGCAGTCTTCCTGGCTGCTTTGTGAAAGACTGATTGCGTATCGCAATGCGGGGGTCAGCACCACGTTCAGTGTAATCCAAGAGGAATATGTCCGTGCCTGGCGCAGCAATTTCGTTAACCGCTTGCGGCTTGCCGCGCTTTTTGCACATGTTGCGATGCGGCCCCGGCTGGGCGGGGCCTTATTGCCCTTGTTGCAGCGCTGGCCTGAGGTTATTACGCAAGGCGCCTATATGAGCGGCAAGGTGAGACCGCTACGTCTGGACCAACAAATTGAGGAATTGTCATGAACACATTGGAGCGGTTGCAGGGTTTGCTGATCAGCGAATACGGCCTGACCCGAGAGACGATTGCTCCGGAAGCCACTTTGGCTGACTTGGGAGTGGATTCGCTTGGCATGATGGAACTGTTGTTTTCAATCGAAAAGACGTTCGGCATTATTATCCCGAACGAACAAATTGAGCTCAAAACGGTAGGCCAGGTGTCCGCTTATATCGATAAGCTTGTGACGGAACAGGGCGGCACCGCCAAGCTTGCCATAAACTGATGAGGCGGGTAGCCATCACCGGGATGGGCCTTGTTTCCCCACTGGGGAACTCCGTCCCGGAATTTTTTGCTCAATTGATTTCAGGGGTGTCAGGCATCCGCACCCTTTCAAGTGAATTCAGCGGGGAACTCGCGTCACCGGTCGCCGCAACCGTCGATTTCGACGGCGCCCAAGTTTTTCCTTTGACCCAATACCGCATGCTGGACCGGGTCAGCCAATTTGCGCTGTCTGCCGCCCAAGCGGCGCTACGGGACGCAGCACTTGATGTGGATGGCAAGTCATCCGAACGTGTTGGCGTATTCATAGGCACCGGCATGGGCGGTGCGCAAACGCTGGAGCAGGGTTATCGTGATCTTTTCATCGACAAGGCGAGATCGGTCAAGCCCTTCAGTGTACTCATGGCCATGCAGAACGCGCCTGCTTCATGGATAGCGCTCGACCATGGATTCACAGGACCCAATCTGACCTTTTCTACGGCTTGCTCGTCGTCAGCGGTCGCCATCGGTGAAGCCTGGGGACGCATTCGTCAAGGTGAGGTGGATTTCATGGTGGCAGGCGGCGCCGAAGCACCTCTGACCTTGGGTGTGCTCAAGGCATGGGAGTCTCTGCGCACTGTAGCAAAGGTAGATGCCAGCAATCCCGCCAGTTCATGCAAGCCGTTTTCGGCTAATCGCAGCGGATTGGTGCTGGGCGAGGGAGCGGCCATCCTTGTGCTGGAAGCATGGGATCATGCGGTTGAACGTGGGGCGCGGATCCATGCAGAACTCATGGGTTATGGGTTGTGTACGGATACCGGCCACATCACCCGGCCTTCAGTGGAAGGCCAGGCTAGAGCCATGCAGCTCGCTTTAGCAGCGGCCGGCATCGAGACGGCTGACATTGGCTATATCAATGCTCACGGCACAGGCACGGTAGCGAATGACGCCGTGGAAACTGCGGCAATCAAGCAGGTGTTTGGTCCTGCCGCTTACGAAATTCCCGTCAGCTCAACCAAGTCCATGCATGGACATTTGCTGGGTGCGGCAGGTGCTCTGGAGTTAATGACGTCTATCCTCGCTGTCCAGTCAGGTACAGCATTCCCAACCATGCATCTTCATGAGCCCGATCCGGAATGCGATCTCGACTATGTGCCGAACGAGGCTAGAAAAAATTTGGACATCGCCACGGCGATGTCCAATTCGTTTGCATTTGGCGGCACCAACGCAGTGCTGATCACCCGCCGAATGCAGTAATTACAACTGGTGTAGTTTGCGACCGAACAGCTGCAGTGCGAGTTGATAACCGTTCATCGCCAGTTGCGGGTCATAGCGCTCACCCTCGTCGCGCATGAATGCGTGCTGACCGTTGAATTCATGCCAGGTGAAGACCAGGCCTTCGGTTTCGTTGAAGGCCTTATAAAGTTCTGCTCGTTTTTCGGCGGGAATATGCGGATCCTGCTTGCCCCAGATCATCAGTAACTCACCCTTGATCTCCTTGCGGCGTTCCATGCTGTGCTGGCCCGGTTTGTTAGGGATGGTGGTTGTGTGCAGGTCTGTGGCGTAGAAGCAGGCAGTGGCCTTAACCTCCGGCTGCAAGGCAGCACGGAAAGCCAGATGCCCACCAATGCAAAAGCCCATTGCACCTATGTTGCCGTTGCACCAGGGTTGTTCCATCGCCCACTTGATCATCACCTGGTTGTCCGTGTCGTAGCTCTCCACGGGCTTGGCTGCCTTGTCTGCATTACCTTTATCGCGGCCTGCGTCATCGTAACCCAGCACGGTGCCGATAGGATTGAGCTCATGGAAAACCTCGGGAACCAGGACGGCGTAACCGTTGCCAGCCATGATTTTAGCGGCGCGCTCGATCGGACCTGTTTGCTGGAAGATTTCGGAGTAGAACAGGATGGCAGGGTAGCGGCCTTCGCCTGCTGGGCGGTGGATATAAGTGCGCATCACGCCTGTGGGGGTAGGCAAGTCGATATGATGGCTCTGGATATTCATGGTTGGCTCCTGGATTCTGAGGATGTATTTGTCGAATAGGGGCCATCATTGTACAACGCCCACACCACTTGCTGAACCGCCTTGATCGCATCGGCGACTGCGCTTCTCTATGTGCTAGCGCACGTATCGCGGGTTTTGCACGTTATAAGCTTGTTTAAAGTGAAATAGTCGGAGGCGATATGTACAAATTCATCATGCTATATCTGGCAGGGCTCCTGGGACTGGTGACCTTAACCCCAGCATATGCAGGGGGCACGGCTGACCAAACCGTCATACCCTGTGACCAACCGGGGACGGATCCCGGCGGCACAACGCCGCTCGATAACACGACAGCGCCTTGCGATACCGGCCTGATCAACGATACGGGAAATACCTCGGTGACTGGTCCAAGGGCACCAGGCCAGGAGCGGCTTCCCCCCAGATCTGAAACCAAACAAGCGCCGCCACCCCATAATCCTAACCCTCATCCCCAACAGCGCGACCGCTAACATGCCGTATCAGTACGGAGAGCCTGTACGGACTCAGGATGGCGGGGTAATGTTCCGGGTGAACGACCATGGTCAGACCAGTTTCCTGTTCAAGGTGGACTGGCCAGCCTTGGACTACCTGTCTGCGATCGCACCGGACCAGAAGAATCCTCTAGACGTGGTGACACGAGGTTATGCAGCACATCCACCCCGTTCTTATGCAGATGCTGATAATCATCTGGATGTGGTTGACGTATTCAACAAATATCGTGATGTGATCCACAAGGTTGCAGTTGGCTTGATAGAAGATGGAATCAAGGGTGATCCCATTGAGATTTCCCTTCAGCAGCTTGAACAGCACTATGTAAGGTCGTAAGGCGGTAACAATATATAGGTGTAACTTCAGCCCAGCAGCAATAGATATAGTGTAGTGAAACGCACAGAAGCAAGGTGGCAGGTTTGAGAAAGTGGTATCAGGGCTATGGATTTTAGTGCCCAGACAGGAATTGTAACTTGGTTACCTGAGTTTGAAATCTCCACATTGACGGCAGCAGATTCCCTGCTGCCGCTTTTTTGTCAGCCAACCTTGCCGAGCTGCGCCAGCCGCAAGCGCAGAGCCATCTGCTTGAGGAAATACATGGCAATGTTGGGCTCTGCCAGCAGGGTTTGGAGATTGCCCGTCGTAATGACCACAATTTCTGCCTGTTCTGATTCCACCACAGCATCGGCGTATCTCGGCAGTTCAGTAAGCATCGACATTTCTCCGAAGTACTCGCCATCCGTTAGCTGGCGGACGACTTCTCCATTCTGCAATAAGGTTATCTGCCCACTCACTATGTAATAAAGGTCATGGCTTTCGTCACCTTGGCGAAACACACACTCACCCTTCTTGTATACACGGCCATAACGCGTCATCAACTGCTGCAGATAAGTCGCCTTGTCCGACGGCATATGCAAAAACAAACCCCTGAGCAATAGTACGTCCTTCTTCCGTAGTGTCGCGATGAGTTCTGTTCCCAGCATGAAGACTGCAAATGTGTAGTAAAGCCAGCCGATTGAGATGAACATGTTCTTCATGCCGCCGAACATGGTGCCGTATGACTCATTGACCGACAAGAACAGTGCAAATGCAGGGCGCATGACCAGCCAGAGTGAAGCTGTCATCAGTGAACCGATCAGGATATGTTTGAATTCGACTCTGACCGGGAAAAAGATGCGGTAGAAAATCGCGACTAATAAGGTAGTAGTGAGGAGTGAAGCTATCGAGTTCATGAGACTGGTGTAAAGCAGGTACGGCTCAAGGAATCCGATCACGCGTTCCACCACCAGGCCGGCGAAGGTAAACAGGAAAAACAAAAACAGGATGCCCAGCACTGCCAATACGTCCTTGACCTTGCCCATGATGAATGAAGGCGCTTCAACCAAGGCGGAGATGGAATAAAAGGCGGAGCGCAAGGCCGCAGCCAGTGGCGTGATAACCCACAGCAATGCCAAGAGGCCAAAAACTCCAAGGACGGCCTGGTGGCTGGAGAGGTTGTAGACCTCGATCATGATGCGATTGCTGAGTTTGGGTACCAGGTTGCTGGTAAGAATGGCCAGCTTGACGAGAGCATAGTCTGAAGAAACGATCAGATGGCTCAGCATGAAGAAGACCAACAGCACCATGGGAATAAGCGCAAACATTGCATAGAAAGACAATGCAGCTGACAGACTTAACCCATTGTGAAGCTTGAATGCGTCCAGGGTTTCGCGCAGGATAAACAAAGGCGTGCTGTACTTGTGTCTGGCATACGTCGCACGAGGAATAGCAATGGCAGGGTGCTTACCCAAGCTTTCAAGGTGTGAAAACTTTTTCATGCACTATTTACCCAGATGGATCCTTTAGTGTCGCTTCAGACGAGCAACTGAGCTCGATTCCTGGTCTTGAACCTTTCAGTCGCTGCGATCAGCGCCGCTGCCGTTCCAGGTTCCATAGCCGAGTGACCGGCATCGGGAATGATTTGAATTTCCGCATGTGGCATAGCCTGTGCTAGTTCCCATGCGGTTGTGGGCGGACACACCATGTCATAACGACCCTGCACAATCACCGTTGGGATATGCGCCAGGGACTTTACTTCCTCCAGCAACGGACGATCACTGACAAAGCATCCGTGCATGATGTAATGCAACTGTACTCTGGCACGAGCGATTTGCACATCATCGGCAGGTGTGGCTGAAGGGCTCGAAGGGGGCTGCAAACTCATGATGGCGCTTTCATAAGCGTTCCATACACAGGCAGCGGATAAACTCACATTCCGGTCATCGCTAAAAATGCGCCGATAGTAGGCTTGCAAGAGTTCCCCCCGTTCTTCTGGTGGCAAGTAGCTCACAAGATTTGTCCAAACTTCGGGGAAGAAATTCTTCACATCCTGCAGGAACCATTGCAATTCATGCTGCCTACTTAAAAAGATGCCGCGCAGAATCAGGCCTTCGACTAGCTGAGGATAACTGACAGCATAAGCGAGCGCCAAAGTGCTGCCCCACGACCCGCCGAAGACAAGCCAACTTTCAATGCCGAGGAACATCCGTAGTGCGTCCAGATCGGCTACCAAATCACCAGTAGTGTTTTGCTCAATACAGCCCTGGGGCTTGCTTCGACCGCAGCCACGCTGGTCTAGCAAAACGATGCGGTAATACGCAGGGTCAAAAAAACGCCGCTGATTGGGATTGCAGCCACTACCCGGGCCACCATGCAGAAACACCACAGGTTTGCCAGCAGGATTGCCGCATTGTTCGTAATAGATCTGATGCGTGGGAGACACAGATAACCAGCCGCTTTGGTAAGGCTCGATTTCAGGATAAAGATTTTGTGAATTGTTCATTACAACTCTTACAATTTGGTTATATATATAAGGTATAAGTAGGCGTGATCTGCGTGATAATAGCATTCACGAGAGGTTGTTCTGAAATTTGTAAGGGCATTTGTAAATAAATTGTAAATAGAGTATTGCAAATCGTAGACGACTGTTCTACCATGATCTGCGCGCATTAAAGATGCTGCGAAAGTGGGGCCAAGAATACCCGTTTAATTCCTGTAAATAAAAGGGAGAGCGGCAATTTCTGGTCCTGCTGTTAAACCCTTAGTACTAATAACTATGGAGATTTAAAATGGAGATGAGCAAACTGAAGTTGGCTCTCGGCGTTGCAGTTGGTATGACCATGGCTATGCCAATGGTTGCATCCGCAGCTGCTGACCAAGAAGCCGCAATGAAGGACAAGAACAACTGGGCACATCCACGTGGCCAGCACAACAACCAGGCTTATAGCCAGCTGGCACAAATCAACAAGGGCAACGTTAAGAACCTGAAGGGTTCCTGGACGTTTGCTACCGGTGTTAACCGTGGTCATGAAGGTTCCCCAGTTGTTGTGGGCAACATGATGTACGTTCACACCGCTTTCCCAAACAACATCTACGCTCTTGATCTGAACGACAATCAAAAGATCGTTTGGTCCTACTTCCCTAAGCAAGACCCATCCGTTCAAGCAGTTCTGTGCTGCGACAACGTTAGCCGTGGTCTGGGCTTTGGCGATGGCAAGATCTTCCTGCAACAGAACGACGGTATGCTGGTCGCTCTGGACGCAAAGACCGGCGCTAAAGTTTGGGAAGTCAAGAACACCGATCCTAAGGTCGGCGCTACCAACACCAACGCTCCTCACGTCATCAAGGACAAGGTCCTGACCGGTTGTTCCGGTGCTGAATTCGGCGTACGTTGCTTCATCGCTGCATACAACATCAAGGACGGCTCCCTGGCCTGGAAAGCATACAGCACCGGCCCAGATAGCGAAGTTCTGATTGGTGATGACTTCAACAAGGACAATCCTCACTACTCCGCTCTGAGCGTCTATCAAGACGTAGCTGGCGGCAACAAGCAAGGTGGTTCCTTCAAGGCTCTGACCAAGGACCAACTCAAGTTCCCAGAAAAGGATCTTGGCGTTAAGACCTGGCTCAAGCCACAAGCAGTTAAGAATGGTTGGGAGCATGGCGGCGGTTCCGTATGGGGCTGGTGGCCGTATGATCCTAAGACCAACCTGGTTTACTACGGTACCGGTAACCCATCCGTTTGGAACCCAGATGTACGTCCTGGCGACAACAAGTGGTCCATGACCATTTTCGCTCGTGACCTCGACACTGGCGTTGCAAAGTGGGGCTATCAAATGACCCCTCACGATGAGTGGGACTATGACGGCATCAACGAAGTAATCCTGTTCGACAAGGGTGGCAAGACCTACGCATGGCACCATGACCGTAACGGTTTCGCTTACACCTTCGACGCTGGCAACGGTACCCTGGTTGCTGCTGAGAAAGTACACCCCTTCGTTAACTGGGCTGACAGCGTTGACATGAAGTCTGGCGTGCCTTTGAAGAACGGTAAATACTCCACCCACCAAGACTACAATGCCAAGGGTATCTGCCCAGCAGCATTGGGTACCAAGGACCAGCAGCCAGCTGCTTACTCCCCACGTACCGGTCTGGTATACAGCCCACTCAACCACGTTTGTATGACCTACGAACCAGTTGAATCCAAGTATGTTGCTGGTCAACCATGGGTTGGCGCTACGCTGACCATGTTTGCTGGTCCTGACGGTGTAATGGGCGGCTTCGCTGCTTATGACCCAATG
>Ga0196976_1000542_pt1 | contig 23345 bp, 12 predicted proteins | sample S3v_513CmetaG_FD_148644 | JGI IMG/M metagenome (GOLD analysis project Ga0196976, IMG submission 148644) | Soil microbial communities from Anza Borrego desert, Southern California, United States - S3+v_5-13C | ecosystem: Environmental > Terrestrial > Soil > Desert | place: USA: California...
CCACGCTGGAAGCGATCGCCGAGCTGCAGCCCGACTACCTGAAGGTCGGCCACTCCCTCTTCCACGACGTCGACCGCGACCCCATCCGCCGCCGCCTGGTCGAGCTCGTGGCCCGCTGCGCCGACACCATCGGCGCCCGCACCATCGCCGAGGCCATCGAGACGGAGGCACAGCTCACCGTATGCAAGGAGCTGGGGATCGACGAGGGACAGGGGTTCCTGCTGGCGCGGCCGGCGCCGTGGGAAACATTTCGGGAACGATGAGCGATGAACGATGAGAGATGAGCGATGAGCAGCCGGTTCATCGTTCATCGCTCATCGCTCCCGCTCCGTGTTAACGTCGCCCTGATGCTCCACCTGGGCTCGATCCGCGGCACGACCATTGACGTCGACTTCAACTTCGGCTTCCTCATCCTTCTCTTCGTCATCCTCAACTACAACCCGGCGGAGGGGGTGCATTACGCGCTGCTGTGGATTCCGATCCTCTTCCTGAGCGTGCTCATTCACGAGCTGGCGCATGCGGGGATGATCGGGGCGTTCGGGTTCGGCTCCAGCCAGATCATCCTCGGCGGGATGGGCGGGGTGACGATCAACCGCCGGCGCGCGCGGCCGTGGCAGGACCTCTTCATCAGCGTGGCCGGGCCGGCCTCCAGTTTCGTGCTCTGGTGGCTGAGCGACTGGGCCTACGACCACCTTGCCATCGCGCGCAGCGACAAAATGCTGGCCGCGCTCCTGCCGCGGATGGCCTGGGCCAACTTCGCGTGGGGGGTCTTCAACCTCATCCCCGTCCCGCCGCTCGATGGCGGCCACGCCGTGCGCGACTTCTTCCGCACCTTCCTCAACGAGCGCACGGCGTTCGTGATCGCCATCTGGATCGCCATCGTCGGCGGCGGGCTGATCGCCGCGCTGCTGCTGATGGCCAGGCAGTGGTTCGTGGCGCTCTACATCGCGTGGTTCGTCTACATGGCTTTCCAGCAGTGGCAGTACTTCCGGCGGCACGGCGTTCCGGGCGATTGACTTAGAATCGTCGCAAACGCCCGTGACCGTCCCCACGAATGACTCGTTGCCGCCCGCAGGACTGCGCTCGCGCGTGCAGCGCGCGCGGCGGCTGCTCGCGAAGATCATGCGCCGCGGCGGCCAGAGCGTCGTCGAGTCGCGCACGGCCATGGCCATCCTGCGCGCGCAGCAGGACGCCACCCTGGACGGCATCCTGGTGGTCGACACCTCCGGCCGCATCCTCTCCTACAACCGCCGCTTCCTGGAGATCTGGAACATCCCCGAGTACGCGGCCGCGCGCGGGGACGACAACGCGCTCCTCGGCTACGCGGCGGACCTGGTGGCGGACTGGGAGTCGTTCATCGAGCTGGTGAACTACCTCTACGAGCATCCGGCCGAGGTGCGCACCGACGATCCCGTGCCGCTGAAGGACGGCCGCATCCTCTCGCGCGCCTCCACGCCGCTCATCGTCGGCAAGGAAGTGCGCGGCCGGGTGTGGTACTTCCGCGACGTCACGAACAGCGTCAAGGCGGAGCGGCTGCAGGCCGCGCTGTTCCGCATCTCGCAGCTCAGCCGCGACGCGGAAGACCTCCCCTCGCTCTACCGCGCCGTGCACGGCGTGGTCAGCGAGATGATGAACGCGCGCAACTTCTACATCGCCACGTACCGGCCGACCACCAACGAGCTCGAGTTCCCCTACTTCGTCGACGCGCTCGATCCCCAGCCACCGGCCGTGCGCGCCGGCCGCGGACTCACCGCGTACGTGATCCGCACCGGCCAGCCGCTCCTGGCCACGCCGGCGGTGTTCGAGCGCCTCGTCCAGGCGGGCGAGGTGGAGCCCCTCGGCGCGGCCAGCATCGACTGGCTCGGCGCTCCTCTCAAGACCGGCGACACCACCTGGGGCGCCATCGTCACGCAGTCCTACGCCGAGTCGACCCGCTACAGCGAGAAGGACCGGGAGGTGCTGGTCTTCGTGGCCCAGCACGTGGCCTCGGCCGTGGAACAGAAGCGCAAGGACGACGCCCTCCGCGACAGCGAGCGCCGCTACCGCCAGATGTTCCACAACACCCGCGCCGTGCAGCTCCTGATCGACCCGGAGAACGGCGCGATCGTCGACGCCAACGCCGCCGCGTGCGACTACTACGGCTACACGCGCGACGAGATCCGAGCCATGCGCGTCTGGGACATCAACGTCCGCGGCGAGGACGCGGTGCGCACCGACCTCTCCCGCGCCAGCGCGCAGGAGTCGAGCCTCTTTCACTTCCGCCACATGCGCGCCAGCGGCGAGATCCGCGACGTGGAGGTGCACTCCGGCCCGGTCGACGCCGGCGGCGGACGCAAGCTCCTCTACTCGATCATCCACGACGTCACCGAGCGGCGCCGCGCCGAGCAGGCCCTCCAGCAGTCGGAGGAAAAGTACCGCGTCATCTTCGACTACGCGCCGGTGGGGATCTACCAGTCGACGCGCGACGGGACCATCGTCACGGCCAACGTGGCCCTGGCGCGGATGCTCGGCTACGACTCGGTCGAGGACCTGCTGACGCGGAACCTGAACCGCGACGTCTACACCGACCCCGGGCAGCGGGACGAGCTGATCCGCCGCTTCGAGCCGTTCGGCTACGCGAACAACGTGGAGCTGCAGTGGCGGCGGAAGGACGGCGCGCCGATCTGGGTGCAGCTCAACGCGCACGCCATCCGCTCCTCGCACGGCACGGTCTACTTCGAGGGGTTCGTCTACGACGTCACGGAGCGCAAGCGCGCCGAGGCGCAGCTGCTCAAGCACTCGGCGGCCATGACCGCGTCGATGGACGGCATCGGCATCATCAACGAGCGGCTCGAGTTCACGTACGCCAACGACTCGCTGGCCAAGCTGTTCGGCTATCCGGCCCCGCAGGCGATGCTGGGACGCTCGCTCTGCGACCTCTACGAGCCGCATGAACAGGTGCGGCTGATCACGTCTATCGTGCCGCTGGTGCAGCAGCGCGGGCGGTGGCGCGGCGAGGCCACGGGGCTGCGTGCGGACGGCTCGGGCTTTCCGCAGGAGATCTCCCTGACGGCCATCGCCGGCGACGACAGCATGGTCTGCGTGGTGCGCGACATCACGGAGCGCACCTACGCCGAGGAGCAGATCAAGCACCTCGCCTATCACGACGCGCTGACCAACCTGCCGAACCGGCTGCTGTTCAAGGACCGGCTGAGCGTGGCGCTGTCGCACGCGCACCGGGAGGGGACCAGCCTGGCCGTGCTCTTCCTCGACCTCGATCGCTTCAAGGTGATCAACGATTCCCTCGGCCACAACATCGGCGATCAGTTGCTGCAGGCCGTGGCCACGCGCATCGCCGCCTGCGTGCGCGAGAGCGACACGGTGGCCCGCCTCGGCGGCGACGAGTTCACGATCCTCCTCCCCCGCCTCAACCGCTCGCAGGACGTGGCCCCCATCGCCGGCAAGATCATCGAGGCCGTGCGCTACCCGTTCCACATCGAGGGGCGGGAGTTCTACATCACCACCAGCATTGGCATCAGCGTGTATCCCGAGGACGGGTCGGACGCGGAGACGCTCATCAAGAACGCCGACACGGCCATGTACCAGGCCAAGGAGCTGGGCCGCGACAACTACCAGCTCTTCAACGCGCACGTGAATGCCAAGGCGCTGCAGCGCATCGCCATCGAGCACGGGCTGCGCCGGGCGCTGGCCAACGACGAGCTGCACGTGCACTACCAGCCGATCCTCGACCTGCGCAGCGGCCGGATCACCGGGATGGAGGCGCTGCTGCGCTGGACACACCCGGACATGGGCTCGGTGCCGCCGGGGGTGTTCATCCCCATCGCGGAGAGCACCGGCGGCATGGTGTCGATCGGCTCCTGGGCGCTGCGGCAGGCCTGCCTGCAGGCCAAGCAGTGGCACGACGCGGGACACGAGTCGCTGTCGCTGGCGGTGAACCTGTCGGTGACGCAACTGCAGTCGAGCGACCTGGTGGAGACGGTGCGCGCGGTGCTGCAGGAGACCGGTTTCCCGGCGCGGCTGCTGGAGCTGGAGATCACCGAGAGCGGCGCGATGAACAACCCGGAGACGAGCATCCGCGTGCTGTACGAGCTGAAGAAGCTCGGCCTGCGCATCTCCCTCGACGACTTCGGCACCGGCCACTCGTCGCTGAGCTACCTGAAGCGCTTCCCGGTGGACACGCTGAAGATCGATCAGTCGTTCGTGCAGGACACGACCTCGGATCCCGACGCCGCCGCCATCGTGACGGCCATCATCGCCATGGCCCACAGCCTGCGCCTGAAGGTGATCGCCGAGGGTGTGGAGTACACCGAGCAGGCCAACTTCCTCCGCCGCCACGGCTGCGATCAGCTGCAGGGCTACCTGATCACGCCGCCCGTCCCGGCGAGCCGCTTCATCGAGATCGTCGATCGGGCGTGACGTAGGGCGGGCTTCAGCCCGCCCACCCCACGGGGGAGGCGGGCTGAAGCCCGCCCTACGTTTTAGTGCCTTACCGCCCTCGTCTTCGGGCGGATCACCTCGACGGTGATCGTCTGCTGCGTCTTCGCGCCGGAGAAGTCGGTCACCTCGAGGGTGACGACGTAGGTGCCGGTGCGGTCGAAGACGCGGTCGAGGGTCTGACCGCGCTTGGGGCCGATCTCGAACGGGAAGGTCCAGGAGTACTGGTACTCGGGGACGCCGCCGCCGGCGACGGCGCTGAAGGTGACGGTCTGGCCGACGCGCACGTTGCGCACCGGCGAGACGATCCGCGCGCGGAGCGGGCAGTGGCGCAGGAGGTACGTGTTCAGGCGGTCGGGGGCCGAGTGGACGGCCGCGGCGAGGTACGACGTCCCGCTCCAGACGATCGGATAGGGCGACTGCGCGCGGCCGAGGGCGGCCTCCGAGGCGAAGCCGGTATTGTTGATGACCGTGCCGTCGATGGTGAAGCGCAGGAGGCGGTACGTGCGCTCGACCGGCTGCGCGCGGCGCGGCGCGTCGATGTAGGCCAGGGCCAGCTCTTCGCCGTTCGAGATGAGCGACAGCGGCCAGGCGTCGTCGCCGATCGGCTCGACCAGCGTCGCGTCGGCCTTCACCACCTGCTGGTTCGTGTCGACGATGAACCAGCGGATCTCCGACTTCGGCTCCGGCGTCAGCGACGACTGGCGCGCGACCACGAACCGGCCGTTGTGCGCCGTTGCGGCGATGAACTCCGAGCCCGGCGACATGGTGCGCACCGTGATATTGCCGTCGCCGTCCGCGCGCGCGAAGACGAGCGAGCCGGCGGCATTGTTGAAGAACGCGCCGATGATGCCGCTCTCCGTCACGGCCAGCTCGAGGCTGGGACGGACGGAGCCGGGCACGAAGGCCGGCAGGTCCCATCGCTCGGTGCCGTTGGTCTCGAGCAGCGTCAGCCACAGCCCGCGGAACTGCCCCTGCGAGATCACGCGTCCGACGACGTAGGCGTTGAGCGCGGGGCTCCAGACGGCGTCGATGTCGTCGCCGGAGTAGACGGTGCGGTCGGAGGTGATGGCGATCCGGTCGCCGATCGGATCGCCGGAGAGGGTCAGGCGCTGGAGGAACAGGGCGTCGTTGACGGTCGTGTAGAAGAGCGCGTGCTCGGAGCCGTTCCAGAGGAGCGCCACGATGCGGCGGGCGTCGGTGGCGACGAGGCGGTCGTCGATGATGGTCTGCAGCGTCTCGTCATAGGCGCCGAACCACACCGCGCCAGGCGCCCCCTCCTGGGTCTTGGCCACGGCCAGCGTGCTGCCGCTCCACGAGAATGGGCCGGCCACGAGATTCGGCACCGAGGTGCGCGTGGAGAGCAGGCGCACCGCGCTGACGCAGTCTTGTCCTGAAGCCGCGGTGGCGAGGATGACCAGAAAACCCGCGGCCGCCTTTCGAATCGCTCCCATCACTGCCCCCTGGGTCTAGAGATAACTGACGGACCTTTGGGCAGTATACACAGGCGGCCGCGGGCGAATTTCAGAAGCAGGCTTTGTAGCAGTTCATCGAGGTCGCCAGCGGGTCGGCGTTCGCGAAGTTCCCGCACGAGCCCGTGCTCCAGTTATTGGGGAGGTTCTGCACGACGTTCGGCGTGGCCCAGCACGGCGAGCCGGGCTTGAGCGGCATGGGCGCGGTCGGCGCACCGGTCAGGGTGTTGTTCGTGACCGTGGTCGGATGCGTGGCCGTGCCGGCGCCGCCGAAGTTGACGAGCACCCGGCCGCCGTTGATGTTGTTCTGCGTGACGGTGCCGCCGAAGATGTTGGCGTAATCGACCCCGACCGGGCTCCACGGATCGGGCCCCAGGTTCAGGCCGAAGCCGCACCAGAACCCATAGCAGTTGATGGTGTTGTAGCGAATGCTGGCGTTGCGGTAGTCGCCGGTCTGTCCGGTCCCGCCGGTCTCCTTGAAGTTGCCCAGCATCATCGCCGCGAATGCGTAGACGCCGTTCTGCTCGATCCAGTTGCTCTGGATCTGGGCGCCGTACGCCGCGCCGACGATCAGGCCGACGTCGGTGCTGTTCACGATGTGGTTGTCGTTGACCATGCCGTAGTTGTTGCGGAGGATGGTCAGCCCGTCGGACCACAGGCCCGGCTGGTGGACGCCGTTGTTGTAGGCGGCGTTCCCCTGCACCCGGCCGTAGTCGCCGTGCCATTCCAGTCCGGTGCCGCAGAGGGCGTTTTTGGTGTTGTTGTAGGTGAACTCGCAGCGGTCCGCGGTGGACGTGCCGTGGCACTGATTGAACTTCACGTTGAAGCCGTAGACGTTGCTGCCGGCCTGGCAGTTCGCGTATGCCTGCGTCCCACCGCGGTTGGCGCGGTTCCCGTCGATGATCAGATGGTCGAAGATCACGTCGCGCGCCCCGAGCCCCTGCAGCAGCCCGCCGCTGCTCACCCTCCCCGGGATGCAGTAGCCCGCATTGTTGATGCAGGCGGTCGGACTGGGCGACGCCAGGAACCGCGCGCACCATCCTGCCGGCAACTGCTGGCAGTTGCGTGTGTCGCTGGCCAGTCCCGCCGTCCCGATCCGGAAGGCCCGCCAGGCCACGATCGGCGCGTCGACGAGATACGTGCCCGGCTGCAGGTTGATCCCCGTCACCGTCGTGTCGTCGATGCACGTCTGAAACGCATTCGATACCGGCGACACGCCGGTGTTATCCACGTAGATGTCGACGCCGCCGGAGCGACAGATCTTCACCGCCGCCGAGGCTTCGACCGCCAGACCGAGAGCCACCACTATCGCCCAAAGAAATCTCATGAACTCCTCCTTTTCATGAGGAGATGTCGCCGGGAGCATTTCATTTCAAAAAAAGTTGCGGCGGGCCGGCACGGCCGGCAGCGCTTGTTGGCCCAGCCTTGACGCACGCCTGTCGCCTGAAGTGCGCCTCTCGTGAGCGGACGTGCTCCGACAAGCGCTGCCGACCGTGTCGGCGGCTATACTGCTCGCCGGCATGCTCCGAATAACCCTGGGTCTCCTCGTCCTCCTCTCCCTCTCCGCCACCGGCGCTCCGAAGACGCCGGGGATCGAGCGCGCGGTCTCGCTCCCCACGCGCAGCATCAATGACGGATACGCCCTGGACGGCGCGGTGACGAACGACGGGTTCTCGATCCTGCTCCTGGCCGGGCTGCACGTGCATGCGACCGAGGTGTCGCCGCCGGCGACGACACCCCGCGGCGAGACCGAGCCGCTGGCCATCCCCCGTTTCGCGCGCATGGCCGGCTTGCCGCAGGGCATCGTCACCGCGTGGATGGAGGGCGCACGGCTCTTCGCCAGCGTCAGCGCGAAGGTGGGCGACGTGGGCGCGCGTCGCGAGCTGCCGGTCTTCGATTCCTGGCTCCCGCAGCTCCGCAGCGTCACGACGAATCGCACGCACGCTCTCGTGCTCTCGCACGACTTCGAGCGCCGGCACGTCTGGGCCTCGATCCTCGACGCCGGCGGCACGCCGGCCGGCAGCGCGGTCGACGTCGTCCCGCAGGAGACGATCGGCCGCCTGGCGGAGCTCACCGCCGCCTCCGATCCGGGCGGCTTTCTCGTGCTGTACCGCGACGAGCAGCAGCCGCTGCAACTGCACGCGGCGCGCGTCTCCAACAGCGGAGCGGTGACGCGGTTCACGATGCACCTGGATGCGGGCGTCACCTCCGCGCTGGCCGCATTCGACGGCACACGCTACCTGATCGCGCTGCAGCAGGGCGCCGCCATCCGCGGCATCCTCACCCCGCCCAACGGCAGCTCGCGCTCCGAGGTCTTCCTCATCGACGCCGATGCCAGGCTGTCCGCGATCGCGGGACGCGCGGGCGGTTCGCTGCTGGTCTGCTCGAACAAGGCCTTCGTCTTCGAGCACGCCACGCGCACGCACGGCCCGGATCACAAACTGGGCGCGGTCGCGAACTTCGTGGTCAGCGACGGCGAGCACGCCCTGGTGGCCTACGCGAACGATCGCCGCTTCCCGACGGGCACGGCCAGCGCGCAATGGCTGGACGTGCAGACGGGGCAGCCGCTCGGCGACTCGTTCGCGCTGTCGTACGGCTCTCCGCGGCAGTCGAAGCCCGCGGCCGCCCTCGGCGATCCGGTCGATTTTCTGGTCTGGGCCGAGCGCGATCCGGAGACGCTGCGGGACGCCATCCGCGGCACGCGCATCGCCCGCGACGGCCGCCCCCTCGACGAGCCGCCGCTGCGGCTGTCGCTCCCGGGAACCGAGAATGCGCGCCCCTCCGTGGCGTTCAACGGCCGCGACTTCGTGGTGGCGTGGCACGAGCAGGTCGGGACCGCGGGTCAGACGTCGGAACAGCGCCTGCTCGTGCAGCGTGTCTCGAGGGGCGGCCGGCTGCTCGAGCCGGCGCCGCGCGAGATCGGCCGGGCCCTGTTCTCCTGGTCGGACGTGGAAGTCGCCCACAGCGGCGACACGACGCTGATCCTCTGGATCGGTCCGACCGGAAATGTCTTCCAGACCCTCGGCCGGCGCATGAACGGCGACGGCGAGCTGCTCGATCCCACTCCCCTGCGCGTGACGCAGGAGGCGACGCCGCAGCACTGGACGTTCGATCTCGCGGCGGGCGCCGGCGGGTTCCTCGTGACCTGGGGCCAGAGCGATGGGACCCAGGAGAGTCTGCATGTCGCGCAGATCACGACGGGCGGAGCGGTCCGCTCCGCGCAGCGCCTGCACGCGTGGAGCTCCCAGGCGATCTACCGGCCGCACGTGACGTGGAACGGCCGCCATTTTCTCGTGGTCTGGAACAGTACGGCGACGATGATCACCTCGGCCATCTGGGCCTACTCGCCGCTGGCACTGCCGGTCAGCGGAGTGCTCGAACTGGGATCGCTCGACTATTCGTGGGCGGTGGTGTCCGCCACATCCCACTCGTTTCTCGATCCCTGGAACCCGCAGTTCGATGCCTACAGGATCGCCACTCCGCTCGAGGAAGAAGAGGTGATCGACCCGCAGATCGCCTCGGACGGAACACGCGCCATTCTCACGTACACGCGTCCCGTGCGCGAAGCGCCGCACGGCGGCTCGCAACGCGTGATGTACCGTCTCTACGGCGACCCCGTCCCGGCCATGCGTCGGCGGGCTGTGCGGCCGTAGAGAGAGACGACGAGGGGCCTCCGGCGGGCCGACACGGTCGGCGGCGCTGCTGTTGCCTTCGCGCGCGGAACGCGTTTCTCCCGGGACTCGCGCCCCGCGCCAGAACAAGCGCTGCCGACCGTGTTGGCCCGCCGGAGGCCCCCCGGTCGTCCCCTCTAGAACACGTACCGCGGCTGCGCGTGCACGAGGGTCAGGGCGTCGCTGAGGGCGGGGCCGGGCTGCACCTTGAAGTGGTGATTCACCTTCAGGCGCAGCGTCGGCTGGCCGGTCGACTCCGCCAGCTCGGACGGCAGGTCGACGATCGTCACCGTCACCGGGATCTCGCCGGCGTGCTCCTCCACGATCTCGCGGATCTTCTTCACCGTGTCGTCGCTCATGCGCGTGTACGGCACCTCGAGGGCGATCTCCTTCACCTTCTTCTCGCGGATCCCCTCGAGCTGCACGATCTCGAGCGCGGAGAGCTCCGGGGTGATCGGCGACTCGTGGAACGCGGCCGCGTGCGCGGCGAAGGTGCTCGTGGCGGCCGGTGCGTCCTCGACCGCCTCCACCGCGGCGTTGAACGCGTCCGCGTCATCGAGTGGAGCGGCGGCGGGAGCGCCGAACAGCGCGAAGTTATCCGCGCGGTCGCCGTACCTTTCCCGCTCGATCTCCTTCGGATCGCGGTCGTCCTCCACGTCCTCGAGCGTCAGCTCGTACGCGCTGATGCGCGCGCCGCGCAGCTCCGGATGCCCGCCGTACTCATCTTCGATCTGCTGCGCGCTCTGCTCGGCCGACTGCAGCGACGCCGAGCGGCCGGCCTGCTGCCCGCCCGTGTCCTTGACCGTGGCCGTGACCAGCACCGCCACCCCGTTGTCGAGCCAGCGCATGTACTTCGCGTAGAGGTCGGAGAAGACCACCACCTCGACCGTGCCGGCCTGGTCGTCGAGGAAGAACTTGGCCATCATCTTCCCCTCGTTCGGCCCCTTCTTGATCTTCGACTTCTTGATCTGCGAGACGATCCCGCCGATGTTCACCACCTCGTCGACGTGCCGGTAGAGCGTGTCGGTGCTGGCGTTGGCGAAGAGCTTCAGCTCCTCGTTGTATTTCGACAGCGGATGGCCGGTGATGTAGAAGCCGAGCGTCTCTTTCTCGTACTTCAGCCGTTCGTCCTCCGGCCACTCGGGGGCGTTCCGGACCTGCGCCTGCGACGTCTTCGGCGCGGCGGCGGCGAACATGCCGAAGAGAGAGTTCTGTCCCTTCTCCTTCTCGTCCTTGGCCCGCTGGGCGGAGTCGGCCGTCGAGTCGAGCTGGTCGAAGAGCGCCTTCCGCGAGATCCCGATGAAGTCGAACGAGCCCGACTTGATCAGCGCCTCCAGCACCTTCTTGTTGCAGGCGCGGAGGTCGACCTCCTCGCAGAAGCCGAGGAGCGACGTGTAGCGGCCGACGCGCTGGCGCGCGTCGAGGATCGACTCCACCGCGCTCTCGCCGACCCCCTTCACCGCGCCCAGGCCGAAGCGGATGTTCGGGCCGACCACGGTGAAATACATGCGCGACTCGTTCACGTCGGGCGGCAGCACCTCGATGCCCATCTGCTTCGCCTCGCCGATGAACTTCACCACCGCGTCGGTGCGGTCCATTTCGGACGACATCAGCGCGGCCATGAAGTGCCGCGGGTAATGCACCTTCAGCCACGCCGTCTGGTACGCCACCAGGGCGTAGGCGACGGAATGCGATTTGTTGAAGCCGTAGCGGGCGAACGGCTCGATGTAGTCGAAGATCTCGTTCGCTTTCTTCTTGTCGTAGCCGTTCGCGACCGCGCCGAGCACGAAGCCGCCGCGCTCCTTGGCCATGACCTCGGCGTCCTTCTTGCCCATTGCCTTGCGGAGCAGGTCGGCCTGGCCGAGCGAGTAGTTCGCAACCTTCTGCGCGATCTGCATGACCTGCTCCTGGTAGACGATGACGCCGTACGTCTCCTCGAGCACTTCCTTCATGGCCGGCACGAGGTACTTCACCGCCTTGCCGTTCTTGCGCTTCACGTACTCGTCCACCATGCCGGCGTCGAGCGCGCCGGGGCGGTAGAGGGCGTTGAGGGCGGCCAGGTCCTCGAACTGGGTCGGGCGCGCCTTGCGCAGCAGGTCCACCATGCCGCCCGACTCGAACTGGAACACTCCCTTGGTGCGTCCCTCCTGGAAGAGACGGAAGACTTCCGGATCGTCCAGCGGGATGGCGTCGATGTCGATGTCCACGCCGTCGACCTGCTTGGCCGACTTGACCGCGTCGTCGATGACCGTCAGCGTGCGCAGGCCGAGGAAGTCCATCTTCACCAGGCCCATCTTCTCCACCACGCGCATGTCGAACTGCGTCACGATTTCATCGCGGTTCGTGCGGTAGAGCGGCACGTAGTTCGTGACCGGCTCGGGCGTGATGACCACGCCGGCGGCGTGCATGCCGGCGTGGCGGGAGAGCCCTTCCAGCTTCTCGCCGATCTCGACGATCTTCTTCACTTCCTCGTCGTTCTTGATGGCGTCGGCGAGCTGCGGCGAGTCCTTCTTCGCGTCGGTGAGCGTAACGCCGGGGCCGCCCGGGATCATCTTCGAGATCTTGTCGACGAAGGCGTACTGGTGGCCGAGGACGCGGCCCACGTCGCGCACCACCGACTTGGCGGCCATCGTCCCGAAGGTGATGATCTGGGCGACGTTCTCGTGTCCATACATCTGGCGCACGTACTCGATGACCTCGCCGCGGCGGTTCATGCAGAAGTCGAGGTCGATGTCGGGCATCGAGATGCGCTCGGGATTGAGGAAGCGCTCGAAGAGGAGGTCGTAGTCGAGCGGGTCGACGTTGGTGATCTCCAGCGCGTACGCGACCAGCGAGCCGGCCGCGGAGCCGCGGCCCGGGCCGACCGGGATGCCGTGGTCCTTCGCGTATTTGATGAAGTCCCAGACCACCAGGAAGTAGCCGGGAAACTGCATGTTGCGGATGATCTCGATCTCGCGCTCGAGGCGGTCCCAGTACTCCTTCACCTCGTGCTTTTTCAGCCTGGCGGCGAAGAGGTGGGCCATGGCGTTGAGGCGCTTCTCCAGCCCTTTGCGCGCCACCTTGGCGAAGTGGTCGGCGAGCGTGGAGCCCTCGGGCACCGGGAACTTGGGGAGGTGATGTCCCTTCACGTCGAGCGAGAGGTTGACGCGCTCGGCGATGCGCAGTGTGTTCTCGGCGGCCTGCGGGTAGTCGGCGAAGACGCGGCGCATCTCGTCCGCGCCCTTGACGTAGAAGTCGTCCGAGTAGAACTTCATCCGCTTCTCGTCGCCGAGGGTCTTGCCGGTGCCGATGCAGAGCAGGACCTCGTGCGCGAAGGCGTCCGATTTGTCGAGGTAGTGGGAGTCGTTGGTGCCGACGAGCTGCAGCCCGACTTCGTCGCCGAGCTTCGCCATCATCGGCACGATCTTCTGCTGGTCGGGGATGCCGTGGTCCTGGATCTCGAGGAAGAAGTTCTCGGGACCGAGGATCTCGCGGTACGCCAGGGCGGCGTCTTTGGCCTTCTGCCAGTTCCCCCCCGCGAGCGCCTGCGAGACTTCGCCCTTGAGGCAGGAGGAGAGGACGATCAGCCCCTCGCGATGCTCGCGCAGGAGCTCTTTGTCGATGCGCGGCTTGTAGTAGAAGCCCTCGGTGTACCCGGCGCTGACGAGCTTGACCAGGTTCTTGTAGCCGACGTCGTTCTGGGCCAGGACGATGAGGTGGTTGTTGGCCCCGGCGTCGGCCTGCCCGTCCTCGACGCCCGCCTTGTCGAAGCGCGAGCCGTAGGCCACGTACATCTCGCAGCCGATGATCGGCTTCACCCCCTCCTTCTTCATGGCGTTGTAGAACTCGACCGCCCCGAACATGTTGCCGTGGTCGGTGATGGCACACGCGGGCATGCCCTGCTTGGCCACGCGCTTGGCGAGCGCCTCGGGGCGGGAGGCCCCGTCGAGGAGTGAGTATTCGGTGTGGAGATGGAGGTGGACGAAGGACATACGGGCCGGCCGCCAGTGTGCAGCACGGACGGCGGGATTGGCACACGAGCGTGTGCAGTGCGAGAGAGGCTCAGCGGGAGACTCTACCGATGGTGGACCGCCGGCGTCCCGCCGGCTGTCTCCGCGGGCGTCTCGCCCGCGCCCCCGCGAGTGGCGGCGGGACGCCGCCACAGACAGCCGGCGGGACGCCGGCGGTCCACTGATGTCCCGTTCGCTGCATCCCTCCTCCCCTTCCCTGCTTTTCGCGCGACCTCCGCGCGCTCCGCGTCCATCGTGTGCAGCGAAGGAGAACGCACATGAGAAAACTCACCGCCGTCCTGCTGTTGCTGGTCGCCTCCGCACTGTGCGCCGAGGAGAAAAACTACACGCGCAACGTGGCCATCGTCCTCTACCCAAACGTGCAGCCGCTCGACTGGACCGGGCCGTACGAGGTCTACAAGGACGCCGCGAACTTCGGCTCCGCGAACGGCAAGCGCGCGTTCAACGTCTACACGGTCTCGAAGGAAAAACGCGTGAATGGACAGGGGCTGCAGCTCGAGGCCGACTACACGATCAAGGACGCGCCCAAGCCCGACATCGTGGTGTTCCCCGGCGGACCGGCGTCGACGGAGATCAATGACGACCCCGAGTTCTTCGCCTGGGCAAAGAACGCCGCCACGGAAGCGGAGATCGCGCAGTCGGTCTGCACCGGCGCGTTCGTCCTCGGCAAGGCCGGCCTCCTCGACGGACTCCCCGTGACCACGTTCTACGGCGCGATCGAGGAGCTGCGCCGCAGCTTCCCCAAAGCGGACGTGCAGGACGGCCGCCGCTACGTCGACAACGGCCACATCGTCACCACGGCCGGCATCTCCGCGGGCATCGACGGCTCGCTGCACGTCGTGGCCCGCCTCCTCGGCCGCCGCGTCGCCGACCAGACCGCCCGCTACATGGAGTACCACTGGACGCCGGAGTCCTATCTCGCACGCGCCTACCAGTACCTGAACCCCAGCACCGACGAGCGCGGACGTCTCGTGCAGTCCGCGTCGCTGCGCATCGAGGAGAAGGACTTCCCCGGCGCGATCGCCCTCTACCGGCAGGCGCTCGAGCGCGACCGCAGCGACGGCTCCACCTGGTACGTGCTCGGCGAGACGCTGCACGGCGCCAAGCAGTACGACGAGGCGGCGCAGGCCTTCCTCACCGCCGCGAACGGCGCGGAAGGATTCCGCCTGCAGCAGTCGCTCTACAACGCCGCCTGCTCGTTTGCGCAGGGCGGACGGCTGGACGAAGGCTTGGACTCGCTCCGGAAAGCGTACGCGGCGGGACTCCGCGACCGGAATGCCGTGAGCAACGATCCCGACCTCGCGCCGTTGAAGAATCACCCGAAGCTGGCCACGGTGCTCGCGGCGGCGAAGTAGGAGCGGCGGGGACGGGCTGAAGCCCGTCCCACGTTGCCCACACCTTTTCGTCTTCACCAGCCACTTCTTCCGAAGCTGCAGCTCAGTCCACCCGCACCAGACCGCGGCGGATTGCCGACGTCGCCGCCTCGGTGCGGTCGCTGACGCCGAGCTTCACCAGGATCCGTTTGATGTGTCCCTTCACCGTCTCCTCGGTGATCTGCAGGGCGCGGGCGATTGCGCGGTTGCGGGCGCCGTGGACGAGGTGCTCGAGCACCTGCTGCTCCCGCGCCGTCAGGCGCGTCCAGTGCGCCGACTCGGCGAGCGTGGTCTGCGTCTCGGCGGAGAGGTAGCGCCGCCCCGAGTGCACCGTGCGGACGGCGCCGACGATCTCCGCCGCGTCGGCGTACTTCATCACGTATCCCTGCGCGCCCGCCGCGAGCGCGCGGTCCACGTCCGTGTCGCTGCCGTAGTTCGTCAGCACCACCGCCTTGCAGCCCGGTTGCGTCCGGGCCAGTTCCTGGATCACGTCGATGCCCGAGCGGCCGTGCAGGCGCAGGTCGACCGTGGCCACGTCGCAGGCCGTCGAGCTGCCGAGAGTGATCGCGGTCTCGACGTCGTCCGCCTCCCCCACCACTTCAATGTCGCGATGCGCGGAAAAGAGGGACCGCAGGCCGTGCCGGATCACCGAATGGTCGTCGACGATCAGCACGCGGATGGGATGGGTCATGGGAAGGGGGATCTCCGCCGTCCACGGTAACAGAGTGCGCAACCCCTCGAATGGGGCGCAGCGGAAAAGAGACTGCCCGATAGCCTGCCCGCTCCATGAACAGGTCGACCCGCTCCCCTCCGCAGCTCCGCCGCCGCGCCCGCCATTCATCCCCGGAGGAGACCCAATGAAGGCAATGTCATCGCAGACGAAGTTGCTGTACACCGTGCTCGCGGCGCTCGTGCTGGCCGTGCCCGCGCTCGCGCAGACGGAGGCCGCGACCGCGGCCGTCGTCGACGGGAAACGCATCACGATCGCCGACGTCGACCGTACCATTGAGGCCAGGTTGCGGCCGCTGCAGGAGCAGATCTACGCGCTGCGCAAGGGCGCGCTGGAGAACCTCATCGTCACCGCGGTCCTCGAGCGCGAGGCGGCACAGCGGAAGATCACCGTGGCCCAGCTCCGCAAAGAGCTGTCCGCGGGCACGTTCGAGATCCCGTCAGCGGACATCGAGAGAACGCTGCAGGAGCATCTCGAGTCATTCGCCGGCATGAGCCCGGACGAAGTGCGCGAGCGCGTGCGCATCGACCTTGAGTCGCAGGAGCGCATGCGCCAGTATCGGGAGCGCGTGGCGCGCCTCCAGGAGCAGTCCGGCGTGCAGGTGCTCCTCGGCGAGCCGACCGTGTCCGTGTCGGTGGCGGGCCTGGAGCGCATGGCCAAGGGGAATCCCGACGCGCGCATCACGCTCGTCGAGTTCGCCGATTTCCAGTGCCCCTACTGCCGCGGCGCCAGCAAGACCGTGGAGGAAGTGCTGGCGCGCTACAAGGACGACGTGCGGGTGGTGTTCCGCCACCTGCCGCTGAACAACCACGCGCAGGCGTTCGACGCGGCGCGCGCGGCGTACTGCGCCTCCGAGCAGAGCCGCTTCTGGGAGTATCACGACGCGCTGTTCGAGGCCGACTCGCTGTCCGGCGAGCGCCTGAGCGGCATCGCCACGGAGGTCGGGCTCGAGCCGAAGGCCTTCGCGAGCTGCATCGGCGCGGAGCGCTCCCGCACCGCGGTCATGACCGACCTGCAGGAGGCGCGGCGTCTCGGCATCAGCGGCACCCCCGCCTTCATCGTCAACGGCGTGCTCCTCACCGGCGCCGTGCCGCTCGAAGAGCTACAGCGGCTGCTCGACCGCCAGCTCGCGGCCATCCCCTCCCGCCTCGCCTCCATCCGCTGAGCAACGACCCTTCGAAAGGAACGACCATGAAACGAACGATGCAATCGTTGTGTGTCCTCGTGTTTCTCGCGACCGCGGCGTATGCCGGGCCGCGTCTCGAGCCGCGCCGCGACGTGCGCCCCGCCGCCGCCGGCGCCGCGGCCACCGTCCGCGCCGCGTACGACAACTTCGCGCGCTACAACCGCGCCGCGCTCTATCAGGAGACCGGCCACCTCGACAGCGCAAACGCGCGGGCGATCGACTTCGAGATCCAGAATCTCCGGACGGGCGACGTCCGCGAGATCCTGAACGTCCCGCAGAGCGAGCTGATGACGCTCCCCACCGGGGAGATCGTCCTGGGCACGCTGACGACGCATTCGTTCGAGGCGGGCGGCAAAGGCGTCACGTATCCGGCCGCGTGGACGCCCGGCCGCTATTCGTCGTCGTACGACCGGCAGTGGACGGTCGGCCAGGTACTGGCGCTCTATCCCGACAAGTACTTCGACGTCCGCGAGTACGCGGCGTACGACGTGATGGTGTCGTACGAGGGGAAGAGCCGCACGTACAAGGCCCTGGCGCTTTTCCACAACAAGTTCGACGAGGCCCTGGGCAAGGCCGACTACTGGGATACCGTGGTCGGCTTCGGGGGGATCGTGACCGAGCTCGCGCGCGAAACGCGTCCGGCCTACGAGGTCGAGCCGGCACGGGTGGCCGCGGGCGGCGGGCGTTTCCGTCCCCGCGTGAACGACGTCATCGGACCGATGCAGACGTACCACAATCACAATCGGGACTGGCACGACACCGGTGAGCACGGCGTCCTCTTTCACTGGCAGACCGCCTGCCGCGAGTTGCCGCAGAACCAGCAGCGGTGCGAGGTGCTGACCACGAGTCCTTCGTGGCTCGAGAACGGCGTCGTGAACAGCTTGCGCTATCACGTCGGGAAAGCCGACCGCGACCTGCAGGGCAGCACCGGTTCACGCGGCACCACCATCAACTGCCATACGGCAGTGGCAGCCGCCTTTCACTTCTGCTGGTCCCCGGAATGCGGCATTGAGCTCGGTCTCTCCTCGTCGCGGAGCGGAGCGGAAGTCAGCGTCAGCTTCAAGAACGGCGATCTCTGGAACGACAAGTGGGGTCACGCGAACACGTGCAACATCCCCTCGGAGATCACCTGGTACGATCCGCCCCCCGGCTGCATCACCTACAACGATGGCTTCACCGAGGGCAACACGCAGGCGATGGAAGATCCGCCGTGCTCCTCGCCGATCCTCATCGACATCGACGGGAACGGCTTCCAGCTCACGAGCGCCGCAAACGGCGTGGACTTCGACCTGAACAGCGACGGCACGGCGGAAGGGCTGTCGTGGACCGCGGCCGGCGTCGATGACGCGTTCCTCGTCCTCGACCGCAACGGCAACGGCCGCATCGACAACGGCCGCGAGCTCTTCGGCAACTTCACGCCGCAGCCGAAGACCGATGAGCCACATGGCTACATCGCCCTCGGCGCATACGACCACGCGTCGGAAGGCGGCAACGGCGACCAGGTCATCGACAGCCGCGATCCCATCTTCGCCTCGCTGCGTCTCTGGCGCGACGCGAACCACAACGGCCTCTCCGAGCCGGACGAGCTGCGCACGCTGCAGAGCGCCGGAGTCGAGGGACTGCGGGTCGACTACAAGGACTCGAAGCGCACCGACGAGTACGGAAACCTGTTCCGCTATCGCGCCAAGGTGGAAGGGAGCAAGGGCTCCGACGTGGCGCGCTGGAGCTGGGACGTCTTCTTCCTTCTGAAGTAGCTGTCTGGAGTGCGGCAGCGATCGGCTGCCGCTCTCTATGCGGCAGCCGCAGCTGCCGCGGGCGGGCGGGAGGCTGGCGCCTCCCGCATTGAGAGCGGCAGCTGATCGCTGCCGCACTCCAGATCACGTGGGGACTTCGACCGCGACCTCCAGGCCACCCTCCGGGAGGACGCGCGTGGTGAGCGCCGCGCCGATGCCTTCCGCCCGCTCGCGCATCCCGCGCACGCCGAGGCCGGCCACGGAATCATCCGATGCGCCGCCGTCGTCGCGCACGGTGAGCGTAGCCGCCCCGGGCGCGTACTCGAGCGTCAGGGCGATGCGGCTCGCACGCGCGTGGCGGAGCGCGTTCGTGACCGCTTCCTGCGCGATGCGCAAGAGATGGTGCTCGTACTCCTCGGTGCGCAGCCGGCGCGGCGTGCCGGTGACGATCACCGAGCCCTCCACCGGAAGGCCGTGCGTCATCATCTCCATCATCCCTTGCAACGCCTGACCGAGGTCGCGTCCCTCGAGCGAGGCCGAACGGAGGTTGAGCAGCGCGCGCCGCGCATCGAGCTGCGAGGAGTGAATGACCCGCTTGGCCGTGCGCAGGTGATCGGACCAGCGCTCCCGATCGCTCGCGCTGGCGAAGGCGCTCTCGATGTGCAGCGCCACGCCGGTGAGCCCCTGCGCCAGGGTGTCGTGCAGCTCGAGCGCGATGCGCCGGCGCTCCGCGTCCACCGCCTCGTGACGCAGGCGCAGGCTGCGCATGCGCCGGGAATGGACGAAGAAAATGAGCGCCGCGAGGGCGGCGGCGCAGAGCACCAGGAACGTCCCGGTCTCGTAGAAGACCGGCAGCCGCCGCACGCTCAGCGGCGCGAGCAGCGCCCGCGGTGACCCGAGGCCGTCCGTGGCCTCGACGTGGAACCGGTAGCGGCCGGGCGGGAGGTTCGTGTACTCGGCCACGCGGCGGTCGCCCGCTTCGACCCAGTCGTCGTCGTAGCCCTCGAGGCGGTAGCGGAAGCGGATGCGCTTCGGCGCGACGAAGACCGGCACGGTGTAGCGCACCTCGAGCCGGTCGTGCGGCTTGCGCAGCACCGCCGCCCCGGTCTGCACGGCCGCGTTGACGCGCGTCTCCTCGATGCGCGGCGCGAAGCGGAGCGCCCGTGGGGCGGCCACCGGCTGGACGACGGCGATGCCGCGCGTCGTGGCGATCCAGATGCTGCCGTCCCGCCGCTGCCAGCTCCCCGGAAACGTCCCGTTGACCGGCTCGCCGGGCGGCATGCCGTCCTCGATGCCGAAGAGGAGCGGATCGAACGATTTCGCGCGGCCGGTCATGACCGCATCGAGGTCGCTCCGCCGGATCCGGAACACGCCCGCGCCCGAGGCCATCCAGAGCGCGCCGTCGCGGTCGTCCTGGATGTGCAGGACCGTCCCGCGCGGCAGGCCGTGCTCGCGCGTGTAGCGGAACAGACCGCGCGGTCCGAGGCGATAGACGCCGCCGCGCGTGCCGAACCACAGCTCGCGCTGCCGGTCCTCGTGAATGCAGAAGGTCCGCTCGGGCGGCAGTTGCCGCCCGTCGCTGACGGTGGTGAAGCGCCCTCCCTCGAGCACCGTCAGGCCGCCGCCCGACCCGCTGGCGGCCCAGATGCGGCCGCGGTGGTCCTGGCGCAGGGCGATGACGAGATCGCCCTGCAGGCCGTCCTTTTTGCCGTAGGTCGCGGTGACGGCCCCTCCACTCAGCCGCGCCAGGCCGGAGGCCGTGCCGATCCAGAGCGTGCCGGCGCGGTCGAGCAGCAGCGCGTAGACGACGTCGTCCGGCAGCCCGTCGCTCTTGCGGAACGTCGTGACGCCGTCGCGGCCGAGGCGGACCACACCGCGGCCGTACGTGCCGGCCCATACCGCGTCGCCGTCCGCTACCACCGAGGTGATGAACCCTTCGTGCAGGCCCGTCGAGGCGGCAACGCGCGTCCAGCGGCCGTTGGCGTAGCGGTTCAGTCCCTGGTCCGTGGCGGCCCACATCACGCCGTCCGGCGCCTCGGAGACGCTCCACACGGTGCTGTTCGACAGTCCCTCGTGCGCGGTGTGCGTGACGACGAAGCCGTCGTGGAACTGGTTCACGCCGCCGACGTGGGTCCCCACCCACAAGGCGCCGTCGACATCCTCGTAGATCGTGTCGATGAAGTCGTGCGACAGCCCGTCTTTCTCGCGGAAGCGCGACAGCTCTCCCCGGCTCCAGCGCCACAGGCCGGTGCGCGTGCCGATCCAGAGGGAGCCGTGGCGGTCGCGGGTGACGGCCCAGACTTCTTCTTTGTCGAGATCCGGCACGGGACGCGTGACGCGTGCGCCGTCGTAGCGGCGGAGCCCCGCGCCTCCCATCCACACTTCGCCGCCGCCGCCGCCCGGCACGGCGTAGAGCGAATAGACGGCGCCGTCGCCCCCCTCGATGCGCTCCGTCCGTCCGGCGCGATGGCGATAGAGGCCGTCGCCGCCGCCGATCCACAGCGTGCCGGCATCGGCGGCCAGCGCGTAGACACTCTCCGGTCCCGCCTCGTCGCGCAAGGCGCGGCCGTTGGCGTAGCGGAACAGGCCGCCGATGGCGCAGCCGATCCAGAGCACTCCCGGCTCCCCCGTCTCGCGGATGGCGAACACGCCGCGCAGGTCCTGAGTCCCGGGCAAGGCCTGGAAGCGCCCCTGGCGATACGAGACGACGCCGCGCGCGGTGCCGATCCAGAGCGTGCCGGCGCGGTCGCGATAGAGAGAGGTGACGTTGTGCGCCGTGAGCTGCGGCACGGTGGAGGAGTCGTAGACCGTGAAGCGCGCGCCGTCGAAGCGCACCAGCCCTTCCTGGGTACCGAACCAGAGGAAGCCGTCCGCCGTCTGGGCGATAGTCTGGACCGAGTCCTGCGGGAGGCCGTCTTCCACCGTCCAGGCGCGGCGGACGTATTGACTCACCGTCCGCGCGGGATCGAGGGCCCGGGCCACGGAAGGAGCCCAGAGCAAGGCCAGACACAGCACGATCCACGGACTCCGAATTGCGGGCGGCACTGCGTCTCTCCTGACGGCCGCAAGTTAGCACGGGGAGTGGTTGTGTCCGGGGAGCGACGTTACGATTTCCTACGCCGCGTTGCCCATCATTCCATCTCCGCGAATGCTGGGATTTGCTCCGCTGAAGCGCGTCCTACGTCGCCCACACCTTTTTCGTCTTCACCAGCCACTTCTTCCGCTCGTCGAAGCCGATCAGCCCTCCGTTGATGCGTTTGGTGATGGTGGCGATGTCGTCCTGGTCCGCGAATTTGTTGCAGTTCTTGTCGGTCCACTCCTCGGCGGCGATGCAGAGGGACCAGGCGGGATCGGACGCCAGTGCCGGGTCGCCGACGAGATCGCAGCCGAGGCGCGTGCCGTAGCGGGCGTACGATTCGCGTCCGGTGATCTGCAGGAGGCCGCGGCCGATGTAGCGCCAGCCGTCATCGGGATCGCTGTTGCCCATCCGTCCGCCGTAGACCTTGTTCGCCAGCGCCTGCGGGTTCTTCTCGAACGGCCGCGCGGACTCGAGGGTTGGGAAGCGCTTCGGCCAGATGACCATCAGCCGCTTGGCGGTGTAGCTCAGGTTCTCCTCGATGATGCACAGCCCGCCGCTCTCGTGGAGCACCTGGGCCATGAAGTGCGCGAGGCGCAGGGCGTTGTCGTTGATGCCGTACTTCGCGAACACCTCGTCCGCGTTCGCGAACGCGTCGCGGCAACGCGGCAAGGCACTCGGCGCAAGGAGCTGCAACTGCTCCGCCGTCAGGGGGATCATCGAAAACCTCCGTTGGGATGGATGGGGAGATTCTAACCTCTCTGGCCGTGCGCGGCGACGCCGCCGCAGAACGGGCATTCGGTACGGTGAGCGCGGCCGCTTCTTTCCATTGCCGGCGTTTGAGCGCGTATCGACTGAGAGCGATGGCTCGACTTCTTCGCCGAGGGGAGTCGAGACCTGCGCGACGCAGGGAGTGGCCATGGCGAACAATCCCTCGGACACCTGGCGATGCGCAACATCGTCAGCGGAAATTGGGCGGGCTGAAGCCGCGCCCTACGTTGAGCATGTTTCTCGCGATACGCATGCTCCACGTAGGACGGGCTTCAGCCCGTCCCACCTTCAGAGGTCCGTCAGTAGCTGACTTTCAGTTGATAGGTCGCTTTCGTCGACGAGTAGCGGTTGACGCGGATATAGACGTTCACGGCCGCGGAGCCGGTGTTGGTCCACGACGCCTGGTCCGCGGTCGTGCCGCCGTTGATCGACTTCGCCACCTCGGTGCCCGCCGCGTTGTAGAGGAACAGGTCGTAGTCCGCGGTGAGGCCGTCGAGCAGGGCGGTCACCGTGGCGCCGGCGGGGAGGCTCAGTCGGAAGTAGTCGTTGGCCGCGGTTTCGTTGACGAATGTCCCCGCGATCTGGTTGCAGCTCCCCGAGATCGCCTGCGGCGCGGAGGTACTGTCGTTCGGCTCCACGTCCGAGATCGAATTGCAGGCGGCGCCGGTCTGGTAGCTCCCCACCAGCGTCACGCCCGAATACGGGTCATCGCCGACGATCAGCACGTGCCAGGTGCCCGCCGACGGCGAGGCGAAGGTGCAGGTCTCGTTGTTGCCGCTCGCGAACGGACGGCAGTCGTACGTCGACATCGTCGGCGCGGAGCCGAAGCGCACGTAGAGGTCGGCGTCGCCGCTGCCGCCCGACATCTGGAACTGCAGGTTCGACGCGC
>Ga0196976_1000544_pt1 | contig 23329 bp, 42 predicted proteins | sample S3v_513CmetaG_FD_148644 | JGI IMG/M metagenome (GOLD analysis project Ga0196976, IMG submission 148644) | Soil microbial communities from Anza Borrego desert, Southern California, United States - S3+v_5-13C | ecosystem: Environmental > Terrestrial > Soil > Desert | place: USA: California...
TGGAAAGCAGGGCGAGTTTTTCCGCAACTATGCTTTGGTGCTCCCCGCCAAGTCCAAGTACATGAACCTCGGCGTTGTCGAGAACGGCAAGGTTGTCGAGGTCCAGGGCGAAGCGGAGAAGAAACGGTACGAGGGAATGTTCTATTCCGGCGTCAAGTGTGTCGCGGAATTTTCTTTCAAGCCGTTTTCGATGACCGCGGTGGACGGCTCTTTGATTCGCGGCCTGACGGCGTACGTCAATCAGGTTGTTTCTTATGGCCGTGGTGAGCGCGTCGGCGGCGGTGCATCTGTCATCGATACGTTCAAGGATTGCGTTGGCCACGAGACCGACGACGATCCGACGACTGGCGATGACGACGATATCTGATCGGGTTTCCTCCTTGCTCGATCGGTAACTGGCCACGGCGGTTCCAACAGCGAGCCCCGTGGCCTTTTTGTAGGCTGCACATGGACCGCTGGCTGACATTCGACTTCGAAACGACAAGCGGCACCGAGCTCAAGTCGGCCGGCTCATGGCGCTATGCCGAGTGCCCCACCACGCACATCATCGTGCTGCGCCTGCGCGACCACCGCGGCCGGAAGTATCGATGGATCCCCGGCGATCCCATCCCACCCGTGTGGCTTGAGGCGCTGCGTGAGGGTTGGGCTTTCATCGCGCACAACGTCGCGTTCGAAAAGGCCATCCTGCGACGCATCCTCGTGCCCGACTTCGGCTGGCCCGACGTCCCCAATGAGCTCTGGCACGACACGATGGCGGTCTGCGCCATGAAGGCGCTGCCGCTGGCCCTCGAGGATGCCTGCGCCGTGCTGCGCCTGCCGGTGAGCAAGGACATGGCGGGCAGCAAGCTCGTGCGCTCCATGAGCCGATACAACAAAGCCGGCGCGCTGCCGGCGCTGGCCGGCGTACTGCCGGCGATCGACGCCTACTGCGAGCGCGACGTGGACGCCGAGGTTGAGCTGCACCACGCGATCGGCGCGCTGCCGGCGCACGAGCGCCAGATGTGGCTGTATGACCAACTTATGAATGAGCGCGGGCTGCGGCTCGACCTACCGTTCGTGGATGCCGCTCAGATCGCCGTAGACCGGGCCTGTGAGCCCTTGGCGGCCGAGTGGCGGGCCATCACAGGCATCGAAAAGCTCGGCTCCCCCGCCTTCCGCCCGTGGCTCGCAGAGCGGGGCGTCATCCTGCCGAACCTGCAGGCCGAGACGCTCGAGGAATTCATGGCGGATACAACCTTGGATCCGGGCGAGCTGGCGCACCGCGCGCTCAGCATCCGCCAGCTCATCGGCAGCTCGAGCATCAAGAAGCTGGCGGCCATGAGGGCGTGCGTCGGCGCGGACGGCCGGGCCCGGGGGCTGTTCCAATGGCACGCCACGGTGCCGGGGCGCGGCGCCGGCCGCCTATTCCAGCCGCAGAACTTCCCCCGCGGCACGATCGAGCTCGACAAAGAGAAGCCCGACGCCGACATGCTCGTGGATCTCATCATGTCGGCGGACCCGGCGATGATCGAGCTCCTTGGCCCGTGCATCGAGACGATCGTGGGCAGCTTGCGCCACGCTGTCATCGCGGATCCCGGCAAGGAATTTATCGCTGGCGACTACGCCGGCATCCAAGCGCGCGTGTGCCTCGCGCTCGCCGGCCAGTACGACAAGGTGCAGCTCATGGCCACCGGCCAGGACGTCTATTGCGACATGGGCAGTGCGATCTACAAGCGGCCGATCACCAAAAAAGACAAGGAGGAGCGGCAGGCTGGAAAGAACAGCGTGCTCGGCCTCGGCTTTGGCATGGGCGCACCGAAATTCCACGATAAATACTGCAAAAAGCAGCCGCTCGAATTCGCAGAGCGTGTCGTTCACACGTATCGCAAGGAGTGGGCGCCGAAGGTGCCTCACCTTTGGTATGGCCTCGAGGAAGCGGCCAGCCGAACCGTGTGGGATGGCACGCCGCACGAGTACAACGGCATCGAGTATCGGATCGAGGATGGGTGGCTGACGTGCCGCTCGCCGGCCGGCTCAAAGATTTGGTATCGCAACCCGACGAAAGAGCGCCGCGCGATGCCGTGGGATCCCGACGACATTCGCCCGGGATTTTCTTTTGACACGCAAAAGAACGGCCAATGGATAAAGAAATTCGCATTCGGTGGGCAGCTCACCGAGAACATTGTTATGCGGATTGAGGTCGATATTAAAAATGCTGGCATCCACAACTTAGAGCAGGCCGGCTATCCCGTTGTCCTCGATGTGCATGACGAATTGGTGTGTGAACTGCACAATCCGGATAAAAAAGTATTTACGGATTGCATGTTGCACTTGCCTAATTGGGTGAAATCATACAACATTCCCGTCGCAATAGACGAACCGTGGATTGCGAATAGGTATCGGAAATGATTTGCGATCAGACGTGGAGCCGCATTTTGGCTGAAGTCCGCAAGAAACGGATGTACCTCCACATCGCCCACGATGGCCGCGTTTCATTGCGGGCCTATCCGTACCAATACCGCGTCAAGATGGGGTGGGTGAGATGAGCGAAGCGGAAGCCGAGGCGTGGAAAAACCGGATGGCCGAGCTTTCCGAGCGCCGGCATCGGGTGAAAGCCGAGCTGCGCGCCATTGAGAGCGCCATCTGCGAAATCATGCTTTTCGTTCTCGGGTTTGGAGGCCGCCCCCGTGGCTAAGAATAGCCGAGCGAAAGGGTGCAGGGGCGAGCTCGAATTCGCCAAGGTATTGGCCGACCGCAAGCTGAGCGCCCGCCGTGGCCAGCAATTCAGCGGCGGCACCGACAGCCCCGACGTCATTTGCACGTCGCTGACAGATATCCATTTCGAAGTGAAGCGTGTTGAGGCAGGCAATCTCTATATCTGGCTCGCCCAGGCGATCCGTGATGCTGGCGAAAAGAAAGTGCCGATCGTCGCGCATCGCCGCAACAAGCAGGATTGGGTAGCCATCCTGCCGATGGACGATTTGCTAGACCTGCTCCTATTGCGAGAGGGGACATTGATATGAAGCAGAATTATCGCGCTCGCATATCCGATGACGAATTGGTGGAGCGCTGCAAGCTGTACGCACAGCATAAGACGAGCACCAAATGCGCCAAGATCCTCGGTATCAGCGGATCGGCGTTTCGCAACAGCATGGCCGAGGCAAAGAACCGCGGCATCACGGCCAACACCAAGCTGCAGAATACCGAGGCCAAGCTGAAAACACAGCTTCAGCTCGTAAAGCAGGAGCTGGCCGAGACCAAGCGCCACAATGAGACCGTCGAGAGCATCCGCAAGGAAATCTATGGCCTCGCTGAGCTCACGCCGGATCCACCGAAGTGGATCAATCCCAAGAGCACTAAGGCCGGCTCGCCCGGTACGCCGATCGTGGTTATCAGCGATTTGCATTGGGGCGAAAAGGTCAGCCGCATTCAGGTCGGCGGCTGCAATGAGTACAACCGGCGCATCGCTCGCGAGCGGCTGCAGAAGCTCGTCACGAAAGTGATCGATCTGACCATCAACCACATGGTCAATCCGACGTACCCTGGCATCGTCTGCTGCCTCGGCGGCGACATGATTACGGGTGCCATCCATGATGAGCTGGCCGAGACGAATGACGGCACGGTGCAGCAGGCGCTGCTCGACTGCCAAGAGCAGCTCATCCTCGCGCTTACGCGCCTCGCTGACCAATTCGGCCGCGTGTTCGTGCCGTGTGTCGTCGGCAATCACGGGCGCGACACGCACAAGCCGCGCTTCAAAGACAGCGTGTTCCACTCCTACGAATGGAACCTCTACTGTCAGCTCGAGCGCCATTTCCTGCGCGACCGGCGCGTGCAGTTCTTTATCCCCGGTGGATCCGACGCCTATTTCACTGTCAATGGCCACAGGTATCTGCTGACGCACGGCGACAAGCTCGGCGTGCAGGGCGGCGACGGCATGATTGGCATTCTCGGGCCGATCACGCGCGGGCGCATCAAGCTCGGCCGGCAGCAGGCTCAGGTCGGCCGCGACTTCGATACGATGATCGTCTGCCACTACCACACGTATGTGCCGCGCTCTGAGGCCAGCCATACGATCGTGAACGGCTGTGGCATTGGCTACAACGAATATGCGTACGAGAAGCTGCGCGCCGGCTACTCGCGGCCGACGCAGGCGCTGTGGTTTACGCACCCGGAATATGGCGTGACGTGCCAATGGCCGATCTACCTCGAGAAAGAGCAGAAGCCGATCCGCGCCAAGCGGGATTGGGTGAATTGGGATCAGGGGAGCCACTATGACCGCGCAGCATAGGACATTCGAAACGGGGGCCACCCGTGACACGGCGGCCGGCAAGTTCGATTACGAGGGCTTTCTGAGCCCTTACGTCATCACAGCCTTTGGCACGTACATGAATTTCAATCGCGAGCTGATGGATGGCTCGCTGCGCGACAGCGACAACTGGCAGAAAGGAATGCCGCTCAACGTCTACATGAAGTCGGCGTGGCGCCATTTCTTTGAGTGGTGGAGCGAGCACCGCGGCCTCATCGCACACGAGGGCATCTTGTGGGCCTGCCTCGGCCTGATGTTCAACTTGCAAGGCTATATCCACGAGCTGCTGAAGGCACACCCGGAGCTGTTGGATCAAGCGTTGGCCGCCGCTGAAGCTCGGCGCGCTGAAGCTCGGCGCAGAATGCAGCTCAGCACCATGACGACGCGCACGGCGCGCGTGGCCAACAGCCTCGAGGCGGCAATGCTGGCCGGCGATCCGGGCTCGAACCTGCCGGCGTCGGGATGCTTCCCATGAAGCAACTCCCCACTGCGGAAATCATTGACATCCAAGCGCACATGCCGGCCGAGCGGTGGTGGGGCTTCTGCAAGCGCCGCGTGATCCACACGGGCGGCGAGCCCTACCTTGTGCGCTGGCACATCATCCCGCGCAACAAGTGGTTCAACATCTACCTGCACCACATCCTGCGCAGCGATGACGAGCGGGCGCTGCACGACCATCCGTGGGCTTCGGTGAGCTTCAAGCTCAAGGGGCCGCTCGAGGAAGTGTACTTGGATGAGCACGGCTTCTATCAGGCGCGGGCGATCCCGACGCTGTGGCCAATATACCGATCGAGCACGTTCGCGCACCGGCTAGTCCTCGCGGGCGGGGCGACGGCGTGGACGATTTTCATCACCGGCCGGCACGTTCGGCTGTGGGGTTTTTGGTGCCCGCAAGGGTGGCGTTATTGGCGCGAGTATGAAAAGAGTGGAGGCTGCGGTGAAATTTGAAATCTTTGTGTTCGCATGTCGGCTCGCGCTGTGCCGCGAGGATATCCTGCTGGTAACTGAGCGCGAACCGATGCAGCTTCAGATCCAACAGACGTTCGCCGCGTGGGCGATTCAGCACCCGGATTGGCGTGTGGAACGGTTCGGCTCACGCCGCGCCGGCCGGGCGGTGGCCAAGGTCTAAGCGGCCTTTATTGAGGGGTTGCGGGTTTGGTGGCAGCACTACACTTGGATGCGGCTAGCGCCCCTGTCGCGGCTGCGTCGTAGGTTCCGTCCAACTTGAAGCGAGCACGGACGTAAACCGACCTCTTGCATATCGGGCAGTTCACCCAAAGGTGAACCTTGCTCTTGGCCGCGGCGTCGGTGCTCATAGCTCGGGGCCTTTATTGACGGTTGCCGCGCACCAAGGCGCAGGCGGTTTCGTGCATCGCTTCGGCTTGCGCCCACGTCGAGCATCGCTCCTGATACTTGTCGTGCTCGCCGCCGAAGATCATCGTCTCGAATAGCAATGGCGGGCCGCCGTTCCAACTGTGGTCAAGACCGAGGAACACAGTCGACACGTCCACGTCACCGATCTGCGTGCGGGCGACGCGGCACCTGTCTTCATTCTCGTGCTTCCAACGCGCGCCCTGCATGAAATCCTCCGCGAGGACCGGCCGGTTGTCAGCATCGAGGGTGTACCAGTCGCTCATAAGTGGGGTTTCCTTCAGACTGTCTCGCTGTTGGTTTCCTGACGGAACATACCACGAGCATGGCTCACGGCATCGGTGAAGTAGGCGAAGCCGCCGCACTGGCCTCTGGAAAGAACAGAGTACGGGTCCGTCTCGCCTTCAAGGCGATAGAAGATCGTCCAACGGCGCCGCCAGCCGTCAATATCGGCATAGATCGTGCCGTCTGGCCGGTACAGCGTGCGCCCTTTGAGCTTCAACTTCATGGCCGTTCTCCATGTTCATGGCGAACGTGGATAGCAAATCGCTTGACGACTGTCAACAAACCTGTCAAACAATTATTTGAAAATCGGATTTGCGGAATACCCCGTGAGACGACGTGAAATGCGGCTTGAGGACGTACAGACGATGTTGCGCAAGCAATGCGCGGATGCCGGAAGCCTGACGGCGTTCGCGGAAGCGCACAGCCTCAATAAGCAATACGTCTCGCAGGTTTTGAACGGCCACCGCCCGCCGTCTGAGCGCCTATGCGACGCGCTCGGCATCGTGTCGGACGGTGAGCGGTGGATTAAGAAATAGGAGAGGCAGATGGAAAAGCCGGTGATTGAGCAGTGGGCGGAAGACGAATACCGCGAGGGCGTTTCGGCCGGTGCCGCTGCGCGCCAACTCTGCCGCACGCTCGGATCGAACGGCGCCTATCCGACGCTCAAGCGCATGCTTGAGGACATGCTGGCGGATCGCAACCGCGCATCGTTCGACCGCTCGTGCATCCTGCGTGCTGTCGATGTGGCGGCGCCCGAAGATGCACCGCGCATTCGCCGTGAGAGCTACATTCGCAATAACCCCGACGCGCCGATTGCTGGTGCGGGCGCGGGCAACAACTAGTCCCGCAAAGGAGCCGTTAGATCGGCGCTAGCTCGCAATGCTCGAATTCGAATGGCTGGAATACAAACTCCATCGCGTGGCCAGCCTCAATCTCGACGTCGAGCACGGCAGTGGCCACGATCACGCGCGTGCCGATATCCGTGCAGCGATAGAGCTGCGCCGAGCGATAGGCGGACGTGAATTCGCAGCCGATATAGAAGTCAGCGAGCGTCATGGCGGCACACGTCGCGATAGATGCGCCCCACGAGCCCACGCAGCTCATCGGCGCTCTCTGTTTCAATGTCATGCGCCTCAATGGCCGCCCTAATCGTGGCTAGCAGGGTATCACGAGGATCAGCCGGCTCGCGGCTGGCGTGCCAGATCCACGGTGCCACCGTCTTGCCAAACCGCTTTTTCGCCTTCGGCTCGCCCTTGTGGCAGTAGGGGGCCAAATCGTGCTTGGCGAGCTTCATAAGGATCGTGAACAGTTCATTGCGCGCCTCGATCTGCTCACCGCGGCAGAGCTCGAGGGGCATGAGACGCTCGACAAGCTCAGTCGTGCCAATCTCCCCATCCCGATCAATCTGTGTGTCGAGTACAGTTTTCACGGCGTTGCCAATCTCGGCATAGCGCCGCTGCCAGGGAATGTCGGATAGGATGACCGCTGTCATCTGCGTGATGTTCATTGTCGTTCTCCGCTGAGCTGAAATCTAACGCCTTGCTCCCGTGTAGACGTGGATCGCCGGCAGGCCAGCGGCCACGCGCGTGATGAAATCATAGGTCGGCGTGCCGGGCTTAACACGGCGCCAGTAGGGCGGCGTTCCCCGCCGCTCCACGCGCACATGCACTTCCGTGGTCACACGGTAGAGCAGGCCATCGTGCATGAGCTCCTGCGTGGTCATTCTGCCGCCGTCACCACAGCCGGCTCGCCCTCACCACGAATGTGGATTTCTGCGACGTCGGCCACGAGTAGGATGGCATCCACAGCGCCCGGTCCCGAGCACACGAGGATGCCGTTCTGAATGCGCGAGCGGTCGATGAGGTTGTAAAACTCCTCGTGACCATCTCTGAAAACAACCCGTATCATTTTTTCCACTGCCTTTCGATGTTATCAATTGCATCTAGCAATGCTTGCCGTTCCCATGACACCCAATCGCGCGAGCGCCGATCGTAAAGTAGGCGCAGGTCCGTTATCAGCAAGCTCAACTGGCGAGCTTCCATCACCGCGGCCGGATTAGAGCCGAGAAACTTACGGGGGCGTCCGATGGCCATTACTGCAGCTCCGATTTTGCGCGGTGGTCGCGCTGTATCCATTTTCTCGCTTCGGTGAATAGCTCATTCACTTCGCGATCATCGAACTTGCACAAGTCAGCGAGGCGCTTCAACTCGTCATTGTAATCCTGCACCGAGCACAGCGGCACCATGCGCGGGATGAGCGCGGACTTCGGATAGAGCTTGGCCCACACCATGCCATCATGGCGTATCTCGGCCAGCCCGCGAATGAAGGGGCGATGGCGCGGCTCGTGGCCAATGATGGCGAGGAATATCGCGCCCATCATCGTCTGCTTACCGCGTGTGGCCATGATGGCCCTGAGCTTCCAATGGTCCATCACTTCCGATCCCGCTCTGGAATAGGCTGCTTGAACCAAAACTCGCGGTTGCCGTGCTGCAACGGGAAAATACATACCAACTCCCACCCGTCGCGGCCGAACTTCGCGAGAAGCTCAGCCGTCTCTTGTGGCTGCTGCCCGTGGTCAGCGAACGCCGTAAATTTCCACTGTGTCATTGCGCGTGCCCCGGTGGTAGAGGATTGCCGAAGCGATAGCCGGCGTAGAACGTGCCACCGAGCACGATGCAAACGCCAATGCCGACAATGAGACCGCCGATGAATTCAACCATATGCGCGCTCCTCATACCCAGCTTGTGATAGGGCCAGCGGAAAGCCGGCCATCTGCAGCTCATCGTAGTTGTGATTGATCCAGCGCGCCTTGTCGCGGTGTTGCATGACGACTGCCCAACGGCACGAGCCGAACGGCGCGCAGCGGTCGAGCGTGATGATTTCCACGCCGTAGGTGCGCAGGAACTTGCGCACGCGCACAACGTAGACTGCGATTGTCTCTCGAGCGCCGAGCGGGCCGCCATTGGGATCATCGCCCCATATCTGGTCAAAGATATCCCGGCTCGAAACGGATTGCCGCTTGCAAAGCAAATCGAGGATGAGGCGCTCGCGATATGCCAGGGGTTTCATTGCGCACATTCCTCGCAATCGTCCGTGCCCATGTGCGTGCAATCGTTCCTGGGCTTTTCGGCGGCCCCCTGCCACTCCCCGCACCAATTCGAATTCTTGGTGGCGGCAAAGGCGGACATTTCGATAACGCCGCGCGGAGTGCTGACCATGTGGACGCTCGGCGGCAGGCGATGGCACCGGCCCTCATCGTTGGTGATGAGCGGCGGGCGCTTGAAGAAACGGCATGATTTGCAATTGTCAGTCATGGCAATGCCCCAGGAAGAAAAAGGGTTTCCGGCTAGTTGGAGCCTCGGCCGCAAACCCTCAAAAGCACAGGCGCAAATCAGATGGTAATAGAAAAAGCCCCACGTTTCCATAGGGCTTTAGCACTTTTTTAAAGTATTTTATGAGGACGCAAATGCAACTCTAGCCGGCCTTCTGATCCTCATAGCGCCACAGCTCGATTTCATCGAATTCCTCGATCATCTCGCGCAGGCGGGTGGCATCGCGAGCCTGCTTGTGGAACTGCTCGGAAATGCGGCCGGTATCGAGGCCGGCGAACTTGGTGTATTCGTCGGCGGCCAAACGCAACGCTTCAACGATGGTGTGCATCTCATTGCTGGTAAGCTGTCTATTCTTCGCAGTCATGGTCATTCTCCGCTGAGCTTGATTGATGGTGGGGAAAATGGGGCCAGGATTTACGCGGCCCCCTGCTACCCGTGATTTACTTGGCCGCGTGCAGGTCGCGATAGATGTCGCGGATAACCTCATCCATCGATATCGCTTGGCCAGTAGTGGTGCGGGCCCAAATGGTGAGGCCGTGCCAGTCGCGCACAATACGCTCATCGCGGGCCTCAAGCTTGCGGGCCAGCCAATCGCTCACAATCCAATGCTCGTAGACTTCCCCGGCGTATTCCTGGGGATCAAGGTTGTGAACTTCGCAATACTCTTTCGCGGCTTGGCCTTGTGTCGTGTGCCAGTCGCAGGCGGTGTCATTGGCCGACCAATCGCCCTCATCGTCATCTCCGCCGCGTTCCCATGTGGCCCCGTTATCCTCGGCGCACTCAATGTAAGCATCATCGCCAATGACGGGTGACCACAGCTCAATATTCTGTTCGGCATCGTCGGCCAAGTCGTCAGGGTTGCCGCGATCCGTGGTCGTCAGGTCATAAATGAGCGTCGAAACGCAATACACGACTTCACGCGCAACTAGGTCACTGCAACCGCGCTCAATATCTTGTTCGGTGGTGTCCATTGTCATTCTCCGCTGAGCTTTTGTTGGCTAGGTTTCATCGAATTCGAGGTCTAGTAGCTGATCCATGTGTCACCGATAGAAAGTAGCATCGGGCACCAGCTCCAAAATCTGGCGCTTGGCGTCCGCGCGAGATGTGGCGTCGAGATAGCCGCACTCGCCATCCTCGTTCTCGTAATAGTACATGGCCACACCACGCGGCCTGAGGCCCCAATAGGCCCCGCCAGCGTCATAACCGCCGCTGTTGAGGCGCACCTTACGCAACGTGATCTTGCCGCCGTAGCTGATGGTTGGGCCCGTGTGCCGGCCCATTGGTGCGCCGTACTTGGCCGAAACCTTGTCCTCTGGCCTATTGGTCATTGCGGTACCCCTCCGGGTTCACAATCAGCTCGCCGTCGTTGTCATACGCGGGCTCGAAGTCACACCGGGCAAACCAATTGCCCATGAATTCGATTGCGGTGTGGTGGCGATGGTCCCGCCCACACTCCGCGCACCACTCGAATTCGAATTGCTGTCGCAGCCACACATCGGGCGGCGTCTTGAGATTGGTCATGGTCATTCCCCCTGGATCGGTGCCCAGCGGCTGCTGAGCGTTGGAAAGATGCGTAGGCTATAGATTACCGCCTCAGTGGCCGTTGTGAACTGGCGATGCCAGCGCACCCATTGGCCGAGCTGAGGGTTGAACAATTCGAGGCTGTAGGCTGTCGTCATGTGTCCGTTCTCCGCTGAGCTTGGACGATATGATGCACGCGTTCTATCATGCTAGCGTGATAGCGTCAACAGGCAAAATAATATCCCGCACAATTATTTTGGCGGGATCAATCCTATAGCCCTAGTGCTAGAGCGTTTCTTAGCAAAAATCGCGGGCCAGCGCCCTAGCGCGTTAGCACGCGCGGGCTTGCGAAGCTAAGAACGCCTTAGCACATAGCATAGAATTGAATAGATGTAAATGGCCTAAGAGCATATTTCTCACTTTTATTTAGCACGGCATTGCGCCGGCTGTCTATACAACTCCGCCACATGGCATTCCCGCTCGGGATCATTGGTGGGAAATCTCCACCATTCCACGCCCAATGTGTGCGATCGGGAACGCGGCTTAGCGGTGTGCGGCACACACCATTACTCATCGCATTGCCCCTCCTCAGCTATGCCCCATTGCCCCTCACATATCCCCTCGTATTCTAGGCATATCACCTACAACGATACTGCCACGTATTGCACCAGCATCTTATCACCGCATGGCAACACATGGCGCTAACCTATTGTAATATAGCAACAAAGTTCCATAATCTATATTATGCGAATGGTTTTCATGGTCTGTAATGTGTGATATGGATAGCGATATGGCTATCAACGATGTGCTGAGGTTGGCGCGAATAGACCGGGGGAGGGGGCGGGGGTACCCCCAAAGACGAGCTCGCTCTATAAAAATTTAGGCTCGCGTTCCCGCGCGGCGAAAATTGGAATAAAAAGGAATATTATATGCAACTCCGCGATGCTGGATTGGAATTCGAAGAAGCGTGTCTGGATATTCCCGAAATGGCGGCGCTGCCGAATGACCGCACCCGGGAATTTGTGTGGTTGTACGCGCACAACGGCCAGAACGTAAAACGCGCCGCGCTCGAGTGCGGATATAGCGAGCGCAATGGCTGGCTCTTAATGAAGCGCCAAGACGTCACCGAGGCGCTGCAGGCGATCGCGAAGCGGCTCATGCACGGCGGCGTGGTGCTGGCGATCAATATCGCCATGAGCATCATGGAGGATCCGACCAAAAAGGACAGCGACCGCCTCAAGGCGGCGCAGCTCGTGATGGACCGCGGCGGCTTCGGCCCGCAGTCCAACCATCACGTCAAGGTCGAAAGGGTGGACAGCCCCGAGGAGCGCATGGAGCGGGCGATCGCGCTCAGCCAAAAGCTCGGCGTCCCCCTCGAGAAATTGGTTGGCCCCAACCGCCTGCCGGCGATCGAGGGCGGTGAGCTACAGGTTGCAGATGAGACGAGCGCGGCGCGCGGCGCGCAGGATGAGGAGTTCGACATATGAAGCTGAGCCCCGCCGAGGAGAAGCTATTGGCCGAGCTCGTGGACGGCGCCACGTATGACAAGTGGGCCTTTTTCCAGCCCTACCCCAAGCAGAGCGAGTTTTTTACGAACGGCACGTACTGCCGCGAGCGCCTGCTGATCGCCGGCAACCAGCTCGGCAAGTCGGAAGCCGGCGCGTTCGAAGTCGCGTGCCACCTGACCGGCGACTATCCGCCGTGGTGGAAGGGCCGCGTATTCGACAAGCCCGTGAAGGGGTGGGCGGCCGGCGTCAAGGCGAAGGATGTCCGCGACGTCGCGCAGAAGAAACTGTGCGGTGAGGCCGGCGTGGATGCGCTGTTCGGCACCGGCTACATTCCGAAGGAGCGATTTTGCGACAAGCCCTCGCTGTCGCGCGGCGTCACGGATGCGTTCGATACGATTCAGGTGCGCCACAAGTCGGGCGGCGTGTCGGTGCTGCGCTTCAAATCGTACGAGGAAGGGCGCAAGGGCTGGCAGGGTGAGACGCTCGACTTCGTGTGGTTTGATGAGGAGCCGCCGAGCGACCTGTACTCCGAAGGCTTGACGCGCACCGCGGCGACCAAGGGCTTTGTGTTTGTGACGTTCACGCCGCTCATGGGCATGTCGGACGTCGTGCGCCGCTACCTGTCAGAGCCCTCGCCCACGCGCCGCGTCACCACGATGACGATCTACGATGCGCTCCACTACACCGATGAGGAGCGCGCCGCCAAGATCGCGGAGTATCCCGCCCACGAGCGCGAGGCGCGCGCGATGGGTGTGCCGATGCTCGGATCCGGCCGCGTGTTTCCATATCCCGACGAAATGATAATGGAGCCACCAATTGTGGAAGTGCCGGCGTATTGGGTGAAACTGTGGGGCATAGACTTCGGCATTGCTGAGAGCCACGCTTTCGCGGCGGTGCTCATGCTGTGGGATAAAGACAATGACGTGATCCACATCCATCGCGCTTTCAAAATGTTTGGACAATTGCCAGATCGCCACGCCGCGCAGATAGCGGCAATTGCTGCAGCGGTGCCGGTGGCGTGGCCACACGACGGGCACAAGAGTGGGATTGGCGACGGCAAAGCCGTGGCCTCGCTCTATAAGGCGCAGGGGCTGCGAATGCTGGCCTCGCACTCGACATTCCCCGAGGGCGGCTATTCCCCGGAGGCCGGCGTGAAGGAGCTCGAGCAGCGCATGAATTCCGGGCGCTTCAAGGTGGCCGCGCACCTGTCCGACTGGTTTGAGGAATTCCGCTTCTACCACCGCAAAGACGGCCTATTGGTGCGGCAAATGGATGACCTAATGAGCGCCACGCGGCAGGTGATAATGGCCAAAAGATATGGGCAAGCAGTGGGGTTGGGCGGGGCATTTGTTCGGCCAAAGTCAAGCCCTATTGCGCAGGACGTGGATTTTGATGTATTCTAGGGTTGCAACTACCCATAAAACTCGAGGGCGGATTAGATGAAATTCATTTCGGAATTGAACGTGAACGATCCGGCTGACGCCGAGGAAATGCGCCGGCATGTGTTCGGGCAGCACTATCGGACTGACGCCAAGGGGAACCCGATCGAGGCGTGCGCGCTGACACCCGAGTACGTCAAGCTGCACCCGGATCGCGGCGAGGCTCACTGCCAAGCTGTGCGTAAGCAGTGGGGCGAGAAGGCCGAGGCATACGAGCGTAAGCGCCTCAACCTGCCCAAGACGAACAACAGCCCGCTGGCGTTCGGTGGGGCTGACGTCGGCGTTGAAGCCGGAGCTGAAATCTAATGACCGGCGCCAGCGCGCGAGGAATGGCAATGACCGGTGCCGCGTCCGACTTGGGGCTCGGCGCCGATCTGGTCACGCGCGTGCAGGAGCACACGGAGAAGCTGCGTAAGAAGCGCAGCGTGAGCGTAGCAGCGGATGAGTTGGGGTTGAGCTGATGGCTGGTGCAATCAACTACGATCTTGGACTGCGTGCGTATGCGGCACCGAAGGCGGCCACGCCTCCGAATTGGAACGCCAACGACGGCGCGTTCAAGGATCTGTACCCGGGCGTGGAAACGCTGAGCGAGGGCATGTGGGGCTTCAAGGGCGCGGATGAAGTCGCCAAGCTCAATCAGGAATGGTTTGCGGATCAGAAGAAACAGGCCAAGCCGCAGATGCAGTTTGGTCGCCCCGGCTGGCCGTCGAGCTTCATGGCCTCCGGTGTGCGTAATGGTCAGAGTGGCTTCACATCCGGTTGGGCCGGTGCTGGTGCAGCAGCCTCGCTTGGCATCAAAGGATTTTGAGTATGGCAGAGAGCCGCAGCCGTGAGATTACGCGCTACGAGGGGATGAACCCGCGCCAGATCGATGACGCCGAGCAGAACTTGGTGGACATGATTACGCGCGAGTTCAATCAGCTCGCCAGCTATCGCAACATGGGTTTCGCTGAGCAGTGGGAAGAATGCGCTTCGCTCATCCTGCCGTCTGCTCGAGGCACGTTCTTTTACGGCAGCACCACCACACCGGGCGAGAAGAAAACGCAGCTTCAGGTGGATGCCACCGGCATGATGGCGCTGCACCGGTTCGCAGCGATCTGCGACAGCTTGCTGACGCCGCGCAACATGATGTGGCACGCGCTCGAGGCGGACGATCCGTACGTGATGAAGGATCGCGCCACGCGCCTGTGGTTTGAGGAAACGCAGCGCATCCTGTTCAATCACCGCTATGCGCCGACCGCGAACTTCAGCTCGCAAAACCAAAACAATTTCCAATCGCTCGGTGCCTTCGGCAACATGAGCATGTATATCGATCCGTTCGATGGTGCCGGTGGCGGGCTCCGCTACAAGGGCTGTCCGCTCGGTGAGACGTTCTGGCGCGAAAACCATCAAGGGCTGATCGACGGCTGCACGCGCTGGTTTAAGCTGAAGGCGTGGCAGGCCGAGCAGAAGTGGCCCGGCCGGCTCCCGCAGGTTCTGCAGCAGGCTCTCAAGTCGGGCTCCGTGCAGGACTTCGATTTCCTCCACAGCGTCATGCCGCGCGATGACTATGACCCGCAAGCGCCTGACGAGCGCCGGTTCCGCTACCGCTCGGCCTACGTCTGCGTCGCCGGCAAGTGCCTCATGTGGAAAGAGGGCGAGCCGATGGAGAGCGGCTATCGCTCATTCCCCTACGCGCCCGGCCGCTACGATCAGGCGCCAAACGAGGCATATGGCCGTGGCCCCGCCATGATGGTGCTGCCGTCGCTCAAGACGCTCAATGCGCAGAAGCGCACCTTCCTGAAGCAAGGGCACCGCGCCGCGGATCCTGTGCTGCTGTCGGCCGACGACGGCATTATGAATTTCTCGATGCGCCCGGGTGCGATGAACAAGGGCGGCATGACTAACGATGGCAAGCCCCTCGTGGGCATCCTGCCGACCGGCGACATTGCGACGAATGAAAAGATGATGGACATGGAAAAGGGCCTCATCGCCCAGGCCTTCCTCATCGATCTGTTCCAAATCCTCACCGAAACGCCGCAGATGACCGCGACCGAGGTTATCGAGCGGACGCACGAAAAGGGCATTCTTTTGGCCCCAACAGTTGGGCGGCAGCAATCCGAATATCTAGGACCGATGATTGATCGAGAGTTGGATGTGCTGGCCGCCCAAAACCTTTTGCCCCCAATGCCGCCGCGCCTCGCGGAAGCCGCGGGATCCTACAAGGTTGTCTATACGTCGCCGCTTTCGAAGGCGCAGCACGCACAGGAAGTCGCCGGCACGCTGCGCGTGATGGAGAACATCCGCGAGATTGTTGCCATCACGGGCGATCCCTCGCCGTTCGATCGCTTCGATATCGACACGTTCGTGGCGGACGCCGCGCGCATCGGCGGCACGCGCGAGAGCTGGATCGCAACCGATGAGGCCATGCAGGCGAAGCGCGAGAACCGCGCGGCTGCTCAGCAGGCGCAGCAAGACGTGCAGTCGCTTCCGGGCAAGGCGGCAATCATGAAGGCGCAGGCGACTGTCGCCAAGTCACAACCGCTCGGAGGCCGATGATGCGTTGGGTAATCCACGTTGCCGTTTGCGCGATACTGGCGGCGGGCTTCCTGCAGTTGCCGGCGATCGCCAAGGATTGGTCGCTCAGCGCTATGCACGGCGGCCCGCGCTCGGAAGTCATGTATCGGTCGGCGCCCCGGTGGCGTGAGGCGCATGAGACGCGCCAGCTTCGGCGCCGGCATCATCGCCCGTACCGCGACACGCGATGGACGGATGCCGACAGCGAGATTGAGTACCGCATGCGCGATGACCGCAAGCGCTTCGGCTGCGTGGCCGAGCGTGTCAAGGGCCTCGGTACTCAATGGGTCGGTAAGGCCGGCGCGCTCGAGGCGGCGAAAAAGGATTGGATGGAGCACGTTCGCTATTACCACGGCGAGACGTTCTTGGACCTCGATAACGCCGATCACTTCCGTGCGCGCTGCTCGCGCGTGTCGATTGGCGAAGTCGTCGGACAGGTGACATATCGCTGCGAGATGGTGGCGACGCCGTGCAAGGGTGACATGCTCGATGGGGCTGAGGCGGCGAAATGAGCGTTGTCGATTTCGCGCAGGATCTTGTTGACGAGGGCATTACCTATGCCCGCGAAACGGTGGCGAGCGCCTTCCGCAAAACGATTGCCTATTTGACCACGCGCAAGCGCGCATACCAGATCGTGTTCACGTCAAACGCTGGGCAGATTGTGCTCGCGGATCTGGCCAAGTTCTGCCGCGCTGAGCAGACGTGTTTCGACATGGATCCGAGATTGCACGCTGCGCTCGAGGGCCGGCGTGAAGTGTGGTTGCGTGTGTGCTCGCATTTGAACCTCAACCCCCAAGAATTGTACGCCCTCTATAGCGGGCACAAATTGACAATCGGAGAATAGCGATGAAGTTCGGTTTTGAAGTGCTGCGCAATTTGGATGCTGGCGGCGGCCAGGGCGGCGGTGCTGCGGGTGGCCAGGGCGGCGGTGCCGGTGGCGATGCTGGCGGCGGCCAGAGTGGTGGCGCTGGTGGTGCTGGTACGGGCGGCGCGGCCGGTGCTGCGGGCACGCCTTGGTACAAGGATAAGGCTGACGAGCGCATTGTCGGCACATGGCAGAACAACTTTCCGCAGCATGTGAATGATCCCGCTGCGCTGGCGATCGCGGCCACCAACTCGTGGCTCGAGGCGCAGAAGCATCTCGGCGTGCCGGCCGATCAGATCGTGCGCGTGCCGACCAAGGCCGACGACGCGGCCGGGTGGGAAGCCCTGCACAAGCGCCTCGGCTGGCCCGGCGATCCGGCCAAATACCAGTTCAAGGACGGCGAGGGCAAAGACGTCGATCCGAACCTCGCGACGTTCTTGCGCGATACCGCGAACCGTCTGCGGCTGTCGCCGGAATCGGCATCGGAGTTCGGCAAGGAAGTGCTGAAGTTTTCGGAGGCGCAGGCGGCCAATGCCAAAACCGAATACGAAACCAAGCTCGCAGCCGGCAAGAGTGAGCTCGCCACGAATTGGGGAGCGAACATGGCCGCCAACATGGAAGTCGCTCGCGCAGGCGCAAATGCGCTTGGCGTGGATCGCGACATGGTTGCGGCCCTCGAGCAGACGATGGGTTACGCCAAAGTGATGGAGATGTTCCGTGTCGTCGGCAGCAAGACGACTGAGGGCAAGTTCGTCGGCGGCAGCAAGGAAACCGGCTCTGGCCCCATGTCGCGCGAGGCCGCGATCGCAAAGAAGAACGAGCTGTTCGCGGATCGCGATTGGCTGGCGCGGCACGATAAAGGTGATCGCACCGCCGTCAATGAGCTGCGCCAGATCGAAGCGATACTCGCAGCGACGATGGCTGCGTAGTCGTGTGAGCCCCTGTCTGAAAATTTTTCAGATGGGGGCTTGACGCGAAAAGAAACTGGCGGTAGTCGTCAGCCATCCTCTAGGGCTCCATCCCGCGCTACTCGACAAGGTGGAAGCTAACTAGCCCCCAAGCGATCCTGCTGGACAAGGCTACGGTGTCAACCCTGACAACGTAGGTATGTCCATGTCAGCGAACCTCCTCAATCTCGCAACTACGCAGTACACGACGCGGTTGGAAATGAGGCTCCAACAGCAGACGTCGATCCTGCGCGACAAGATCGAATCCGGCACGCACACCGGCAAACTCGCTTCCCCCATCCAAACCATGAACCCGGTCAAGGCTCAGCAGCCTGCCGGCCGCTTCGCGCCCCTCAACCGCACCGATACCGACTTCACGCGCCGTTGGGTGGCCCCCACCGACCGCGATATCACGCAGCTCGTGGACAGCTTTGATGAGCTGCGCACGCTTGATGATCCCAAGTCCAAGTACGTTCCGAACGCCGCTGCGGCTTTCGCTCGTGCCTGGGATGACGCGATCATCACCGCCGTGACTGCCACCGCGCAGATCGGCACCGACGTCGCCGGCCTCAGCAATGAGACGTTTGACACAAGCCTTTACCAGATCAGCTCGAGCTTTGGTGCTGGCGGTGCGGTCGGTATGACCGTCGCCAAGATCATCGAGCTGAAGCGTCTCATGCGCAAGTACCACGCGCTCGAGCTGGGCGAGCAGCCCATCTTGGTATGCGGCTCGCAGCAGGAGAGCGATCTGTTCAATCAGGTGCAGGTTGTGTCTACCGAGTTCAACGACAAGCCCGTGCTTGTCGAGGGCAAGGTCACGCGGTTCCTCGGTTTCGACATCATCTACACCGAGCGCCTCGCGTGGGCTTCGAACGTGCGGACGTGCTTCGCGTTCGTGCGCTCCGGTCTCTACCTCGGCATCTGGCGCGATCTGCAGAACAAGATCAGCCAGCGTGACGACCTCAGCTCGCAGCCGTGGCAGCTCTACACGAACGCCACGTTTGGGGCGACCCGTCAGCAGCCCGGCAAGGTGTGGACGATCCCGTGCGCCGACACTTCCGGCGTCGATATCACGCCGTAATCGGAAGCAACCCCCACACCTAGAATTGGAGAGCCACAATGGCTGTTTCAGCACTCAAGTCTGTCCAAGTCACGAACATGGACGCCTCGCCGCCCGTACGCACTACGGCCGGTCAGAATGCCGAGGGCATCCTTCGCTCGGTCGGCGGCTTCGTTACCGCTGTCGCATCGGATGAGGTTGCTTCGACTTACCGCCTCGCCCGTGTCCCGTCGAATGCTGTCGTCAAGCAGGTGCTTTTCGAGAGCGAGGCACAGGGCGCCGGCAAGGTCGATCTTGGTGTCTACCGCACCGCTGCCGATGGCGGTGCGGTGGTCGATGCCGATCTGTTTGCGTCGGCAATCGACTGCGCTTCGCTTGTCGTGCAGGGCGACTACACCAACGAAAGCACGCAGTACGGCCTCCATGAGCGGAACATGCCGCTTTGGCAGGCTGCGGGCCTCACGTCGGATCCAGGTGGCTTCCTCGATGTCGTGGCCACGGTTGTGACCACGGCAGTGACGACTGGCACCGGCAGGCTCGGCTGTGTCGTCAACTTCGTACTGTAAGGCGAGAGCTGAGGAGTACGAACAATGGCAGACCGTTTTATCGGCCTCAACCGTGCGCAGGAGGGCTTCAAACCCTCCGACTTCACGGTGGGCTCGAGCACCGGCAGCACCGACATGGAGCTCCGTTACTCAGACGCCGCGTCATTGACCCGAAAGGACATCGTGAATGGCCTGAAGGCAATGATCCGCTACGTCGAGAGCAACATGCTTCAGGGCGGTGTGGCGCCGGATCTGTGAGGCAGCGATGGATGAGGCAGTAAAGTTCTCGAACATCGCGGCAACGCCAACGGCCTTCCCCCTGCGCGGGGGAAGGTACGCCGTCGCAGTCATCGGCACATTTGACGATGACCCGGCAGGCGCCGTGACGCTGCAGATGCTGGGGCCGGATGGCACCACGTATCAGACGGTCTCGGCGGGTGTGACTTTCGCGGCGAGCGGTTACGCCGTCGCGGAGCTCGCACCCGGGCAATACCGACTACTCGTGGCCGATGTGACTGCGCTCTACGCGCAGATCATTCGAATTCCGCATTAGGAGTGAAAAATGGGACGCAGAGTTTACCAAGGCGGGTTCGATAACGTCTCTATCGGCACCGCAGTACAGGACATTTTCTCGCTGCTCGCACCCGCGAGCAAGGGCATCATCCTGCACCACATCCACCTTGAGGCAGCGAGCATCACCACCGCTGCTCAGATCCGTATGCGCCTCAAGCGCGGCTCGGCAACTGTCACCAACGGTTCGGGCGGTTCGGCACCAACGCCAACACCGACCGATGCCGGCGACAGCTTGGCCGCTGCGGCGACACTGCACTGTAACGACACGACACAGGCCACAACGTCGGGCGCATTCTCCGTGCTCGGCTACTTCCAATGGAACGTGTTGCTGCCGTTTGACTACATGCCAGGGCCCGAGGCTGAGGATCGCGAGAAAGCTCTTATCTCGCAGGCCCTCATTCTCGATCTACCTGCTGTGATCGTGGCCACGACTGTCAGTGGCTTCATCAAGTGGGAAGAAATCCCGTAAGGCGCGTGTTCCGGTAGTGCGTAACCCGTGGCCACCCTGAGTAACCCTTGGGGTGGCCATCTTTCTGAATCGGGAATGCCGTGGATACGAGCGAATTCCAGAAAGCTGCTGCGCGCATGTCGCTCATTCCCTTCGGGCCGCCTGAGGGGGCGCCCGTGCGGAAGCGTCGCGTGGTGCTGCGCACTGTAGCATCTGTGCTTGGTGTGCTCGTCTGCACAGTCTGGACATTCGACTACGATAAGAATACGCGGTGTGTGCTGCAAACCGAGCAGCGCGTACAGCAGATTGATAGCCATGACCCGGCAAAAACATTGCGGCCGGTGCTGGCATATTCCGTTTTCATTTACCTCACCACGACGGGTTCAAACAATTGGTCGGTTCCGGCTGATTGGAATAGTACCGATAATCTTGTTGAGGCCATAGGCGGTGGTGGTAGCGGTGCCTCTGGCGGGACGATAAGTGCCACCATTGGTCGCGGAGGCGGCGGAGGCGGCGGCGGGGCCTTCGCGCTAAAGGCCAACATCGGGCTTTCACCGGGGGGCACCGCGCCCTACTCGATCAACGCGGGCGCAAATACCAACTTCAATTCCGGCGAGGTTATTGCTGTCGCCGGAAGCGGGGCGTCTGTGCAGAATGGTGGCGCTGGTGGCGCTGCTGGTTCTTGCACCCCGAGCACAGGCGCAATCTCAGGAGGCGGTGGGAGTAACGGCGCGGCGGGCTCCCCACTTGGCACCGCTCGCAATGGCGGCAACGGTGGAACCGCTGCGGGGCCAACGGGCATCGGCACCGGTTGGACAACGCCTTCGGTGGCAGGGGCTGGTACGGGTGGGGCAGGATCCACATCAGGTACAAATCCCGGTGGCACTGGTAACAACTATGGCGGCGGCGGCGGCGGCGGCCGGTGGACAGGCACGTTCGCCACTGGCGGTGGCTCGGGCGCACCGGGCATTATTCGCATTAGCTACACGCCCGCGGCAACGTGGATCACGTCATGGGTGCGATTCATCAGCCCGCTCAAGCAGCGGCAGCACCCACCACGTACCCGGTTCTTTACGCAGGCACTCAATCAAGCGGTGCCGAAGGCGTACGTGACGCCGCCGCAGCCGAGCAATCTGTCGTGGTTTCAGCAGAACCCGATCGTGAAACGCAAGCCCATGAAGGGCCGAAAGCGTTTCATCATTCGGCCGTTGCATCGCGTGCCGCGTCAGCTCACGACGCTTCCGCACTCCAATCTGTCGTGGTTTCAACAGAACCCGATCATTAAAGGCAAATTCCGCCCGCGCGGGCGCTTTTGCATTCAATTCATCTACCGCCGCAAGATTGATATCCACTTCCTGCCGCTGCCGAGCAATTTGACGTGGGCGCAGCAGAACCCGCTCATCAAACGCAAGCTGAAGCCGCGCAAGCGGTACGTCATCAAGTTCAAGCTCGTGAAGGTGCCGAAGGCGATCGTACGGCCACCACCCCCGAGCAATCTGTCGTGGAAGCGGTATCCCGGTTTCCCTGGCATCAACAAAGCCCGTGGCCGTAAGCGGTTCAAGATTATGGGCCGGTGGCCGCACTTGCCACGCAACGTCATCGGTCAGTTCGTGCCGGTCACGGCGTACTCACCGGAAGGCCCCGGTTTTCAGAAGTGGCGTGTCATTAAGCCGAAACTCGAGCGCACCCGGGTTGTGGATGGGAAGCTGCAAAAATGAAGCACGCAAAAGAATATCTGTCGGTGCTCGAGCAGCTCGGCGTTAAGCCTACGGGCGATGGCTGCTCGCGCTACATTCGCACTAAGCGCGTGCGCTTGAGGGCATGGGCGGTCATTGCCGGCGCGATCGTGCTCACGTCCGTGGTGTGGACGGTTAGATACGATGGGTCCACAAAAGCTCTAATCAGCGCCGAGCGCACCGAGGTCCACAACGACTACACGCTCAATCAGCGACGCTACCTCGCGACGGTGGTGTTCCTTGCCGGCACGGGCGGCGTGGATACGTGGCAAGTCCCCGAGAAGTGGAACAACGCCGACAATTACATTGAGGCACTAGGCCCAGGCGGTAATGGCGGCTCAGCGTCGGGAAGTGTTGGTGGCGGCAGCGCTGGCGGTGGCGCGTACGCCAAAACGAACAATGTGCAGCTCGTGCCGCGCGGCACGGCGAGCTACCGCGTCGGCCTCGGCGGCACCCATAATTCAACGTGGCTTTCGAATACTGGTGTGGCCCCCACGACCACGGCGCAGGGCGTACTTGCGGAGTGCGGCTATAACGCCAGCAGTACCTCGGGGAACATCGGTGGCCGCGTCGCACAGAGCATCGGTGACACGCTATTCCGTGGTGGCAACGGTAAGAACGGCGGCACGACGTTTAGTGGCTTGTTCACGTTCCCTTCGTACGCGGGTGCGGGCGGCGCGGCCGGCCCCGGTGGGCGCGGTGGCGACGGCTTAGCCGGCCAGAATGGGGCCATCTTTTGGGGCGGTGGCGCGGGTGCCGGCAATAGCGGCGCGGGGGCGGATTCCGCCAGCTCAACTGGTGCGGCCGGTAGCGATGGCGGCGGCGATGGCGGCACAAATGGGCCGGGGGGCGCCGGCA
>Ga0196976_1000545_pt1 | contig 23278 bp, 19 predicted proteins | sample S3v_513CmetaG_FD_148644 | JGI IMG/M metagenome (GOLD analysis project Ga0196976, IMG submission 148644) | Soil microbial communities from Anza Borrego desert, Southern California, United States - S3+v_5-13C | ecosystem: Environmental > Terrestrial > Soil > Desert | place: USA: California...
CGCTTCAGGCGCTCGATCTTGGAAGCGTCCTTGTCGACGCAGCACACGTGCACGCCGAATTCGGAAAAGCACGCGCCCGACACCAGACCGACGTAGCCCGTGCCTATCATCGCTATGCGCATCGAAAAGCCTCCGTCCTCTGCCGGCTGTTATGGAATCCCCTTGAGGATCGGGGCCCAGTTCTAAAGGAAACGGTGTGCCGCCCAGGGAAGCACCTTGGCCAACGGGATTACATCGCCAAGGATTTCCGTCCGCAGCGACCGCTGCATATGGCGGCTGAAACGTTCGAGAATGAGGCGGTGGGCGGCCGTGTGATTGGCATCGGGCTGATCCCAGGCCTGGATGAAGCCCTGAAGGTAGCTCATCTCGAAGACGCCGCGCAGGACGTCGTCGTGCCAGTGCTGCGAACCGATACGGTGCTCCGTCTCGAGCAGGCGCGCCCAGGCCTTGAGGCCATCGACCACCGACATGAGGTCCGCAAGCTCGCGGTCGCCGCTGCCGTCGTCGGCGCTTTGCAGCGCCCGCACCAGCGGACCGACACCGATCAAGTCGGCCACTTCCGGGTGCTGGTCGATGAACACCTTGGCCATGTGCCCGGCGTTCACCTGCCGTCCGATGAAGCCTGCGACCGTGTAGGGATGGTGGTGCGTGCCAACCGATGCCGGCGTGTAGAAGATCCGCAGTCCGGTACGCGTCCTGGACAGCCGATACGCGAATTCGATGTCCTCGAAACCGTACAGGTGGTAGGTGTCGCTGAACCCCTCGGCGTGCCAATCGGCGACGACGTTCCGCTTTACGGAAATGTTGGCGGTATAGAAGAAGCGGAAGTCGAGTTCGGTGAACGGCGTGAAGTCGGCATAGCCGAACTGCTCGCCGCCCTTGCCTTGTATGTGCGCCATGACGAAGCTGATGTCCGCTTCCGGACGATCGGGCCACACGACCTTGCCCAGCACGGCGAAGCCGGGATCGGGATTGGCGGCGTGCAACTCGGCATGGACGCGCAGGAAGTCGCGGTTGCACGGCTGGATGTCGTCGCCCAGGAACACGACGACGTCGTTTTTCGCCATCGACGCGCCGAGGTTGCGCGCCTGGCCGGGGCCGCCGTTGGGGATGCTTCTCCACACCACGCCGGGAAGGCGCCCGGCGAGGTCGGCGAGGATCTGCGGCGTCTGGTCGCTGGAGCCGTCGTCGATGATGACGAACTCGTGCTCCAGTCCTTCGGCCGCGCGCGCCACCGCCTCCACCGTCTCGGCGAGCAGGTCGCCGCGGTTGTAGGTGGGAATGACGATGGACAGCGAGGCCAGCCGCTGGGCGCCGCTCGTCGGTCTGGCGTTGGGCAGGGCGGCCGTGCGGGCGTCGAGTGGCATCGGATCCTGAATGGAAACGGGTCCGTAATGAGGCGGGCGGATGCTATCGCCCCCCCCAGCCCATGGCAAGCGGGCATTCTCACTCCGGCGACGCCCGCCCGGGGCACTCCGAAACCAGGCGTCCTAGGCCGGCCGGGTTAGGAATAGCCTGCCGGGAATACCCTGTATGTGGTAGCGGCCGGGAGCGGCCGGGCGACCGCCTTCTGTTGACAAGGAAGGGCCACCCCCTCTAACTGCGACGCAACCGAGCCCAGACACCGCCCCGCGCCGCATGCCCTCCCTGTCCATCGTCATTCCCACCCGCGACCGCGGCGCCTCCCTGATGGAGACGCTGGCCGCCTGCCGCCGCCATGGCGAGGGGCAGGAACTGGAGTTCGTGGTCGTCGACCTCGGCTCGCGGGACGACACGCCGGCCCGGCTGGAGGCGCTGGCGGCCGAGGAGCCGCGCCTGACGTGGCGCCGCCTGGAGGACGCGGCGAGCCCCGCCGCCGCCCGCAACCTGGGCGCCGCGCTGGCCCGCCACGAGGTGGTCCTGTTCCTGGACGACACGGTGCGGCCGGCCGACTCCGGCTTCTTCAAGGCGCACGCCGAGGTGCACGCGCGCTGGCCGTCGCCGGGCACGCTGGTGCTGGGCCGGGTGGGGTGGGCCGAACGCCCGACGCTGGGCAGCGAATTGCTGGAGCCGTTGGCGCCGGAGGCCGTCGGCAGTGACCTGACGCCCTATGGCTGGCACGACTGGCGCGCGGCGCGCGGCCTCAACCTGTCTGTGAAGAAATCACTGGCAACCGATTGGGCGACCGAGGGATTCGACACCGCCTTCGCGCCGTATGCCGGCGGCCCGGCACTGGACGCCGTGGAACTGGCGTTCCGCCGCGCCGCGGGCGGAACCGACGTCCGCCTGTTCCACGCGCCGGCGGCCTTCGCCGTCGATGCCGCGGGCTGGAACCTGGAGGGGCTGATGCGCCGCCACGCGGACGCCGCGCCGCTGGCCCGCGCCCTGGTCGCCCGGCACGGGGCGGAGATTCTGGATGGCCTTGGTCTCGCCCGGCTGGAATCGTCCCTGGCGGGCACGGCGGGAAGCGGCGATGCCGGGGCGGTCGCCGACTATCTCGCCATGATCGAGGGCGTGAAGTCTTGGAGCCGCCTCTACGACAGCCACGCGCCCGGCGACGGCGAGGCGATGAAGGCGGCGCTGTCGCTGGCCTTCGCCGAGGGCTGGATCCTGTCGGCCCCGGCCGGCGCCAATCTGGCGTCCGGCTGCCGTTGCGCGCTGGAAAGCTTCCGCCAGCGCGTCAACCGCGCGGTGCAGAGTGCGGCCACCGGCCTGCCGGCGCAGGGCGGGGCGGTGGAGGGGCAGGGTGCGGCCGTGCCGGCGTGGCATCCGCCGCGCCGCAGCGCCGTCGGCCGGCTGCGCGCCTGGGCACGGCAGAAGCCGGCGCTGGTGCGCGCCTACCTGTGGCTGCGCGCCGTGCAGGGCCGCTGAGGAAGGGCAGGGGGTTCGCATGTTCTCGGTCGCCATTCCCGTCTACAACCACCGCGCCTACATCCTGGAAGGGCTGGTGTCGGCGCTGCGCGCGCGGCTCGTCACCGAGATCCTGGTGGTGGACGACGGCTCGCGCGACGGCTCGGCCGACCTGCTGGAGCGCATCGCCGCGCCACACGGGGCGCGCGTGCGCAACCTGACGCCGCCGGGCGGCGGCAACGCCGGCGCGCACGCACGGCTCAACCAGCTGGTCGAGGCGGCACGCCAGCCGTGGGTGGCGGTGCTGAACTCCGACGATTCCTTCCTGCCCGACCGCTTCGCCGCCTGCGCGGTGCGCGTGCGCAAGACCAAGGTGGACTTCGTCGCCGGCCACGTCCTGATCATGGACGAGGAGAGCCGGCCGCTGGGCCGCAAGCGCGGGCCTCTCGACCCGGAATACCCGTTCCCGCCCGGATTCGACGTGGCCGGCCTGCTGGCGCGCAACGACCTGCTGCCGCTGCTGGCCAACCAGAACTTCATCGCCACCACCTCCAACATGATGTTCACCAAGGCGCTGTGGGAGCGGGTGGGGGGCTTCGCCGACTACCGCTACGTCCACGACTGGGACTTCGCGCTGCGCGCCGCGGCGCTGGGCGTGCCGCTTTACCTGCCGCAGTACCTCACGCGCTACCGCGTGCACGCCAGCAACACGATCCGCGAGAGCACGGAACGGGTGGACCTGGAGGTAACCGAGGTGTTCCGCCGGTTCCGCGCCGACTTCCCCGAGTTGATGGCGCGGCCGGAGGTGCTGGCCGCGCTGGCCGGCAACCGCCACGTGCTGCATGACCGCCTGGAGGCCGCGTGACCGAACCCCGAATCCCGGACGGCACGCACGTCTTCACCAGCGTCGCCGCCAACTACCTGCCCAAGGCGCGGGTGCTGGCGCGCTCCGTCCGGCGCTGGCATCCGGGGGCGACGTTCCACCTGGTGCTGGTGGAGGACTGGCCCGCCGACCTGGACCCGGCGGACGAGCCGTTCGACCGCATCCACACCGTGTCCGACTTCGCCGCCGCCGGGCTGGCCGACGGGGTGATGCCGAACGGCATCAAGCCCTGGCTGTTCATCCACACGCTGGTCGAGGCGTCCACCGCCGTGAAGGGATTCGCGGTGGACCGGCTTCTGGCGGAGGAGGGGTGCCGGCGCGTTCTCTACTTCGACCCGGACATCGCGCTGTTCGGCCCGCTCGACCCGCTGGTCGAGGCGCTGGAGCGGCACGACCTGATCCTGACGCCGCACGCCTGCGAGCCGGAGACGGACCTGCAGGCGATCCGCGACAACGAACTGGTGGCCATGTGCCACGGCATCTACAACCTGGGTTTCGTCGGCGTCGCCAACCGGCCGGAGGGGCGGCGCTTCGGCGCGTGGTGGCGGCACCGGCTGGAGCATTTCTGCTTCGACGACGTGCCGCACGGGCTGTTCACCGACCAGCGCTGGCTCGACCACGCGCCGGCCTATTTCCCGACGCTGGGCATCGTCCGCCATCCCGGCTGCAACGTCTCAACGTGGAACCTGACGCACCGCAGGGTCGAAGGCAGCTTCGAAGACGGCTTCAAGGTCAACGGCGAACCGCTTGTCTTTTATCACTTTTCCGGGTTCGACAGCGGCGCCCAGCGCACCATGCTCGACACCTACGGCCGGCATCAGCCGGCGCTGGAGATCCTGCGCGACTGGTACATCCGCTCCTGCGAGGCGGAAGGGCAGGCGCGGGAGTCCGCCCGCGCGTGGCCCTACGGCGCGTACGACGACGGCGTCCCGGTGACGCGGGCCGAGCGCACCTTCCTGCGTCATCACCCGGACGTCGCCCAGACCTTCGCCGATCCGTTCCAGGCGACCGATCCGGAGCGATCCTACCGTCACTGGTACGCGCGCCACACGGCACCCGCCGCACCCCCGAACCCGGTTCCGGCGGATGCCACGGACGCGTTGCGCGCGCGCATCGCCGAACTGGAAGGCGAGGTGGCCCGGCTGCGCGGTGCCGGCTGGCTGGCACCGGTGCGCCGCCTGCTGGGGTCCTGAGGCAGGACATCCGGCGGTGCCCACACAAAAGTCGCATAAGCTAGATTATGGAAATTATAGGGCAAAGCGGGGCGGCAGGGCGGCTGGCCACGAATTGCCACCGCGGTTGCGGCAAGCCGTGGCTTTCGGTGGCCGCTGCAATGCACTAATCTCCGGCGGCTCCCAATCCAAGGGTTTGATCCGTATGACGACGCCCGTTCGCCGCAGCCTTCGTCGCCGTTGCCTCGCCGGTGCCGCCTTTGTCCTGTCCTTTGCCGCCATGCCCGCCCTGGCGCAGAGCTTCGACTGCGCCAAGGCGGCCACGCCGGCCGAGAAGACGGTCTGCGCCAGCGCCGGGCTCAGGTCGGCCGATGAACAGATGGCGCAGACCTACGCCGACCTGCTCGGCTACAGCGCGCCGGGCGATCGCGACTCCGTGCTCAAGGCGCAGACGGCGTGGTTGACGCAGCGCGACAAGGCCTGCGCCGACAAGGCCAAGGCCGACGTCTGCGCCGCCGCCTACGACCGGCGCACCGAGGAAATGGCGGAGTCGCTGCGCACGGCGCAGAAGCGCATCGGCGCCATCGTCGCCGGCATCCCGAAGGATCCGAAAGGTGCGGCCGCGGCACTGGCCCGTTATGAGGGTGCGGCGGCAAAGGCCTGGCTCGTTTACCTCTACCATTCCGGGACGGTGGCCGTGCCCGACCGCCAGGGCGAGGTGCGCCGGTTGGTGGCCGAGGTGATCGACACCGGACTTCCGAAGAACGATCCGTATCTCCTTGAAGAGATTAGGAACCTTGGCGACGTCGCGGGCGGACCGGCGGAGAACATGCTGATGTTCCTGCGCCACGTCCTGTCGCTGACCGATCTTGAGGCGCCGTGCTTCCTGTTCACCAAGCATGGCCAGCCGGCGTTCGAGGCGTTCGGTCCGTTCTGGGGCAGCACGCGCGACGCCACGCCGGAGGTCTGCCACGACGTGAAGTCGGTCTACGACCTGCCGGAATGGAAGAAGCTGGCCACCCACCTGGATCCGGCCATCGCCCCGGCGCTGGACGAGCGCGGCAGCATCCGCATCGGCTATGAGCGCCAGTTCATGATCGACGCGCTGCAGGCCTCCCTGGTGCCGAGCACGCTGCTGGAGGCGCCGCATTCGGCCGAGGCCCGCAAGATGGCCGAGACGCGCACCAAGGCGGCGGCCGCCTTCCACGCCTGGAAGGATTTCGACCTGTGGCCGGAGGCGCAGGTGAAGGCGGCGAAGGCCGCCCTGCCCTCCGCGATCGCCGCCACGTCAAAGCTTTACCGGGAGAAGTTCGGGCTGGCTGCGAATATCGCGGACCAGGCGGCGCGGGCCGCCGGCGACCGCTTCATCGCCAGCCGGCTGGCCCTGCTGATGCCGGACGATTGATGTCCGGCGCCCATGAGGCCCAATGTCAGGCGCCGGGCACGTCGATGACCAGCCCGTCGTAGGCCGGCTCGACGCCCGGCGGCAGCTTGGCCAGCAGGGTGTCGTAGTCGAGCGTGTTGTTCATGTGCGTCAGGTACGCCCGGCGCGGCTTGACGCGGGCGATCCACTCCAGCGTCAGCTCCAGGTGGGCGTGCACCGGATGCGGGTCCTCGCGCGTGCAGTCGACCACCCAGGTGTCGATGCCCTCCAGCGCCGCGAAGGCCTCCTCCTCCAGCTTCATGACGTCGGTGGAGTAGGCGAAACGCCCGAAGCGGAAGCCGAGCGTCATCATGTAGCCGTGGTCCTGAAGGAACGGCACGATGGGCACGCCGGCCACCTCGAACGGCCCGTCCACGGGATTGGGGATCAGCACCGGCCGGTAGACGGGATAACCCTCCGGCAGCGGCTCGAAGCAGTAGCCGAAGCGCTGCTCCAGTTCATGCAGGTGCTCGGCCATGCCGTAGACGGGCAGGCCCCGCTGCATCAGGCGGCAGATCTCGCGCAGCTCGTCGATGCCGTGCGCGTGGTCGGCGTGGTGGTGCGTGTAGACGACGCCGTCCAGCCGCGTCACGGCGGCGTTGAGCAGCTGCTGGCGCAGGTCGGGCGTGGTGTCGACGAGGATGCTCGCCCTGCCCTGCTCCACCAGCACCGATGGGCGCATCCGCCGGTTTTTCGGGTTCGACGGATCGCAGAGGCCCCACTGGTTGCCGATCACCGGCACGCCGGCGGAGCCGCCACAGCCGAGGACCGTGACGCGGACGGCGCTCACGCCGCCGCCTGTGCCGGGCGTGCGGCGCGGGTGAACAGGCGGAAGAAGTTCTCGGTGGAGATCCGCGCCAACTCCTGCGCGCTCATCCCCTTCACCTCGGCGACGGCGGCGGCGGTGTGGGCGACATAGGCGGGCTCGTTGCGCTTGCCGCGGAACGGCACGGGGGCGAGGTAGGGGGCGTCCGTCTCGACCAGGATGCGGTCCAGCGGCACGTCCTTCACGATCGCCCGCAGGTCGTCCGACTTCTTGAAGGTGACGATCCCCGACAGCGAGATATAAAAGCCCAAATCCAGAGCTTTTTCAGCGAGTTCGCGGCCGGAGCTGAAGCAGTGCAGCAACCCGGTCAGCGGCCCGCGCGCCGCCCCTTCCCGGAGCAGCGCGAAGGTGTTGTCGTCCGCGTCGCGGGTGTGGACGATCAGCGGCAGGCCGGTGCGCTGCGCCGCGGCGATGTGGCGGCGGAAGCACTCCTGCTGCACGTCGCGCGGGCTCTTGTCGTAGAAGTAGTCGAGCCCCGTCTCGCCGATGCCGATCACCTTGGGGTGCTTGGCCATCTCGACGAGGCGGTCGACCGTGACGCCGCCCCCCGTCTCGTTGGACATCTCCTCGGCCGCCTGATGCGGGTGGACGCCCAGCGAGCAGAGCACGTCGTCGTAGCGCTCGGCCACCGCGCGGATGCGGTCGAAGCGGGAGAGGTAGGTGCAGATGGTGACCATGCGCCCCACCCCGGCCGCCCGCGCGCGATCGACGACGGCGTCCAGCTCCTCGGCGAAGTCGGGGAAATCCAGGTGGCAGTGGCTGTCGACCAGCATCATCAGGCCTTCGGTTCTTCCACGAAACGAGGGAACACGCCCTGCGGCGCCGGCAGGTCGGTGCCGGGCTTCAAGGCGCCCGCCGGACCCAGCCGGCCGAAGCCGCGGTCGTCGGCGCCCTGCCCCAGCTGCTCCAGGATCCTGGCCGAGGCGTCCGGCATGACGGGCTGCGTCAGGATCGCCAAGTGGCGGATCGTCTCGGCCAGCACGTAGAGCACGGTCGCCATGCGCGCCGGGTCGGTCTTCTTCAACGCCCAGGGTGCTTGCTCGTCCACATAGCGGTTGGCGTCGCCGATGACGGCCCAGATGGCGTCGAGCGCCTTGTGGAAGGCCTGCACGCGGATCTCCGCCCGCACGATGTCGAGCAGCGCGTGGGCGGCGCCCAGCAGCCGGTTGTCGGCCTCGGTGAAGTCCCCGTGCTCCGGCACCTTGGCGCCGCAGTTCTTGCCGATCATCGACAGCACGCGCTGCACGAGGTTGCCGTAGTCGTTGGCGAGGTTGCCGTTGATGCGCTGGACCATGGCGGCGTGGCTGAAGTCGCCGTCGTTGCCGAACGGCACCTCGCGCAGCAGGAAGTAGCGCGTCTGGTCGAGGCCGTAGGTGCCGACCAGCGTCTCGGGCGCGATGACGTTGCCCAGCGACTTGGACATCTTCTGCCCCTCGATCGTCCACCAGCCGTGCGCGAAGACGCGCTTGGGCGGCTGGAGGCCGGCGGCCATCAGGAAGGCCGGCCAGTAGACGGTGTGGAAGCGCAGGATGTCCTTGCCCACCATGTGCAGGTCGGCCGGCCAGTACTTGGTGTAGTCGGCGCTGTCGGTGTCCGGGTAGCCGACGGCGGTGATGTAGTTGGTCAGCGCGTCCAGCCAAACGTACATGATGTGCGCGTCGTCGCCGGGCACCGGGATGCCCCACTTGAAGGTGGTGCGGCTGACCGACAGGTCCTTCAGGCCGGACTTGACGAAGGACATCACCTCATTGCGCTTGCCCTGAGGGGCGATGAAGTCGGGGTTCTTCTCGTAGAACTCGATCAGGCGGTCCTGCCATGCGGACAGGCGGAAGAAGTAGCTGGGCTCCTCCACCCACTCGCACTCGGCACCGGTGGGGGCGATCTTCTTCCCCGTGGGCGTGGTGGTCAGCTCGTCCTCGCCGTAGAACGCCTCGTCGCGCACGGAATACCAGCCGGCGTAGGATCCCAGGTAGATCTCGCCCTTCTCCACCAGCTTGGTCCACAGCGCCTGGACGGACTTGACGTGGCGCGGCTCGGTCGTGCGGATGAAGTCGTCGTTGGAGTAGTTCATCACGCCGACGAGGTCGCGGAAGTTCTGCGACACCCGGTCGGTGAAGGCCTGCGGCTCGACCCCGGCGGCCTGGGCCGACTTCTCCACCTTCTGCCCGTGCTCGTCCGTGCCGGTGAGGAACTTCACGTCGTAGCCGTCGAGGCGCATGAAGCGGGCCAGCACGTCGCACGCGAGCGTGGTGTACGCGTGCCCGATGTGCGGCACGTCGTTCACGTAGTAGATGGGCGTCGTCAGGTAATAGGTCTTCGACCCGGCCATGGTCGGTGTGCTCCCGCTTCGGGTGTTGCGGCCGGCATGGGCTTGCCGGCTTCTGTTCAAGTGGCGGCTGCCTCGAGCGTCAGCAAGGCGTTCAGAACCACCTGTTTGCGATCGAGATTCGCGGATTCCGCGCGCGCGAAGAGGCGCCCGATCTTTTCCCACACCTCCATCCAGCGATCAAGGCCGCGGGCGTTGGCGAAGCGGGTCATAAGCGCGTGCTCGCCCGGCACCACCTCGGCCGGCCACGCCCCGCGGGCGAGCGCGCGGGCGAAGCGGGCCAGCCACCACACCAGCAGGTCGGTCGCCGTCTCGTACAGGCCGTCGTCCTGCTTGCGCGTCAGCTTGTCGCCGAAGGCGTGCGCGGCGGCGACGTCGAGCTTCGGCAGCGTCGAGAGCAGCTTCATCAGCTCGCGGTAGAGGTCGAGCCCGCCGGCGTCGGCCAGTGCCACGGCGCGGCCGATGCTGCCCTCGGCCAGCCGCGCCAGCGCCTCGCGGTCGTCGGGCGACAGGTCCGGGCGGTGCTGGCCCAGCAGGCCGATCACCGTGTCCTCCGCCAGCGGCTTCAGCGTCAGCTTTCGGCAGCGCGAGCGGATGGTGGGGAGCATGCCGCCGGGGTTGTCGCTGACCAGCAGCAGGAGCGCACCGGGCGGCGGTTCCTCCAGGATCTTCAGGATGGCGTTCAGGCCGGCGGTGTTCATGCGATCCGCGCCGTCGATGATCGCCACACGCCAGCCACCCTCGGCCGAGGTCTTGCGCAGGAAGGGCGCGATCTTGCGCACGTCGTCCACGGCGATGTCGCGCTTCAGCCGGTCGCGCTTCTCGTCGCGCTGGCGCTCCACGGTCAGCAGGTCGGCGTGGCCGGAAGCGGCGATGCGGCGGAACGTCGGGTGGCCGGGGTCGATGCGCAGGCTGGAGGGCGGCTCCGGCGCGCCGAACAGGCCGGCGCCCTGCCCGTCTTCTCCATCGCGGCCGCCGTTGGCCAGCGCGAAACGGGCGAAGCGGAAGGCCAGCGTCGCCTTGCCGATGCCCGGCGGGCCGCCGATCAGCCAGGCGTGCGGCAGCCGGCCGGAGTTCCACGCCTCCAGCAGCGTGGCCTCCGCCTCCTCATGGCCGAGCAGGTCGGGGTTGCGGCGCGGGGCGAGGGCATCGTCCTCGCCGTCCGGTTCGGGGCGGGCGGCGGCGCGGCTCACGTCGGGCGGGCGATCGGTGAAAGGGGCAGCATGGCCGCACAGTGGCGCAACACGGGGGCGCTGGTCAAACGCTTCCCCCGGCCCGGCAGATTTTGCCGGGCGCTGGCGCGACGGCGAACTTTCTTTCCGCGAAACGACGCAAACATGCGTGTTCCAGCGTTGGCGCACGGATTGCTTGCAGAGGCGTGCCTGGCCGGTGTCGTACGCGCGGGAGGAAAAGAATGCTGAGCTTCACCAACATGCAGTTCACCTATGCCACGCTGCCCGAGGGGATTGGCGCGATCCGGGGCATCGAAGCCAAATCGGCCAGCGCGGCCTATGCCGCGATCATGGCGCCGCCCGCCCCGCCGCGGGCGGGCGACACCGTGTCCGTCGATTCCCTCTACCTGGAGATGGATCACGACCAGCTGAACGCCTTCAAGGCGCTGAGCCAGGAGACGCAGGACAGGATCACCACCCTCTACAAGGAGGGCAAGGTCTCCGCCCACACGGTGAAGCAGGCGATGAACCTGCCGCTGGCCGACGTCCGCGGCCAGCGCTGGAACAAGGAGATGCTGCCGGCCCGCCTGACCGACGCAGACCGCAAGGAACTGGCGGAGATCGAGGAGCGCAGGAACCGGCCGGGCTTCCGCGACGCCGGCGAGACCATGAAGGACATGCAGCGGGAGGCGGAAATCCGCCTGGGCATCAAGGTGCCGGAGGGAAAGACGGGGCTGCCGATGCCGGCCGGGCATCCGGGCGTGCACGTGGTGCGCGGCGTCGACGTCATGGAGAACCAGAAGCTGAAGAACCTGGGCGTCGACATCGCCAAGGACCCCGGTTTCGAGGAGCGTCTGATGGACAAGCTGCGCGCCGGCGACATCGGCCAGATCGACCGGTCCGTGCATCCGGGCCTCGCAGCGAACAACCGTACGAGCGCGCCGGCCGCCGAAGAGCGCCCGCCCCTGCCCTTCGCCGGTGCCCGCGCCGACGCGCCACCGCAGGAGACGGAGGATGCGGCCCAGGACACCAAGGGGGACACCAAGGGGGACACCAAGGGGGACACCAAGGCGGCGGCATCGGCCGAAAAGGACTTCTCGTCGCTGGTGTCGGCCTTCATCGCCCGGATGAGGAGCGGCATGGGCAACGCGTAGCGGGTCACGCGCCGTTCATCTCCTCGCTCGGCAGGAAGCCGCCGACCTGCTGGCGCCAGAGGTCGGCGTAGCGGCCCTGGCGCGCCAGCAGCTCCGCGTGGCTGCCGGATTCCAGGATGCGGCCCTGTTCCATGTAGAAGACGCGGTCCATGCCGGTGATGGTGGACAGGCGGTGGGCGATGGCGATCACCGTGCGGCCTTCGAACAGCGTCCACAGCGCGTCCTGGATCAGGCGTTCCGTTTCCGAATCCAGGGCCGAGGTCGCTTCGTCGAGGATAAGGATGGGCGCGTCCTTCAGCAGCGCGCGGGCGATGGCGACGCGCTGGCGCTCGCCGCCGGACAGGCGCACGCCGTGCTCGCCCACCACCGCCTCATAGCCGTTGGGCCGCTGCTGGACGAAGTCGTGGCAGTGCGCCTTGCGGGACGCGTCCAGCACCTCCGCCTCCCCGGCGTCCGGGCGGGCGTAGGCGATGTTCTCGCGGATGGTGCGGTGGAACAGCGCCGGGGACTGCGGCACCTCGGCGACGGCGTGGTTCAGCGATTCGAGCGTGACCTCGGCGATGTCCTGCCCGTCGATCAGGATGCGGCCCCGCTGCGGCTCGTACTGGCGGCGCAGCAGCTTCACCAGCGTGCTCTTGCCCGCCCCCGACGGGCCAACCAGCGCCACCTTCTCGCCGGGCGCGATGGTCAGGTCCAGATCCTCGAACACCGTGGTGCCGTCGGCGTGCGCGAAGCGGACGCCATCGACGACCACGCCGCCGGCCGGGACCGCCAGCGGCCGCGCGCCGGGCTGGTCGAGGATCTCGTGCGGGCGGGCGATCAGCTCCAGCGCACCCGACAGGTTGCCGAGGTTCTCGAAGAACCCGAGCATGCGCGTGGACAGGTTCCACACGTTGATGCCGACGATGCTGGCCAGCGAGAACACCATGGCGAAGTCGCCCACCGACATGCGGCCGGCCACCGCCTCGGACACGGCGATGCCGATCAGCGCGATCTGGAAGACCAGCAGCGCGTTGAACAGGACGAACCACATCTTCACCAGGAACCAGCGCAACGCGCGCGAGCGTTCGGCTTCCTTCCCCAGCGTGTCGGACACGAGGCCGAACTCGTGCTGGCGGCGGACGAAGGCGCGCACCAGTTCGATATTGGCGATGACGTCCACCATGTGGCCGGTGGAGGCCGCGACCTGTTCGGAAAAGGCGCGGGACAGCGCGATGCAGCGCCGCGCCAGCAGCGCGGAGATGGCGATCTGCACCGCCGTCCAGCCGACCAGCAGCACGGCGAAGACGGTGTGCGCCGCATAGAGCAGGGTGAGGCTGAACGACAGCACGACGACGATGCGCACGATGTCGTTGGACAGGATGTCGATCAGCTGCAGGGCGCTCTGCCCCGCCTGCTTGATCTTCTGGCCCAGCTTGCCGGCGTGGTTTTCCTGGAAGTAGCGCGGCGAGTGCCCGATCAGGTGGGCGAACAGCTGGAACTGAATGTCCTGGCGCAACGCCGGGCCGGTGTAGAGGTCGACGATCTCCCGCGCCCGGTTGAACAGGGCGGAGCCGATCCACAGCCCGCCCAGCGCCAGGAACCAGAACAGCACGTCGCCACTCCACCCGCCCGCGGCGGCCAGCCCGTCCACCAGCGCCTTCAGCGCCACCGGCTCGAAGCTCATCAGCCCGATGCCGCCGACGGCGGTGAGCGCCAGCAGCAGCGTGCGCCCCCAGTAGCGGCGGCGCACGAACGTCCACAGGAACAGCCAGGGCGACGCCGTCACCACGCCCGGTGCGGGCGCGTCGCGGCGGGGCGAGGAAGGGGCAGGCACGCTGTCGGATCTCCGGGACACGATCTCGGGGAAGGCAGGCCGCTTGGAAACCGGCATCATCCCGGAAGATCGCGCCCGCGGCGAGCGCGCGAGGCCCCTATCTGCAGCGTTCCTGCCCTGCGGGTGCCCGGTGCCACACCTCGGTCCGGCCGAGCAGCGGGATGCCGACGTAGCCGCGCAGGCGCAGCCGGTCGCGGCCGTCCGGCGTCATGGTGGCGCTGTAGGTGTTGCCGGATTCCGGGTCGTAGATCCAGCCGTCCTCCCATCCCTCGGCGGTGCGTTTGAAGCCGCCGATCATGGGCAGACCGCACAGGCGGCGGGTGCGCAGCGCCTCGTCCGGGTTCTTGCTGTCGCGGCCGGCGTCGGTGCCGCTGCGCTTTTCCACGTACCAGATCAGCCGGCCGCAGGCCCGGCCGTCGCAGGGCACGACCTCGACCGCCGCCTCTCCGCTGGCGGTGCGCCAGACGCCGAAGGCGTCGTCCGGCGCCGCCGATGCCGATGCCGACGCCGCCATGGGGGCCAAGAACAGGAATGCCGTCAGAAGAGCCCGCCGCATCGTTGCCTCCCTCGCTGTCGCCCGGCACAACGCGGTGGCGGGCGTTATGGCACGCGCACGTCCAGGCGCCGGGTGACCGCGTCCAGGATGGCGGCCTGCACCGCCTCCACCGGATGCGCCGCGTCGATGACGGCGCAGCGCGCCGGCTCCCGCCGGGCGATGTCGAGGAAGCCGTCGCGCAGGCGGCGGTGGAAGTCGACGTCCATGCGCTCGTACCGGTCCTCGCCGCCGCGGCGGTCGGACGCCCGCTTCAGCCCGGTCTCGACGGGCAGGTCGAGGATCAGCGTCAGGTCAGGCCGGAAGTCGCCGAGCGCCACGCGCTGCAGAGTCTCGATGGGCTCCCGCCCCAGGCCGAGGCCGTAGCCCTGGTAGGCCATGGTGCTGTCGAAGAAGCGGTCGCACAGCACCCAGCGCCCGGCGTCCAGCGCCGGCCACACGGTGCGCTCCAGATGGTCGCGCCGGGCGGCGGTGTGCAGCAGCCCTTCGGTCACCGGGCTCCAGCGGCCGGTGTCGCCGGAGACCAGCAGGGCGCGGATCTGCTCCGCACCCGGGGAGCCGCCGGGCTCGCGCGTCACCACCACGTCGATGCCGCAGGCGGCGAGCGCGTCCGCCAGCAGGCGGAGCTGCGTGGACTTGCCCGCCCCTTCCCCGCCTTCCAGCGTGATGAACCGTCCGCGCCCGGCCATCTTACGACCCGGCGCCCAGCACGATGTACTTGGCCGCCGCCACGGCGCGGCCGAAGAAGCCCAGCTTCTCCACGTCCTGCGCGGCGACCACGGGCACCTCCTTGGCCGGCGCGCCGGGGGCGCTGATGATCACCTTGCCGACCGGGTCGCCCTTGCGGATGGGCGCCTGGACGGGCGCGTTGGAGACCAGCGTCACCTTCATGTTCGGGCGGTCGGCGCGGGCCATGGTGACCTTCAGGTCGTTCGGCACGGTGACCGGCACCGTGTCCTGCGCGCCCAGCCACACCGGCACCTGCTCGATCGTATCTCCGGCCTTGAACAGGGCATAGGTGTTGAACTCGCGGAAGCCCCACTCGATCAGGCGGGCCGATTCGTCCGCGCGGGCCTGCATGCTGGGCAGGCCGTTGACCACCAGGATCAGGCGCCGCCCCTCGCGCTCGGCCGAGCCGGTCAGGCCGTAGCCGGCGGCGTCGGTGTGGCCGGTCTTCAGGCCGTCGGCACCGATGCCGCGGTAGAGCAGCGGGTTGCGGTTGCCCTGCTTGATGCCGTGGTACTGGAAATCCCGGATCGCGTAGTAGTGATAGTATTCCGGGAAGTCCTTGATCAGCCGCTCCGCCAGAATCGAGAGATCGCGCGCGGTCATGTAATGATTGGGGTCCGGCCAGCCGGTGGCGTTCGTCAGGTTGCTGCTGGTCAGGCCGATTTCCTTCGCCTTCTTGTTCATCTGCTCGGCGAAGGCGGGCTCCGACCCGGCCAGACCTTCGGCCAGGACGATGCAGGCGTCGTTGCCGGACTGCACGATGACGCCTTTGATCAGGTCGTCGATCTTGATCATGTTGTGCAGCTCGACGAACATCTTCGAGCCCTGCATGCGCCACGCGCGCTCGCTGACGGGCAGCGTGTGCTCCAGCGACATCCGCCCGGCCTTCAGCGCCTCGAAGACCATGTACATCGTCATGACCTTGCTCATGGACGACGGCGGCATGCGCTGGTCGGCGTTCTTCTCGAACAGGACGGTGTTCGAGGTCATGTCGATGAGGATCGCCTGCTTGGCGATCGTCTCGATCGTCGCGGCGCGGGCCGGCAGAACGCCCCCAACCGCCGCCAGCGCGGCGGCGAGCACAGCGGCGAAGCGGATCCGGACTGCGGACATGGACAACAACTCCCCTCTATGGACCCTGGCGAACGACCTTTGCCGGGCGGCGGCCGATCATTCCACCACGATTTTGGCGTCCGTAAGGCCGGACTGTAGCACCTGGGCCAGCACGATGTCGGCCCGCTCGACGCTGTCCAGAGGGCCAATGCGCACGCGCTGCAGCCTGACACCGCCGCTGCTGGCCGGCGACACGCTGGCCGGCTGGCCGAGCGCGCTGAGTTTCGCGCGGGCGCGGTTCACGTTGTCCTGGCTGCCGAAGGCGCCGACCTGGACGAAGATCTGCCCGTTCTGGCGCACCGGCACGTTGACCGCGACGGGGGCCGGCAGGAAGCGGCCCTCCACCTCCTGGCCCGGCACGCTGGTCGGCGCGGCGACGGCGGCCCCCACGACGCCCGCGCTGGCGCCGCCGGGCGCCACCCTGGAGGAGCCGGGCAGCGGTGCGGCCGGGCCGGGGACCGGGGTGCCGGAGACCTCGATCTTGCCGCGGGGGGCCGCCTTCGGCGGCGGTCCGTCGAGTTCGGCCAGGATCGGCGCTGGCGTGCCGGCGCGGGCGGCGGCGGCGATCTGCCGGCTTTCCTCGGCCAGGATCTGCACGCGCAGCTTCGCCGTGCCGGTGCCCTCGTAGCCCAGAAGCTGGGCGCCGCGCCGGGACATGTCGATGATGCGGTTGTTCGCGTACGGGCCGCGGTCGTTGACGCGCACGACAATGGAGCGGCCGTTATCCAGGTTGGTGACGCGCACGAGGCTGGGCATGGGCAGCGTGCGGTGCGCCGCCGTCATCTCCATCTCGTCGTACGTCTCGCCGTTGGCCGTGGCCTTGCCGTGGAAGCCCGGCCCGTACCAGGACCCGATGCCGGTCTCGTCGTAAGTGTAGTCCTCGGCCGGGTAGTACCAGACGCCGTTGATCTGGTAGGGCTTGCCGACCTTGTAGGTGGCCTTCGACGGAGGCGCCGCCGGCTGCCCGGCGCACGCCGCGAGCGACAGCGCTGCGACCAGCACCACCGTTCCCCTCAGCATATGCGCGCGTCGCATCCCGCTACCCCTCAAGATTTGGTAGCCGCACTCTAGCCGAGCTAATCCGTTCCGCCAATGGGGTGGCTTCGTGGTCTTAAGGAAGTCGCAGAGGATGGTTTGGGGACTTGCCGTTCAGGGTGCGGGGAATAGCGCGTCGGTGCGGCCCATCAGGCGGTAGGCGACGAGCCCGATCCATTCCTTCAGCACCGGCGTGGCTGAATCGAGCCCCTCGCCCAGATCCAAGATCAGGTAGGGCCTGCCGTCACCACGCGTGCGGTAGTCGACCGGGTACGCCGTGACCGGCCAGCCCGCCTGCCGGAAAAGGCCGACGGCGCGCGGCATGTGCCACGCCGAGGTGACCAGCAGCCACGTCTCGCCGTCCTTCGGTTCGGCGAAGCGGCGGCTGAAACGGACATTCTCCCAAGTGTTGCGCGACTCGGTCTCGAACAGCACGCGCCCGGCGTCGAGCCCGGCTTGCCCCAGCGCCGCACGCATGGCGGAGCCTTCGCGGTACTGCCCCTCCCACAGCGAGCCGGAGCCGCCGGTGAACACCAGCCGGGCGTCCGGGTAGCGCCGGCCGAGGTCCGCGAAGGCGAGGACACGCTCCGCCGCGTCGTTCACCGAGGGTTCGCCGCGCGCGGCGGCCAGCGCCGGGCTAACGGCGCCGCCCAGCACAATGACGCCGTCCACACGGTCCGGCAGTGCGGGCCGCGGGAAGCGGCTTTCCAGGGGAAGCGCCAGCCAATCCGCGACGGGGAGAACGGCGAAGGCGAGGAAACCGGCGGCCGACAGTACGACGAGACGCCGACCGACGCGCCGCGCCCGCTCGCCCGAGCGGAACAGAAGCGCGCAGCCGGCGATCAGCAGGACGGTGAGCAGGTTGCCCGGCAGGGCGAGCGGCAGGAGCACCTTCGACGCGATGAAGTCCACGCCCTGCCGCCCCCCGCCCTGCCCGGCTTACGCCCCCAGCATCTCCACGGCCTTCTGCAGCTTGTCGCGGGCCTGCGCGGCCGTCTCGCGCCGGTCGCGCTGTTCCTCGATGACCTCCTCGGGCGCCTTGGCGACGAACTGCTCGTTGCCGAGCTTGGCGTCGATCTTCTTGATCTCCGCCGACAGCTTCTCGATCTCCTTGGTCAGGCGCGCCCGCTCCTTGTCCAGGTCGACGATGCCCTCCAGCGGCAGGATCACCGTCGCCTCGTCCACCACGGCCTGCACCGCGCTCTTCGGCACGGCGCCCTGCAGCGGCTCGGCCGAGGCCAGACGGCCCATGCGCAGGATGAGGTCGCGGTGCGTGTCCAGGCGCTTCAGCGTCTCCGGGCTGGCGTCCTTGAGGTGCAGCGCGATCTGCGCCGACGGCGGAACGTTCATTTCCGAGCGCATGGAGCGCACCGACGAGATCACGCGCACCACCCACTCCATCTCGTCGCGGGCGGCCGGATCGATCAGGTCGGGGCCGTGCTCCGGCCAGCCGGCGCTGATCAGGCGGTTCCGCCGACCCTCGGCCAGTTGCTCCCACAGCTCTTCCGTGATGAAGGGCATCAACGGGTGCAGGATGTGCAGGATCTCGTCCAGCACCCAGGCGGTGGTGGCGCGGGTCTCGGCCTTCGCCGCCTCGTCGGACCCGTTGAGGATCGGCTTGGTGAACTCCAGGTACCAGTCGCAGAAGGTGCCCCAGGTGAACTGGTAGATGGCGCCCGCCGCCTCGTTGAACTTGTAGGCCTCGATGGCGTCGGCGACCTTCTTGCCGGCCTCGGCCAGGGCGCCCGCGATCCAGCGGTTGACCGTCTGCGTCAGGCCCTTGGGTTCGAACCCCGGCACCGGCACGGCGCCGTTCATCTGGCAGTAGCGCGCGGCGTTCCACAGCTTGGTGGCGAAGTTGCGGTAGCCTTCGACGCGGTTCACCGACAGCTTGATGTCGCGGCCTTGCGCGGCCATGGCCGACAGGGTGAAGCGCAGCGCGTCGGTGCCGTACTCGCCGATCAGTTCCAGGGGGTCGATGACGTTCCCCTTGGACTTCGACATCTTCTGGCCCTTCTCGTCGCGGACCAGGGCGTGGATGTAGACCGTGCGGAACGGCACGTCGCCCATGAAGTGGATGCCCATCATCATCATCCGGGCGACCCAGAAGAAGATGATGTCGAAGCCCGTCACCAGCACGTCGGTGGGGTAATAGCGGTCCAGCTCCGGCGTCTTGTCCGGCCAGCCCAGCGTCGAGAACGGCCACAGCGCCGACGAGAACCAGGTGTCCAGCACGTCCTGGTCGCGGGCCAGTTCGACGGTCTTGCCGTAGTGCTTGTCGGCGGCCGCGCGCGCGGCCTCCTCCGTCTCCTCGACGAAGACCTGGCCGTCCGGCCCGTACCACGCGGGGATCTGGTGACCCCACCAGATCTGGCGGCTGACGCACCACGGCTGGATGTTGCGCATCCACTCGTAATAGGTGTTCTCCCACTGCTTGGGCACGAACACCGTCTTGCCGGTCTCCACCGCCTCGATGGCCGGCTTGGCCAGCGTCGCGGCGTCGACGTACCACTGGTCGGTCAGCCAGGGCTCGATCGCCACGCCGGAGCGGTCGCCGTGCGGCACCATGTGCGTGTGCGGCTCGATCTTCTCCAGCAGGCCCAGCGCCTCGATGTCGGCCACCACCTTCTTGCGCGCCTCGTAGCGGTCGAGGCCGCGGTAGGCCTCCGGCACCGCGTCGGTCAGGCGCGCGTCGCGGTCCATGATGTTGATGATGTCGAGGCCGTTGCGCTTGCCGACGTTGAAGTCGTTGAAGTCGTGCGCCGGGGTGATCTTCACGGCACCCGAACCGGTCTCCGGATCGGCGTACTCGTCACCCACGATGGGGATCAGGCGGCCGACCAGCGGCAGGACGACGTTCTTGCCGATCAGGTCCTTGTAGCGCTCGTCCTCCGGATGCACGGCGACGGCCGTGTCGCCCAGCATCGTCTCGGGCCGCGTGGTGGCGACCACGATGAAGCGGTCGGCCTCGCCCTCGATCGGATACTTGAAGTGCCAGAGGTTGCCCTTGATCTCGCGCTGCTCGACCTCCAGGTCGGAGATCGCCGTGTGCAGCTTGGGATCCCAGTTGACGAGGCGCTTGTCCTTGTACAGCAGGCCCTGGCGGTACAGCTCGACGAACACCTTGCGGACGGCCTTGCTCAGGCCCTCGTCCATGGTGAAGCGCTCCTTCGCCCAGTCCGGCGAGGCGCCCAGGCGGCGGAGCTGGCGGGTGATGGTGCCGCCCGATTCGGCCTTCCACTCCCACACCTTGTCGATGAAGGCGTCGCGGCCGAAATCGTGGCGCGTCTTGCCTTCCTTGGCGAGGTTGCGTTCGACGACCATCTGCGTGGCGATGCCGGCGTGGTCGGTGCCCGGCTGCCAGAGCGCGTCCCGACCCCGCATGCGCTTGTAGCGGATCAGCACGTCCTGCAGCGTGAAGGTCAGCGCGTGCCCCATGTGCAGGCTGCCGGTGACGTTCGGCGGCGGCATCATGATGGTGTAGGGCCGGGCGTTCGACTGCGTGTTCGCGGCGAACGCGCCCGACTCCTCCCACAGACGGTAGTGCTTCTCCTCGACCTCGGCGGGCCGGTAAGTCTTTTCAAGCATCTCGGGAACTTTCGCTAGCGCTCTTACGTCAGGCCGATCTTCAGAACTTCTGGGTCCGGCGGATCATGCGGTCGATCTCCTGCTGGACGAGCCGTTCGACGACCGTCGGCAGGTTCTCGTCGAGCCATTCCTTCAACAGCGGCTTCAGCAGCTCGCGCACCACGTCCTCGACGGTGCGGATGCCGACCGGCATCGGCCCGATCGACAGGTCGTCGCCCAGCTCGCGCGCGAGGTGGGTGAAGTGCTGCGAGGCGTCCTTGGCCGTGCGGCGGGAGATCAGCCCGTCGTCCTCGTCGTCCATCACCGGCATCGGCCGGGGACGCCGCGGCGGCGGGGGCGGCATCTCCGTGACGTCGTCGAAGTCCGGCATCATCCGCGGCGGCGGCGGCGGCGGGGCACGCGGCGGCGGGGGCGGCGGCTCCGGCTCGGGCTCGGACGGGAAAGCGGGCTCCTCCGGCCAGCCGTCGTCCTCCGGCTCGTCCCGCATCGGCGGCGGCTCGTCGTCCACCACCTGCGTCAACTCCAGGACGTCGTCCTCCGGCTCCTCCTCCGCCATCATCGGGGGTGGGGGCGGCGGGGGCGGCGGTGGAGGCGGAGGCGCGGCGATGGGGGCCGGGGCCGGCTCGGGCTTCTCGACGGTCTTCGCCCCGGGCTCGCCATCCTCGGAGATGATGCGGCGGATGGAGGCGAGGATCTCCTCCATCGACGGTTCTTGCTGGCCCTTATCGCTCATCGTGGGTAACCCGGGACGTCATCCTGATCCCCACACTAGGACAGGAATGGATGAAAAAAAAGGCCGCAAGACAAGAGCGGCCCGCCGGAGCGGGCCGCAGCGATCACTCGCCGATGCCGGTTCCGAACCATTTGTCGCGCACGGCGCGGTAATGGGCATCGTAATTGTAATACTCGACCGGCAGGCGGAGCTGCTGAGCCGTCAACTGCCCGACCGCCGAGAGAAGCTGGAACGCCGCCACCATTTCGTTGCGCTGGGCGCGCACGAGGCTGACGCGCGCGTTCAGCAGCTCCTGCTCCTGGTTCAGCACGTCGAGCACGGTGCGCGAGCCGACCTGCGCCTCCTGCCGGACACCTTCCAAGGCGATCTGCGCCGCCTTGATCTGCGCCTGGAAGGACTCGATGCTGGCGCGTGCCGTGCTCAGGGACTGCCACGCGCTGATCGCGGTCTCCTGCACCGCGCGGCGGCTTTCGTCGATCTGGATGCGGTACTGATTGGCGGTCTGCTTCGCCTCGCGGACCTGGGACTCGGCCTGCCCGGCGGAGTAGAGCGGAATGCGCACCTGGGCACGCAACGACGCGCTGTCCTGGCGGTCCGTGGTGACGCCCGAGGTGGCCGAGGTGCCGAGATCCCACGTGCGGCCGGCCGAGGCCGACAGGCTCACCGTCGGCAGCATGCGGCCGTAGGCGACGTCGATGTTCTCGCGCTGGGCCGCCTCCTGGAACGAGGCGCTGAGGATCGTCGGGTTGTTGGCGCGGGCCAGCTCGACCGTCTCGTCCAGAGTGGCCGGCAGCTTGAAGGTCGGCTTGGGCGCCTTCAGGTTGCCCGGCATCGTGCCGATGTAGCGAACGTAGGTGCCGCGCGACGTCTGCAGCGTGCCTTCGTTGGAGATGCGGTTGGCGACGGACTGCGCCAGACGCGACTCGGACTGGCTGACGTCGGTGCGGGTGTACTCGCCGACGCGGAAGCGGTCGCGCGCCGCCTCGAGCTGGCGGCGCAGCACCTGCTCGTTGTTGGCGCTGAGCAGCACCACCGCCTGGTTCTGCACCACGTCCAGGTAGGCGGACGCGGCGTTCAGCAGGACCTGCTGTTCGGTCGCCAGCAGCTGTGAACGCTGCGCCTGCACGGTGTTCTCGGCCGAGCGGACGAGCGGCGCGGCCTGCGGATCGTACAGCGGCTGGGTCACGTTCAGTTCGGCGGACTTCGGCGTCGCGGCGCTGCGCAACTCCGCGGAACGGCCGCCCCCGGACTGCTGGGACGTCGTCGCCGACCGCGTCACCCCGGCTTCGGCGGAGACGGTCGGGCGGTAACGCGAAAGGGCCTGCGGCACCTGTTCGTCGACGGCGCGCAGGCGCGCGCGCTGCGCCGCCAGGGTGGGGTTGTTCTCGTAGGCCTGGGCCAGCGCCTGTTCCAGGGTCTGGGCCTGGGCGGTGGCGGCCATGCCGGCCACCATGACGCCGCAGGTGACGGCCGTCGCCAGCCAACGTCCCGCATTACGGCTTCGCACGGTCATGTCTCTGGACCTTCTCTTCGGGTCGAATCCGGCGGGTCCCCTCGGGTCCCTCCCCCAGTCCGCGTGCCCATGGTGGCACACGGCGCCGCTGGTTGCATCCATGCTGCGCCAGCCCCCCGGCGCGCAGCGGTTCAGGCTCAGAACTCGAACTTCGGCTTGGGCTCGAAGCCGGGCAGCAGGTGCGGCTGGGCCTCGAAGAGCACGCGGCTCGACACCACCTTGCCGGTGCGCTCGTACAGGCGGACCTCGCCCAGGCCGCGGTCGCCCAGCACGGTGGCGACCATGCGGCCGCCGTCGGCGAGCTGCTCGCAGATCGCGGCCGGCACCTCGCACACGGCGCCCTCGAAGATGATGACGTCGTAGGGCGCCTGGTTGGCGTAGCCGGCGGCCAGCGGGCCCGTGACCGCCAGCGC
>Ga0196976_1000546_pt1 | contig 23252 bp, 22 predicted proteins | sample S3v_513CmetaG_FD_148644 | JGI IMG/M metagenome (GOLD analysis project Ga0196976, IMG submission 148644) | Soil microbial communities from Anza Borrego desert, Southern California, United States - S3+v_5-13C | ecosystem: Environmental > Terrestrial > Soil > Desert | place: USA: California...
GGGCGAATGACTCGGACTTGAGACTGGCGCCACCAACGAGCGCCCCGTCGATATTCGGCTGGTTCATGAGGGCGTTTGCGTTATCTGGTTTGACGCTGCCGCCGTAGAGGATGCGGAGCTGGTTGGCGAATTCGTCGCCGAAAGACTTAGCGGCTTCTGCGCGAATAACGAGATGGGCGTCTTCGGCCATCTCCGGCGTGGCGGTCTTGCCGGTGCCGATCGCCCACACAGGTTCGTAGGCGATGGAGAGTTTGGCGGCCTTCTTGGCGGAAATGCCACGGAAGGCGCGATTGCACTGGCGTCGCAAGACTTCTTCGGTGAGGCCGGCTTCGCGCTCCTCGATGACTTCGCCGATGCAGCAGATGGGTGCCAGCCCCGCTTCAAGCGCGACCTCCAGCCGGCGGTTGACCGTGTCGTCCGTCTCCCCAAAGTACTGGCGCCGCTCGGAGTGGCCAATGATCACGTACTCGCAACCGGCGCCAATCAGCATCGCCCCGGAGACCTCAGCGGTGAAAGCGCCTTCCTTCTCCCAGTGCATATTCTGCGCGCCGACCTTGATGCTGGTGCCCTTCGCGAGTTCTACAACAGCTGCGATGTCCACGTAAGGCGGGCAGATGACGATTTCGTCACGGTCGTGACCATTAACGAGCGGGAGAAAGGCTTTCATGAATGCCCGCGCTTCGTCGGGCGTCTTGTACATCTTCCAATTAGCAGCGATGATCTTCGTTCTAAGCATGATTGTCTTTGAGTCCTCGGATTCTATCTAACCTGTAACGCCATGTGTCCCTGGCGGACTGCACGAAAGCTTCTGTGACGCGCGCGAAGGTGTCGAACGCGTGGTGGTCAAACAAAACGAAACGGACATCGCGAACACGGCGGGCCTCGCTGAGGGCCTCCACAGTAGCGCGAACTGCTACCTTCGCGGCCTCTTGTACCGGATAGCCATATGCCCCCGTGGAGATCGCCGGAAAGGCGACGCTGGTGAGGTGTAGTGTGTCGGCGGTCTCGATTGCGCGGCGATAGCAGAGTGCAAGGGTTTCGGCTTCGCCGCGATCTCCGCCATACCAGACCGGTCCGACGGTGTGAATGACGAACGCGGCCTTCAGTTTGCCTCCGGTCGTTGAAACCGCTTCACCCGGAGGAAGAGGGCCCTGCGCGGCTACGATCCTCTTGCATTCTTCGACAATGGTGGGGCCGCCGGCGCGATGTATGGCCCCATCCACTCCGCCACCGCCCATCAGAGACGAGTTGGCAGCGTTGACGATGGCGTCCGTGTCCTGCTGCGTGATGTCGCCGACGAGCATGAGGATCGTTGAGCCTTCGCCCAACGATAGCTTCAGCATTTCATTCACGCTGCGTGTCCTGTGGGAAAGGCCGTCACGAGGCCGGCCTCTGAGATCAGTGCTTGTCGGTGAGAGCTTCGACTCCGGGGAGCTTCTTGCCCTCGAGGAATTCCAGTGATGCGCCGCCACCGGTTGAGATATGAGTGATACGGTCGGCGACTCCAGCCTTATGCACCGCTGCAACGCTATCGCCACCACCAACGATCGATGTTGCCCCGGCGTTCTCGGAGACAGCCTGTGCGATCTTCGTAGTGCCGGCAGCGAATGGATCGAGTTCAAACACGCCCATGGGGCCGTTCCAAACAATGGTGCGGGCCCGGGCGACTTCGGCAGAGAAAAGTTCGATCGTCGCAGGGCCGATGTCGAGGCCCATCATGTCGGCAGGAATCGGCTGACCTTCACCGATTTTCTGAGAACGAGCGTTGGCGTCGAGCTTCTCGGCTACAACGTGATCGACCGGAAGGAGCATCCGCACATTACGGGCTTTCGCGTCGCTCATAATCTGCTTTGCCAAATCGAGCTTGTCCGCTTCTACAAGCGACTTGCCGATTTCGAGTCCCTGGGCCTTTAGGAAGGTGTAGGCCATCCCGCCGCCGATGATGAGAGCGTCAACCTTGGTAATCAGGTTCTGAATGACCGGTATCTTGTCGCTGACCTTTGCGCCTCCAAGTATCGCTACAAAAGGCTTGGCCGGATGCTGTAGTGCCTTGCCGAGGTACTCGAGTTCCTTCTCCATCAGCAGGCCAGCCGCCGACTTGTTCACATGCTTGGTGATGCCCGCCGTGGAAGCGTGTGCTCGGTGGGCGGAGCCAAACGCGTCATTGACGTAGTAGTCGGCCAGCTTAGCGAGTTGCTTCGCGAAGTTTTCGTCGTTGGCTTCTTCCTCGGGGTGGAAGCGGAGGTTTTCGAGCAGGAGCGTCTGGCCGCGCTCGAGTTTCCCGGCCATTTCTTCGGCCTGCATGCCGATGCAATCCGGCGAGAAGCCGACGTTCTGGCCGCGCCCGATCACTTCGTCGAGCAGGATGCGAAGGCGCTCGGCCACAGGCTTGAGACTCATCTGCGGATTCGGCTTGCCTTTAGGGCGGCCGAGATGGGAAGCGAGAATGAGTTTGGCGCCGTGGCGGAGTGCGTACTCAATAGTGGGGAGCGTCTCGCGGATGCGGGTGTCGTCCATCACGCGGCCAGCATCGAGCGGAACGTTGAAATCCACGCGCATGAAGATGCGATGGTTGTTGAGTGAAAGGTCTCGTATCGAAAGCTTAGCCACAGGTCTTGCTCCTGAGTCTGAGTGTTGACTCGTTGCGGCTGATGGCGAAACGTGCCTCAGCGTGCCGTGAGTCCCCACCCTGTCGCCCGCGGACGACAGGGTGAGCAACACGGGAAGTGGATCAGAGGCCTTTGCCAGCCATGAAGTGGATGAGGTCGCGCACACGGCAGCTGTAACCCCACTCGTTGTCGTACCAGGAGATGACTTTGACGCAATTGCCGTTGACTACGCGGGTCATCGGCGCGTCCACGATCGATGAGCGCGAATCGCCGCGGAAGTCCATGGAGACAAGTTCGTTCTCTTCGTAGCCGAGATAGTTGGCAAGCGGACCGTTCTCAGAGGCAGCTTTCAGTGCGCCATTGACTTCCTCGACGCTGGTCTTCTTCTCGACGAAGACGACGAGATCGACGACGGAAACGTTCGGGGTCGGCACACGCATTGCGAAGCCGTCGAGCTTGCCTTTGAGTTCGGGGATTGCAAGATAGATTGCCTTGGCAGCGCCGGTGGAAGTCGGAATCATCGACATGGCGGCGGCGCGTGCACGGCGCAGGTCCTTGTGCGGGAAGTCAAGGATGACCTGATCGTTGGTATAGGAGTGGATCGTGGTCATCGTGCCGCTCTGGATCTTGAAGTTGTCATTTACCACCTTTGCGATGGGTGCCAGGCAGTTCGTGGTGCACGATGCGTTCGAGATAACGTGGTGCTTCGAGGCATCGTACTTATCTTCGTTCACGCCCATCACGATGGTGATGTCCTCGTTCTTGGCGGGAGCCGAGATGATGACCTTCTTCACGGAGTCGCGAAGATGCTTCTTCGCGTCTTCAGCATTGGTGAATCGGCCTGTAGATTCCACTACTACCTGTGCGCCGACCGAACTCCAGTCGAGCTTCGCAGGATCCTTTTCTGCGTAAACCCTGATGTTCTTGCCGTCGATGTTGATGCAGTCAGCGGTGGCGGTGATCTTGTTGGGGAGATTGCCCAGAATCGAATCGTACTTCAGGAGGTGAGCGAGCGTCTTCGGGTCGGTCAAATCATTGACCGCGACGATCTCGATGTTCTTGTCGTTAAGAGTTGTCCGCAGTACGTTGCGGCCGATGCGTCCGAATCCGTTGATGCCTACCTTGATCGCCATTTTTCCTCCGGGCGTATTTATAAGGACTGGATACAGATTGAGTCGCGGATGAATGCGAATCAAAAAATCGTAGCATCTAGTAAGGTTTACGCGCAAAGTCTGAGTGCCTCTGCGGGCAGCACCTCACTCATCTTGAGCCGAGAAGTGGTGTTCCGTGAGCCAACGTGACGCGGTCGGCGGAGATCATGCTGGGCGCGGTTCTCGTGCTGTGCGCCCAGCCGTCACGAAGAGCTGTGCCGGATGACTAAGCGTTAGCCGGTATCTGCGCCTGCACTGCCGGTTGAATCTGGTCTACGATCGCGCGCCCAATCAAAAGCGAGGTAGTGGCCGCCGGCGAGGGCACGCTGATCACGTTCATCATTCCTTCGGTCTCGACGAAGCGGAAGTCATCGGAGAGCTTGCCGTCCGCATAGAGCGGCATTGCGCGCACCCCTGCGCCCCCGGGATGTAGATCGCCCGAGCGCAGGTCCGGCAGGAGCTTTTGCAGAGCGCGCACGAACGCGGGCTTGAATAGCGAGCGGTAATACTCGTCGGCACCGGCCTTCCAATACTTGAAGACGAGTCTCCAGAGGCCCGAGTACTGAAGCATCTCGACTGTGTCAGCGAAATCAAATGAGGTCTTCTGGTAACCCTCGCGGGCGAAGGCCAGCACGGCATTGGGACCGGCCTCGACAGCGCCGTTGACATGTAGCGTGAAGTGCACCCCGAGGAACGGGAAGCGCGGATCGGGGACCGGGTAGATGAGGCCGCGCACAAGATGACGCTTTTCGGGGACGATCTCGTAGTATTCGCCACGGAAGGGCACAATCTGCATGTCGAGATCCGCGGAGCCCATGCGAGTGACGCGATCACCGTGCAGTCCTGCACAATTGACGATGTAACTTGCCTCGTATTCCCCTAAGCTGGTCTTAATGAGCGTCTTGCGGCCAGACCGTGACAACCCCACCACCCTGGCGCCAGTCACAACCGCGCCGCCTGCCTTGGAGATCAAGTCGGCGTATTTCTCCGAAACCATCCGGTAGTCGGTGATGCCAGCGCTGGGGACGTGGATCGCGCGGATTCCGTGCGCGTGAGGTTCTACATCGCGTAATTCTTCAGGGCCGATCATCCGAAGCCCAGGAACACCGTTCGCGAGACCTCGGCGATAGAGCTCTTCCAACCCAGGGAGTTCGTCCTCGCCGGTGGCGACAACTACTTTGCCGCAGATCTGGTGGGGAATAGAGTGTGCGCGACAGAACTCGACCATTGCCTCGGCGCCTGCGACAGCAAGTTTTGCCTTCAGTGAGCCGGGACGGTAGTAGAGGCCGGAATGGATGACGCCGCTGTTGTGACCAGTCTGATGGGCCGCGACAGTAAGCTCCTTCTCGAGGACGACCACGGAAAGAGACGGAAGTCGACGCGTAAGTTCCAGGGCGGTGGCGAGTCCTACGATTCCGGCACCGATCACAACCACGTCACATTTATTCGGCATTGAGTGTGCTCCAGCGACCACGGGTATTGTAGTGGCGAGTGCAGGGTGGCAGGCATGATTTTCGTCCATGAAAAGGAATTTCGGGGACAGGTGCATTGGGGGAACAACAGAGGTAACGATTATCAGTGATGTTCACTAACTTTGGTAACCCGGGAGAATGATTGCATTTTGCGCAATTCGCTACTACATTCGACCAAAGCAACGGAGTGTTGAATGCACAAGAGCTTTTTTGAGCGCGTGATTGCCGCTGCGCTGATCGTCTTGTTACCTGCGGCCATAATGTCTGCCGACGCCAGTTCCGCGGTGTTGTCCGCCGGCGACAAGGTGTTGGTGAATGGCGAAGAGGCCTCGATTCGACAGGCCATCCTTCCAGGCGACAACGTGAAAAATGTTGGCAATGGTAGCGCGATCCTGTCGCTCCCGGGTGGTTCCGTGACAGTCGCCAAGAATTCATCCGTGAGCTACGCGAGCGGCGAAGTTCGGGTAACTGCAGGTGCGGCGAGCATTGCGAACAACGAAATTAGCGCAAAGTTTGAAGAGGTCTCAGTGCGCCCATCGTCGAAGGACGCCAGGTATGTAGTTGGCGAAGTCGATGGTAAGCGCATCGTTGCGGCCCTACACGGCTCGATCCTGGTATCCGATGGAATGAACGAGGTTCTGCTTCCGGAAGGTAGCGCAATGACGCAGGATCGGATCCCGCAGCCACCCGCACAGGGTGCTGGAGTCGGAACCGACACGAGGAAGAAGACCTCCGAAGAGCCGCGTGGTGGCACTAGGCGCCGGACAGCAGCTCTACCTGGTTGGGCCGAAGTGGCTCTGATCGGCGGAGCCGTTGGCGGACTGATCGGCGGCCTGGCGTTGGCCGGGCGCTTTGATGACAAGACGGATGTCTCTCGGGTAACTCCGTAATCCAGGTCAGAGGAATCGAGCCCCGCAATCGCGGGGCTTTTCTTTTATGGTCCCGCACTTTCGAGGGAATGAACTCTGGTCGTTCTGAGGTAAACTCCAGCGCATGCGCGTGATCGGTATCGACTGCGGGGGCGAATACACCGGCTTCGGTGTCGTTGAAGAATCGGAGTCGGGAGTGCTGACTTGCGTCGACGTGGGAGCCATTAAGCTCTCGCCACGCGAACCGCTGGAAACACGGCTCAACACCATCTTTAAGAGGCTTTGCGCCACGATCGAGACGCACCGTCCTGACGTGGTTGCCATCGAAGATGTGTTCTACGCCGCGAATGCGAAATCGGCTCTGAAGCTGGGGCATATTCGCGGAGTGGCGATGCTGGCGGCCGCGCACTGCGGGTTGGCAGTTGCTGCTTATGCACCACTGGCAATCAAATCGGCTGTGGTCGGGTACGGCAAGGCGGAGAAATTCCAGGTGCAAGTCATGGTCGCCCGACTGCTGCGGCTGGATGCGCCGCCCGAACCGGCAGACGCCGCCGATGCCCTTGCAATCGCAATCTGTCACATCCACACGGCCGCGACCTTGCTGCGGCAGCACGCCACGGTCCGGTAAGCATCGAGCCGCATCCATTAAACTAGTCTTTCTTCAGGAGTTTTGCATGTGCTCTCGCCGGATGGTGTCGATCCTCATGACTGTGTTTGTGCTCGCGTGCATATCGCTGGCGCAGGCGCCTGACCTTGAGCCCGGACGCGTGGGCACCCCGATGCCGGTGGTCTCTTTCGAGTTGAACTGGCAACTGGCTGATCCGAATTGGTACGCAATCTCAATAGAGCCTACCGGACGCACGACGTACAAATCGCAGCCGAAGACAGCAATGAACGACGCGGCGGGCGACCCATTCACGATTGAGTTCACGGCAACAGAGTCCACCCGCGAGCGCGTGTTGGAACTCGCGAAGCAGGCGAATTATTTCAAGGGCAATTTTGAGTACAAGGCCAACAACATCGCCCAGACCGGGAAGAAGACGCTTCGGTACAAGGACGCGAATAAGCAGAGCGAAACGACGTTCAACTACTCAACCAATCCCGCGATAACGGAACTGACGACGCTGTTCCAGCGGATGTCGTCAACCATGGAATCCGGACGGCGACTGAGCTTCAGCTTGCGATTCGATAAGCTCGGCGTGGACGATGAATTGAAGAAGTTGGAGCAGATGAAGAAAATGGGTTCGCTGGTTGAAGTGCAGGCCCTGGAGCCGCTTCTGCGGAAGATCATCGAGGACCGGTCCTTCATGAACGTCTCGAGACAGCGAGCACAGCGCCTGCTGGGAGTTTCGGTTTCCCCTTCGGGAAGCAGGTAGTCGTAAGCTCCGCCCGGTCAGGCGCTGCTATTCGAAACTGATCTTCTCACCAACAACAACAGAGTGTTTCAGGAACTTCCTGTCATCATTCAGCGGGAAGTCAAGGCGGTAGTGTGCACCACGGCTTTCTTCTCGGGCAATGGCAGAGCGGGCGACGAGGAGGGCGGTGTCCAGAACATTGCGTGCTTCGCATGCGCGGCGATTGAGACCTGGGCGGGCGGCATCGTGGAGTGTCTGCAATCGGGAAACGACGTCGCGCAGGTGAATGCCTTCCCGGACGATGCCAACGCGCTGCCACATCAGCGTCTGCACTTGACGGATGAGAGCTTCGGACTGCGTATCGGCAGGGCTCGTGATGCGATTTCCCCCATTCTGGGCGGTATGGCGGGGCAGTGTAGAGTCACTGGCGTTCCCGCCCCGCGCATTCGCCATTGCCGCTGCGGCACGAGCACCGAACACGAGACCCTCGAGAAGCGAGTTGCTGGCCAATCGGTTCGCGCCATGAACCCCGGTACATGCTGCTTCACCGGCCGCGTAAAGGCCCGGGAGGCTGGTGCGACCGTCCAGGTCGGTTCGCACACCACCCATCGCGTAATGCGCGGCGGGGCGGATGGGGATGAGTTCCGCTGTGATATCGATGTTGTACTGGAGGCAGGTGCTGTAAATCAGCGGGAAGCGCTGCCGGATGCGATCGGAGTTGAGGTGCGTCAGGTCGAGGTAGACCATCGGCTCCTTCAGAGGGCTGACCTGCAACTCATGCGCGATGGCCCTGGCGACAACGTCGCGAGGCGCCAGTTCAGCCATTTCGTGATACTTCGGCATGAACCGAAACAACTCAGCATTACGGAGATAGGCGCCTTCACCACGGAGAGCTTCCGAGAGTAGGAAGTGGGGCGCACCTTTGAGGAAGAGCGCCGTGGGGTGAAACTGGACGAACTCCATATCGCTGATCTTTGCCCCGGCGCGAAAGGCCATGGCCACCCCGTCTCCGGTCGCAACGCCGGGATTGGTGGTGTCCGAGTAGATCTGGCCGAGGCCACCGGTGGCCAGAAGTACGGCACGGGCGCGGATCTCGTGGGTTTGGCCATCGTCGAGCAGGTGAATGCCGACGACACGGCCGTCTTCCACAATCAGGTCGCGGGTGAAACCGAATTCGCGGAACTTTATATGTCTTAGCGTAGAGGCGCGGCTGTAGAGTGCACGGCCTATCTCCCGACCAGTGGAGTCGCCGTGAGCATGTAGTACGCGGTCACGGGAGTGAGCGCCTTCGCGCGTGAATGCCAGCTTGGTTCCGGCGCGATCGAATTCAGCGCCCCAGCTGATCAACTCCTCTATGCGTGCGGGACCTTCCTGAACGAGGACCCGGGCAGCATTGGAGTCGCACAGACCGGCCCCCGCGCTTAGGGTGTCCTGGAGGTGTAGTCCGATCTCGTCTTCGTCGCTAAGTGCTGCGGCGATGCCACCCTGGGCGTACTGAGTGTTCGATTCCGTGAGTTCACGCTTGGCGAGACAGAGCACGCGGCCATAGGCGGCAAGTTCGATGGCGGCGCGCAGACCGGCAATCCCGGCGCCAACTACGATGAAGTCGATAGGTGCTTCGGGCGATTTCACTGGATTCATTATGAAGTAAGAAGGCGGCGAGAGAAAACAGGAACGTAAGCAGGAAGCGGCTGCTCGCAACAGCGTGCCACGTGAACGCGGCATCTTGTAAGATGAAATCGTGATACGCGTCGAGGTCCAAACCAAGCCAGAGCCGTACGAGTTGTTGATCGAGCAGGGCGTCCTGCGCGCTGCCGGTACTTACATCAACGACCTTATGCCTGAGAGGAAGCGGTTTTTCGTCGTGACGGTCGCGCCCGTGCGGCGGCTGTTTGGAAAGGCATTGGGCCAGTCGTTCGCAGACGCCAAGCTGGAACCTGAGTACCTGGAAATGCCGGACGGTGAACGGAAGAAGACACTGGCAACGGTTGAGGAACTCGGGCGCCGGATGGTGAAGGCCGGTGCCGACCGCAACTCCGTAGTGCTCGCGCTCGGCGGTGGAGTCGTTGGAGACGTCGCGGGGTTCCTGGCGTCGATCTACATGCGCGGGGTTGATTTCATCCAAATCCCCACGACATTCCTGGCGCAAGTGGATTCGTCTGTCGGCGGCAAGACGGGCGTTAATCTCGCCGAGGGGAAGAACCTGCTGGGAACGTTCAAGCAGCCGAAACTGGTGTTGATCGATCCCGACGTTCTCGGCGCACTGCCGGAACGCGAGTATCGGTCGGGGCTCTATGAGGCACTGAAATACGGGATTATCCGCAATCCGCGGATATTCGAGTTCATGGAAGAGAATCGGGAGCGCATTCTAAAGCGAGACCCTGGCACGCTGGAGTGGCTCATCGCCGAGTGCGTCCGCGTGAAGGCAAATGTAGTAGCCGCCGATGAGCACGAGCATGGCGAACGGCGCGTCCTCAACCTGGGCCACACGATAGGCCATGCGCTCGAGGCGGAGACGGCATACAAGCACTTCATGCACGGAGAGGCTGTGGCGTGGGGCATCGTCGCCGCATCCATGATTTCGGTGGGCATGCAGAAGATGGATTCCGGCACGGCACAGCGCATCATCAGCGCCATTCTCGCCTACGCGCCGCTGCCAAAAGTAGATGTGCGCAGCAAGAGCGTCGTGAAGCGGCTTGGCCGGGACAAAAAGGCGACGAACGGGCGCGTACATTTCGTATTGCCCACGGAAATCGGCAGGGTAGATATCAGCGCAGATGTGCCCGAGCGCGCTGTAATGCAGGCAGTTGAAGAATTGCGGTACCTCTCGCAAGCGTAGAAAAAGATTTGCTTCATGGCTGAATCGACAAAGACCGTCGGCGCAAGACCGCAAGGAGTCCATGACGAGGACGCTGCGGCGGCGGCGGCTGTGCGCGATATGTTCAGTTCCATCGCGCCCCGCTACGATCTGTTGAACCACGTGCTTTCGATGAATGTCGATCGGCTCTGGTGGTGGCGAACGGCGCGACGTTTCAAGCACATCCTGGGTCAGCCGAAGGCGCGAGTGCTGGACCTCTGCTGCGGGACCGGCGATATGGCATTTGCCCTGTTTAAGCAATTCGGGGACCGTGGGGCTTCGGTTGTGGGCGCGGATTTTTCGCATGCCATGCTGCAGCGCGCATTGATGAAAGGCGCGAACAAGCCACTGCGCTGGCTCGAGGCTGATGCACTCGAGTTACCGTTCGGCGGTGCGCGTTTCGACCTCGTGACCTCGGCGTTCGGGTTCAGGAATCTCGCAAACTACGATGCGGGACTGCGGGAAATCTATCGGGTACTCCGACCGGACGGCGAACTTGCAATCCTCGACTTCGGCGAGCCGAACGGCGCATTAGGACACTTGTATAGGTTTTACTTCAAACAGGTGCTGCCGAAGGTTGGGACGATGATCTCCGGCGTCCGGGGTCCGTACGCTTATCTGCCCGCGAGCGTGGAGAAATTCCCTGAACCTGGCGAGATGCTCGGGCGCATGCGGCACGCCGGCTTCAGGGAAGTTGAGTACACGCCGTATACGTTCGGAATCGCAGGACTCTACTGGGGCAAGAAGTAGCCCAGCACAAAACTCCACTAGCTGTTTAGACCGGTTGCGTTTGCGCAGCCGGTCTTTCCGTCTCGGACTCGGTGCGGAAGCTGTCTGCAAGGGCTTCTTCGCACGTATAGCGCATCAGGTTCTCGTATTCGCTCCCCAGAAAGCTGCGGAGTTTCTCTGTATTCATCGTGTAAGAGCCGATCATATAGGGCAGTGCGTCGGGAGGAATCGCGGAAATGCCGCGATTCCACAGGTATTGCAGTACGTGACGGCAGAGAAACTTCGGGAGGCGAACCACTTTCGCGTTGGCTATTTCCGCGCAGCGTTGGAGTGTTAACGCCGGGCCTCGTCCGGCAACGTTGAGAATGATCTGCTCGCCGGGCTTATCCTGCCGCCGCAAGATGAACGAGATGAGCCGCGCCATGTCGTCGACATGGACGAATTGATATTCCTTTTGGGGGTACTCATCGCCGAAAGGAAGCATGAGCGGCAGTCGCCGTCCTTCGGCGCGCCACTTCTTTCCAAGCTCGCCCGTGCCGGTCGGAGTTCCACGCAAAGCACCGACAAGGTAATTCTGCATGGATGCACCGGTGAAAATGTGGGGTCGAAGAATGTACGTGGCGCAATCGCCCATCATGTCGGAGCGATAGCGGACCACATCATCGGATTCGCGCTTATGGATGGCATATGGAAGCGTATGGGCTTGCAGCGGCGCGTCTTCCTTGACGGGCCCGTTCGTCTCGGAACCATAAGCGGAGACGCTGCTGGGGAAGATGAACTTGCGAACGCGGGTACCGCCGCGTCGATTGATCTCGCTGATAGCCTCCATCACGCGCGCGGTACCGGCAACATTGATCTGCCACATGCGCTTTACGTCGAGAACCCCGGTGCGCTGGGGATCGATCACGAAAGCGAGATGGACGATGGCGGTTGCCGCGGTGTCGCGGATGAGTTCCACGAGTTGATGACAGGAGGCTTCTTCGCCGAGGTCGGCCTGGCAGAATGCCTTGAGCGACACCGAGGTGGGTGCGCGCATGTCCACCCCCACCACCTCAAAGTCTGAGAGCAGCGGAAGCAGCCGCAGTCCCAAATTTCCAGCGATCCCAGTGACAACTACAGTCTCTCGCGTAGCCATACTATTTATTCGGATTTTCTGGCTTCGCTCCTGAAGGAGTCGACGAGGTGCTCGGTTTCTGACTCGGTGCCACGCGAGGCTTGCCTGCTGGCGATGGTGCAGATGCGCCACCAGCAGGGGAAGTGACCGCGAGATTCGCAAAGTACGTCTGATTGAGCGATGCCTCGCCAGACTTGGTGATCTTGTCCATCTCTTGCTGGAGGCGCTGCGCGGTAAGGGTCCTCTTGATCTCGTCCTGTACTTGCTGCAACGGGGCTGTTTCCTTCTTAACAAGCTTGTAGATGAAGAATGCGGACTGGTTGAGCATTGGTTGGGAAATCTCGCCGGGTTGGAGATCAAACACGGCCAGTTCGGCTTGTGCGGAACCGCGGCGCCTGATGACGAGATCGACCGAGGGTGGCTGAACCTTGTTGGCAGATCGCGCATAGGCTTCGGCCTGAAGCTTGGCAGGATCCTCGCCGGCAGTCCAGCGCTCGCGAATTTTGGCGGCAAACTGCTTTTCCGCTTCCTCGTCCACCGGCTTTTCCGCACTTGCGGCTGGACGGGGGATGATGATGCGCTGGGCGGTGACGCTGTCGAACTCCTGCTGATGCCCCCGGTAGTAGTTCTCAATCTCCGCCTTTGGAACGTTCGAGGCCTGCTTCTGTATCCGTTTGCCAAGTTCCTGCGCTAGCACTTGCAGGCGGGCGAATTCGAGCAGTACCTGAATTTCGGCGGAGTTTTGAATTCCGCGCTTGCGGGCTTCGTTGGCGATGACCAGAAGCTTGCCGTAGTTCTCGGCGAAGTTCTGACGAAGCGCCGGAGCCATCTCCGGATTGAGCGCATTTACCAGGCGCTCAAATTCACCGCGGGTTACCTGGGCCTTACAGCCGGATATCTGCGCGGCAGCAGATGCTGCGGGGCAACTGCCCTTAATGAGAATGACGGGCGCAGTCGGTGGTAGCTGCGCCGGAGCCTTGGCTGGGGCAGGGACAGTGTCAGCCTGAAGCGCGGCTCCAGGTTCAGTTCGAGCGGGGTCGCGCTTGGAATCCTGTGCCGCCGGCGTCGGCGTCGATGACGGCGGAGCTACAGGGGGCGTGGTCGTTTGTGCTACGGCAAAGGACGCGAAAAGGAGCGGAATACAAAGCCGATGCGAACGCATGTAGGGGCGCTAAGTCCTCCGGAAAGTTTGCGCCCGAATCGTAACACAAGGTAGCAGCGCGCCACGGACGAGGAAACTTGCTGCGCAACAAGAATTTCTAGTCCACGTACTCGATTTCGTAAGTGATTTCGGCAGCCTTGTTTAGCATCTGTGAGACGGAGCAGTACTTGTCTTTCGAGAGATGGACGGCATCTTCCATAGACTTGGGTGCCACCTTTCCCCCGATCCGGTAGGTGAGGTGGATCTTCGTATAAATACGTGGGACAGAATCTGCGCGTTCACCACTCGCACGTACCTCAAGACTTGTTACGGGCTCGCGTTTCTTCTGGAGGATCGAAACGACATCGGTCGCCGTGCAGGCGCAGAGAGCTATGAGGACGAGTTCCATGGGGCCGTTGGCGGTTTTGTCGTCGCTGGAGTCGATTACGATGGCATGTCGCGAGGAAGCCTGTCCGAGAAAACGTTCGTTTTCAGTCCATTGCACGAAGGCGTTCGTGGTGCTCATGGTTGCTCCTATCGGCGATTGTCGGTCTGCGGCTCGGGGTGGATCAGTACGCGGAAGAGTTGCGGCGCGGCATGCTTGAAGCGAATTTCGAGCGCGGTCTGAACGTCGTGGACGCGAGCGAGTGGCAGGTCGTCATGCATCGTAACGTGGCACGAAACATAGAGGTGATTCCTCACCCGCTTGATCACAACATCATGAACATCGACGACATCGGGAAAGTCGGCACCAATCTCCTTCATGCAACGCTCGAGTTCCTGGTCCTCGATGATCTCCTCGCTGGTTTCGATGGTAGACGGTTCGCTCTCGATATGCGTCAGGATCGATGAGATCTCGGGGACAGCGTCGCGAATATCCTTCTCCAACGCCGTGACGTGATCGTGCGCGGCGAGCAGGCTAAGGCGCTCGTCCAGTTCAACATGCTGCTCGACGTGGATCGTTCCACCGAGGTTTTGCACGCTGACGTCGTGCACCATGAGATTGTTCCGGAGCGCGGCGGCGCGAATGCGGTCGAAGATGTTCTCGGTGTTGAGCGCCCGCGGAACGGCATTGACCATCACGTCGGCTTCGGGAAGCAGCCGATGGACGGCATTGGTCACGTCGAGGACAACCTGCTCCGAACGCTGGAAGGTGACGTTGCGGGCGAGGGCGATCGACAGATCGGCGAAGTAGCGGTTGCCTGCCCGGCGGATGCGCACGCGATCGATCTCCAGCACGCCCGGAACAGAAGTGACCGCGTCAATGATGTTGGTGCGAACGCCCATCGGCGCTGCATCGAGAAGGGCATCGATCGTCTGACGGGCGAGTCTCCAGCTGACGTACACCACGATCGCCGCGACGATCAGTGCCGCAATCGGATCAGCTTTCTGAAGCCCGGGAATGTCGTACGCCCGCGCCGCCCAGACGAGTATGAGACCGAGGATCACGACCGAGCTGGACCATATGTCGGTAGAGAAGTGCAACGCATCGGCGTGGAGTGCCTGCGAGTCGTACTTGTCGGCTACGCGCTTCAGTGCGCGGGAGCGCCAATAATCCATAACGATGGATATCGCCATGACGACGAAGGCCCAGAATGTGGGCTCAATCTCAACGTCATGCAAGAAGAGGCGCTTGAACGCTTCATAAACGATCCAAACGCAAGTTAGGAGCAGAAGGCCGGTCTCGAGGAACGCGGAAAAGTTTTCGACTTTTCCATGGCCGTACTGGTGGTCGGCGTCGGCGGGTTTGTCGCTCACGCGGACTGACACGAGGGTAATAACAGCGGCTACGAGGTCGAGCGCGGAATGGAGCGCCTCCGAGAGGATTCCCAGTGAACCGGTGGTAGCGCCCACAACGAACTTCATTCCCGTGATGACCAGGGCCGCGTAAACGGAATTACGCGCGACGTGCGCTTTCTCCGCCCGCATCGATTCCGCGTTGTAGACGAGGTGAGCCATCCCATAGCAGGGTAACGCAGGCGCCCGCACATAGTGAAGTCCAGCAAGGGTGGCGGTGATGCCGGCGCGGGTACGCTGCCCAACCCTGGTACGCATGGAATTAGTTCATCCGCGATGACGGGTGGTGAATCTGTATTGGAGGAATTACGTTGCGGTGTCGAGGCGCTGCAACCCGGGGAAACGATGGCAGAACAAAAGAAAGTGGTAATCTTCACTCAGCCCGGTTGACCGCCGTGCCACACGTTGAAGGCCTTCCTCGCGGAGCGGGGAATCGATTACGTGGACAAAGATGTGAGCCAGGACCAGGCGGCAGTGTTCGAGCTGGTCAGAACCTATAACAGCCGTTCTACGCCGACAGTGGTCATCGGAGATGAGGTACTGATCGGGTTTGACCCGCAGCGAATCCTACAAGCACTCGGCAAGTGAGCTGCAAACCTCAACCGGCGCTCCTCCCCTCGGGACAGGCGCCGGTCGGCACGGCATTCTTCGCGGATACCTTTTCATCGCGCTCGCGACGCTTTTCTGGGGAATCTCAGCGGCATTAGGACGCGCCGTCTTCACCGGGCGACTGGTGCTAGGGGCCGGTGAGATGAAACTGATCGAGCCGCTGATCCTCGCCCAAAGCCGCACGACAGTTTCCTTCCTTGTTTTGCTTCCCATTCTGCTCATCCGGCGTGGTAGTACAGGCATGCGGATGAGCTGGAACGAACTTGGGCAATGCGCGCTGCTGGGAACGTTGGGCATGGCAGCCTCGAACTACACCTATTACCTTGCTATTCAGCAGACCACTGTTGCTACGGCGATCATCCTGCAATACACGGCGCCGGTATTTGTGCTGCTGTACATGATTGCGAGCCGGCAGCAGCGGGCGACAACGCAGCGAGTATCAGGTGTCGTCCTGTCTGTGCTGGGGTGCGTATTCGCGATTGGGGTGGTGACGGCGAGCGGGAACTTCCCATGGCTGGGACTCAGCTCCCGGGACGTGAGGTTCAACACGCTTGGAGTGACCGCGGCACTGCTTGCTGCGGTGGCATTCTCTTTCTACAACGTTTTCGCGCGACATCTGGTCCAACGGCATGACCGATGGAACGTCCTTCTGTATGCGCTAATGGGAGCTGCGGTTTTCTGGGCGGTAGTGAATCCGCCTTGGAGGGTGCTTGCTGCTCAGTACACGCAGGCACAGTGGAATTTTCTTGCGCTGTTCGCCGTGACTTCCGTACTGATCCCGTTCTCGTTGTACTTCACGGGATTGGAGTATCTCGACCCCACGCGGGCAATTGTGACCAGCTGCCTGGAGCCGGTCTTCGCAATTCTGATTGCCGCGGTGATGCTGGGCGAGGTGGTGGGCCCGCTTCAAGTGGTCGGCATCGTGGTGACGCTGACGGCAACGGTGCTGGTGCAACTACCCGAGCGCAGGAAAGAGAAGGAAGCTGCGGTGCTGATCGAGCCGATCGAGTAGGCAATCAGGGGTGGAGTTGGTCCGCCCCAACGATTTATTTCAGTGTGCGAACAAACTTCACCACGCCGGCAATCTCGGCGTCGTTCAGCTTGCCCGTGAAGGCGGGCATCTTTGCTTTTCCCTTTCCTATGACCGCAGCGAGTTCTGCATCCGTCTGCTTCTGTACCTCGGGCGAGGATAGGTCGCGAACCTTGAGATTCTTGCCGATCGCGGTCTGCCCCTTGCCGTCGGGCGCGTGACACATAGCGCATTTCGAGGCGTAGATTGCCTTCGCATCCTGTGCGAGGGCCGTGCACGAAAGAATGATGACCACAACTAAGGCTATAGGAAGCTTCTTCACTTGCGATTCTCCTGTTCAGGTTCGGCTGCACGTATCCGCAGCCGCAAGTGTCCGGGGTTACATATTCGTTTACACATCAACAAGGCTCGCAGCCAGTTCGAAGTAGCGTTGCGCTTTTTGGACGTCCCGGCCGATCTGCTCGCGCAGAGCTTCAGTCGAGGGGAACTTCCGCTCCTCGCGCAGACGATGCAGAAACGTCAATTCGAGCTCCGTGTCGTCCGCCAAATCGATGGGATGGAAGTTGAGTATATGTGTCTCGATGGCAAATGAGTCCGATCCAAACGTCGGGCGGTTTCCGACGTTGGTGACTGCATTGAAGCGTTCGCCATGGATCGTTATGTGAGTGACGTAGACGCCAATCCCGGGCACTAGTTCGTCGTAGCGTGCGAGGTTAATGGTGGGAACGGTGTAGCGATGGCCATATCCGCGTCCCGGACCGGGAGTGGCAAGAATCGTGAATGGGCGGCCCAGCAGATGGCGCGGGCGGTCTACGTTTGCCAAGCGGATGAGTTTGCGTATCTCGGATGAGGAGACGACATGGCCGCGGATTCTCATCGGCTGGTGCACGACCACATCAAAGCCAAGCTTGCGCCCAAATATTGCAAGACGCTCCACGTCGCCCTCGGCCCGGTGTCCGAAGCGGAAGTTGAAGCCCTCGTGGACTTCAATAGCGCGCAATGAAGTGGCCAATACGTGCTCTGCAAACTCAAAGGGCGGCATCAACGAGAGATCTCGCGAAAAAGGGAGTACGGCGACGGCGTCGAGACCCGTCTGCTCGAGCAGGCGCAGCTTGTAGGGGATGGGTGTGATGAGCGGCGGAGCCTCGCGGGGCCGCAGGATCCGTATCGGATGTGGATCGAAGGTGAGAGCCACGGCGCGGGCACCGATGCGGCGCGCGCTACGGACCATCTCGGAAATTACGTACTGGTGCGCACGATGGACGCCGTCGAAATTTCCCACGCTGACGACGGTCGGTCCGAAATCGCGGGGGATGTCTTCAAGTTTACGAAAGACTTGCATGGGCATCAGAGCTCAAAGTCCAGCTTGAGGCCGTCGTGCGCGAGACGGACGTTTGGCGGAAGGGAAGCGTTGGTGGCCTCGTGCGCAAGATCATGCGAGATGTGGGTGAAGAACGTGCGGCGAGGTTTCAGGCGGCCCACAATATTTAGTGAGTGTTGCACGGTGCTGTGCGTCGGATGCGGAGTATGTCGAAGCGCGTCCAGGAAGAGGACATCGAGATTCTCCAGCTCGGCAAGCGTACTCTCCGGGATGGTACTGAAGTCCGTGAGGTACGCGGCGGAGCCGAAACGGTATCCGTAGATTTCGGCGTCTCCGTGAACGACCACTACGGGGAGGAAGGGTACGCCGAAGAGATCGATGGCCCCGTTTATGGCGCGGAGTTCGACTTGCGCCAGGCCGCCGTATTTGTAATCCGCGTCGAATACGTATTTGAATACCGAGTGCAAAGCGCGTGCTGTGGCCTCATTCGCATAGAGCGGCAGCTTGCCGCCGCCAGTTACGCGGGGGAAGCTGAGCGGGCGTAGATCATCCAGGCCGAGAATGTGGTCCGCGTGGCCGTGCGTGTAGAGCACGGCGTCGATGCGATTGATGCGCTCGCGAATGGCCTGTTCGCGGAAGTCAGGTGTCGTGTCGATAAGCACGCGGCGTACCGACGCGGACTCATCGAGTGCGGGATCCTTCCACTCCACCATGACTGACGGGCGCAGGCGGCGATCATGTGGATCATCAGAGTGGCAAACGGCGCAATCGCAGCCGATCGTGGGCACGCCCATCGAGGTACCGCTTCCGAGTACCGTGAGCGTCGCTTTCATCTGAGTCCGGCGCTTGGATCAGGCGGAGCACCGCCGGGTTGTGACGAGGCACGTGCGATGGCATTCGTCACCTCGATGTAAGCCATGCGCAACTCGTAGAGGCAGTTCTGGAGCATCACGTCTTCACGATCAGTGAGATTGCCCTTCGTCTTTTCGGCGAGGATGGAAAGGGTATCGATGGTCTGGCGCGCGCCGATGATGTCGGGACGCGCCTGCCGCCCCTGTTCGGCAACCAGTCCGAGCTGCATAAGCGCTGACATGTAGATAGACGCCACAAACTTCTCAAACGTCATTTCGAAATCGGCGAGAGTGCGCCCGCCTCCGTGCAGTTTGAGTTCCTGCTCGAGTCGCTCATCTATCTGCCTGGTGGAGGCGCTGTACGCATCGGTGGAGGACTTCTTCTCCTCCGCTGTAGGTCCCTCAATGGGCTCTTGCTCCGGTGGCGCGCCGGTTGGCGGCTCTGCGGCTGGAGGCTCAGCCGCGGCGGCTCGGGGCATCTCCACCACCTTTGCCTTCTCTTCGGCAGCCGCTTGCTCTTCAGGCGAAGCGTCTGGACGGACTTCGCCCTCGAGTGTGAACTTACGACGGTCGGTTACGGTAAAAGCGCTCTTTTTCTCGTGTTCGTTGGCCATAAAAGACTCAATCCTTAGAACTGAAAAGGCAATTGCGCTACTCGCGCTGTCGAGTTGCCGATTTGAACTTCTGTGCCGTGGGCTGCGGCTTCCCGACGGATGTAGCCAAGTGCTAGAACTCGGGGTTGTGGGAGGGGGATGCGGCTAGCACTCGTAATCTCGCCAACGCCCTTGCCGTCGCGCTGCACCTTGGTGCCGGGAGATGGAAGCTCGTCGATGCTGAGTTCGAACCCAGCAAACGTGCGGTGGACGTTTCCGCGAGAGTGGATGCGCTCGACGATCTCCTGGCCGACGTAGCAGCCCTTCGAGAAATGCATTGCGTGATCCTGGGCTGTTTCCTGTGGCAAGTCGCGGTCGCGTATATCGACTCCATAGCGCGGGATACCGTGAAGGATTCGGAACCACTCCAGCGCTTCTGTGCCGGCGGGTGATGCTCCACCAGATACCAGCGCGTCCCAAACTCTGCACGCATTGTCTGGCGTGAGCCAAACCTCGTAGGTTTGAATGCGCTCGCTTACGCCACGCACGAGTGAGAGGCCGATGCCTTGCCACTCCGTGTCGAGGACCTGCCCTGCGGCAAGGGAAGGAAGCGCAAACCCAGCGCGCATGAGGACTTCGTGCGCGGTCGGGCCAGTGACGGCCAGCGAGGTTAGCTTGTCCGTCGCATCAGTTACCTCGACATCGTCCATGATGATGTACTTGTCGAAACTCTCCCTGACCCTTGGAAGCTGAGCGCGCTCGGAAGTCACCATGATGTATCCGCCACGGTTGTAGGCGTTCAGGTCTGCCTGTATCCGCCCCTGGGCGCTCAGAAGAAAGCTGTAGTTTCCATGGTTCGGCTCAAGATCGCGAATGTTGTTCGTGATCATGCCGTTGAGCCAACGGACGCGGTCGGCGCCGGTGAGAATAAGAAAACCTCGCCAGCTCAGGTCGTAAACAGCACATCCGCCCCGCAGCGCCTGCAACTCCGCTACGGAGTCGCCGAAGGCCGCGGGGGTTTCCGTGCCATCGAAATTCGCCATCCGCGCCCCACTCGCGGCCAGCTTGTCATGGAGAGTTGTCGAACCCATAGCCAAACCAAAGATTATAGCGACCCGCACGCCTCCTGTTCCAACCGGGACACCCGCCGTCGGTACCAGGAGGCATTGTGACGGTTTCGCCGGACGAAAACTCACGCCATTGGTGCCGTCAGTCGCTCGGCAACTCTGCATTGTGGCCGGGTGCGGGCTGCGTGCCGATTTGCGAGGGCATCACACCAGCAAGTCACCGACCGGGAGCCGTCGATAGCAGGGGTCGCGAGTTCATTGCGGGCACAGGAGACTTCGAAGGCGTTATGGGCAAATTCATCAGCTTGCGCATGCTGATCATGGCGGCGCTTGCGCTAGCCGGGTGTGGCGAAAGCAGTGGACCGAGCGGCGTAAGCGGTGGGGGCGTAACTCCGGGCAACGGCACTCCCGGGCAGACATTCCTGTATGTCGCCAACGAGGAGGCGGGTACAGTTGCGGCGTTCTCAGTGGCGGCCGACGGAACGCTGACGCCCACGCCGAACTCAATCGCCCCGACCCAGGGACTCGGGTTAGCGACCAACGGTCGTGATCGTGTGTACTCCTCCGGCGACTTCGAAATCGAGGGTTTCACGATCAACAACGACGGTTCACTGACACGAACCGGGAATTGGACTCGGACCGATCCGGGCGGGCGGGTTGCTCCGGGCTTGCTGACGATGGCACCAGCCGGCGCGCACCTGTACGCGCAGATTTTCGGACCGACCGAGGGCATCCAGACCTATACGGTCAATCGGGACGGTTCACTGACCGCCACCACGCAGTACACGAACATGGGAATCGGCAAGCCTGAGTTTACGGCAGACGGCCAGACGGCATACTTGCCGGTTTCTTTCCGCCTGAGCAGTTCAATAGCGTGGCTCGCTGGCGACGTCTCAACCGGCGCGCTGACCCAGATCGGAGGCTTCGGATACCCGAACGCAGTCGGGTTGGGACGGGTGGCAATCTCGCCTGCGGGGAACTTCGTGGCCCACGCGCTTGTGAACGGCGGGCTGGCAATTTTCTCCGTGGACCAGAACACCCGCGCGCTCTCACCCGTGAGTGGGTCGCCTTTCAATTTCGGCGGGACGTTCGGCGGAGTGGCATGGAGCTTGAACGAGCAGTTCCTGCTCGTGGCGTCGAACCTCGGCGTGCGTGTCTTTCGAATCGGTGGGGCCGGGAATCCGAACGAGATAAGTGGGCAGCCGGGGCCCGTCGGCATGACGAACGTGCTCACAACCGGCACAAACATTGTGTTCGCAACCAGCGCGGGTTCCGGCACGGTCTCGTCGTATCGCCTCGACCCAAACACCGGACGCCTGGTGCGAGTTACGAATGCACAGCCTTCCGGGGCGGGCGCGGGAGAGATGGCACTCGTAGCAAGATGATGGAACCACGACTTGCCCGGGATACTCCCTGCTACTCCTTTGTGGCGCAACTCGGTGGAGTGCGGTAGGATACCTGGCACTCAATAACGTGGGGGACCGTTATGCAAAAGATCTGGCTGCTGATTTTAGGTCTGGTTGCGTTGGGCTGTGTGTCCACTGCCCAGGAGAAAAAAGCCGAGCCGGCGAAGGCACCGGAGGAGTTTAAGCATTCTAGTGTGCAGCCTTCTCCGGAGTGGGACAGGATCAAGTCACTGGCCGGAGACTGGGACAGCACAGCGGGGCCGTTGAAGGGCACAAGTATTTACAAGATTACCGGTGCGGGCTCTGCGGTGATGATGACCATGCCCAGCGATAAGCCCGGCGACGAGATGATCACGATGTTCCATCCCGACGGCAAGAACATCCTGGTCACCCACTACTGCTCGGCGATGAACCAGCCGCGTATGAAACTGGTGCCTTCAAGCGATGCCAATGAACTGCGCTTCAAGTTTCTCGATGCGACAAATCTGGCAGACTCGACTTACGGGCACATGCATGAACTGGCGCTGATCTTTGATGGCCCGGACCACCACGTACAGGAATGGACGTTCCTCAGCAACGGCAAGTTGATGACCGAAAAATTCGATCTCAGGCGAAGGAAATAGAGAATTACGAGGTGATTGCGGAGCGGCGGTACATCCGCCGCTTTTCTATTTGAGCCGTGAAGAGCAACTCCGATTCTCGCGTTGGAATGCTTCTGATATCTTGTCCGGCGTGACAAAGAACGTGATTAAGAAGATTGCAGTCGTTCCGGGAGATGGCATCGGCAGGGAGGTCATTCCTGCGGCGCTGAACGTGGTGCGCGCTACCGGTGCGGCAGTGGAGTTCACCGAATTCGACTGGAGTGCGGATCGGTATCTCAAGGACGGAACGACGGTTCCGAACGACGCATTCGAGATGCTGTCGCGAGATTTCGACGCGGTGTTTGTTGGAGCGCTGGGGGATCCCAGAGTGAAGACGAACATCCACGCGAAAAAAATTCTTCTCGGAATGCGCATCAGAATGGATCTGTACGCGAACGTCAGGCCGGTGAAACTGCTCGATGAGAGCCTGTGTCCGCTGAAGAATACGCGACCGGAGGACGTCAACTTTACGGTGATTCGCGAGAACACCGAGGGCGTGTACACGGACATTGGCGGATCCTTCAAGAAGGACACGCCAGATGAGGTCGCAACTCAGGAGGACATAAACACGCGGAAGGGCGTAGAGCGAGTGATCCGGTTTGCATTCGAGTACGCGCGGGCGAATCAACTCAGGCGCGTG